>Ga0208587_1000028_pt1 | contig 85344 bp, 82 predicted proteins | sample NGESurdeep092012_7_FD_184472 | JGI IMG/M metagenome (GOLD analysis project Ga0208587, IMG submission 184472) | Arctic peat soil microbial communities from Barrow, Alaska - NGEE Surface sample 210 deep-092012 (SPAdes) | ecosystem: Environmental > Terrestrial > Soil > Wetlands > Peat ...
TGCACCCCTACAATCGACGACTACAACCGCCTCGCCCCTCACTCGTCCCTCGGCATGCTCTCGCCGATGGAGTTTCGTGCCCTCAACCCTCAGCCTTCATCTGTCTAGAAAATTGGGGGTAGAGCATCTGCATCAGTGAGAAATCCGAACCCAGAGACAGATCAGTATGCGGAGGTTCGTCGAGTTGAGGGTGTCCTCGTTCCTCAATCGCCTCCCGCCCCGGCAAACAAGCGACATCCATCAAAACGGAGAGGCATGGCTAGCCAAGTCTCAGCTCGAGACGGAGATAGACCCTGCGCCCTCCAAACTCCAGATCCCGCACGAGGACCCGTCGGCTGTCGTACGTCCCACAGCGCCCTCGTCCACACGCTCGACAGACCCCCTTTTTTGCCCGGCGGTGTTAGCTCAAGCACCCAGCCCAACACATCGTCGGGTGCGGCTCGACGTGCCGCCCCGGAACGAAGCCCCTAAATCGGTACGCGTCGCGTAGGGAGCCACTCGCTTGCTTCATCAAAACCTCGCCATCAACCCTCAGTCAGCCGACCCTATCAAACCTCGTCCCAGAGCGGCTGGAACCCGCCTTTCGAGCCCTGTTGATACCCACTCATTTCCCGGAAGAGCCAATAAGTCTTCATTGAAAGGAGATGGCCAGAAATGACTACTAAATGCCGCCGAGGGGGAAAGAGGCCTCTAATGATGATTGCCGCCGTTTCGCTCGCCGTTTCTCAGCTCCTTACGGCAGAGATGCCGAGTGGCAACCCGGAGTCCGCCTCTCCTCTTCCAGAAATACTCAAGGATGCGTCTGCGCGTCCTGGAGATAGACCTCTTTGGATCTCCGCGCGAGCCGCATTCGACTCGAGCGGTCACCCCCGTGCAGATCTCCTTGCCCTAGACCAACTTAGGCATTTCGAACGTCAAGAAGCTCGTGACCGGCGATCAATGACGCAACCGGACGCTGCCGTAGAGGCGCGGCTGATGGGTCCTGGCGAATGCCGTGGGACCTCCATTCTTGTGTCGGGCGGGTCGCAACGGAGTCTTGCTGAAACCCTCGAGAAGCCATACGTCTGGTTGCGCGGGACCGTGGGGGCCGCTAGCCCAGGATTTCTTTCGGGTTTGCCGGGCACGCTCCTCAAAATAAATGTCGCTCGTGAGTTCGGTCCATCGATTGGCACGCGGTTATCTCCAAGCGTCTTGGTGTTCACGAGCCGCGCTCAGTTTGCGGTCGGAAACTGGGAATTCTGTACTGGCGAGTTATCGCCGCTGCGTCAGGGCGCGATGGTGATCGTGGTCGCACGTTCTATTCCAGGTATGCCGATCCTGAATCCAGGCGAAGGGGGGATCTTCGCAGAGGACGGCACGGGGACGCTGGAGATTGCCCGAGGATGGCGGGCGGAATCACGCCTGCGGGGCGTGAAGAGCCTGTCTCAGTTAGAGGCAATCGTCGACAACATACTGGGAGATAGGCGTGCGAATTCGACATCGCAGGGAGGGCACAATGGCGCGCAAAGACCGGTGGTCTCGTCGTCGTTCACGCACCCAGAGTGAACGCCTCGACCCTCTCCAGACTCCTTCGCTGACCGTCGTGGCCGCCTTTCAAGCTGCTTTTCGAACCAGTAGCGGCCGCTCGAAAGAGATCTGACAAGCTCAGGATCCCGTCCTCGAGAAAACTGAGAGCGCTCAACTCCACTTCTCGTGGACTCGATCCAGGAGGAGTCAGCCCTACCGCCATCTGCATCGCAGCCACCCATTCGGGCCGCTTCCTGGCAGCCTCCACGCGCGTCTGGAGGAGCGCCCGCGCCACTCCCCTGTCCGGTGGGCAGGATATCGGCGTCCGTACTGCCTGAAGGCCACTCGGCGGCGTCTCTGGATGTCTCAGCCATCGTCATCCCTCCCCTCTTCCTTCCCGCCCCGGGCTTCCGACCTTGTCTCGGCCGCTTCCGACGGGCGAATTCCGAAGCGGCGCCACGCGTACGCGAAGAGCCTCCCGCGCAGGGCCGTGTCCGCTCCTAGCCGTTCCGCGAGTTCCCTGCCTTCTCGTTCCTCTCCTACGTCGCCCCCATCGAATGGTCGCATCCCGCCGTCGATCGTCGCTCGCGACCCACGCGGACTCCCCACGTTCAGTTCTTCAGGTACGACGGGTAGACCTGAAACGGTAGGTCTCCAGCCTCAGCTGCATTGAAAATCGTTGAGACGTAGGAGAGAAACGACTGGTCGGCGCTAATTGTCACCCAGATGCTGGACCCGTGCACTGATGTCAGTTCACCGGAGGGCGAAACCTCCGTGGGCACGGGAAAGCCGTTTATCTGAACGACGTCCTTCGCTGCGACGATTACCGTTTGTTCAGCGAGGGGGCTCGTGGCGAAGTTGTGAGGAAATGTCTGTACGATGAACGTCGCCGGCACGTCTCCAGCGTTGAAGAGGGTTACATTCATGCGTCTGCGACGCTCGAAGTCTGGTGGAACGCCGGTCGGTGAAGGACCGAGCTGGCCCAACTCGACTGCACCACTGATTGCGACGCTGCCCGCCGGGAAGAGCGCCCGATAGAACGGGATGTTTACGCCGCCATGCGAGAAGGAGGTGCAGTTTGGCGCGCCTATCTCGCAATGCTGCGTCACGCGCTCGACGTCCGCAAAGAACACGATTCCTGGTGACGTCTGCATCTCGAGAAACCCGACACCGCGTTCCGGGAACGGCGACACGGACGCGCCGATCCCTCCCCCTTGGTGCGGCGGAATCGGCGGGCGTGATGCCTGCCCGAGTTTCGCCCCTGTTCCGTACACGGCTATGTCCACAATGTCTGCGGGGGACGCTGTTGGGTTGAACACAGACATCGTGCTTTCCCAGGTCTCGATGTTTACGCTGTGCCCATCCGGCGCAATAGTTGACCCGACTTTGGCCTGAACCAACGGAACGTACAGTGTCTCGAGGTTTTGCGCCATTCCCGAGCCCCCACCGACTACCGCCAGCGCCACGCACAAACACCTAGTCACCAGTTTAGACCACATTCTCCACCTCTAACGCGCATTCTCCACGGCGAGCGCAAAGTCTTGCTGAAAGATCGAGCTGTTTCCTGGGTTGATGCCATCTCCGGTCAGGCTGTTCGCGACGACCTGTATCGTGATGCTCGTTGCGCCCGGCGGAATATCGGCCGCACGAATGTTGATTCGCTCGACGTTGTTCTTGCGATCCCACACGATCGGCGAGGGATTCCGCAGAGAGTAACCGTCCCGCGTGCAGGCGTCGCGGTTGTAATAGAAATTGTTGCCGACCCACGTATAGCTCTGACCGAGACCGATGATCATAGCATAGATGTCGAGGTCATTCGTGAGGTTTACGTTCTGGTCGAGGCGAATGTCGCTCGCCCGGTCCGTCCATGCGAGCGTAATGTTCACGTCTTTCGACGTGTCGGGCGAGACGGTGTAGAGGGCGTAGGCAACGACGGTGGCCGCGAGGAGGATCGAGTCGAAGCGGTCGAAGAGTTCGGGAGTGTAGCCGCGCAGGGCGGGAAATCGAACCTGATCCAGTTCTTGCCGGGCGGCGGCGGGTCTTCGTCCAGGTCGCCGTTCGCGGGCGGCCCTCCAGTCCCGAGAGCCTTCAGCGTCTTCACAGGCAGAGCATAACTCGCCGTCACTTCGCCGCCTTTCTCTTGGCGAAACTCAGCACTCTCGCCGTCTCCGTGCTCTCGGCGAATCCGCGTACGTCCTCGGAACCGTGCGCGGGATAAATGAACGGCGGCGAGTTCAGCGGCGAGCGCAAGCGAGTCCGCTGGCGGGCTAGGTCACCTTCGAGGTGCCTCCGCCCACTACGCGCAAGCGAAGGAACTTCGCCCGCAGCGCAGCACTACCCTCCGCGAACACGAGCCTATTCTCATTAAAGAACTTGTCGAATTCAGTCTCATCGAACCGGATCGCCCCGGCGAAGATAGCGAGCGTATGCATGATCTCCCAGGCACGAACCTGGCGAAGACCGAATTCCCAGAGCAGTGCGACTAGCGAGCCTGTGTCAACCTCCGCTATTACTCCTTCCAGTTCAGCGGTGCGCCTTATCCCGGCACTCCGAAGGAGTTCAATCAAAGGCTCGAAGCCACGCAAATCGAAGTCCAACGAAGGCACTCCAGTCTGACTAACCATGGCCATCAGTTTCTTCTCGATCTCCAGAAATCTAGCGTTCGTTCGAGAGATCCCAATCAACTGCGCAGCGTCTAACTCTCGGCCCTTCTTAGTGAAGTCACGCGGTTCTGGTGGAAGAATGGAGTCAAGCGCTGGCCATGTCTCGGGTAGCCCGATCACTCCCTCGGGGCGGTCGTAATCAGTAACTTCTAGAGCCATATCGCAATAGCGGGCCGCTCCGCTCAAATCCGGGAAAAGGGAGAGATGATTGATGTTCATCCGGTTGAGCGCTTTGAGGGCGGTGGCTCTTTCCGACGTCGGAAGGTTGATCCGGACCAGTTTCCAGTAGCGCTCGCAGCCTCGAAAGTACGTACGAACCCATGTTTCAACATCGACACCATTCGGGCCTCTCGTAAAAAGACCCCCCTGGCTGATGAGCCGTTGGTCATGATAATTCCGTGGTCTAACGACTCGGAGACCTCGTGACGGGCCGTGGCGCACGTCGCCCGTAATTTCACCTGAACGTCGAACGACCGCGTTTGTATCTAGCGCAAATACTGAGCGCTGACTCGTACCATGAGGATCCCTCTGTTCGAAGGCAAAGAATGCGGCGACGAACGGAGAGGCGGTCCAATCGAGCAAGGGCGACGGAAGACCATAGTGTTGACCCAACGCCCAAAGTTCCTCTTTCATCAGTCTGGTCGGGTTCGCACCACGGCGACCCCTAACGGCGAGTTCGAATCGGCCTAGGTGTTCACGAACAGCCTGGTCGTCGCCCGCCTTTCCAGTGTCCCGCAGGAGGCGGTCCAGCGATGGCTCTAACTGCCATGTGTCCCGGCTGTGCCCGCGCCAAATGTAATTTCCCCAGGGCACGAACCGGCTCAGGAATTCGGCGAACTCAGTCCAGTTTTCTAACTGGACAGTTTGGACACCATCCGCGTAAGTGGAGCCGGGGCGTTCATTCCATTTCAGCACTCGGGGCGGAGAGGCCGGGGTCCATGTCAAGCGAGAGTTCCTTCGGGCGCCGATTCTAGATCACGAAGGGCCTCCGGCCGCCTTTGCAAACCGATGCCGACCTGAACCATCTCCGAAGCCGCGCCACTCCGTCGCGAGTGACCTCCGCCGCCAGCCCGACTGACGGGACCGTGAGGAGGCCCGCCGCCATCACGACGGCGAGCAGCGCGAGCGTTCGTCTCATCGGACGATCCTACTCTCGGGCGTCTTGGACGAATCTTTGGACGAATTCTTCGAAGCGAGAAGCGCCACCTTCGGCGCCCGGGCGTTGTTTCCCCGGTCCCGACTTCCTCCCGGGCACGGGCTCCTCAGGTCACGGGTTCAGAGCGTGCCGCGCGAGTCGTCCTAGCCGCTGGTACGTGTGCTAGCGCGCGAGAAACGTCCCGCGATCAACGGCTACGCCGTCGTCGTCTTCACCGTCGTCGCTGTGCCGCGCGAGGGACTCCATCAGAATCTTGGCGATCTGCTCGGGGCTCGCGCCCGGTTTGAAGTCGAAGCGAAGCCAGTCTTTCTCGGGAGTGGGCGGAGCGGCTTCGTCCGGGTCGCTGTCCGGGGACGGCCGTCCAGGTGCCAGGCCCGAAACCGGGGCGCGGTCGATGATCGGCTTGTCGCTCATGCTCCGAGTTTACCCTTCCGCGCGGCCTCCGTCGCGTCGGCGAACCCGCGCAAGTGCTCGACGCTCAACGGTGCGTACACGCGCTCCGTAACCCCTGAGTTGGCATGGCGGAGGAGCTTCGACGCCGCGAAGATCCCCGATGCGAGCGTTACCCGCAGGCCGAAACTACGGCGTACGTCATGAATCCAGAGGTCGTCGTCGAGCTTCGCGGCCGTCTTGAGCTTGGCCCACGGCTTCTTCAGATCGCCACGATGTTCACGCGGTTTCCGACCCGGCATGAGAAACGGATTGTCGTCCAGCTGAGGCGTGGCGCCGATGACGGCGCCGACGCTTGAGATGATCGGCACCGCCTGTGGCGTCCCAGACTTCGGGCTTGGGATTCTCCACGTCCCCTCGTACGTCTCCGGGTCGAGCGTGAAGTCGGCCCACTTCGCGTGGAGCGTTTCAGAGAGGCGAGCACCGGCGTCGAGCATGAGCGTGACGGCCACCTTCGCGAACGGATCGTCCCATGATTCGAGAGTCTCACGAAGCCGCTTCTCTTCGGCGGCGCTCAGGACCCGCTGACGCGGATCGTTCTCGCGGAGGAGCTTGACAAGCGCCACCGGATTTTTCTCGATCAACCCGAGACGCATTGCCGACGCGAAGCACGCGCTCAGGACCCGCGTCCACCTGTTCGCTTGTGTCTCGCCGTTGGCGCCGGCGCGGTGCTCGCCTTCTAGCAGCCCATTGCGGAACGCCGTCGCGGCGGCCGTCGTGATGTCCGCGAGCGCTCTGGCGTCCCATGCAACCGCCGGCATCGCGAGGTAGCGCCTGACGTTCCGCAGGCCCTTGAGGCGCCGGGCGGCGTCCTTCAGGTAGGTTGAGCGCCAGTCCCCGTACGTGAGGCGCTCCGACTTCGCCTGCACGCCATGTCGCACGGCCGCGCGCTTCTCGGCCTCGTCCTCGCCCTTCGCGGCGCCGCCGAGGACGGCGAGCGCCTTTCGCCTCGCGTCCTCGGGTGACAGGATCGGGTATCGTCCGAGCGTGACCATGCGGCGCCGTCCGTTGACCCTGTACCTGACGGCGAATACCAAGCGCCTCGGGTATGCGAGGACACAGAAGCCTGGCAGTTCCCGGTCGGCATGCCACGTGCCGCGCTCGCTCCTGTCGGCCGGGCCGAGCGCGTCGAGCGACCGTCGCCCGATCTTGAAGCCCTGCTCTACCGTCACGCTTTGCCCATACCTTGCCCGCATTGCCCGAGATGAGATAGCATGCTCATCAACCCTCCGAGAGCATGCTAGTGGCTAAAGTGCTAGTGTGCAAGGGGATTGCAGGGGGGGGCGCCACGTGGCAGAATCCGGTAGAATGGGCCAGCGCGTGCGTGTAAAGCAGACGCTCTGCCGCTGAGCTAACCTCCCGCACTCGATCTTACGCGGAGGCGCGGAACCCGGCGGAGGCGTCATGGAGCGTTACAACCTCGTCGTGATCGGCGCCGGTTCCGGCGGCCTCGTCGTCGCCGCCGGTGGCTCGGGACTGGGCGCCCGCGTCGCACTGGTTGAAAAGCACATGCTCCCTTTCACTCCGGAAGGAGGCACGCCCGTCAGGGCCATGGGCGGGGACTGCCTGCAATACGGCTGCGTGCCCTCGAAGGCGCTCCTGCGCGCGGGGAAGGCCGCCCATGCCGCGCGCGAAGCGGGCCGCTTCGCGATCCGGGGCGCCTCTGACCCCGATCCGCAGGACCTCGGCGCCGTCATGGACTACGTCCATGGCGCCCAGGCCCGCATCGCTCCGGCCGATTCCGTCGAGCGCTTCGAGGGCCTCGGCGTGGACGTCCTCCTCGGCACGGGGACGCTCAAGTCCGCCCACGAGGTCGAGGTGAACGGGACGACGGTCTGGGGCCGTCACGTGGTCGTCGCCACCGGCTCGCGCGCGAACATCCCGCCCATTCCCGGGCTCGAGGAGACGGGCTACCTCACGAACGAATCGGTATGGCAGGCCCGGACTCTGCCCGGCAGCTTCCTCGTCATGGGCGGCGGGCCGGTCGGCACCGAGATCGGACAGGCCTTCGCCCGTCTCGGATCGAAGGTCACGATCGTGTCGTCCTCGCCGCACATCTGCCCGAAGGAAGACGCGGACATCGCGGCGGTCCTCGTCAAGCAGCTGAAGTCCGAAGGCGTGACGATCCACGACGACGCTTCCGCCACGAAGGTCGCGAAGCGGGATGGCCGGAAGGTCGTCACCGTGAAGCCGAAGAGCGGCGCGGAGCTCGAGGTCGAAGTCGACGAGATCCTCGTGGCGACGGGACGCCGCCCGAACATCGAGGGCCTCAACCTCGAGGGCGCGCGGGTGAAGTTTTCGAAGCGCGGCATCGAGATCGACGCCAGGTGCCGCACGAACGTGCCGTCCGTCTGGGCGATCGGCGACGTCGCGGGCCCGTATCTCTTCACGCACTGGGCGGGCTATCAGGCCGGCATCGTCCTAAGGAACACGCTGTCGCCGGTCGCCCTCGCCTCCTGCGACGTCTCGAACACGCCCTGGATCACGTACACCGACCCCGAGATCTCGCACGTGGGCCTCGGCGAAGAAGAGGCGAAGCGGAAGGGCATTCCCCACCGCGTCTTCCGCGCCGCGTTCGCACACAACGACCGGGCGATCTGCGACGGATCGTCCGAGAACAACTTCCTCAAGGTGCTCGTCGACGCGAAGGGCCGGATACTCGGCGCCTCGATCGTGCATCCGCACGCGGGCGATCTCCTCGGCGAGATCGTCCTCGCGAAGAAGAACGGGCTTCCCCTTTTGGCGCTCGGCTCGGTCATTCACGCCTACCCGTCGCTCTCCGAGATCCACGGCGCCGTGGCGCGGGAATATCTCAAGACGTCGCTCACGCCGGGGCGCAAGAAGATCCTCGCGAAGCTCGCGGCGTTCCTGAGGAGGTGACGGCGTGCAGGAGCTTCTCCACAGCTTCCAGGGCTGGGTCATCGGGCTCGGCCCGCTCGGGTGGGTGCTCTACGCGCTCGTCTACGCCGTCTGCTGCGTCCTCTTCGTGCCGGCCTCGATCCTGACGCTTGGGGCCGGCGCGCTCTATGGCCTCGGGACGGGCACGGCGGTCGTCCTCGCCGGGGCGACACTCGGCGCGACGCTGTCGTTTCTCCTCGCGAAGTCGGTCCTTCGGAAAAAGATCGAGAGGATGACCGCGGGCAACGCGAAGTTTCAGGCGCTCGACCGCGCGATCGGCAAGGAGGGCGCGAAGATCGTCTTCCTCGTCCGTCTCGCGCCCGTCTTTCCCTTCACGTATATCAACTACGCGTTCGGCCTCACGGGCGTGAAGACGCTGCCCTACGTCGTGGCCTCGTTCTTCGGGATGATTCCGGGAATGTTCGCCTACGTCTATCTGGGCTCGGCGGCGGCGGGCGCCGCGTCAGGCGAAGCGGACACGACGAAAAAGATCGTCCAGATCGCGGGAGCCCTCGTCGCGCTCGTCGTTACGATCTTCGTCGCCCGCGTGGCGACGAAAGCCATCAGGAGCGCGGGCATCGCCGAGGAGAACTCCGCCGCCGCGAGGCCGCTTACCTGACGCTGTCGGAGAGGACCGACACGTTCCGGATCTCCGGCGGCTGGTGGGAGATGTCGTCGAGGAGGAGGGGCGCCGCCGGACGGGACCCGTCCCACTCGAAGACCGAAAGGGAGCCGTTCCGCTGGCGGATCTCGTCCATCCGTCCGAGAACGCGCCCGAGAAGCCGCGTCATGAGGACCCGGTTGAATCGCCCGTGGGCGACGACGAGCGGCGCCCGGGAGCCGGACGAGAGGAGCCGCGCGAGAAAGCGGTCGGCGCGGAATGCGGCGTGCGCTGGCGATTCTCCCCCGGACGGCGAAAGTTCCGTCTCGCCCGCCCGCCAGCGGGCCCGGACGCCCGAGACCTCCTTCTCGATCTCGCCGTCGTACGGCCGCCCCGACCAGGCGCCCCAATCGAACTCGACGAGATCCGGATCGAGCGACACGCCCTGGCCCAAGACCGCCGCGACGGCGGCCGCGGTCTCCCGCGCCCGGATCATCGGGCTCGCCCACACCGCGTCGATCTCCTCGCCGGCGAGGCGGGCGGCGAGGCATTCCGCCTGGCGGCGCCCCGTCTCTGAAAGGGGCGTGTCAAAGCGCGAGCCCTGCAGCGAACCGGCGAAGTTGCCTTCGCTCTCGCCGTGGCGGACCAGCCTGAGGAGCATCTGGCCTCGATTCTATGAAATGTGCGTCCCCGTATCATCCTCATCCGATGCGCACCGTCGCCCGCGATTTCCCCGAGGTCGTCGGAGCCATTTCCGACGACGGCGTTCGCGCGCTCTTCTCGCAGCGGTTCCTCGTCGCCACGGAGATCTACGACGAGCTCGTCGACGCGGCCTGCCGGAAGATTCTCGACGAGATCGGCGGACTCTCCGCGCGAGCGGGTCTGCCCGCGCACACCCGAACCGCGTTCGACTACCTCGTCGAGAAGCTCTCCCAGGCGAGGCCGCCCTCCGAGTCCGTCGAGGCCCTCTCGGCCGAGCTCGCCGCCACCGAACCCGACGCCGCCGTCGGAGCGGAAATCGTGACGCTCCTCGCCGCGGAGGCGCCGGACTTCTTTCGCGGGCGAAAATCGGGCGAGGAGATCCTGTTCTCGCCCGCGCGCCTGCCTCTGTGGATCCGGTACTTTTCGAATGCGAACATCCTCTACGCGATCAACAACACGCTCGGCGCCGAGACGCTGGCGCGTGTCCTTCCTTCGGCCGGAGCCGACGTGCTCGAGATCGGCGGCGGATGCGGCAGCGCGGCCGAGGCGGCGCTCCGGCGCCTCGGCGCGCGCGTCGCGCGCTGGCGTTTCACGGAGCTCGTTCCCACCTTCGCGCGCCGGGGTGAACGCGCCGCGCGGGCCGCGGCGGCGCCCGGAACGGTCGTGGAGGCCGCCAAAGTCGACATGACGAAGCCATGGGAGGCCCAGGGGATCGCCCCCGCCTCGTTCGACGCGGTTTACTCCGTGAACTGCTTCCACGTCGCGCCGGACCTCGGCTTCGTGCTCCGCGAGGCACGGGCGGCGCTGAAGCCGGAGGGCGTCGTCGTCGTCTCGGAGTGCGTGAAGCCCGGAACGAATCCGCCGCCCTCCTACGTCGACTTCGTCTTCAATTTCCTGACGAGCTTCACGAACGTGACGCTGGACCCGGTGCTCCGCCCCAACCATGGCTTCCTGTCGCCCACCGCGTGGCGCGCCAACTTCCTGGCGGCCGGCTTTCGCGACGTTACGTTCGTCCCGGACGTCGACGCTGTCGCGGCGCGCTACCCGAAGTTTTTCGTCGGCGCGGTCGTCGCGCGGCGCTAGTTCTTCTTCCGTCCGCCCAGCCGGAAGGCGCGCAGTTTCGCGTCCACGGGAGGCGGGACGACGTCGATATGAGTCAGTTTCATCATGGAGAGCCTTCGTTTCGCTCTGATACTCTCTCCGACCGCCATGAAAATACACGAATACCAGGCCAAGGAAATCCTCCGCGGGTTCGGCGTCGCCACTCCCCGCGGCCGCGTCACCGACTCTCCGGAAGAGGCGGGCCGGATCGCGAAAGAGTTCGGCGGGCGCGCCGTCGTCAAGGCGCAGGTCCACGCCGGCGGACGCGGCAAGGGCGGAGGCGTCAAGCTCGCGAAGACTCCGGACGAGGCTGTCGAGCTCGCCAAGAAGATCATCGGCATGCAGCTCGTCACGCATCAGACGGGACCGAGCGGCCAGAGGGTCAAGAAAATCCTCGTCGAGGAGGCGCTCGACATCGCGCGGGAGCTCTACATCGGCATCACGCTCGACCGCGCGATCGGCCGGCCCGTGATGATGGCGAGCAAGCAGGGCGGCATGGAGATCGAAGTCGTCGCCGCGAAGGATCCGGACGCCATCGTGAAGGAAGCGTTCGACCCGGCCTGGGGACTCCAGCCTTTTCAGGCCCGCAAGCTGGCCGACGCGCTCGGCCTCACGGGCGAGACCCACAAGAAGGCCGTCGGCTTCCTCATCGCGCTCGCGAAGGCCTACGTGGCTACGGACGCCTCGCTCGCCGAGATCAACCCGCTCCTGATCACGGGTGGCGGTGACGTCGTCGCGCTCGACGCGAAAATGAACTTCGACGACAACGCGCTCTTCCGCCACCCGGACATCAAGGAATATCGCGACCTCGACGAGGAGGACGCGCTCGAGGTCGAGGCGTCGAAGTTCGGCCTCAACTACATCAAGCTCGACGGCAACGTCGGCTGCATGGTGAACGGCGCCGGCCTCGCGATGGCCACGATGGATATCATTCAGTTCGCGGGTGGTCGCCCTGCGAACTTCCTGGACGTCGGCGGCGGCGCGAACGAGGAGCAGGTCAAGAACGCGATGCGGATCATCCTGTCCGACGCGAACGTGAAGGCCGTCCTCATCAACATCTTCGGCGGCATCATGCGGTGCGACATCATCGCGACCGGCGTCGTGAACGCCATCAAGGAGATCGGCATCAAGGTTCCCGTCGTCGTGCGCCTCGAGGGCACGAACGTCGAGGAGGGCAAAGCGATCCTCAAGAGCTCCGGCCTCGCGGTCATCCCAGCTAACGACATGAAGGACGCGGCCGAGAAGGTCATCGCGTCTCTCGGAAAGGCCGCTTGACATGGCGAACTGGATCTCGAAGGACACGCGTCTCGTCGTGCAGGGCTTCACCGGCCGCGAGGGCAAGTTTCACGCGCTCGCGAGCCGCGACTACGGCACGCAGCTCGTCGCGGGTGTCACGCCAGGCAAGGGCGGCACGGTCGTCGACGGCATCCCCGTGTTCGACTCCGTTCACGCCGCCGTGAAGGCGACGGGCGCGAACGCCTCGATGGTGTTCGTGCCGCCGCCGGCCGCGGCCGACGCGATCATGGAGGCGTCCGACGCGGGCGTTGCCCTGATCGTCGCGATCACGGAGGGCGTCCCCATCAACGACATGATCAAGGCGAAGGAGTACCTCGCGAAGGGCTCGAGCCGGCTCATCGGCCCGAACTGCCCCGGGATCATCCGGCCCTCGGCGAAGGTCAAGATCGGCATCATGCCCGCGCGCATCCACAAGGCCGGTTTCGTCGGCGTCGTCTCCCGCTCGGGGACGCTCACGTACGAGGCCGTCGGCCAAACGACGGCGCTCGGCTTCGGGCAGTCGACCTGCATCGGGATCGGCGGCGACCCGATCAACGGCACGAACTTCATCGACGCGCTCACGCTCTTCCGCGACGACCCCGAGACGGAGGCCGTCATCATGATCGGCGAGATCGGCGGGAGCGCCGAGGAGGAAGCCGCGGCCTGGATCCGCGCGAACCTCAAGAAGCCTGTCGTCTCGTTCATCGCGGGGCGGACGGCGCCTCCCGGGCGCCGGATGGGTCACGCGGGCGCGATCATCTCGGGCGGCAAGGGCACGGCCGGCGAGAAGGTGAAGGCGCTGAAGGAGGCCGGCGTCCACGTCGCGGACTCCCCCGCGCTCATGGGCGAGACGCTTAAGAGGGTGCTCGGGAAGTAGCCCGTTCTCGGGACATCGGACCCTCAGGGGCGCCTTCGGGCGCCCCTCTTGTTTGTCGGACCTCAGCCCCGGACGAACTCTTCGGGCGAGAGAACACGGCCGGGGAAAGCCTTCGCGAGCTTTCGATCTCCGCTGACGAGCGGCTTCCCAAGGCGTTCGGCCACGAAGACGAACTCGGCGTCGTATCCGGAAATCCGGCCGCTCGCGGCGAGAGCAAGGCAGGCCTCCGTGAACTCCTCGAGATCGAAATCGGTCACGAGCCGGTCCGCCGCTTCGAAGGCCGCGACCGCGTCTGACAGCCGCAGCCCCCGGACGCGCATCGCCGTCGCGAGTACGTTGCGCAACTCCGATCGCCAGAGAGCGGGAGCAACCCACTCCGGATCCAGTGCGGCCACCTCGAGGGCGACTTCGCGGGTGGCCCCCGGCAGTACGGACCGCACGATCAGGTTCGTGTCGACGACGATCATGGTCGCCCCAGCCTCTTGGCACGGTCGATGAAGGACGCGCTCAGCGGCTTCATGTAGGAGAGCTTTTCATGGAGACGGCGCAACGCGGCGATCGTTTCTTCCGCAGAGCGCTTCCGAAGGGCGACGCTGGTCTCGAGGCGGTACAGCGCCTCCTGGTTGAGGCTGCGCCGGTTCTGCTTCGCCTCCTCCTTCAACTGCACGACCAATTCCTCCGGGACGTTCTTCAGCGTGAGCGTCGCCATGGGCTGCCTCCAGAATCCATTATGGATCCGTTTTGGAATCTTAGACAAGTCTGCCCGAGACTCTCTGATTCAAGGCGAGGTCGCCGTCGAATTCCTCGCCGACCCCGATTCGCCGAAGCCGAAACTCGACGAATCGCAGGAATTCACGCCCGCGTCGCCGCGCTCGACGCCGCTCCCGGAGTACCCACCCGAGGCACTCGCCGGCGGCGGCCCTTCGGCCGTCGTCGCTGTTCGCCTTGTTCTCGGGGGCGGCGCCGCAATCGAGGTGAAGGACAGCCCGAAGCTCGCTCGCTACACAGGCCCGTTCGCGAGGGAGTTCCGTGCGGCCGTCGAGATCGCGGTTCGTCGTTGGATCTTTACCTCGGCACGAATCGACACGCTCGGCCCGGCGCGCCCGGACATGCCTCAGCGACCCCTGATGGCCACCCGCTACGTGCCGACGTTTCTGGACTTCGCGTTCCGCTTCAGCGTCGTCGACGGACGGGGTGTCGTCTCCGTGAGTGCCGAGACGCCGGTGGCAGCACCCTCGACGCCGCCGGAGCGGGTCAAGTAGGCTCAAAAAGGCTCCTCATGCGCCGAGCCCAATCAAGAAGTCCGTGTGGCGGCAAGCCGCGATGGGACGCGTATACTCCGCGGCCGCATGGAAAAAACATTCGCCATCATCAAGCCCGATGCCGTCGCCGCGAAGAACGCCGGAAAGATCCTCGCGCGCATCGAGGCCGAGGGCTTCCGCGTCGTCGCCTTCAAGCGGCGCGTCATCTCGAAGGCCGAGGCCGAGTCGTTCTACGGAGAGCACGCGGCCAAGGGCTTCTTCCCCTCCCTCGTCGCGTACATGACCTCGGGCCCCGTTTACGTCGCCGTGCTGGAGCGCGAGAACGCGGTCGCGCACTGGCGTTCCGTCATGGGTGCGACCGACCCGGCGAAGGCCGAGGCCGGCACGATCCGCAAGGAGTTCGGCCAGTCCATCGAGCGCAACGCCGCGCACGGCTCGGCGAATCCCGCCGACGCCGCGCGCGAAGTCACCTTCTTCTTCTCGCACGCCGAACTGATTTAACTGCACGTGTAAGCCACGTCACGTTCTTGTGGGTTTCGGGCCGCCTGTGGCGGCCTAATTGCTCCTAGTAGGCGAAAGGGCGCAACACTTCCTGCCAGAGGGTGGGCCCCGCGCTCCACGAAATGATTCGCCTTCAACAGCTTACGCCCGCTTTGCTGCTCGTTTTCGCGGCCTTGGCCATGGCTGAGGTGATTCCCACGCCCTCCCCTGAGCCGGTAAGAGCTACGACCTCGGTCGCCGTCAGTTACGTTCTCGTGCCTTTCGTGGTGACCGACCTCAAGGGGCTCCCGGTTCGCAATCTGCGCGAACAGGACGTCACCCTCCTCGTGGACGGCACCCCCGTGAAGACGGACCTCTTCGCGCGCAGCGACGACGCTCCCGTCTCGTTCACGATTCTCCTCGACGGGTCGGGGTCGATGGACCTGGCCGGAAAGCTCGCGGGCGCTCGCGCCGCCGTGAGCGCTCTCGTGGAGCAGAAGATTCCCGGCGACGACTTTGCGCTCTTCGTCTTCGCCGAGGGCGCGGTGCGAGAGGTCGTCTCGTTCACCGAGGACACGGCGCGCGTCGTCACGGCCGTGAACGCCGTGAAGCCGTTCGGCAAGACCGCGTTCTTCGACGCGCTCGCGAAGATGCCCGACAAATCCCTTCTCGGAAAAAACGGCTCGCGCGCCATCATCCTTCTCACCGACGGGATCGACAACTCGTCCGAGCTCTCCCGCGACGACCTCGCGGCCCTCCTCGAAGGCGTCGACGTGCCCGTCTACCCCATCGGGCTACGCTCGCCCGGACCCCCCGTCTTCCCCGCGCCGGGTCAGTCCGTCGAAGCACTCCTCAACCTGGAAATCCTCGGGCATGTGGCGCGCCTCACGGGCGGCCGCCTCTCGATCGTGGACGAGGCCTCCCGTCTGCCGGACTCCATCCGGCTCATCGAGAAGGACCTTCGCGCCCAGTATCTTCTTGGCTTCACGGCCGCGGGCACGGGGCCCGTGCGTTTTCGCCGCATCGCTCTCCGGCTCTCCGGTCCGCTCCGGGCGATCCGCGTCCGGGCTGGCTACAAGGGTCCGGCTCCGCCCGCAAAGGGCTAACCAACAACAGGAGGACTCTCGACATGAAGCGAAATTCCCTTTACCTGCTCGCCGCCGCCGTTGCGGTCACGAGCCTGTCACTCGCCGGCTGCGCGACGACCACGGACGTCGACAAGAAAATCGCCGAGGCGCAGTCGAAAACGGATAAGAAGATCGAGTCAGTGGAGACGCAGTTCGAGGACATGCAGGAGAAGCAGAAGGTGACCGAGGGCAAGGTCGGCGAGCAGGGCAAGCAGATCGAGCAGATCAGCCAGTCCGCCAAGGAAGCGCTGCAGCGTGCCCAGGAAGCCGGCGTCCTCGCGAAGGGCAAGATTCTCTTTCAGCAGTCGTTCGCGGAAGACCGCGTGCGCTTCAAGGTCAACTCGTTCGAGCTGACGAAGGACGCAAAGTCGGCGCTGGACGAGTTCGCCGCCAAGATCAAGGGGCTCGACAAGGGCGTCTACCTCGAGATCCAGGGACACACGGACGACACAGGCGGCGCGGACTACAACGACCAGCTCGGCCAGCAGCGCGCCGAGGCCGTGCGCCGGTACCTCGCGCGCGAGCACAAGCTCCCGCTCGGCCGCATTTCGACGATTTCCTACGGCGACACGCAGCCCGTGCAGACCAACAAGACGGCGAAGGGCCGCACCCAGAACCGCCGCGTCGTGATCGTGGTTCTCGAATAGAAAAAAAGAGAGAAGAGATTTCTGCAGCGGGCCCTCACGGGCCCGCTGTTTTCTTTTTCTTCCTCTTCCTCAATTCTTCCAGCAGCTTTAGGAAGTCCGCCGGCGGGTCCGCGTCGAGGGAGACCGCTTTGCCTTCCGCCGTCTTCCAGCCCAAGTGCCCGGCGTGCAGCGCCTGCCGCGGGAACGCGACCGGGAACGGTTTCTCCTTCCGGTCGCGGTAGACGGAGTCGCCCACGAGGACGTGGCCCGCGTTCGCGAAGTGGATGCGGATCTGGTGCGTGCGCCCGGTCTTCAGGCGCGCCTCGACGAGGGTCGCGATCCCGAAACGCTCGATCACCGTCCACTCCGTGACGGCCCGGATGCCTGGCTCTCCCGGCTTCGCGACGCCGCGGCGCCGCTCGCCCGGCTCGGCGACGAGGTCCCGGTCGTACGTGCCCGCGTCGCCGCTCATGTCGCCCTCGACGACGGCCCGGTAGCGCCGGTCCATCGTGTGCGCGCGGAGCTGCGCCTGCATCCCCACGAGGCCGCGCCGGCTGCGCGCGAAGACGAGGATGCCGGACGTCTCCTTGTCGAGCCGATGCACGACGGACACGAACGTCCGCTCTCCGCTCCCGCCATGACGCCTCTGCACGTACGCCGAAACGCGGCTGAGCAGCGTATCGATCTCCTTCGCCTCGGTCGGGTGCGTGAGGAGTCCCGACGGCTTGACGACGGCGACGGCGTCGTCGTCCTCGTAGAGCACGACGAGCGACGTCTGGACGCGCCGCTCCTTGCGGAGATTGCGGTCCCACCGGAGCGCCACGTCCCGCGAGACGATGGCTCCGGGGTCGTTCACGACCGCCCCGTCGACGGTCACCTGACCCTCCGTCACGGCCCTTTTCAGGCGCGTCGCGGATTCCTCCGGGTAGATGGTCTGGAGGCGGCGGACGATGCGGAGGGGTCCGCCGGCGCTCGCGCCCGGGTCGGGCTTCATTCCTCCATCGTCGCACGAACCGAAGGCGGCGCGCCGAATGAGCGGACCTCCTCGCGGGTAGACTCTTCGCCATGAGCCGTTCCTCGGTCTTCGCGCGGCGCCGGGCGCGCTTCCTCCACGAGATGGGCGAAGGCGCTGCGCTGCTCTTCACGACGCCAAAGGCGGCGTCCGGCTACGACGTGCGCTACCGGTACCGCCCCGATCCGGATTTCTTCTATCTGACCGGTTTCACCGAGCCCGAGGCGGTCGCCGTGCTCGACGCGGACAGGGTGACCTTCACCCTGTTCGTGCGGCCGAGGGACCGCACGAAGGAAACGTGGGAGGGCCGAAGGTCCGGTCCCGAGGGCGCCATGCGCGACTACGGCGCGGACCACGCGTACACGGTCGCCGAGCTGCCGAAGCGCCTGCCCGATCTCGTGCGGCGGGCGCGCGTTCTCCATTACGCGTTCGGCGGCCACGCCGACGGCGACAGCGTCGTCGCGGGGCTTCTCGGGCGCTTCCGGCGCGACGCCCGGAACCCGAAACGCGGGCCGGTGACCGTGAAGGACCCGACGGATCTTCTCCACGCGATGCGCCTCGTGAAGGGGCCGGAGGAGATCGCGCTCATGGAGCGGGCCGCGGCCATCGCGGCAGCCGCGCACCGCGAGGCGCGCCGCCTCGTGAAGCCCGGCCTCTTCGAATACGAGCTCGAGGCGGCGATCGACCGCCGCTTTCGCGCGATGGGAGCGAGCGGACCTGCGTACACCACGATCGTCGCTTCCGGCGAGAACGCCACGATCCTTCACTACGCGGAGGGCCGGCGGCGGATCGGCGCGGGCGACCTCGTCCTCGTCGACGCGGGCTGTGACGTGGAGGGATACGCCTCCGACGTGACGCGTACGTTTCCGGCTACGGGCCGCTTCACGCGCCCGCAAAAGCGCCTCTACGGCGCGGTCCTCGCGGCGCAACGGGTGGCGATCGCCGCCGTGAAGCCGGGCGCGCGCTGGGACGCGCCCCACGAGGCGGCTCGGGAGGTGCTTCTCGACGCGCTCCTCGAGTACGGGCTTCTCCGCGGCCCGCGCGCCACACTGAAGAAGAAGAACGCCGTGCAGCGCTTCACCTTGCATCACACGTCGCACTGGCTCGGCCTCGATGTCCACGACCGCGGCCGCTACCCTGACGAGGTGGGCGCCCCGAGAAAGCTGGAGCCGGGCATGGTCCTCACGGTCGAGCCTGGCCTCTACGTTCGCGCCGACGAGAAAGGCGTCCCGAGGGAATACCGCGGGCTCGGCATCCGCATCGAGGACGACGTCCTCGTGATGGAATCCGGCGCGCGCGTCCTGACGGAGGGCGCCCCGAAATGACCGGCCGCCGGGTCTGAATCCTTACGGCAGCGATGCCGATTCGGCCCAGACGTCCTTCTGGAGCTCCGTCGCGAGACCCGCTCGGTTTTCGAGAAGGGCACGCGCGGAGAAGAGGATGTGTCCCGTAGCGCCGGGCTGCGCGCGGGTGCGGCGGATCTGCTCGGCGACCTCCTTCGCCAGCCAACCCTTCCCACCTTCTTCGAATCCGACGCGGCTCGCGGCAATTCCCGGCCACAGAGCGCTGCCCGTCGGGGCTTGCGCCGCCCACCACGCGAGGAGCGCCGGAAAGCTCTGCTCTTTCTGGTCGATGGGCCAGTAGAGTTGCGGCGCGAGGTAGTCGACCCAGCCGCGCTGGATCCACGTGCGCGCGTCGGCCGAGATTTCCTCGTACGCGTCGAATCCCTTCACCTGCGCCGGGCGCCCGGGCCGCCAGATGCCGAAGGGGCTGATGCCCACCCTAACCTTCGGCTTCGCGGCCTTCACCTCGGCGTAGAGGCGCTTCACGAACCGGTTCACGTTCCACCGGCGCCAGTCCTCCCGCCCGAGGGCACCTCCCGAAGCCACGTACTTCCCGAAGCTCGGCCCGTCCGGAAACTCCAGGACGTTGCCGGCCGCGTCTCTTTCGGGATAGGGATAGAAATAGTCGTCGAGGTGAACGCCATCCACGTCGTACCGCTTCACGACGTCGAGAACGACCGCAAGCGAGTGCGCCGCGACCTCCTCCTCGCCCGGATCGAGCCAGAGCTGTTTCCCGTAGGTCTTCACGAGGTCCGGACGGCTCCGCGAGACGTGCCCCGCCGCGGCCCGCGACAGCGAAGACGCCGGGCGAGCCCGATACGGATTGAACCAGGCGTGGAGCTCCATCCCGCGCGCGTGCGCTTCGGCGATCGCGAAGGCGAGAGGATCCCAGAAGGGCTCGGGCGCGACGCCCTGCGTGCCGCTCAAGACCTCCGACCACGGCTCGAGCGCGGACGGATAGAGCGCGTCCGCGGCGGGCCGCACCTGGAAGATCACCGCGTTCGCGTGCAGCGCGGCCAGGGTGTCGAAGAGGAACACGAGCTCCTGCTTCTGGCGAGCGACCGGAAGGCCGGGCGCCGACGGCCAGTCGATGTTTGAGGCGGTCGCGACCCAAACACCGCGAAATTCCCGGCAAGAGTCCACCCGCGCCGCCGGGCGCGCGGAACGCGAGGAGCCCGGCTCGAGCCCCGGCCCCGGCGCGGCGGTGGGCGGAAAGGCGGCGGGCGGCCCGGCGACGCACGCCGCGAAGAGCGCCGCCATCGGCGCCGCGACGAGCGCCGCGCGGGTGAGGCGGGACCTCACGCCGCGCGGCCTTACTTCGCGAACCCGAGCTGCCCGAGAACGAACGCCCACTCGAACGCCGTTTCGTGGAGAGTGTCGTACCGGCCCGAAGCGCCGCCGTGGCCCGCCGCCATGTTGGTCTTGAGAAGCAGCGGGTTCGCGTCGGTCTTCAGGGTCCGGAGGCGCGCCACGTACTTTGCGGGCTCGTGGTAGAAGACCTGGCTGTCGTTGAACGACGTCATGACGAGCATCGCGGGATACGCGCCCTTCCTGAGGTTCTCGTACGGGCTGTACATCTTGATGGTGTCGTACTCTTCCTTCTTCGCGGGATTGCCCCACTCCTCGTATTCGCCCACCGTGAGCGGCAGGGTCGGATCGCTCATCGTGTTCAGGACGTCGACGAACGGAACGTGGGCGACGACGGCGTGGAAGAGGTCGGGGCGCATGTTCGTGACCGCGCCCATGAGGAGGCCGCCCGCGCTTCCGCCCGAGATGACGAGGCGATCCTTCGCCGCGATCTTCTCGGCGACGAGGAACTCCGCGGACGCGATGAAGTCCGTGAACGTGTTCTTCTTCTTGAGCATCTTTCCGTCGTCGTGCCACTTCTTGCCCATCTCGGCGCCGCCGCGGATATGGGCAAACGCGACGACAACGCCACGGTCGAGGAGCGGAAGGCGGTTCGCGTTGAAGGTGTCCGGGATCACGATCCCATACGAGCCGTAGCCGCCGAGCCATGTCGGGAACGGCCCGTCCTTGAGCGTGCGCCTCTTCCCGTCGGCCGTTTTCGCACGCCACACGATCGAGATCGGGATCTTCGTGCCGTCCGAAGCGTTCGCCCAGAGACGGTCGGACGTGTAGAGGCCGCGGTCGTAGCCAGGGACCTCCTGCTCCTTGAGGAGCTTGCCGGTCTTCGCGTCCATGTCGTAGTCGAAAACCGAGCTCGGGGTCACGAGCGACTGGTAGCCGTACCGGAAGACGTTCGTGTCGAAAACGCGATTCGTCTCCGAGAACACCGCGTAGACGGGCTCGGGAAACGACATCGCGTGCGACGCATGCGTCGCGAGGTTCGTGATCGTGAGGCGCGGCAGCCCGTTCGCACGCTCGTGGAGGACGAGATGGTTCGCGAAGAGATCGGTGTCCTCGAGCATGACGTCGGCGCGGTGGGCAACGATCTCCTTCCAGTTCGCGCGCCCCGGAGACTCCACGGGCGCCGTGACGAGGCGGAAGTTGCGTCCTCCCGAGTTCGTCCGGATGTAGAAGAGGTCTCCGCGATGGTCGACTTCGTATTCGTGTTCCTGCTCTCGCGGGGCGACGACCGTCCACGCGCCCGCGGGCGTGTCGGCTTTCAGCACGCGGGCCTCGGACGTCGTGTGGCTGCCCGCGGACAGAACGAGCCACGCGCGGCTCCGCGTCCGGCCGATCCGCACGCTGAAGCGCTCGTCTTTCTCCTCGTAGGCGAGGACATCCGCACTCTGGGGCTCGAGGAGGCGGTGCCGGTACACGCGATACGGGCGTTTGGCGGCGTCCTCGACCGCGTAGAGGAGCGTCATGTTGTCCGCCGCCCACACGGCGCTCGTCGTCTTCTCGATGCGCTCGGGCCAGAGAGCGTTCGCGCGCAGATCTTTCACGAAGAGTGTGTACTGGCGGAAGCCGGTGTTGTCGGTCGAGTACGCGAGGAGGTTGCCGTCGTCGCTCACGGCATACCGTCCGAGCGCCATGAACTTCTGGCCCTTCGCGAGCTCGTTCAGGTCGAGCGTGACCTGCTCGGGTCCGTCGGGAAACTTCTTGCGGCAGTAGATCCGGTATTGCTTCCCCTTCTCGGTGCGGAAGTAATACAGCCAGTCGCCTTCGCGATATGGCACCGACAGGTCCGTCTCCTTGACGTGTCCCAGCAGCTCGGAATACAGCGCATCCTGGAACGGCTCGGTGGGCTTCATCACCGTCGCCGTATAGGCGTTCTCGGCCTCGAGGTAAGCCGCGACCTCGGGGTTCGGTTTGTCCCGCAGCCAGGCGTAGGGGTCGGATCGCGCCTCGCCGTGCAGCGTGAGGACCTTTTCGACCTTCTTGGCAACGGGCGCCACTGGCGGAACAGGCGCCGGAATCGGGGCCGTCTCGTCGGCGGAAGCGGGGGGCGTCGGCATCGACATGAGTAGAGCGAGGAGGAGGGACGGAAATTTCAAAACGTCCTCCGATCTCAGGCCCAGAGAGAGTAACCCAGTGCGCGGCCGACCTTTCTAGAACGACCCGCCCGCGCCCCCGCCGCCGAAGCTGCCTCCCCCGCCCTGGAAGCCCGGCTCGACGGGTGGCCGCGCCTCCGGCGCATGCGCGGCCACGACGGGAACGAGCTCCAGCGCGCGGAGGCGCGCCTCGTCCGCGAAGAGAGGTTCGGCCGTGAAGCCGTCTCGCTCATCTTCCGGGCCCCTCGAGAGCCAGCGGTTCAGCGCGAGCGCGAGGAGAACGAGGGCGGTGCCCGCGAGCGTCAGGACGAGCCACGTCGCCGCGATGTGGACGTAGTGCCGAAGCGTGATCAGGGACAGCGCGGCGACGACGATTCCCGTGTCGAGCACGAACGTCCAACGTGAGCGCACTCCCCACCACAGGATGGCGACGGGGAGGACGGCCGTTCCAACCATCGCCCAGATTCGCTCCTGAAAGCGCGGCCCGGGGAGGTCGAGGCCGGCGCCCCGGAGGTTCTCGACGAGCCGATGGTCGAGCGCGTAGAGGTTCACAGCGGCATACACGCCCAGGAGCCCGCCGACGACGAGAACGGCCGCGCACCAGCGATGCGACGGCGCCCACGACGGGTGGCCGAGGACGCGCGCGAAAACGAGCGTCATCGCGATGCCCATTGCCACCCAGAGGAGTCGACCCGAGGGCGCGCGCGCCAGGACGAGGAAGAACGAGATTGCGGCAAGGACGGCGTACGCAGGGTTGCCCCAGCGCCAGGCGGCGAGCGCACACGCTGCAAGCGCGGCAAGGAGGAGCAGCGTCATGCCGCCTCTCTCGCGCACCTTCAGCGTCTCCTCGAGGAACAGGAAGACGCCGGCGAGAAGGAAGGCGATTCCCCAGAACGATGTCACGCCGGCACCGCCGCGCAGCGCGAGCGCGGGCGACCCCTCCTGCACTTCAGCCGCGACGATGCACACGGCCGAGAGGAGCAGGAGGAGGAGGGGGGCGGTCCCGATCTTCGGACGGAATGCGATGAAGAACGCCCCCGTGAGGAGCAGGAGGGCAGCCGTCACGAAGAACGCGGTCAGAAGCCTCCAGAGCGGCGCCGGCAGCGGGCGTGGTTCCGGATATCGCCGGGAGATTTCTCCGAAGGTGCCCGAGTCGATGACACCGGCTCTCTTCCAGCCTTCCGCTGCAGCCCGCACCTCCTCGACCCGCTCGGAGGCGACCCATTCCGGTCTCATGGGACCCGCATCTTCTTGTGTGCGGCAACGATGAAAGAGAGCGCCACCACCGCGAGAACGGCAGCAAGGAGCAGCACGAGCGCCTCCGCGCCGCGAATTTCGAAAACCGGCCTGAGAACCGCGAGATACGCCGTCACGACAGCCAGGGCGAATGGCAGCGTGCGCTTCGCGCGGAAGCCGACGGCCGCGACGGCGGCGGCAACGAGGAGAAGCGCGAGGAGCCAGACATCCCAGCGGTCTCCTCTGTCGCCGAACACGCCCGAGAGGAGGCCGCCGAAGACGAGCAGCAGGCCCGCGTTCACGTACACGTCTTCGAAGTGCGCCTTCCTTTGGCGGCCAGCCGCTGCGACGCCAAGGACAACGAACAGTGCCCCGCATGCGAGCGCCTCGATCCGAAGACGCGCCGGGTCGCCCGCGCCGAGCGAAGTCTTCGTGAGGCTCACCGCGATCCCCCTCCACGCGGCGAAAGACGCGAGCGCGAGGGAGAGGAGCATCTTCGAATCGAAGCGGTACGCGAGGAGCATGTAGAACGCCGCGACGACGAGAAAATGCCAGGGCCAGTTTCCTCCGAGCAGCTTGAGCTGCGCCTCGAGATAGGCGAGGTCCGTGGCGACGAGGAGCGCGCCGAGCAGGAGGACGTAGTCGAACCCGGCGTGCGTCGACAAAGTGCCTTCCCATGTGAACGGCGGGGAGTTCCGCCAGGCCCAGGCGAGACACCCGGCCGCCGCGGCGCCGATCGCGAGTCCGATCGCCATCGGACCGAGTCGCTCGTGGTTCTCCTTCACGAAAAGAGCGATCCCGCCGGTGAGAAGGAGGACGCCCACGTAGAGCGCGGCGCGAATCTCGAGCCGCACGGACACGAGTTCGCGCGCGGCGACGCGCGAGAAGAGGCGCGCCTGGGACGCCGTCAGGACGCCTTCCTCCCGAAGGCGCTCGACGGCCGCCGCGACGTCGGGATTCACGCCACTAGGATACGGCCCCTTGCCCGCCGCCACCGCGCGTGTCACCCTTTGCCCGTGCCGATTCGCATCCTCGTCACCGGTGCCGGGGGCCAGCTCGGAAACGTTCTCGTGCGCGAGCTGCGCCGTGGAGGCCACGAGGTCGCGGCCCTGACGCGTGCCGCGATGGACGTGACCCGGCGCGAGCAGGTGCTCGAGCGCGTCGGAAAGCTCCGGCCCCAAGCGGTCGTGAACGCGACCGCTTTCGGGGTCGAGGAGTCCGAGGACGATCCGAAAACCGCCCTCGCCGTGAACGCCTTCGCCGTGCGCACGCTCGCGGAGGCCTGCCGCAGTTCAGACGCGACGTTCGTCCATTTCTCGTCCGATTTCGTCTTCGACGGCACCGCGACGTCGGCGTATCGCGAGACGGACCGGCCCAATCCGGGCAGCGTCTACGGCGCGACGAAGCTGCTCGGCGAGATTTACGCCCAGGGCGCGCCGCGGCACTTCGTCTTGCGCGTCGAGAGCCTCTTCGGGATCCCGGAAGGAAAAAGCACGATCGACCGGATGTGCGTGGACATCCGCGCGGGCCGGACGGTGAGCGCGTTCTACGATCGCACCGTCTCTCCGGCGTTCGTGGACGACGTCGCGGCCGCGACCCGGCGCCTCCTCGAAGGGAAGGCTCCCTCGGGCATCTACCACTGCGTGAATGCCGGGTTCACCACGTGGCACGAGCTCGCCGTGGAGCTGCGCCGCCAGATCGGAAGTCCGTCGAACGTCGTCCCGGTCTCCGCGGACGGTCTCGCGAGCAAAGTGTTCCGGCCGAAGTTCGCCGCACTCTCGAATGAAAAGCTCGCGAACCTCGGCATCGAGCTGCCGGCGTGGCAGAGCGCGCTCGGCCGCGCGCTCCTGGCGCCGTCACCTACCGCGACGCCGATTCCGGCCAGCGGTCTTCGGCCGGCCGCGCCTCGGTCCTAGCGTCCCGCCGCCACGAGGAACGCCCAGTTCGCGGCGATCGCGGCAGCGAGCGCCGCGCGGAGAAGCAGGGTCGGGCGCGGCGCACGCACTTCGCCTCCCGCGAGCGCCGCTCCAAGAGCTACTACCCCGCCGGCGATGAAGAGGATTCCCGCGCCGGCGACAAGCGGGTTCCAGCCGAAGGCGGCGCCGAGGTCGAATCGCCCGAGGGCGAGGAGAGCGCGCGTGCCCCCGCAGGTGGCGCATGGGAACCCCGTGAGCCAGTGGAACGGGCACGCCGGCATTCCCTGCGCGAACGCGGGCGCCCACGGGGCGGCCGCGGCGCAAGCGAGCGCCGCGCCGCCCCAGAGGAAACCGAGCTGACGCCCGGGCGTCATGCGCCAGACGCCTAATGGCGGAACGCCGAGAAGAGCGCCGCGCCCGCGAAGATGGAACCGACCGCGATGCAGACGCAGCAGACGATCGTCGGAAGGAGGATCCCGAAGAGGGCCTTGCTCTGCGTAGTCTTGTGCATCTGCTGGGCGCCGACAACGACGAGATACGCGGCCCACACGCCGGCCACGAGACCGCCGAGGACCGGGACGACGTTCGCGACGTTCGCGACGCTCGCATAGCACAGGAGACGGAACGTCCCTTCGAACTGCGATTTCGACGACGTGAGCGCGCCGACGATCATGAACGAGACGTGGATGATCGCCGCGCCGATGAAGAGGCCGCACGCGACGAACAGGGGGCCGAGAATGACCTGGGCGATGAGGGAGCCTCCGCCGAAGCGCGTGAACCCCGCGTACTGCGCCGGAATCATGCTCGTGAGGCCAGCGCCGAAAATCGTCCCCCAGACCGCGCGGAAGACGAGACCGACCCATCCCGCGATGACGCCGAAGAGCAGCGGGCGTATGTAATCGCCCGTCTCCCTCGTGAGGCGCCATGCCTGCTGGGGCTCCTTGATGAAGAGCATCGCCGTGTCGAAGAACGGCTGCGGCCCGAGGGCCTGCGTCTCCCAGGGGAGACCGCCCGACACGGCGGGCGGTGAGATGGCGGGAGGTTGGGGCGGAGGCGGCGGCGGCGGAACGGCACCGGGACCTTGCGGCGGTACGCTCGACATGGGACCTCCTCGAGACGGTCTTGAACTTTGTGGGATGCATCCTATCGCTGCTACGCTCTCCGAGATGAAATACACGACCCTGGGCCGCACGGGCGTCACGGTCTCGCGGCTCTGCCTCGGCTGCATGAGCTACGGGACGCCGGAGTGGCGCCCCTGGGTTCTCGACGAGAAGGCGGCGCAGCCGTTCTTCCGCCGCGCCATCGAGGCCGGCATCAACTTCTTCGACACGGCCGACATGTATTCGCTCGGCGTCAGCGAGGAAGTCATCGGCCGGGCGCTCCGCGCGTACGCGCGCTCCGAGGAAATCGTCCTCGCGACGAAGGTGAACTTCCCCATGTCGCCCGGCCCGAACATGGGCGGGCTGTCGCGCAAGCACGTCGTGCAGGCGTGCGAGGCGAGCCTGAAACGGCTCGGCGTCTCGACGATCGACCTGTACCAGATCCACCGCTTCGACCCGGCCGTGCCTCTCGACGAGACGCTCCTCGCCCTCGACCTCCTCGTGAGACAGGGCAAGGTGCGTTTCATCGGCGCGAGCTCGGGTCCTGCGTTCCGCTTCGCGAAGGCGCTCGCCCTCTCCGACGCGAAGGGCTTCGCGCGGTTCGCGTCCATGCAGAACCACTACAACCTCCTCTACCGCGAGGAGGAGCGCGAGATGCTTCCCCTGTGCGCGGAGGAGGGAATCGGCGTCCTCCCGTGGTCGCCCCTCGCGCGCGGGCTTCTCGCGGGCACGCGGGCGAGCGCGAAGGACGCCGCGACGACGACTCGGGGCGCGACAGATGACTACACCGGAAAGCTCTACGACGCCCCGTCCGACGAGGACGTGATCGCCGCTGTGCGGAAGGTCGCGCAGGGGCGCGGCTGCCCGCCCGCCGCCGTCGCGCTCGCGTGGCTCCTCTCCCGCCCGGCCGTGACGGCGCCGATCGTGGGCGCGACGAAGCTCGAGCATCTCGAGACGGCTCTCTCCGCCCTCGACGTGACGCTCACCGCAGACGAGATCGGCGCGCTCGAGGCGCCCTACCGCCCGCACGCGGTGCGCGGCTTCCGGTGACGATTCCCGCCGGGTCGGCCTGGCCCGTCGGACTCGCGCTTTTGGCCGGCGCCGGAATCGGATGGGCCGTCCGGGGATTCCTCGCGCGGCGGACCGCCGCCTCGGTGCGGGCCCTCGAGGGAGAACTGAGGAGGAAAGACGAGGACCTGAAGGCGGCGCAGGCGCTCCTGGCCGAGACGTCGCTCACGGACGCCCTGACCGGCGTGCACAATCAGCGCTTCGTCGACGCCGCGATCGGCACGCTGCTCGCTCCGGCCCGAAGGGCCACGCGCGAAGGCGATCCGCCGCCCGAGCACGTCGCCCTGATGCTGGCGGAAGTCGACGATTTCGACCGGATCGACGCGGGCGGGCGCGAGGCGGGCGACGCGCTCCTGCGCGACACGGCGCGCGCCCTCCTGCCGTTCGTGCGGGGCGGAACGATCGTCGCGCGGTGGACCGAGACGGCGTTCCTGGTCGTCGCGCGCATCCGTTTCGCGGGCGAGGCGCGCGCGCTGGCGGCGCGCCTCCGGGCCTCCGTCGCCGGAAACGTGCGCACCGGAGAGGACGTCCGGCCCGTAACGCTCTCCCTGGGCTTCTCGATCGAACCGCTTTCCCGCGCGCACCCGCATCTCGCGTCGTTTCGCGACCACCTCGCGCTCGTGGACGCCGCTCTCAGGCGGGCGCAGCAGCAGGGGGGCAACCGCGCCGTCGGCTGGCGGGCGAACGACGAGGCCTTCGAGCGCGCAATCGCCGCGCGCGGAGAAGCCGGCGTGGCGGCGCTTCTGCGCACCGATCCCGCCGCCGCGGAGGCCGAAGGGCTGATCAGTCAGGCCGTGGAACGCCGCGACCCGGCCTGATCACTCTCGATCACTTGCCTTCACTCGGCAGGATCAGGACCTTGCCCGAGGTCTCGCGCGCCTCGAGCGCGCGGTGCGCCGCTCCGGCCTCGGCGAGCGGGAACGTGCGGTCGATGTGGACCGGCAGCGCGCCGTCCCTCACCCACGAGAGGACGTCGCCCGCGCGCGCTAGGAGATCCTCTCGCGATGCGATGTAGTGGAAGAGCGAAGGCCGCGTGAGGAAGAGTGATCCCTTCTGGTTCAGGATCTGCGGGTCGATCGGTCCGGCGGGGCCGCTCGACTGTCCGAACAGCGCCATCGTGCCGCGCAGCGCGAGGACGTCGAGGCCCTTCTCGAACGTCGTCTTCCCGACCGAGTCGTAGACGGCCTGGACGCCCTTCCCGTCCGTGACGCGCTTCGTCTCGGCGACGAAATCGACCCGCGTGTAGAGGATGACCTCGTCGGCACCGGCCTCTCGTGCGAGCGCGGCCTTGGCCTCGGTCGACACCGTGCCGATCACGCGGGCGCCCCGCCTCTTCGCGATGCGACAGAGGAGCAGGCCGACTCCCCCCGAGGCCGCGTGAACGAGGCAGGTATCGCCCTTCTTCAGAGAATACGTGGACGTCGCGAGGTAGTGGGCGGTCATGCCCTGGAGCATCACCGCCGCGGCCTGCCGCGCGGAGACGCCCTCCGGAATCGGAACGAGTCGGCTCGCGGCGACGAGAGTCTTCTCCGCATACGCGCCCTGCGCGTTGACGGTCGCGACGGGGTCGCCCGGCTTTAGCCCGGTGACGCCTGGTCCGACGCTTTCCACGACGCCCGCGACTTCGACCCCCGGCGTGAACGGATATCCCGCGGGCTTGTAGAGGCCGAGCCGAAAGTAGACGTCGATGAAGTTGAGGCCGATCGCCTCCACGCGGACGAGCGCCTCGCCTTCTTTCGGAGACGGAGCGGCGATGTCCTCGAGGCGCAGGGCCTCGGGCCCGCCGGGAGCGGAAACGCGGATCGCTTTCACGGCAGGGAGTCTACGGCGGACCGGAAAAAGCCGCCCGGCCCGCGTAACATGCTGCGACGAAGTCTCGCGAGGAGAAGCGCATGGACACGCGAATCGAGAAAGACACGATGGGCGAGATCGCGGTCCCGGCCGACCGCTACTGGGGCGCGCAGACGCAACGTTCGCTCCAGAACTTCGAGATCGGCGAGATCCGGTTCGGGCGGCCGATGATCCGCGCATTCGGGATCCTCAAGAGAGCGGCGGCCGACGTGAACCGCGACCTCGGCCTCCTCCCGCCCGCGAAGGCCGCGCTCATCGCCGCCGCCGCGGAGGAAGTCGCCGACGGGAAGCACGACGCGCACTTTCCTCTCGTCGTCTTCCAGACCGGCAGCGGCACGCAGACGAACATGAACGTGAACGAGGTGATTTCGAACCGCGCGATCGAGCTGGCGGGCGGCGTCCTCGGCTCGAAGGACCCGATTCACCCGAACGACGACGTGAACAAATCGCAATCCTCGAACGACACGTTCCCGACCGCAATGTCGATCGCGGCCGTCTCCGAGATCGAGGAACGGCTCCTTCCCGAAGTGAAGAAACTGCGCGACGTCCTCGATGCGAAGTCGAAGGAGTTCGCGGACGTCGTCAAGATCGGCCGCACGCACCTGCAAGACGCGGTTCCCCTCACGCTCGGTCAGGAGATCTCCGGCTGGGTGTCGCAGCTCGACCACGGAATGGAGCACATCCGGCAGGCCCTGCCTCACCTCCTCGAGCTCGCGATCGGCGGCACCGCCGTGGGCACCGGCCTCAACACGCATCCCGAGTACGCTGTCCGAGTGGCCAAGCGTGTGGCCGAGATGACCGGGCATCCCTTCGTCACGGCGCCGAACAAGTTCGAGGCCCTCGCCGCGCACGACGCGCTCGCGTTCGCCTCCGGAGCCCTTCGCACGCTCGCCGGGTCGCTCATGAAGATCGCGAACGACGTGCGCTGGCTCGCGTCCGGCCCGCGGAGCGGAATCGGCGAGCTCCGCATCCCCGAGAACGAGCCGGGCAGCTCGATCATGCCGGGCAAGGTCAACCCGACGCAGTCCGAGGCGATGACGATGGTCGTCGTGCAGGTCTACGGAAACGACGCGGCCGTGGCGTTCGCCGCGGGCCAGGGCAACTTCGAGCTCCACGTTTACAAGCCCGTCATGATCCACAACGTGCTCGAGTCGACGCGCCTCCTCGCGGACGCGTGCCGCAGCTTCCGCCGCAACTGCGCCGAAGGGCTGCAGGCCGACCGCGCGCGCATCGACGAGCTCGTGAGGAAGTCGCTCATGCTCGTGACGGCCCTCAATCCCCACATCGGGTACGACAAGGCCGCTGCCATCGCGAAGAAGGCGCATCAGGAAGGCCTCACGTTGAAGGAGGCCGCGCTGAGGTCCGGCGACGTCACGTCCGAGCAGTTCGACGCGTGGATCGACCCCTCGAAGATGGTCGGGCCTGGCGGCGCGGGCTAGGCATGGCCGCACGGCTCTGCCTCGTGTTGCTCGCGATCGGCTTCCTCGAGACCGGCTGCCAGAAGACCGTCAAGACGCCTGCTGCGAGGGCCTCCAAGGCGCCTTCCTCCAGCGTGACCCTCACCGACGAAGCGATCCGAGCCGCAGGAATTCAAGTCGAGACCGTGTCGCATTCGCGCCTTCGACCTCTCCTCACTCTCTCCGGCACACTCGCGGCGGTTCCCTGGACCCCCGACGAGCAGGCCGCCCTGAGCGAGGCGGAGGGTGCCGATGCGAAGCGTCGCCTGGCTGAAGCGAACTTCAACCGAATGTCGAAGCTCCACGCGGAGGGAATCACCACGGGACAGGATCTGGATACCGCTCGAGCCGAGCTCGAGCAGGCGCGCGCAACCGCCGCCCAGGCCGACGCGAAGCGGGCGAACCTCGGACTGACCCATGCGGCCGACTCGTTTCCGTCCTCGAGCGGGAGCTGGGGCCTGGCGAACGTTCCCGAGGCGGACCTCCGGTACGTGACGGTCGGGGCGAGCGTCGTGATCCGGACCGAATCGCTGCCTGGGCTCACGTTCGCTGGAACGATCGTCGCCCTCTCGCGCTCGGCCAGCCGGGACACACGGGACTTCACCGCCCGGATTGCCGCGATCGATCCCTCGAAGCGGCTTCGACCACAGACGCTCGCCACGTTCGAGATCTCTCTGCCAGCCACACTTTCTTTGACGGTTCCTTCCTCGGCGATCCTGCTCGAGCCGGAGGGTTCCGTCGTCTTCGTCGCCGACGGGAAGAACGAATTCAGTCGGCGGCTTGTCAAGACGGGCGTCTCGGCCTCGGACCGGGTCGGCGTCGCCTCAGGGCTTGCCGCGGGCGAGCGGGTCGTCGTTCAGGGAGCGCAGCTTCTGGAATCGGAAAGGCTGAAGGCGGCCTTCGAACCCGCGGTCGTCGACTGAGATGCTCAGCCGACTCGTTGGATTCTCTCTGCGCAACCGGGCGCTGGTCCTCTTCCTCGCGTGCGTTCTGCTGGTCTACGGCTTCCTGACCGCCTCGCGGTCTCCCATGGACGTCTTTCCGGAGTTCGCTCCGCCGCAGGTCTCCGTGGAGACGGAAGCTCCTGGTCTCTCGGCGGAGGAGGTCGAAGCCCTCGTCACCGTGCAGCTCGAGCGCGCGATCAGCGGATCTCCCGGTTTGAAGACCCTTCGATCGATCTCGATGCCGGGCGTGTCCAGCCTGACCGCGATCTTCGAGGACGATACCGACGTCTACCGGGATCGCCAGCTCGTCACGGAACGGATCGCGACCGCCGCGCGGGACCTGCCCGCGGGCGTCGTCCCTCCGGAGATCGTTCCGCTGACGTCGGCCTCCAGCACGATCGAGGTCATCGGCATCACGTCGGACGGCGACTTCGACCCCCTCGCGGCGCGGACCTTCGCCGACTGGACGCTGAAACCCCGGCTCCTGGCCGTCCCCGGCGTCTCGAAGGTCGTCGTCTACGGAGGGCGCGTCGCGGAGAACCAGGTCATCGTCTCGCCGCAGGCGATGCGCGACCGCGACCTGTCGCTGCATGACATCGAGGAGGCGGCGCGAAACGCTACGGCGGTGGGGCCCGCCGGGTTTCTCGATTCACGCGGGCAGCGACTGACGATCCGCACAGAGGCGCAAGCGCGAGAGATTTCGGATATCGGGAGCGCGGTCGTGGCCTTTCGCGGGGGCGCGGCGCTTCGTCTCTCCGACGTCGCGGAGGTCCGTCTGGGGCCGGGCGTGCCGATCGGAGACGCCAGCCTGAACGGCCACCCCGCCGTCGTGCTCCTCATTTCCCGTCAGCCTGGCGTGAACACGCTGCGCGTGACGGCCGACGTCGATGCGGCGCTGGAAGATCTCGCTCGCCATTTCCCGGCCGGTCTGAGGCTGAACCGGGGTCTCTTCCGTCAGGCGTCGTTCATCCAGGGCGCGCTGAAGAACCTGCGCCAGGCGCTGGGGCTCGGGGCCATCCTCGTGACGATCGTCCTCGTCCTCTTTCTCTTCGACTTCAGGACGGCGTTGATCAGTCTGACGTCTATACCGCTGGCGCTCCTGGCGGCGGTTGTGGTCCTGCGAGCCATGGGCGCCACGATCAACACGATGACGCTCGGGGGGCTCGCCATCGCCCTCGGAGAAGTGGTGGACGACGCCATCATCGACGTCGAGAATATCCACCGCCGGTTGAACGAGAACCGGCGGCTCGATGCGCCGCGTCCGGCTCACGACGTGATCTTCGACGCCTCGCTGGAGGTGCGGAGCTCGGTCGTCTACGCCACGTTCCTCGTCGCGCTCGTCTTCGCTCCCGTCTTCTTCCTCTCGGGAGTCGCCGGCCGCATCTTCTCGCCGCTCGCGCAGGCCTACGTCCTCTCGACGCTGGCTTCGCTCGGCGTCGCCCTGCTCGTCGTCCCGGCTGCCTGTTCGCTCCTCCTGTCCGGAGCGTCCGCCGAGCGGCCCGAAGCGTGGCTGGCCCGCACGCTGAAGAGATCGTACGGGAGGATGCTTCCCGCCTCGCTACGGCATCCCGCGATTCTGGCTGGAGTCGCGCTCGTTCTCGCCCTCGCGTCCATTGCGGCTCTCCCCTTCCTCGCCGGCGAGTTTCTGCCGGCCTTTCAGGAAGACGACTTCACAGTCCACATGATCGGGCTCCCCGGCACGTCGCTCGAGCAGTCGATGGCGGTGGGGAGAACGGTCGAAGAGCGCCTCCTGCGCGTGCCAGGCGTCGTCTCGGTCGCCCAGCGCGCCGGACGAGCGGAGCTTGCCGACGAGGTCTCCGGACCCGAGTCGAGCGAGTTCGACGTCGCGCTCGAACCTGGTGCGGACGTCGCGGGCGCGGTCTCACGGATCCGTAAGAGCCTTGATGGCGTCCCTGGCTTCGCTTTCGGCGTCAGCCAGTTCTTTCGTGAGCGGCTGGAAGAGGTGACGGGGGGAGAGCCGGCGCCGGTGGCGGTCTCGATCTCGGGACCCGACCTCGATCGCCTGCACGACCTTGGGGGCGCGGTGGAGCGTGTCATGTCGTCGATCCCGGGCGCGCGGGACGTCCGGGCCGACAATCAGGTGGACGCGCCTCAGGTGCTCATCACGTTCGACCGGCAGAAAGCGGTGAGCCTCGGCGCGACTCTGGGCGAGTTGCAGGCTGCTGTGACGACGGCCTTCGGCGGCTTGAAGGTCGCGGACGTGTTCGAAGGAGAGCGGATCGTGCCCGTCGTGGTGAGGTTTCCCGATCAGAGCCGGGGTGATCTCGAGAGCATCCGCAGCCTGCCGATCAGGACGGCATCCGGAGTCGTGCCGCTCAGGACCGTCGCCGACGTGTCGATCCGGGCGGCGCCCAACCTGATCAACAGACAAGGGGGGAGCCGGCGCGCCGTCGTGACGTGCGACACGTCGGGGAGCGTCAGCCAGTTCTCCCGCGAGCTGGGTCGGCGTTTGCGATCGCTCCCGCTTCCCACCGGCTATGCCGTTTCACTGTCGGGCGACTACGAAGCCTCGCAGCAGAGCCTTCGCGAGCTGGTCTTCGTCGGGGCGCTCGCGCTGGCCGGAGTCTTCCTCCTGCTGTTTTCCGACTTCCGGTCGCTCCGTCCGGCGCTCCTCGTCTTCGTCAACCTTCCGTTCGCCCTCGTGGGGGGCGTGGCAGCCGCGGCCCTCTCACGGACCTCGCTTTCCCTCGGCGCGCTCGTCGGATTCGTGACGCTCTTCGGCATCTCGGCGCGGAACGCGATCATGCTTCTCTCGCACTACCGGCAGCTCGAAGAGGTGGAACGGGTTCCGTTCGGCCCTGATCTCGTGGTGCGCGGCGCCGTCGACCGGCTCGTCCCCATCCTGATGACCGCTCTCGTCACGGGGTTCGCGCTCGTCCCGCTGGTCCTCGGCGGGAACAAGGCGGGTCAGGAGGTCGAGCACCCGATGGCGCTCGTCATCGCGGGCGGCCTCTTCTCCTCGACGGCGCTGACGCTTCTCCTCCTCCCTGCCTTCTATCTCCGATGGGGCTCGTCGTCGCCGTCATCGAGCAGACGGGAGAGCATCATGCGGGTCGAGAGCCCGGAGACGCCCGGGCGCGCGCGCGAAGTAAACGGCGGCCGGCCTTCGAGGATCCCCTAGAATCCCGCCTCCATGCCCGACGTCAGGAACGAGGAGGCCGGGCCCGGCCGCGTCTATCCGTGGTACGTCCTCGCCGTCCTCGTCCTCGTGTACGTCCTCAACTTCATCGACCGCCAGATCGTCGTGATCCTGGCCGAGCGCATCAAGGCGGACCTGAAGGTCACCGACGCCCAGCTCGGATTTCTGTACGGGACCGTCTTCGCTGTCTTCTTCGCGGTCTTCGCGATCCCGCTCGGCCGCCTCGCAGACGCCTGGGACCGGCGGCGCCTCATCGCGTGGGGCACGGCGTTCTGGAGCCTCATGACCGTGCTCTCGGGCCTCGCGCGCGGCTTCGGACCGCTCGCGTTCGCGCGCCTCGGCGTCGGCGCGGGCGAGGCAAGCGCGGCGCCCGCGGCCTATTCGCTTCTTTCCGACTGGTTCCCGAGGGAAAGGCGCGGGGCCGTCCTCGGCTTCTTCTCGAGCGGCATCTTCATCGGCGCGGGCCTCGGCCTCGGAATCGGCGGCCTCATCGTGGACCGCTGGGACGCGGCTTTTCCCGCGGGCGCAGCGCCCCTCGGCCTCCACGGCTGGCAGGCCGCGTTCCTCGTCGTGGGTCTTCCGGGCCTCCTCCTCGCGCTGTGGGTGCGCACGCTCCGCGAGCCTCCGCGGGGCGGCTTCGGCGCTCCGCCCGTCGCCCGCCACCCGCATCCCTTCCGGCTCTTCCTGGGCGAGATGTCCTCCGTGATCCCTCCCTTCACGCTCGTCACGCTCGCGCGCGGCGGAGCGGGGCCGGCGGGCCTCGCGATCAACGTCGGCGCCGCCTCGGCGCTCGTGGCCGCGGCTGCGGTCCTGACCCGGCTCCTCGGGACGGCGCCCCAGTGGATCGCGCTCGCCGTCGGGCTCTACTCGGTCTTCTCGTGGGCGCAGGGGCTGCGGTTGAAGAGCCGCGGGGATTTCGACCTCGTCTTCCGGAACCCGCCGCTCGTCCTCTCGAACATCGGCTTCGGCCTCGTGACGTTCGGAACCTACTCCACGAGCCTGTGGATCGCGCCCTTCTTCCTGCGCGTCCACCACCTCGACATCGCGCGGGTCGGCCTGCTCCTCGGCGGCCTGCTCGCCGCGGGCGGCTGGCTGGGCGCGACGTCGGGGGGCCTCCTTGCGGACGCATGGCACAAAAAGACGCCCCGCGGCCGACTCTACGTCGGTGTCCTGACGGCGGCCCTCGCGCTTCCGCTCGGCTTCATCCTGCTTTCGCTCCGTTCGCCGTCGGCGGCGCTCCTTCTGAGTTTTCCCGTGGCGATCCTGACCGGTCTCTGGATCGGCCCGGCGGCGTCCACCGTGCAGGAGCTCGTGCCGCCGCGGCTCAGGGCCACGGCATCCGCCGTCTACATCCTCCACACGACGTTCCTCGGACTCGCCCTCGGTCCCTACGCCGTGGGGCGCCTGAGCGTCTTCACCGGAGACCTGAAGTCGGCCCTTCTCCTCGCGTTGCCGGTCCAGGGGGTCGCGGCGGCCCTCCTTTTCCTCGCCGCGCGGCGAATTCCCCGGGCGTGATACCTTTTCCCCATGAAAAGAAACTTCGCCCTCGCGCTCGCTGCGGCGCTCCTCGCGACCGCCACCCTGAAGGGAGAGACCCCTGTGAAGAATCCGTCCGTCGTCATGAAGACCTCCCTCGGGAGCGTCACCATGGAGCTCTACCCCGACAAGGCTCCGGAGACCGTCAAGAACTTCCTGCAGTATGTGAACGACAAGTTCTATGACAGAACGATCTTCCACCGGGTCATCGCGAACTTCATGGTCCAGGGCGGGGGGATGGACACCGCGAACAACAAGAAGCCCACGCGCGCCCCGATCAAGAACGAGGCGGCGAACAGGCTGAAGAACGCGGTCGGCACGGTCGCGATGGCGCGCACGAACGAGCCCAACAGCGCGACCGCGCAGTTCTTCATCAACGTGAAGGAGAACGGCTTCCTCGACTACCGCGACTCTTCGCCGCAGGGCATCGGGTATTGCGTTTTCGGCAAGGTGACGGCGGGCATGGACGTCGTCGAGAAGATCAAGGCCGTCCCCACGGGCGCCCAGGACGTCCCGAAGACCCAGGTCGTCATCGAATCCATCCGCGTCGCGCCCTGAAGCACAAATCCCCGCGTGTTGAGCGTCCCGCCCCCCGCGTATGGGTACGCGCCGCCGCCGCGGCGGCGCCGCCCGTTCCTCCTGCCGCTCCTCCTCGGCCTCGCGGCGGGGTGGATCGCCTTCACGCTCATGCAGCGCGCGCCCGGCGGCGCGCGCGTCGCGCCCGCGCCCGACCGCCTGAAGGCCGCTGCCGCCGATTCGCGTCCCGTCACGGCCCGGGGCGATCTGGCCGAAGACGAGAAATCCACGATCGAGCTCTTCAAGCGCGCGAGTCTGTCCGTCGTCTACATCACGACGCTCTCGCGTCGGCCAGTCAATTTTTTCGAGATGACCGACGTGCCGCAGGGCACGGGCTCGGGATTCCTGTGGGACCGGCAAGGGCACGTCGTCACGAACTACCACGTGCTAAAAGACGCCGATTCGTCGGTCGTCACGCTTTCGGACCAGACGAACTGGAAGGCCACCGTCGTCGGCGTCGAGCCCGACAAGGATCTCGCGGTCCTCCGCATCTCGGCCCCGGCCGAGAAGCTGACGCCGATCCTCGTCGGGACGAGCAAGGGGCTTCAGGTGGGTCAGAAGGTCTTCGCGATCGGAAATCCCTTCGGCCTCGACGAGACGCTGACGACGGGCATCGTGAGCGCGCTCGGGCGCACGATCGAGGCCGTCACGGGCCGGAAGATCCAGGACGTGATCCAGACCGACGCCGCGATCAACCCCGGCAATTCCGGCGGTCCGCTCCTCGACAGCGCCGGGCGGCTCATCGGCGTGAATTGCCAGATCGCGAGCCCGTCCGGCGCGAGCGCGGGCATCGGATTCGCCGTTCCGGTCGACACCGTGAACGCCGTCGTGCCCGAACTGATCGCGCACGGGCGCATCGTCCGGCCCCGGCTCGGGATCTCGCCGGCGAACGAGAGCGTCGCGCGGCAGCTCGGCGTGACGGGCGTCCTCGTCCTCGGCGTGGCGGAGGGTTCCGGCGCCGCCAAGGCGGGCCTCCGCGGCACCGAGCGCGACCGGGACGGGTCGCTCATCCTGGGCGACATCATCGTCGGCGTCGCGGGCCAGGACGTCGCGAACTACGACGATCTCGTCTCGGCCCTCGAGAAGCAGAAGATCGGCGACACCGTGCCCGTGAAGATCGTGCGCGGCGATCGCACGACGACCGTCGACGTCGCGCTCATGGCGTCCCGCTGAGCGGAGCGGGCGCCTCGAGGACGACGACCTCGCGCCTGCCGGCGACCCGCGCGGATCCTTCGAGGACGCGGCCCACGGACACGATCCTGCGGCCGCCCGACGCCAGTTCCTCGACGCGCACCTCGATCTCGCCGCCTTGAAGCTTCAAGGGCCCGACCGGAACCCGCCCCTTTTCCATGAGCCAGGCGCGTGCCCAGTCCACGCCCGAGCGCGCGAGCTCCACCGCGTAGCGGTCGTTCGCGCGCCGGCGCGAGGCGCGGAGATCCGTCAGGAGGATCGACGCGAGCACTCCGAGGATGAGTCCGAAGACCGCGAGCGTCCCGAGGACCAGGATGAGCGAGCTCCCCCGCTCCCGGGAGGCGCGGTTTGGAACCCTCACGGCGTCTTCTCCGTCGGACGGCCGCAGACGAGCGGCAAGAGCTCCGCTCCCGACCCGTCGTCCCAGCGCAGCAGGAGCCGGCCGTTCGTAAGCTCGTCGGCGTCGAGAGACAGCGTTCCGGACAGCGTCCACGTCGACGTCGCGCTTACGATCTCTCCATCGGGCTTCTTCCTCACGTTCGTCCGCGAGACGACGCCTGAGGCCACGGTCCACGAGACCTCGGGGTCTTCCTCGCGGAGCGGCTTGAGATCCAGCCGGAACGCGGGAGCCGCGAACGGAGGCGACAGCGCGACGGACGACGCGCGCGCGAAATCGCCGGAGAGCCGGTCGAAGAGCAGCGGGAACATCTCGACCGAGAGATGCTTCGCATCGAGGCCGGCCTGCTGGCGGAGGAGGCCGGTCGAAAGGGGGAGCAGCGAGAACAGCACGACGACGCCGATGAGGAGGACGACAGAAAGCTCGACCAGCGAGAAGCCAAGGGACAAGCCGAGAGACAACCCTCGCCTTCTCACGGCGGCGGACCCGCCCCGCGAAAGACATAGCCCTCCTGGACGAGGCGTCGCGCCATCTTCTCGCCATACCCGATCTCGAGATGGACGAGGTAGAGCCCGTCGACTTCGGTCGACTTCACCCTCAGGAAGGGATCCCGCGTGTCGAGAGAATCCACGAAGCCGCCCGGCCCCGCGAACGGCCGGCGGTCCTTCGGAGTGACGTCGTTCCGGAACGACGAACGCAGGTAGATCCACTCGCTGGCGGCGGCGCGCACGGCCCGCTCGTGGTCGAGACGGTCGCGCTCGAGCGCGCGCCGCCGCGCGAGAAAGCCCGCGCCGAGCGTAAGGACGATCCCCAGGATCGCAAGGGAGACGAGAGCCTCGACGAGGAAGACTCCCCGGACCCGGTGTGTGGCCACGCTCGTTCAGGTCAGCGCACAGCTGAGACGAGCTTCTTGACCGCCCTCTCGGCGGCATCCTCGGCGGCCTGCGCCTCGGCCTCCGTGTCGGCCGTACTTACCTCGGATGAGCTGTTGCGGCCGGTCACGTCGATCATCTTCGCGGCCGCGCCGGGCGCCGTGACCACCGAGACGGTGACCGAGCAGTCCGCCTCGTACGAGACGACGACCTGCTCGACCCTCACGGGAGCGCCTGAGCCGATGCTGTTCTGGCGATCGTAGATGCGTCCCTCCCGGCGCTGGATCCCGCACGGGGCGAGCAGGATTCCGAGATACACGTCGGCGGGCCAGGCCTTTCGAAACTCCGTGCCTGCCTCGGCCGTGGCGCCAATGTCGGCGAGATGGGCCCCCGAGAGCCGGGCGTCGATGATCGCCCCGAGGCCGCGGTCACTCGCGTTCGAGAGGAAGCGCGGGACGAAGCGCTCGAGCTCCGGAGCGGACCCTTTCGCCTCCACGAGGACGATCACCTTCTTCGGCTTCGCGGCGGGTGTCGGGGACGCGGCGGCCGCCAACACGCGAGGCGCGGCGGCAGACGCGAGAAGCGGCAGAAGTGCGGCGAAGGCGGCGGACGGGCGGAGGAATCTCATGGCGCGAAAGTGTACGCTCGCCTCCCGTATCCTCTCTTCATGGAAACCGCGGGCGCTCCCGTCGACCTCCTCGTCGTCGGGGCCGGGCCGGTCGGCCTCGCGTGCGCGCTCGAGGCGGCGCGCCAGGGCCTCTCGCATGTCGTGATCGAGAAGGGCGCGCCCCTCCAGACGCTCGTGAGCTGGCCCACGCACACGGTCTTCTTTTCGACTCCCGAGCTCCTCGAGATCGGCGGCCATCCGTTCGTCACGGCGGCGGGCAAGCCCACGCGGCACGAAGGCCTCGCGTACTACCGGAAGGTTGCCGAGCGCGAGGGACTCGTGATCCGCCACCATGAGGCGGTCACTTCCCTCGAGCGGGCGGGCGACCTGTTTCGCGTCGCGACCACGAAGGGCATCCACGCGGCCCGCGCCGTCGTCGTCGCGACGGGATTCTTCGACACGCCAAATCTTCTCGGGGTGCCCGGCGAAGACCTTCCGAAAGTCTCGCACTACTACACCGAGCCATACGCCCACACGGGGTCGGACGTGCTCGTCGTCGGCGGCAAGAACTCGGCCGTCGAGGCGGCGCTCGACCTGCACGGGAACGGCGTCCACGTGACGATGGCCGTCCGCGGGCACGCCTTCGGCGCGAGCGTGAAGTACTGGCTGAAGCCGGACATCGAGAACCGCGTCCGGGAGGGGTCCATTTGCGCGTACTTCGACACGCGCGTCTTCTCGATCGAGGAGGGCGCCGTCGTCCTCGAGACGGCGGGACGAAAGTACGAGATTCCGAACGACTTCGTCTTCGCCCTTACGGGCTATCGCCCCGACTTTCCCCTCCTCCGCACTCTCGGCATCGCGATCACCGACAACCTCCACGTCGTGCACGACCCCGTGACGATGGAGACGAGCGTGCCCGGCCTCTACGTGGCGGGCGTCGTCGCCGCGGGCATCGAGATCGGCAAGCTCTTCATCGAGAACGGCCGCCTGCACGCGGTCGCCATCGTGAAGCACATCCTCGCGCGCGGCGGCGCCGCTCCCGCAGCACCCCTCGCGGCTCCGGCGATCCGCCGATTTCAGGATGGGGACTGAGTCCCTCTCTCCTACGCGGCGTCATCCCCATCCTCATCCTCGAAGAGGCTCCGCTGCGGCCGGCCCGCGGGCCGCGCGGGACTCGGCGGCTTGGGCACGGGCGGCGCCGACGGCTCCTGCACGGACGGATCATCCATCTGGGACGAGTTGAGCCGGGGCGAGACCATGAAGGACTCGAGAGCGCCCGCCGGAAGCGGGCGGAGCAGTTCGTGAAGACGCGCGGCGTCCTCGAGGCCGGCGTCGAGCCAGAGCGCCTCGGCGCCGGGCTCGAGGATGACGGGCATCCGGTCGTGCACGGGCGCCACGTCGGCGCTCGCGTCCGTCGTCAGGAGCACGAACGTGCGCAGAGGAGGCCCCTCGCGCGGATGCCACTCGTCCCACAGCCCCGCGATGGCGAACGGCTCCCGGGACTTCGCGCGGAAGGCGAACGGGACCGACTCCGGGCCGCGGCGCCTCCATTCGTAGAAGCCGTCCGCGGGCACGAGGGCTCGCCGACGCCGGAAGGACTCGCGGAAGCTGGGCTTCGTCGCGGCTGTCTCGGCGCGCGCGTTGATGGGCCGGCCCGCGTCTTCCGGGTCCACCACCCATGCGGGGACGAGGCCCCATCGCATCGGCTCGAGAACCCGCGCGCCCCCTTCAGAGAGCCGCACCACCGGCAGGTCCTGCCCGGGCGCCGCGTTCCACCGCGGGCGAAGGGGCGCCGGTTCGCCGCGGACGCGAAACCGCGAGATCAGGGCGTCGGCGGGCGACGTGATCCAGTACCGGCCGCACATGGGCGCATTGTGCCGCGTCCCGCGTTTCAGAGAAGGGCCCCGGCGGGCGGCGTGAGCCCGGTTGCGGCACGTCCGGGTCATGGTCCTATTCTCCCATCCAATGCCCGAGCTGCCGGACGTCACGCTGTACGTCGAACACCTCGAGAGACTCCTGAAGAGGGATGTGCTCCGGAAGGTCCGACTCGCGAGCCCGTTCGTACTGCGCTCCGTGCAGCCACCGCTCCGGCAAGTGGAAGGCCGGCGCCTGACGGCCGTGTCCCGGCTCGGCAAGCGAATCGTGTTTTCATTCGAAGAAGATCTCTTCCTCGTCCTGCATCTCATGATCGCGGGGCGCCTGCGCTGGAGGGAAGCCGCCGCCGCGATCCCGAAAAAGCTCGGCCTCCTCGCGATGGATTTCGACGCGGGGACGCTCCTCCTGACCGAGGCGAGCGCGAAGAAGCGGGCGTGGATCAGGCTCGTCGCCGGAGAGGACGCGCTCACCGCGCTCGATCCCGGCGGTCTCGAGCCGCTCGAGGCGTCGCGCGAGGCCTTCGCAGCACGCCTCCAGAGCGAGAACCACACGTTGAAGCGCACGCTGACGGACCCGACCCTCTTTTCCGGAATCGGCAACGCGTACTCGGACGAGATCCTCCACCGCGCGAAGCTCTCTCCCGTCGCGCTCACGTCGCGCCTCTCGGACGCGGAGACCGCGCGCCTCTTCGACGCCGTGAAGAGCACCCTCGTCGAATGGACCGACCGCCTTCGGCGGGAGACAGGAGACCGCTTTCCCGAGAAGGTCACGCCGCGTGGAGACGGTCCGCCTACTTCGCTTTCTGGTAAGTCCCGATGATCTGCGTCTCGGCCAGAACGTGGCCCTTCATCGCCCCCTCGAGCTTCGCCTTCGTGGGCTTGCCGAGGTCGGGGAGGATGACGCCGAGGGCGTAGAGCTTGAAGAAGTAGCGGTGGCGGCCGATCGGGGGACAGGGGCCGCCGTACCCGGTTCGCTTCCAGTCGTTCGTCCCTTCCAAAGTTCCTTTCGGCAGCTCCTTCGCCGCGACAGCCTCGGGAAACCCCGTCGCCGACGCCGGGAGGTCGTAGAGGACCCAGTGGACCCACGTCATCTTCGGCGCAGCCGGATCGGGAGCGTCGGGATCGTCGACGATGAGGGCGAATGACTTCGTTCCCGCCGGCGCGCCCACCCATGCGAGCGTCGGCGAGACGTCGGATCCTTCGCACGTGTGCTTCGCCGGGATCGAGCCGTGATTTGCGAATGCGGTCGATGTGATTTGCATCTTTCCCTCCGAGGTGGCCCGCGAGGACACGAAAACGAAAACGAAAAGGAAAAAAAACGCCGCGAGCCGTTTCATTTCTTCTCCTGAGGCCAGGCCGACGGACGGGCCGCGCTCCAATCGTACTCGCGCACGACCTTCGCGCGCGTCGCGATGAACGCCGCGACGAGGAGCGTGCCGACGCCGCCCGAGACGACCGCGACCGAGGCTCCTAGGGCCGCCGAGGCGAAGAGGCTCGCGACGAATCCCGCTTCCAGCTCGCCGAGCTGCGGGCCGCCCATGAAGAAGATCATGTTCACGCCCGTCATCCGGCCGCGGAGAGCGTCCGGCGTCACGAGCTGGCGCACCGTCTGGCGGACGACCGTGGAAATCGTGTCCGACAGCCCGACGAGCGCGAGCGCGCCGAACGTGAGCCAGAAGCCGCGCGAGAGGCCGAAGGTGATCGTCGCGGCGCCGTAGACCGCCACCGCCCAGAGAAAGACGCGTCCCTGCCGGCGGGGCAGGCTGTGCACGGAAGTCCAGACGGACCCGATGAGCGCGCCGATTCCCGGCGCCGCGCGCAGCCAGCCGTAACCGGCTGGCCCCGCCTTCAGAACCTGGTCCGCGAAGATCGGGAGCAGCGACATCGACCCGGCGAAGAACGTCGCGAAGAAGTCGAGCGTCATCGTCCAGACGAGAATCGGCGTCGTGAAGACGAAGCGCAGGCCCTCCTTCAGGGAGGCCAGCGGGTTCTCCGGCGCCCCCTCCGCCCGCGTGATCTCGCCCGAGGTCTGGAGGGTGAACAGCGTCACGAGCACGCCGAGAAAGGAAACCGCGTTCAGGAAGTAGATGAGCGCCAGTCCGCCGGTGTGTCCGTGGAGCGAGGCTCCCGCCGGAGCCGCGCCCGCGGTGCCGGCGAGGATGAGACCGGTGAGCGCCGGTCCGCCGATGGACGCCACCTGGAAGCCCGAGAGCAGGATCGCAAGGGCGCCCGGCAGGTCCTTCTCAGGCACGAGCCTCGGGACGAGGGACTGGCGCGACGGGTTGTCGAACGCCCCCGCGGCCGACGTACATGCCGTGAGGAGGTAGACGAGGCCGATGGTGTCGCGCCCCAGAAGGGTCACGACGCCGAGCGTGAGGGCGACGAGGGTCATGGCGGACTGCGTGACGATCAGGACGCGGCGCCGATCGCGCCGGTCGGCCACGAGGCCGCCGACGATCGAGAAGATGACGATGGGCACGACGCGGACGAGGCCCACGAGGCCCAGCGCGAGGGGCGAGCGCGTGAGGATCCAGACGTGCCAGTCGATCGCGACGTTCTGCATCTGCGTGCCGACGAGCGACACGAGCATCGAAAACGCCATGCGGCGGAAATCGCGGTGCTTCAGGGCCTGGTAGGGTTTGTGTCCGGACGGCGACGTCACGACCCGGAGTGTAGCGAGCAGAGCACCCCGGATTTCGCCGCGCGTATACGATGTCCCGCATGGGCAAAAAGCCGAAAACCGCCTACGACCTTGCGATGGAGAGGCTGGAGGCCGCCGACCGCGAGTCCGGCGTCAAGGAGACCGCGCTCTCCGACGTGCAGAAAGAGGCGATCGCCGAGGCCCGACGTGTCGCGGCGTCGCGCCTGGCCGAGCGAGAGATCCTCTTTCGCGACGCGATGCGAAAGACCCCCGATCCGGCCGAGCGCGAAAAGGCCGAGGAGGGGTACCGGATCGACCGGCAGCGGATCACGGACGACCAGGACCGGGCCATCGAGTCGATCCGCCGCGGCCCCTCTGAATCCCGGACGCGCTGAGGCCCGGACGCTTCAGATCGTCTTCAGCCAGTCCGACACGTCGCCGACCATGCGATCCCACGACGGGGAGACGAAGAGCGTTTTCTGATACTGCGTAGGGTCGTAAGGCGTGCGCGACGCCACCTCGAGATCCAGCGGGACGAGATTCGGATGCCTCTGGAGGTCGCCCAGCTCGCCGAACGAAGACAGAAGCCCCGCACCCCACGCCTTGAGCTCCCCTTTCTCATCGACAACGCCGAATTCCACGGTGTACCAGTACGCGAGCTCGAGGCGCTTCATCGTGGCCTCGCCGGCGCGGCGCGCGGCCTCGCCGAAGAGGCGGGAGAGCCGGACGATGTCCGGGTGGAAGAGGCCGGCGGCGTGGCCGACGAGCTCGTGAACGACGTCCGGCTCGGGCGTGTAGAGGGGCACGCTGTGGTGCCTCACGTATTGCGTCGCGAGGAAGACGTTCTCGGCCATCGCGCCGAGGAACCCGCGCCCCGAGATGAGGCCCGCGACGGGAATCATCCGGAAGCCGGAGCCCGCCTGCAACGTCTCGCTCACGTCCGCGAGCTGCGGCACGCGCGTCCGGTCGAGGGAGAGCGCCTCGGCGCTCTCCCTCCACGGAGCCGCCGCGAGACGCTCGTGCAGCGGTGTGAGCTTTTCCCACACGGCGCGCCAGACCGCTTCCTCTTCGGGCGTGTACGAGACGCGCGGCAGGGGGTCGCCGTCGCGGTACGCGAGAGCCATGCGGGCGATCTCGTTGCGGCGCGCACGGTAGATCGCGTCACGGAAGCCGGGGTGGTCGGGGTCGAGGGGAACGAGCACCGCCCTCACAGCTCCTTGATGAGAGCCTGGCGCTTCTCCTGGTATTCCGCCTCGGAGAGAAATCCGGTCTTGTAGAGCCGCTCCGCTTCCTTCAGCCGCTCCTCGACCGAGGCGCGTGAGGGCGGCGCCGTCGCGGCGCGACCGCCGAGCCCGTCCGTCCCGGCGGCGAGCGGGCGGGTGTGCGTGAACAGGACGTTGCGGAACTCTTCCGGGTCGAGGATGCGCGGAAAGACGACGGTGCTGTCGCTCCCGGCAGTCTGTAATTCCACGTCGCCATAGGAGAGCCACCGGCCGCCGAGCGTCGACCGGACGTTCACGTCCTGCACTTTCTCGAGCGGGATCTGGCGCACGCTTCGCGTGACGAACCCGCTCTTGCGGATGACCCGAGAAGACGTGATGGCGAACTCATCGAAGGAATCGACGAGGGCGCGCCAAGCCATGCCGAGGGCGCCGGCGAGGAAAAGAACGCCGGCGACGAGGAAGAGCCCGGACCTCAAGCCGAACCCCGTGCCTCCCGTCTCGGCCGGGACGTAGAGGCCGCTCGCCGCCGCGAGAACCGCGCCGAGCACGGCGACCGACGCCCCCGGGACGAACCTCACCCAATGATACCGCGCCTGGAACAGGATCTCTTCTCCCGGCGCCAGGTTCTTCACGACGTACGACATCGGGGACCATCATACGAAAAGTTACGGGACCACCCGGCAAGCGCCGAGTCCGCGTTCTACCGACTCATCGGAATGTAGCTGCCGTCGGAGTTGTGCTGGTCGTTGAGGATCCCGTACGCGGCCCAGCGGGACGAGCCGGAGAGCCTCTCGATCTTCGCGAAACCGACCGTCGCCCCGCGCGAGGCGAGCGGCCCGTTGAACTGCCTCCACTCCCCCGGCGCGAGCGTGGCGGTGTCGGGGTTCAAAAGAGCAGCTCCGTCCGCCCCGTAGTACGTGACCCTGAGCGCGATCGTGTCCGAGGCGTCGCCGCGGTTGACGATCGCGAGGTTCGAGCGCTGCCCGTCGTTCTGCTGCAGGCCGTTGACGGTGGCGAGCGCCGTCGCGCTTTCCCCCAGCGTCAGGCCAGGGTAGAAGAGCCCGAAGGTGCCGCCGCCGGCGGCGTTCGTAAACGTGCGCGCGCCGGCCGCGAGGGACGAGGCGGGCGTTCCGTTCGGGGCCTTGACGAGAAGGGACCCGCCGACGCTTCCTATCGGGATCGGGAGACCAAGATTTCTTAGAAAGGTCATGGAGTCGGGCAGGATCTTTTGTTCGCCGGGCTGGAGCGTCAGGGGCACGGTGCCTGAGCCGGCCGCAGAGACTTGCGGCGAGCCCGTGTAGACGAGCGTGAGGGCCATCGGCTGGCTCGTGAAATTTGTAAGTGTCAGCTCGCTCTGGTACCCGGCGGTCGTCAGGACGATCGGAATGAGCCGGTCGGCTCCCGTCGCGTCCCCTGGCACCTGAGGCGGGACGAAGCTGCCGTCCGATGTCACGGCGTCGTTGAGGACCCCATAGGCCGAGAACGGTGAAGCGCCCGAGACGCGAGTGATCACGGCCCGGCCGGAAGTCGCCTGCCCGAGCAGCGGCTGGTCGAGCTGTGTCCAGCCGAAGCTCGCAAGCGTCTGATCCGCCGGGCTCGAAAGGGCTTCGCCGTTCGGGCCCTGGAGCACGACGCGCAGTATGACGGGATCCGGGCCCGCGTTGACGAGGGCGAGATTGCTTCTTTGAGCCGCGTTCTGCTGGAGGCCGAAGACCGTCGCCGTCGTCGTCGAGGTCTGCGCGGCCGTATAGAAGAGGCCAAATGTCCCACCTGCCCCCGGCGTCGAGGTCCTTCCGCCGACGAAGACGTCGGAAGGAGAGGAGACGCCCTGGAAGAGGACGCGGAGCGTGCCGATCTGGGCGCTGCCGTCGTTCGGGATCGCGAGGGCGTTCGAGCGCAGGAAGGCGATCATGTCGGGAATGACGCGCAGCTCTCCCTCAGCCAGCGTGATCCGGGCGTACCCGCTGCCAGCTCCGGTGGACGCGGTGTATTGCAGGAGGACGGCGACGGAAACGAGCGCTTTCGAGCCGAGGGTGAGCTCGGTCGTGTAGTGAGTGCTCCCCGCCCCCGGCGTGTCGAGAACGACAGGCAGGAGCAGCGTCGTCCCGCCCTCGAAGGACGGTGTCGTCACCGTAACGGTCAGGGTGGACGTCGAGAGGAACCCGAGGCTGTCGCGCACGCGCAGCGTGACGACGTACGTGCCCGGCAGGGCATATATGTGGTCAGCGGGCGTACCCGCTCCCATCGTGCCGTCGCCGAAGTCCCAAGTCACGGTCGCCGGGTCGTTCGGGTCGAGCACGGGCGCGTTCGCCACGAAGTGAACCGCCGTGCCGGCATCGGCGGTTCCGCCGCCCGCGAGCGGCGCGATCGCCGCAGCCGGCACCGAATCCCCGGTGGGAGCCCACGCGGAGAAGACCTCGGTGTTCGCGGGCGAATCGTCGGTCCACATGACGAGGAGGTTGCCGAGAGAGTCGGCCACGCCCACGGCGCCGGTCGAGACGCCGGGATTCGCCGAGACGTTCACGGGAACGCCGAACGTCTTCCCGCCGTCGGTGGAATGCGCGTAGAAGACGTCGCTCTGGTCGTTCCCGGTGTCGTCCTCCCAGACGAGCGAGATGCCGCCGCGGGAATCCGGAACGGCCGACGGGTAAAGGCTCTGCCCGGCGTTGTTCGAGACGTTGAGCGGAGTCGAGAACGTCGTTCCGCCATCCGTGGACTTGATCAACATGACCTCACGGTTGAGGGAGAAATCGACGTTCAGGTAGCGGTTGTAGAACGTGACGTAGACGGCGTCACTCTTGTCCACGGCGATCCGGGGCGCGAAGGCGTTCTGGCTCGAGTCCGAGACGGTCTTTTTCACGGAGAACGACGTGCCGCTCGGCGCGATCGCCATGCGGCACGTCGAGACGCTACCGGTAGCGGTCCAGGCCAGGTAGGCGGCGCCCTTCGAGTCGAATGCGAGCGAGAGCGGCTGTAGCGGGTTGATGTTGTTTTCACCGGCAAGGGACTGAACCGCTCCGAATGTCGCGCCGCCGTCAGCGGAACGCACGGCGTTCACGACGAGAAGACTGTTCGACGGGTCCTGGTCGATGAAGGCCACGACGACTTTGCCGCTCGCGTCCACCGCGATGCCCGGGAGGTCGGCGTTCCGGCCCGCCGTGCTGACCCGCATGGGCGGCTGGAAAGAATTGCCACCGTCCGTCGAGCGCGTGACCCAGATCTCGCCGGTCGATCCGTTCAGGAGGGTGTAGGCGACGTACGCGTTCCCGGCCGCGTCGAGCGCAAGGACGCCACCCATCGCGCTGGCCGCGTTCGGGGAAACCTTCAGCGGGGTCGACCACGTGAGGCTCCGGTCGGTCGAGCGCCGGTACACGATGTCCGATCCGATGACGTTCTGGGTGTCGTCGTCGTAGACGACGTGTAGCGTGCCTTTGGAGTCGACGTGCGGTGGCCCGGCCACGCTCGTGAAGCCGGCCGAGCGACTCACGTTCAGGGGGAGGGACGCGACCCGCGCGGGGTCGTCCACGTTGAAGCGCACGTTCGTCTGGCGCGTCGATGTCGGCCCCGCGGCCGCCACGGAGATCAGGTAGGTGCCCGGCGGAACCGCGGCCGTCGACGATACCGTGAGGCGCGACCGCTGGCCGGCCGACACGCTCTCGCTCGAAAACGAGTACGTCAGGCCGGAAACCGCCGGCGAGGCCGAGAAAGCGAGCATTCCGGAAAAGCCGTTCACGCCCATCGTGGCGAGGTCGAACGACGCCGATTCGCCGCCGCGCACGGACGCGTAAACCTGCGCCGCCGACACGTTGAAGTCCGGACCCGCAGCAACACTCGTCGGGAAGGTCGCGTAATAGACGTCCGGATCCCCTCCGCGCTCGTCGCTCCAGGACAGGTAGAGGTTCCCGGCGTCCGCGGCGATGCCGTCGTAGCTGCCGTGATAGCTGCCGAGCGTGCTCGGGCCGAACACCCAGTTGTGATCGGTGACGCGAATGTTCGTTCCGAACGTCTTGCCGCCGTCCGTCGAGGTCGTCATGTAGACATCCGTGAGGCTGTCGTTCACGGGGTCATTGCGCCGGTCCCACCACTTCACCGCGACCGTGCCGTCCGCGGCCGCCGTGATCGCCGGCAGCCACTGCGTCGTGGTCGTCGCATCGTCGTTCAGGCGCACGGGCGTGCTGAAAGTGGCGCCTCCGTCGGTCGAGCGGACGTAAAAGATGTCCGACCGGTCGAGGTTCTGTCCCGATGGGACCGCCGCATAGACGAGATGGAACGTGCCGTTCTTGTCCACGGCGGTGGCCGGAGAGGTCGCGGCGGCGACGCCGTTGCCGCCGGTCAGCGTGGCCGCGAGCGGCGAAACGAGCGTCGCCGACTTGAGCGCGGAGAAGGAATTACCGCCATCGACCGATTTCGTCATGGTGATGCCGGTGCCGCCGAGGTGATCGTCGAAATACGAGACCCAGACTTCGCCGGCCGGGCCGACGGAGACGGTCGCATCCTGGACGACCACGCTCCCGTCGATTGGCGAGAGTGCCACGGGAAAGGAATACGTCTGGCCGCCGTCCCTCGTGTACGTGAAGAGGATGAAGGACCCGCCGGCGACCTGCGACAGGTCCGTCCATACCACGTAGACCGAGCCCCTGTACTTGGAGGTGGAGGTGTCGACCGCCATCCAGCTCTTATCCTGCGTGTCGTAGACGTTCGCGGCTCCGCCGCTCGCTTCGCCGCAGGTCCAGGTGGTGGCGTTGTCCTTGGAGGCGCACAGCGTGATCACGCTGAAGCCGTCGTTCGCGATCGAGGTGTAATAGATCTCGCCGTTCGGGCCGAAGGCGACCACCGGGTCGCCCAGGTTTTGCCCCGCTTCCGGAAGGCTCTGCTGCTGGAATGTGCTTCCTCCATCGGTCGAGAGGCCGAAGGCCGAGACGTTCTCCTCGTTCGCGTCCTGGAAGCCCACGATGATGTTGCCGCCGTGAGCGGCTATCGAGCTCTCGCTTTGCGTGTGACCGTTGAAGTCCGTCGTCGGGTCGTTCACGCGCACGTTCTGACCGGGGCTCGGCGTCAGCGGCCGGCGAACGCCGCCCGCGAGTGGCGCGCGCACGGCGCGCGCGGCCGGCGGCGGGAGCAGGCCGGCGGCGCGCAGAACCGCCCGCTGGCCCGCCGAGGAAAGGCGCCGGAAGACTTCGGGCCGGAGCTTCCCCGCGTTCCCGGCGTTCTCCATCAGAAGGAGCGTCTCGGCGTCCCGGGGGAGGCTTCCGGTGCGGATCTCCCCGGGCTGCGCCGCGCGTGACCGGGCGGGGACGAGGAGGAGGGTGAGGGCGGCCAGAAGAGTGGACGAGTGTCGTAGCATCTGCGCCCGAGTATGCGAAACAAATGCCTCGTACTCTTAGGTTTTCTGGTTTTTCTCGCCGGAGGCCCGTGCCTGCCGCGCGCGACCGCCGCCGGGCTCGCCTCCTCTACGCCGGCCGAAGAAGCGCGGGCCATCGTCGAGGCGCTCGCCTCCTGCGGCACGCGCCACTCGCTGTCCTCCTGGACGGACACGCGCCGCGGAATCGGATGCGGGCGCGATGTGGTCGTTCGCCGTCTCGAAGCGGTCGAAAACGAATCCGGAAAGCGAATGCGCGTCGTCATCGACAAGTTCGAGACGAGCGGTCCGCGCACGAAGAACGTGCCCGTCCCGATGGAGAACATCTACGCGATTCTCCCGGGCACGGACCTAGGGCTGGAACGGACCGCGTTCGTCGTGTCGGGCCACTACGACTCGATGCCCTCGGACGTCATGGACCTGAAGGCCGACGCTCCCGGCGCGGACGACGACGCGTCCGGCACGGCCGTGTCGATCCTTGCCGCTCGCGCCCTCGCGCCAAAGCCCGCGCGCGCGACGCTCGTCTTCGCCGCCGTGGCCGGCGAAGAGCAGGGCCTCCTCGGAGCGAAGCGCCTCCTCGAATGGCTGACGAAGCAGGGTTACACGGTGGGCGGCATGATCACGTGCGACATCGTCGGCGCCACGAATGGGAGTCCCGACCGGCGCGTGCGCGTGTTCTCCGAAGGCGGTCCCGACGGCATCGACTCGCCGGGCCGGCAGATGGCGCGCCTCGTGGAGGAGGTCAACGGGAAGGACAAGGTCCGCCTTGTCTTTCGCCTCGATCGCTTTGGGCGCGGCGGCGACCACCGGCCCTTCGTCGAAGCGGGTCTTCCCGCCGTGCGCTTCACCGAGCCGCTCGAGGACTACCGCCACGAGCACCAGACGCCGAGGACCGAGAACGGGATCGAATACGGCGACCTCGTGAAGCACATGGACTTCGACTTCGTCGCCGAGACGGCGGTTGCGGTCCAGAAGACGCTCAGCGAAATGGCGAACGCGCCCGCTCCGCCAGTCCGTGTCACGCTGGGTGGTGCCGTGACGGATTCAGCGAAGATTCTCTTAGAAGGTCATAAGGACCCGGAGCGCGCGGATTACGAGATCCTCTGGCGAGAGACGACGGAGGCGCGCTGGAACGTCTTGCGCGACGCGGACGCATTCGAAGAAAATTCTTCTTCGGTCCTCCCGCAGGTCTCCACCGACAACCACTACTTCGCCGCCCGCAGCGTCGGGAAGAACGGCAGGCGCTCGATCGCCGTTCCCGCCGTCGTGGCCCCGCGCCGGAACAAGCCGTGAGCCTGACGTTCCTCGACTGGGCCATCGTCGCGGCGTACTTCGTCCTCTCTGTCGGCATCGGCCTCGCCTTCACGAAGAAGGGCGGCGAGTCACTCGAGGAGTACTTCGTCGCGGGACGCGCCGTGCCCTGGTGGCTGGCGGGCGCCGCGATGATCGCGACGACGTTCGCCGCCGACACGCCGCTCGTCGTGACGGGCCTCGTCGCCGCGCATGGCGTCGCGGGCAACTGGATCTGGTGGAACTTCGTCATGAGCGGCACGCTGACGGTGTTCCTCTACGCGCGCCTCTGGCGCCGCGCGAAGGTGATGACGGACGTCGAGTTCGCCGAGATCCGCTACAGCGGGCGGCCGGCCACGTTCCTGCGCGGCTTCCGCGCGCTCTACCTCGCGTTGCCGATCAACCTGATCATCCTCGGGTGGGTCACGCTCGCGATGGTGAAGATCCTCCAGATCGCGCTCGGAATCCAGCCTCTCTGGGCCGTCGGGCTGTGCTTCGTAATCACGGTCGGTTATTCCGCGGCGGCGGGCATGTGGGCGGTTCTCTGGACCGACCTCGTGCAGCTCGTCATCAAGATGACGGCCGTCATCCTGCTCGCGTGGTTCGCCGTGAAGAAAGTGGGCGGAATCGGCGCGCTGAAGACCGGGCTCGAGAAGCATTTTGGCTCGATCGACCTCGCGATCTCGTTCCTGCCGCCCGCGGGCTCCGTGTGGATGCCCATGATCGCGCTCTTCACCTTCCTCGCGGTGCAGTGGTGGGCGGCGTGGTATCCGGGAGCCGAACCGGGCGGCGGCGGCTACGTCGCGCAGCGCATCTTCTCGGCCCGGTCCGAGCGCGACGGCATCCTCGCGACGCTGTTCTTCAACGTCGGACACTACGCGCTCCGTCCGTGGCCGTGGATCATCACGGGCCTCGCGACCGTCCTCCTCTATCCCAACGGTGTCATGGTGAACGGTCAGCCGGACAGGGAGGCCGCCTACGTGCAGGCCATGGTCGACCTTCTGCCCTCGGGCTGGAAGGGCTTCATGCTGGCCGGTTTCGCGGCGGCGTACATGTCGACCGTCGGGACGCATCTCAATTGGGGGGCGTCGTATCTCGTCGGGGACATCTACAAGAGATTTCTGAGAAAGGGAGCAAGCGAGAAGCATTACGTCGCCGTTTCGCGTTGGACGACGGTTGGTTTGTTTCTCGCTTCGATCGTCGTGACGTTGAATCTCTCGACGATCGAGAGCGCGTGGCGGTTCCTCCTCGCGCTCGGAAGCGGCACGGGCCTCGTTCTCATCCTCCGCTGGTACTGGTGGCGCATCAACGCCTGGAGCGAGATCTCGTCGATGCTCGCCTCGATGGTCGTCTCGGTGACGAGCATCGCGCTGATCCGAAATCCGCTCCCCAAGACCGACCCGGGTTACGGCGCGGAGGAGTTCCGCATTCAGGCGATCGTCATGCTGCTCACGGTCGCGATCACGACCGCCGTGTGGGTCCTGGTCACATTCCTGACGAAGCCCGTTCCCGACGCGACCCTCGACGCGTTCTACCAGCGCGTGCGCCCCGGCGGTCCCGGGTGGGAGACGGTCTCGCGCCGGCTCGGCTTCGGTCGCGAGCCGATCCCCGGCGGCGCCATGTCGTTCGTGAACTGGATTCTCGGCATCATCCTCGTCTACACCGCGCTGTTCGGCATCGGCAAGATCGTGTTCGGACAGTTCTGGATCGGATTCGCCCTCCTCGACGTCGCGATTGCCTGCTTCATCCTCATCATGTGGAGCCTGAAGCGGCAGGAGAAAGCCGAGGCCTGCCCGGCCGAAGCCGCGGCGACTCGGGCGCGGCTTTCCGCCCTGCCGCGCTGAGGCCTTGGTTCACGAGGCGGAATTCGACGGGATCTTGCTCATCGCGCGCTCGGCGAGCGCCGTGATCGTGAGCGAGGGGTTCACGCCCGGGTTCGCCGAAATGGAGGAACCGTCGATCACGTAGAGACCCTCGTAGCCGAACACGCGGTGGCGGTCGTCGATGACGCCGCTCGCCGCCGACGTTCCCATGCAGCAGCCGCCGAGGATGTGCGCGGTCGTCGGGATGCCGAGCAGCGTCTCGGTCGCGAGGCTCTCCGTGTAGCCGTCGAGCTTTTTCTCCACGCGGCGCGCGAGCTCTGTGGCTTCCGGCACCCACGCCTTCGCCTGCGGCCCGCTGCCGGTCCCCGTCGTGAGACCCCGGCGAAAAAGCGTGCGAATGCCGCGGCCGAGCTTCATGCGCAGCGTTCCCTCGGACGTGCGCATGTAGAGGAGGATCATCGTGTACTTCGCCCAGTCCGGGACGAACGCCGCCTTGAGGGTGGCCCATGGCTTCTTCACGAACATCGCGCTCGCATTCAGGAGACGCGTCCCCACGGTGTCGCCGGGGGCGTGCGGCATCGCGAGGGGGCGGAAGAAGCCCGAGCCCGCGGGGTAACGCACCGGTTCGAAGTGTGAATGCTCGTCCGTCTGGAGGATCGAGCCGATCGCGATGCCCTTGGAAAGATCGACGTCGCGCCGCTCGGTCACGACGCCCATGAGGACCTCGGAGTTCGTGCGCACGAAGTCGCCGAGCCGGTCGGAGATCCCGGGGAGGCCGTCCGGCCGCTCCTTGAGCTTCAACAGGAGCTCGACCGTGCCGAGGACGCCTCCGGCAAAGACGACGTTGCGTGCCGCGATCGTCCGCGTCTTCCGAAGGTAAGGCAGGAGCGAGCGCCCCGTCCGCGCCGTGACCTCGAACCCGCCGCCGGCGCGCGGCCGTACCCATGTCACTTCGGTGTCCGCCTCGACCTTCGCGCCCAGCTTCTCGGCGAGCCAGAGGTAGTTCTTGTCGAGAGTGTTTTTCGCGCCGTGCTGGCATCCGATCATGCACCCGCCGCAGCTCGTGCAGCCCGCCCGCTCGGGCCCTAAGCCTTCGAAGAAGGGATCGGGCACCGTCACGCCCGGCTCGCCGAAGTAGACGGCCACGTCGGTGGACGACCAGGAGGTCTCGCGGCCGATGTCCTTCGCGACCTCGCGGAGAACCTCGTCGGGCAGCGTCGTGAACGGGACCTTCGTGGCACCGAGCATCCGCTTGGCGGTCGCGTAGTGAGGCAGAAGCTCGCGCTTCCAGTCGGCGAGAGAGCCCCACGAGGGCGCCGAGAAGAAGTAGTCCCCCGGAACGGGGAGCGTGTTCGCGTAAACGAGAGAGCCGCCGCCCACACCGACCCCCGAGAGCGCCGTTACGTGCGGGAGAAAGGTCATCTTGAAGAGCCCCCGGCATCCCGCCGAGGGGAGCCAGAGATACCGCCTCACGTTCCAGTTCGTCTTCGGGAAGTCGGATGGGGCAAAACGCGTGCCCTTTTCGAGCACGCGAACGCGGTACCCCTTCTCGGAAAGACGAAGCGCGCTCACGCTTCCGCCAAAGCCGGAGCCCACGATCACGTAGTCCGCGTCGAAGGTCGGCTCCACGATCAGGAGTCTATCTTTTCAGCGGCGCGTGCATGCTAGGCTGAAGGCGCACGGGGAGGCCGCTTGCGCAACTTCCTGATCTTCGTCGCCGCGATCGTTCTCGCCGTGTGGTACTTCCGCAGGGCCCCGCACGATGTCCCGACCGGGCCGTCCGGCGGCGCCGCCAACGCGACGTCTCGGGGCCCCGGCTGCCTCGCAGCCGCCGAGAGCGCGAATCGCTCGCTTTCCGACGCCACGCGCCTCCTGCTTTCGACGCCGGTCGACGCGTCAAAATGGTCCGACGCCGACAGTGGCGTTTCCTCCGCGATCGCGAGCGCCGAGTCGGCGTGCTCCGGCGACGCGACGGAGGCAGAACGCGCAGGCATGGAAAACGCGCGAGACGCCCTCGCGCTCATGCGGATGACGCTTGCGGAGGGCGCGAAAGCGGCCCTCGGCGCGGGCGGCTTCCAGGGGGCGATGCGGCAGGAGGCGATCGACAACCGGCTTGCCTCCGCGCGCTCCAAGCTGGGGCTGCGCTAGAGGGTGCCGCTCGAGCACATGGCCCAGGAGATCGAACGCAAGTTCCTCGTCGCGGGCGCCGCGTGGAAGGGCGGGGCGACCGCCACGGTCATTCGGCAGGGCTACCTCTCGAGCGTATCGGAGCGCACCGTGCGCGTGCGCGTCGCCGGCGGGAAGGCTTTCCTCACGATCAAGGGCGCGAATCGCGGCGTCACCCGGACCGAGTTCGAGTACCCGATCCCCGTCGACGATGCGGCGGCGATGCTCGAAGCACTCTGCGAGCACCCGCTAATCGAAAAGACGCGCTGGGTCATTCCCTTCAAGGGCTTCACCTGGGAGATCGATGAGTTCCACGGCGAGAACGCCGGCCTCGTCGTCGCCGAGGTGGAGCTCCCGACCGCCGAGACGAAGCCCGAGCTCCCGCCGTGGGTGCGCGAGGAGGTCTCCTCGGATCCACGCTACTTCAACTCGAACCTCGCGACGAAGCCCTTCACGACCTGGTGAGCACCCCGCCTCTCGGCCCGCGGGCGATTACGGTTCGACGATCCCGAGACCCTTCCCCGTCGCGCAGTCGACGCGGAGGTAGTGGCGGGAATCGACGCCGTAGCGGGACTCGACTTCGTACTGCACTCCGAGCACCTGATAGTCGCCGGCGCCGTCCTTCGAGCGCATCAGATTCAGGACGGTGCCGTTTCGCGGGTCCACCATCGGGTTCCGGCAGCCCTCACCCACCTTCGGCTCCTCGCGCTGGGAGAGGCCGGACACCACGACCATGAAATGGTCGGGGAGATCCTTCGCCTCGGCGGCGATCCCTCCGGCCATCGAGCCGCGCCCCGACGCGCAGGCCACGAGCGCCGCGGCGGCACCGAGTGCCACGGCGAACTTCACGCGTGTCGTCTTTTTCATGGGCGAACACTAACAGAGGCCGCGGCCCCCGGTCAGCATGTTTCCGTCACCTTGCGGATCCCGCGCGGCCGGTCGGGGTCGAAGCCCCGGGCGAGCGCGGCGTGGTAGGCGAGAAGCTGGCCGGGAATCACGGAGACGAGAGGGGCGAGAAACTCGGGCACGACGGGGGACGGAATCGCGCCGTTTCCCCGCGGCCCGATGCGGATCACGGGACTGCCGCGCCGCGCGAGGTCGCGGGCGACCGCGCGCATCTCGGCCTCCGGACGCGTCGCGGGCGGCGACACGACGATGACCGGGAGGTCCTTCTCGGCCATGGCGATGGGCCCGTGCTGGAAGTCGGCCGCCGAAAACGGCTCGGCGGAGAGAAGCGCGAGCTCTTTCAGCTTCAGGGCGATCTCGAACGCCGTCGGATAGTGCACGCCGCGCGCAAGGACGACCGCACGGTCCGCCCGCGCGAGCACGCGCGCCGTCCGGTGCGCGGCCGCCTCGGACCGGAGCGCCCGTCCCATCGCGTCCGGCATCGCGAGGAGCGCGTCGAGCTCCTTCCTCCGGCGCGCGAACGACAGCACGAGGAGGGCGATCGCCGCGAGCTCCGTCGTGTATGTCTTCGTCGCCGCGATGCTCCGCTCCTCTCCCGCATGGAGAGACAGGACCTCGGCGGCCGCGCGGGCGAGAGGACTCTCGGGGTCGTTCACGATGGCGAGCGTCGGGGAGCCGGCGCGGCGGGCGGCGGCGATCGTCTCGACGATGTCCGGGGAGCGGCCGGACTGCGAGATTCCGATCACGAGCGCGCCCTTCAGGCGCGGTGGCACGCCGTAGAGCGTGACGAGGGACGGCGCCGCCAGGGCGACGGGCAGGCGCGACGCGAGGCCGAAGGCATACTGCGCGTACCGAGCCGCGTTGTCCGAGGTACCCCGCGCCGCAATGAGGACGAACGGGACGTTCGCCCGGCGCCAGCCCGCCGCGAGCACCGCCGCGTTCCGCCTCTCACGCTCGAGGAGACGCGCGACGGCCGCGGGTTGCTCGAGGATCTCGCCGTGGAGCACGGAGCGGGCGCCGTCCGGAGGCATCATGCGATGCTAGCGCAGCGAGAGTATCGGTGTTCTCACGCGGTTCGAAGAAGGCGCGCCGGCGGACGACCCCGCGGTTTCTCAGGCCGGTCCTGCGTCCGATGGCGTTCCGGGTGCTGCCTCGCGCCCTGCGCCCGACGCGCGTGTGGCGCCTCGCTTAGCCGCTCCTCGAGGGCGTGAAAGACCCGGAATTCGAGGTGCTTCTCGAGGCGTACATCCTCAAGGACGACGCCACCGGACGCGTCTTCGTGGACGTTCTCGCGGCGGCCGCCCGGCGCGGGGTCGTCGTGCGTGTCCTCGCGGACGCGTTCGGCTCCAGCGACACGCGGCTCAGTTCTGGCAGCAGATGGAGGAAAAGCACATCGAGGTGCATCTTTACCACCCGCTTCTCCCCTACCTCTGGTACCAGCCCTACCGCGATCACCGCAAGATCCTCGTCACGGACCGCCGCGTCGCGTTCACGGGCGGCATGAACATCGGGGACGACTCGCGGCCATGGGCGCCGCGGCACGCCGGACGTTCTGGCTCACGAACGCGTACTTCGCCCCGCGCAGGGGCGCGCTGCCGCTCCTCGCCCGAGCCGCCGAGCGCGGCGTCGACGTTCGGCTCCTGCTGCCCGGGACGAGCGACGTGCCGCTCGTGAGGCACGCGGGACACGGCGTCTTCCGGTATCTGCTCGAACGCGGGGTACGGATCTTCGAGTATGACGGCTCGATTCTCCACGCCAAGACGGTCATCGTCGACGGATACTCTTCGATGATCGGGTCGACGAACATGGACTTCCGCTCGTTCCATTTCAATGCCGAGTGCAACATCGTCGCCCTCGACACCCAGGTCGCCAGCACCCTCGAGCGGCAGTACGCCGTGGAGGCCCGCGAAATCACCCTCATCGACTGGAACCGGCGCACCTCGTTCCACAAGCTCGGCGACGCCTGCGCCCGCGCCCTGTCGCCAGCCCTGTGATAATCGGGGGCGTGAAAAGAATTGCCACTCTCCTCGCTCTCGGTCTCGCGATTCCCGCGGCGGCCCAGAAGATCACCACGATCGCCGGCGATGGAACGCACCGGTTCTCGCCCGACGGCAGCGTCGCGGCCACGTCCTCGATCGCACTCGCTCTCGACTCGCTCACCAACGTCGTCCTGGATCCCGACGGAAATCTCGTCTTCTCCGAGGGCAACGCCTCCCGCGTGCGGCGCATCCTGAAGAAGACGGGTGCGCTCGAGACGCTCGCCGGCAACGGCCGGTCGAGCTTCGCGGGAGACGGCGGCCCCGCCACGTCGGCCGCGCTGAAGTCTCCCTCCGAAGTCGCTTTCGACCGGGAAGGCAACCTGTACATCGCGGACGCCGCGAACTACGTCCTCCGGCGCATCGATGCGAAAACGAAGATCATCACGACGATCGCCGGGATCCGGAAGAACAGGTTCACGGGCGATGGGCCGGCCCTCGAGACCGCTCTCGCCCGGCCCGGAGGCCTCGCGTTCGACCGGGACGGCCGGCTCGTGATGGCCGACACGATGAACGCGCGCATCCGGCGCCTCGACTTCGCGACCGGCCGGATCGAGACGCTCGCCGGCAACGGCGACATGCTCTTCCTCGGGCCGGGCCCGGCGCTGGAGACGGGCATGGCGTGGGTGAACGCGCCGCGCTTCGATCGAGCAGGCAACATCTACTTCTGCGCCACGGGGAACAACCTCGTCCTCCGCCTCGACGCGAAGACCGGCCGCGTCGAGGTCGCCGCGGGGAGCGGCATGAACCGTTACGCGGGCAACGGCGGGCCCGCCCGCGCCGCCGAGATGAACCAGCCGGCCTCGCTGGCCGTCGACGCCGCCGGACACGTCTTCATCGCCGACACCCAGAACCACGCGATCCGCCGCCTCGACGCGAAGACGGGGATCCTGACCACCATCGCGGGTGACGGCACGCCGGGCTTCACCGGAGACGGCGGGCCCGCCGCGAAGGCGCGCCTGAACTTCCCGACGGGCCTCGGCCTCGACGGCAAGGGAAACCTCTACGTCGTGGACTCGGTCAACGCGCGCATCCGGAAGATCGAGGGCGTCGCAGCGAAGTAGCGCTCAACGCTTCGCGCGCGCGGCATACCGGACAATCTCGACTTTCTCGAGCGTCATGAGAACCCCGCAGCCCGCCTCCGTGAGGAGAGGGTCGATGCGTTCGAGAAATCCGCGCACCTTTTCCTCCGCGTCCACGATCTCGACGACGACCGGCAGATCGGCGGAGAGCTCGACGAGACGCACGCGGTGCACCACGCTCGACGCTCCGTAAGACTCGACGCCGCGCAGGACGGTCGCCCCCGCGAGTCCCGCCTCGCGCGCCTCCAACACGAGGACCTCGAAGAGAGGCCGGTTGCGCAGCCGGTCGGCCTCGCCGATGTGGATGCGCAGGAGCTTCGCGGTCGCGACGTCTTTCATGCGCCGACCCTCCCGATCGCCCGGCCGAGCACCGTCCCGAGCAGACCCAACGCGACCGAGCCTCCCACATAGAGGGCGGCCCGGAGCAGGTCCCGCACGCTCAGGAGGCCGAGCGTCTCCCAGGCGAACGACGAGAAGGTCGTGAACCCCCCGAGTATCCCGACCATGAGGAACGTGCGCGCCTCCGGAGAAAGCGCCGCGCGCTCGAGTCCGAGCGCGCCCACCACCCCGATCGCGAAGCATCCGATCAGGTTCACGAGGAACGTCCCGAACGGAAAACCTTCGGGCGCATTCCGCTGGACCGTCGTCGCGAGGAGATAGCGCGCCACGGAGCCCACCCCGCCGCCGACGAACACGAGGAGAACGAGGCCCGGCCGCATGGCGAAACGTTAACAGATCGGCCGGCGTTACCATTCCGGCGCATGCGATCCGATTCCACCGGCCGAGAGCGCCTTCACTGGGCGAGCCTGTCGGACCGTGGCCGTGTCCGGCCGAGCAACGAGGACTTCGCCGGCGATCCGAAGACCTTCGCCGCGCTCGCGGGCCCCGAGGCGTGCCTCGCCGCGCGCGGCGCGCTCTTCGCGGTCGCGGACGGAATGGGCGGCCACGCGCGCGGCGAGGTCGCGAGCCGGCTCGCGGTCGAGGTGCTCTTCACGACCTTCTACACGGCGCCCGGTGAGCCAGCCGAGAGGTTCCGCCGCGCGATGACCACGGCGAACACCGCCGTCAGGCGGGCCGGAATCCTCGCGGCGCCGGAGAAGGCGGGTGAGAATGCCGACGCGGCTCCGCTTCCGCCGATGGGCACGACCCTCGTGGCGGCCCTCGTCCTCGAGACGTGGGTGCTCTTCGGCAACGTGGGAGACAGCCGGGCCTACCTCCTTCAAAACGGGAACCTCGAACAGGTCAGCCGCGACCACACGTACTTCGCCGAGGAAATCCGCCGTGGGCTCGTCACGGAGGAAGCGGCGGCCCTGCTCCCCTTTCGCCACCTCATCACGCGCTCGATGGGGGCACGCGACGAGATCGAGGTCGATCTCTTCTGGCGGCCATGGCCCGCGGGATCGACGCTGCTGCTCGCCACGGACGGTCTCCACGGCGTCGTCGACGAACTGAACATGGCCACCATTCTCGCGTCGCAGCTGCCCGCCGTCGCGGTCCGGCACCTCGTCGACGCCGCGAACGAGGCCGGTGGACCCGACAACGTCACGGCGCTCGTCGTGCGAAGCGTGCCGCCTGCGCCGCAGGCCCGTTCCACGGCCTAGAATCGTCCGCATGCGCGTCTTCACGGGCACGAGCGGGTTCAGCTACGACGGCTGGAGCGGCGCGTTCTACCCCGAGGATCTTCCCGCGAACGAGCGGCTGGCTTTTTACGCGACGAGGCTTCCCGCCGTGGAGATCAACAACACCTTCTACCGGATGCCGAAGCCCGAGCTGCTCGCGGGCTGGGCCGCGCAGGTCCCGAAGACGTTTCGCTTCGCGCTCAAGGCACCGCAGCGCATCACGCACATCAAGCGCCTTAAGGACGCCGGCGAAGAAGTCCGCTTCCTCACCGGCTCGGCCCGGCAACTCGGCGATTGCCGGGGACCGATCCTGTTCGGGCTGCCACCGAACCTCAAGAAGGACCTCCCGCGTCTCGACGCGTTCCTCGCGCTCCTGCCGTCGGATCTCGAGGCGGCCTTCGAATTCCGAAACGCGACCTGGCTCGACGACGACGTCTACGCGCTCCTTCGCGCCGCCGGCGCCGCCCTGTGCGTGGCGGACGACGAGAAGGGCACGACGCCGCTCGTGGCCACGGCGACGTGGGGCTACCTCCGCCTCCGCCGCGAGGACTACGCCGAGGCGGATCTCGACGCCTGGGCGGTGCGCCTCGCCGCGCAGGAGTGGGACTCGGCCTACGTCTTCTTCAAACACGAGGACGAGGCTCGCGCTCCCGAGCTCGCCCGCGGGTTCGCGGACCGGCTGGCGACGTAACATCCCCTCCTTGATGAAAGTCGTCACCTGGAACGTCAACGGAATCCGCGCCCGGGAGCTGCAGGTCGTGGAATGGCTCGAGCGCGAGAAGCCCGACATCCTGTGCTTGCAGGAGCTGAAGGCCGCGCCCGACCAGATCCCGCTCTCGCTCGTCTCTCCCGAGGGTTACTCGGTCTTCTGGCATGGACATCGGGGCTACTCCGGGGTGGGATTGCTCCTAAGAACCGAGACGTTCGGCGAGAAGGCGACGTTCTCGCATCCGGAGTTCGACCACGAGACGCGCGCGGTCGAAGCGCACCTTCCCGACTTCACGGTGGCTTCCCTCTACGTCCCAAACGGCGGGAAGGACTTCGCCGCGAAGCTCGCGTTCCTCGAGGCCCTCGAGCGTCGCGCGGCGACCGCGCGCGCAGAGAAGCGCCCGCTGCTTCTCTGCGGCGACATGAACGTCGCGCTCACGGACCGCGACGTGCACCCGAAGGAGAGGAAGGCAGGCGCGATCGGCCAGCGCCCGGACGAACGCGCGCTCCTCGCGAAGATCCTCGCCCAGGGGCTCGTCGACACCGGACGCGCGCTCGACCCCGACAACGAGGCCCTCTTCACATGGTGGGCGCCGTGGCGCCAGCTCAAGGAACGGAACATCGGCTGGAGGCTGGACTACGTCCTCGCGAGCGAGGCGCTCGCCGGCACCGCGAAAGCCGCCCGCGTCCACCGCGAATTCGGGACGAGCGACCACGGTCCCGTGGTCGTGGAGTTCTCATGAGCGATGCGCTCTTCGGCTACAAGATGAAGACGATCGACGGAGGCAGCCGCGCTCTCGCCGACTACCGCGGCAAGGCCCTTCTCGTCGTGAACACGGCTTCGCAATGCCGGTATACGCCGCAGTACGCGGGCCTCGAGACACTCTACGAAACCTACGGGAACCGCGGCTTCGCCGTCCTCGCGTTCCCCGCGAACAACTTCGGCTCCCAGGAGCCGGGCACCGACGAGGAGATCCGGAAGTTCTGCGCGTCGAACTACAAGATCCAGTTCGACCTCTTCTCGAAGATCAGCGTCAAGGGGCCGGACATCCACCCCCTCTATCGGCACCTCACGACGCAGCCCGGCTTCGCGGGAGACATCACGTGGAATTTCAACAAGTTCCTGATCGACGCGAACGGGAAGACGGTGGCCCGTTTCGATTCGGCCGTCGAGCCGATGTCGACCGAGCTGACGTCGAAGCTCGAGGCGATCCTCCCCGCGGCGTAACGCGCGGCTAGACTCCGGGCCATGGCGGCCCCGGCGTCCCCGCGTCTCCGCGTGACGGCGAGCCCCGAGTGGGAAATTCTGCCGCCGGCGGCGCCGGCGCGGGCCAGGCCGCGCGCGCGCGCGGCCGCGACCGATCCGTTCGTCTCTCGCGTCCTCGCGGACGCGCGGCTGACCCTCGTGGACGTCCGTTCGGCGCGGCCGCGCCGGGGTTTCCCGGTCCGCGACGGCATTCTCACCGCGGAAATCGACGAGCCGTCCTCTGCCGCGGGCTGGGTCGTCGTGGCGCGCCATCCGTCCGGCGCGCTGACGTTCCATGCGGCGGGCGGGAGCGGGCACGGCACCCGCCGCTTCGACGTCCGCCTCTCGGCTCCGCTCCCCGGGCGGCGCGGGAACAGCGCCGCGGTCCGCGTCTTCTTCCTGCGGCTCCTGGGCGCGGCGGCGGGCGCGCTGCTTCCGGTCCTCGCGCGCCTTTGGGAGAGGAAGCGCTTCCTCGCCTCGAAAACGCCACTCGGCCTCGTGATGCTCGCGGCCCGGGACGGCCGTCTCGTCGCGACGCGCGTCCGAAACCTCACGCTCCCGCCGCCGCCCGCGCGGAGCCTCCTCTTCGTGCATGGCACGTTCTCGCACGCGGCCGCGGCGTTCCGGGACCTCGCGGCCGATCCGGGGCTCTTCGCGGCGCTTCAGCGCCGCTACGACGGCCGTGTCTTCGCGTTCAACCACCTCACGGTGGGAACCGCGCCGGACGCGAATGCCCGGGATCTCCGCGCGCGCCTGCCGCGCGGGCCCGCGCTTCTCGACGCGGTCACGCATTCCCGCGGCGGCCTCGTCCTCCGCGCTTTCGCCGAGCAAAGCCCTCGCGTCGCTCCTGGCGTCACTTCTGGCACCATTCTCGGCCGGGTCCTCTTCGTCGCCTCGCCGAACGCGGGCACGCCCCTCGCTTCGCCCATGCGCTGGCACGCTCTCGCCGCCTGGCTCGCGAATCTCGGCGAGATGTTTCCCGGCAACGCGCTCGCCTTCGGATTCGACTTCGCGTCGGAGGCTCTCGTGTGGATGGCCCGCCGCGCGGGCGGCACGCTGCCGGGAATTGCGGCAATGGACCCCACGGGAGAGTTCCTCGAGAAGCTGAACGGATCTGCGACGCGACGCTACGAGGCGGGCGCGGCCATCGCGTGCTACGAGCCCAAGGGCAGCGCGGCCCGCCGGCTTCTCGATGCGGCGGCGGGAATGTTCTTCGAAGCTCCGAACGATCTCGTGGTTCCCACGGATGGCGGCGTGCACCTCGGCGCCGCCCCCGCTGTGCCCGAAGGGCACACCGTCCGCTTCGGGCCGGGCAGCACTGTCCACCACTTGAATCTTTTTGCTCAGAGGGAGACGAGAGAAAGGATAAAGATTTTCTTAGAAGGTGAAGAGGGCCGCCGCACGCGCGGGCCGGCGAAGCATGAACCCCCTTCTAAGCACGCGCGCAGCGCGTCTTCTCTTCGGTCTTCAGCAGAATCTTCGTCTTCCTCCCGCGCGCCGCGCGGCGCAGCCCGCGGCGTGCGCCGCTTCGAGCTCGTCCTCGTCGGCGGAAAGGGCGGAACGCCCGCTCATCTCCTCGCTAGCTTCGCGGGCGCACGCGTCGTCGAGCCCTTCGAGACGAAGGGTGGCGCCGGGGGTGAGCGCATGCGCCGCATCATCCAGATGCACGAGAGGGTTCTCGCTGCCCTGGAGGGCCGCGGGACTCATCCCCTTCCCGCCGCGAAGGAGCTCCGCGAGTATGGCGGCGTGCTCTTCGAGGCGCTTTTCCCGGGCACGGTCCGGCGCCTGTGGGACGAGGCGCGCGCAGGAACGAAGGGGGCGCTCGAGCTCGTCTTCACCCCGGGGCTCGACTGGATCGCCGACAAGCCGTGGGAGCTCGCGTGGGACGCATCGCGCCGCCGCTTCCTCGCGGACGACGCGGTCCTCGTGCGGGACGTCTTCGGGGCGCCGCCTGCGGCGGCAGCGTCACTCGCCCCCGGCCGCGGCCCGCTGCACGTCCTCGTGGCGCTCGCAGAACCCCGGGACGCCGCTCCGGTGGCCGCGCGCCAGGAGACCGCCGCGATCCGCGCGGCCCTCGCGCCGCTCGTCAGAGCCGGGCACGTCAAGCTCGAGGTGCTCGCGTCCGCGACGCCCGCGGGCCTGCACAAGAGGCTTTCGAGCGGCGGCGTGGACGTTTTTCACTTCGTGGGCCACGGCGCCTTCGACGAAAAGGAGAAGTCCGGCAGCCTGTTCCTCGTGGACGCGCGCGGACGCGCGCTGGCCGTGGACACGGATCGCGTCCTGCGCCTCTTCTCGGGACGCGGCCTGAAGCTCATCGTCCTGAACGCGTGCGAGACGGGCCGCGGCGGCCGCACGGACTTCCTGCGCGGCGTCGCGCCGGCTCTCCTCGCGGGTGGCGTACCGGCCGTCCTCGCGAACCAGTACAAGGTCCTCGATTCGTCCGCGACGGCCTTCACCCGCCATCTCTACTGGGCACTCGCGAAGGGGCACACTTTGGGCGCGGCCGCGCGTGAGGCGCGCGTCGCGGTGTCGTATGCGAAGGGAGCCGAGCCGATGGACTGGGCGGTTCCCGTGCTCTACGCGCGAGACACGTCGCTCGTCTTCTGCCGCCCGCGCCGCGCCCCGAAATCTTCCTGACCTAGATCATCCGGAGCAGGGAATTCTTCTTCGCCTCGTATGCGCGCCCGTAGCCGAGAGAAATCGCCACGTCGCACAGCCGCAGCGCCTCGTCGAATGCCGCGCGGTCGGCAAGGAGCGAGATCCCCGCCTCGAGCCACTTCAGCTCGTCGCGCTCGCGGGTGAGGAGCGCGCCGAGCTCGTCCTCTGCCGTCGGGAGGTAACGCTCGGCTTCGACGAGCGCCTCGAGCGCGCGGTCCTCGCCCTCGGACGTGCCGAAGGCGTAGGACGCGGACACGAGGAGCGCCCAGGCGAAGAACTTCACGGCATTCGGCATCGAGTCGCTCGAGGCAATCGCGCGCTCGAGGTATTTCGCGGCGCCCCCCGGGAAGGGAGCGTCGCGGTATCCGGCGAGGAGGTCTTCGAGCCTTTCGGCAGGCGACTTGCGGGAGGGTTCGATGCGGCGCGCCATTCGCGCCATCGTCGCACGAGCCTCAGGCGCCGCTCTCACGAAAAGCTAGCGCGCGGCGATCAGCTCCGTCGCCCGGTCGACTTGCGCGGCACAGGCGAGGATCGCCTGCGCCGCCGCCCCGATCTGCACCTGCGCCTCATCGAAGCGGCGCTCCTCGATGGCCTCGCGGATGCCCGGAAGCGTCTTGACGCTGTAGCCCGTGTAGTAGCCCGGCGCGTAGAGCTGGTGGGCGTACCAGGGCCGGAGCGGGAGGCCTTCCTTCCGGGTCAACGTGCGCTCCGACGTGTAGAGCAGCTCGTCGAGCGCCTTCTGCGCCTCCAGAGCGAGAGGCGCCTTCCGTTCCTTCTCGGCCTTCGCATAAGCGGCGGAGCTCTTCGTCAGGACCGCGACCGCGTTCTGGAGGGGCGCGAAATTCAGGAACGGCACCGCAAGTTTTGGCCGCGGTGCGATGAAAGTCTGTTTCGGGTCGGCCACGAGGTCGTACTGCTTCTCCGCGAGAAGCCGGTTTTCCTCGTCGGTCTTTTCACGCAGCTCGTCCGCCAGCGTCGCGACCTCCTTGGCGTAGCGCCCGATCGTTTCCGCGAGCGGCTCGAAGGCGAACGGCAGGACGCCCGCGTTCGCGAGGCGCAGGACGACGCGGCCGGCGGTTTTCGCGAGCGTCACGCCATAGGCGAAATCCGGATCTCCGAAACGCATGAAGTGGTCGAACGAGTCGTAGATCGAGTGGTACGAACCGCCATCCGACTCCCCGCCGTAGCCGAGGCTGAGCGACGCGATGCCGGAGTGCTGGAGAAACGCCGACCAGTCCGAGCCGGATCCCAGCGCCTCGAGCCGCAATCCCACCGACTCCCGGGCTTCTTTTCGTGACTCGGGCGTTCCCCTGAGGAGGCGCCGCGCGCGCTGGCGCTCGTACACGCTGACTTTCTTCTCCGGATCCACGACGTCGCGCGCGACCTCGTCGACGAGCTTCTCGAGCGAGTGCGAGCCTCCCGCCTCCAGGAAGCCGCGCCCGTTTCCGTCGCTATTCAGGTAGACGACCGCCTTCCGCGAGAGCTCGGCCGCGTGCGTCTCGACCCACTCCGTCGAGCCCATGAGGCCCAGCTCCTCGCCGTCCCATGCCGCGTAGACGATCGTGCGCTTCGGTTTCCACCCGCTCTTCACGAGGGCGGAGAGCGCCTTGGCCTCCGACAGCTCCGCCACCATTCCGGCGACCGGGTCGTACGCCCCGTTCACCCACGCATCGTGGTGGTTGCCGCGAATAATCCACTCGTCCGGACGCTCGCTGCCCTTCAGGACGGCAAGGACGTCCCGCACCGGCTCCATGCGCCAGTCGAACTCCAGCTTGAGATGCGCACGCGCGGGCCCGGGGCCGATGTGATACGTGATCGGCAACGCCCCGCGCCAGGCTTCAGGGGCGACCGGTCCTTCCAGGGCCCTGAGGAACGGGAGCGCGTCGGCGTACGAGATCGGCAGCACGGGAATCTTCGTGAGGGTCGTCGCGTCCTTCCGGTCGAGGCGTTTCGCGTCCTTCGTGGCGCCCACGCCGGGCGTGAGCGGATCCCCGGGGAAGACCGGCATGTCGGCGACCGAGCCGCGCTGGGCCCCGCGATCGCTCCGGAACGCGCCTTTGGGGTAGACGTCGCCCTGGAAGTAGCCATCTTCCCGCGGATCGGAATAGATCAGGCAGCCCACCGCTCCGTGCTCGGCGGCGACCTTCGGCTTGATGCCGCGCCACGAACCTCCGTAGCGCGCGAGGACGATCTTTCCCTTCACGTCGATGCCGCGCGACTCGAGCTCCAGGTAGTCCTTCGGGACGCCGTGGTTCACGTAGACGACCAGACCCGTCACGTCGCCGTCGATCGAATACGCGTTGTAGACGGGCAGTTGCTCTCCGGCCTGCGCGGACGCCCCGTCTTCGGCCAGCGGCGGCTCCGCGAGCGTGGCCGTGAAGGTTCCCGGCGCGACGAGCTCGAGAACGCGCGTCTTCGGCACGGGGAAGAGCACGGTGAATTCCTCGATGCGCGTCTCGAAGCCGAACGAGCGGAAGAGGGACGCCAGGTACTCGGCGTTTTCCTTCCCGTACGGAGAGCCGACGTGGTGCGGCCGCGCGGACAGGCGCTTCAGCCACGCCCGCTGGTCGGCGGGATCCAGCGACGCGTCGAACGCCGCCTCCAGCGCACGCTCAGTGGCGGCGCCCGGCGCGTCGAAGCCGAGAAGCGGGCCGCCCAAGGCCGCCGGATCGGCGGCCGTCGCAGGGCGCGCCGGCGAGAGAAAGGCGACGAGAGCCACGACGAGGGCAAGAAGGGCGCCGAGCGCCCGCCTCAATCCGCGCATGAGTTCTCCAATTTTGTCTATTTCGCGGCCAGCATCTTCTGAACGCGCGCCGAGTACGTCGCGAACACTCTCTGGCCGACCGCCGTGTTCTTCGCCACCCATTCCGCGTTCTGGAACGCGGCCGGCGACACCTCGCGGCGGAGCTCCTCGAGGTACGGGGCGACGCGGGCGAACAGAAACATTCCCTCGCCGCTCGACTCCATGAAGTAGTCCGCGTTCACGATGCCGTGCTTCACCGTGCCGTACACCATCTCCCAGTACGTCGTCGTCTGGCGCCAGGCCGCATTCAGCGGGTGGTCGCCCTTCGTGACGGCCAGAAGCTCGGCGAACGATTTCGGCCAGAAGTCGCGGTTGATCGCGGTGCGCGACTCGCGCATGACGGACTCGCGACGCATCTCGTAGGCGCGGAACGCGAGCTCCGCATCGTGGTGGTCGGGGTGTTCCTTGCTCATGGACCGGAACTGTAGCGCAACCCGCGCCCCCGAGGGCCCGCGTCAGCCGCGCATGGGCGTGTAGCCCGTGCAGAAGTGCTCGACCATGTCCAGGTCGACGGTCGGCCGGGGCGTGTGCCCGTTCGAGCGGAGCCGGAAGATCTCGAAACGCACGCCGGGACGGGAAATCGGCCGCACCTCGAGCCGGTGGATCGCCTCGGCCGTGACCGCGTAGGGGCCGCACTCCTCGCAGTCCACCGAATGGCCGCGGAAGGAGGACGCGAACAGCGGCTCCTCGCCACCGACTGAGGCCGGGAAGCCACACAGGAAGCAGGCGCGCGAAGACTCCGGGTCCGGGGTCATATGGCCCCGAAGTCTACGTCGGACGCTAGGTCATGCTACGTTTCCATCATGAAGAAGCCTTCTCCGGGCCTCGCCCTGCTCCTCCCGCTCCTGGCTCTTGCCTTCACTCTCGTCCTCATGCGGCCATCCCGTGCCCGCGCGGCCGAGCCGGACCCGCCGTATCCGCCCACGCGCACGACGACGGCCGCCGACGTCCTGCATGGCGTCACGGTGCCGGACCCGTACCGCTGGCTCGAGGACGCGAAGTCTCCCGAGGTGCAGGCCTGGATGAAGGCCGAGGACGACCTCGCCCGACAGCGCCTGGCCGCCCTGCCGGGCCGCGACGCGATCGCCGCGCGGCTCAAGGAATTGCTCTACATCGACAGCATCTCGGCTCCCCAGCATCGCGGCTCGCGTTACTTCTTCACGCGGCGCCACGCGAACAAGGAGAAGAGCGTCGTCTACTGGAAAGAGGGCGAAGGCGGAGCGGAGCACGTGCTCCTCGACCCGAACGCATGGAGCGCGGACGGCAGCGCCTCCCTCGGCGGATGGGATGTCTCGTGGGACGGAACGACCGTCGCGTACCGCAAACGCATCAACAATTCCGACGAGGCGACGCTCTACGTGATGGACGTCGCGACAGGTAAAGTCTCCGACGTCGACGTCATCGAGGGCGCGAAATACGGGGGGGCGGCCTTCACGCCGGACGGCAAGGCCTTCTACTACACGTGGCTTCCGGTGGACCCGAAGATCGACGCGGCCGAGCGGCCGGGCTACGCCGAGGTGCGCTTCCACAAGCTCGGAACGGATCCGAAAACCGATACCGTCGTGAGGGGAAAAACCGGAGACCCGACGGCGTTCCAGAACGTGGGTCTGACGCGCGACGGGCGTTTTCTCTTCCTCGTCGTTTCGCACGGCTGGACGTCCCAGGACGTGTGGTTCCGCGACCTCGTCGCGGCTCCGGCGTCCCCTTCGTGGACGCCTCTCGCCGTCGGGAGCAAGGCGCACTTCGACGCCGACGCCCTCGACGGAAAGATCTTCGTGAAGACCGATGACGGGGCCCCGAAGGGCCGCGTCTTCGCCGTCGACCCCGCAAAGCCGGAACGGGCCGCGTGGAAGGAGATCGTCCCGGAGCGAAGGGACGCCACCCTCGAAGGGTACGGCATCCTCGGCGGCCGGCTCGCGCTCAACTACCTGAGGAGCGCCGTGAGCGTCCTCGAGGTCCGGGAGACGGACGGAAAGCTCGTGCGGGAAGTCGCCCTCCCCGGCCTCGGAACGGTCGGCGGCCCCACAGGCCGGGACGACGAGGACGAGGCGTATTTTTCGTTCACGTCGTATACCACGCCGACTTCGATCTTCAAGACCTCGGTGAAGACGGGCGCGACGTCCCTGTACTTCCAGGTGAAGGTGCCGGCCGACCTCACCCCGTATACCGTCTCGCAGGTGTTCTATCCCTCGAAGGACGGCACGCGCGTCTCGATGTTCATCGTGCACCGCAAGGACATGAAGAGGGACGGTTCCGCGCGCGGCCTCCTCGAGGGTTACGGCGGATTCCAGGTGGCGCTCACGCCCGCCTTCAGCTCCTCCCTCCTTCCGTGGCTCGAGAAGGGCGGCTTCTACGCGGTCCCGAATCTCCGCGGCGGAAGCGAGTATGGCGAGGCGTGGCACGAAGCCGGGATGCTCCTCAAGAAGCAGAACGTCTTCGACGACTTCGTCGCCGCGGCCGAATACCTCGAGAAGGAAAAGTGGACGTCCAGGGAGCGACTCGTGCTCCGGGGCGGATCGAACGGCGGCCTCCTGATGGGCGCGCTCATCACGCAGCGTCCGGATCTCTTCAAGGTCAGCCTCTGCGGCGTGCCGCTTCTCGACATGGTGCGCTATCACCTCTTCGGCTCCGGCAAGACATGGATCTCCGAGTACGGCTCAGCGGACGACGCGGCCCAGTTCGGGGCGCTCCTCGCCTATTCGCCGTACCACCACGTGAAGGCGGGCACGAAGTACCCGTCGGTTCTCGTGCTCTCGGCCGACAGCGACGACCGTGTGGACCCGATGCACGCGCGCAAGTTCACCGCCCTGCTTCAGACGGCCTCGACGGGAGGGCCCGTCCTCCTCCGGATCGAGCGACATTCGGGCCATGGCGGCGCCGATCTCGTCAAGGCGGCCGTCGCGCAGCGCGCGGACGAGTATGCGTTCGCGCTCTCCGAGACCACGGCGGCCACGGAGGCACCGGCCCTGAAGGCCCCCGAGACGCCGAAGCACTGAGGATGTCCGACGCCTCACGCACCCTCGCCGCCGAGGTCGCCCGCCGGCGCACCTTCGCGATCATTTCGCACCCGGACGCGGGCAAGACGACGCTCACGGAGAAGCTGCTCCTCTATGGCGGCGCGATCCACCTCGCGGGTTCGGTCAAGACGCGCCGCAACGCGAGCCGCCACACGACGAGCGACTGGATGGAGCTCGAGCGCCAGCGCGGCATCTCGATCACGACGAGCGTGCTGCAGTTCCCGTACGCGGGCCATCACGTGAACCTTCTCGACACGCCGGGCCACAACGACTTTTCGGAAGACACGTACCGCACGCTCGCGGCCGCGGACGCGGCCGTGATGCTCATCGACAGCGCGAAGGGCGTCGAGCCGCAGACGATCAAGCTCTTCGAGGTCTGCCGCTTGCGGCGGATCCCGATCGTCACGTTCATGAACAAGCTCGACCGCGCGGGCCAGGACCCGCTCGATCTCATGGACGAGATCGAGCGCATTCTCGGCATCCCGTGCCATCCCGTGACCTGGCCGATCGGCTCCGGCCCGGACTTCAAGGGCGTCTACGACCGCTGGGGGAAGACTCTCCTGCGCTACGAGCGCGGCGACGGCAATCGCGGCGAACGCGTCGCTCCCGTCGCGGTGTCCTCGGTCGACGATCCCGATTTCATCGCGACAATCGGAGAGAAGGCCCACGCGACGCTGAAGGGCGAGCTCGACCTTCTCGCGACAGCCGGCAACAAATTCGATCGCGACGACTTCCTGGCGGGCCGCATCACGCCCGTCTTCTTCGGCAGCGCGATCAACGACTTCGGCGTCGAGCCCTTCCTGAAACGCTTTCTCGAGCTGGCACCCGCGCCGCTGCCCCGCAAAACGACGACGGGCCAGGTCGACCCGCTCCACCCGGAGTTCTCGGGCTTCGTCTTCAAGATCCAGGCGAACATGGATCCCGCGCACCGCGACCGCATCGCGTTCCTGCGCATCGTGTCGGGGAAGTTCACGCGGGGCATGGAAGTCGTGAACTCGCGCTCGGGCCGCAAATTGAAGCTCGCGAAGCCGCTCCAGTTCCTCGCGCAGGAACGGACGCTCGTCGAGGAGGCCTGGGCCGGCGACATCCTCGGGCTCTGGGACGCGGGCAACCTCCGCATCGGCGACTCGCTCGCCGAGGGACCGGGCGTCGAGTTCGAGGGCATCCCGCGCTTCTCCCCCGAGTTCTTCAACCGCGTCGTCATGCTCGACCCCGCGAAGAGGAAGCAGCTCAAGAAGGGCCTCGACCAGCTTTCGGAGGAAGGGGCCGTCCAGGTCTTCCACGACCCGGACCGCATGGAGCGCGATCCCGTCCTCGGCGCCGTCGGCGTCTTGCAATTCGAGGTCATCCAGCACCGCCTCCGCTCGGAGTACGGAGCCGAGATCTCGTACGCGCGGCTACCGTTCACGATCGCGCGCTGGCTCGAAGGCGAGGAGTTCGACCGCAGGCGCTTCGACGACCCGCCGAGCGTCGCGTGCCTCGTGGACCTCGAAGGCCGGCCGCTCGTCCTCTTCCAGAGCAAGTGGCACCTCGAGCGTGCCGAGCGCGAGAACCCGAAACTGCGCTTCATCGCCGCCGTCCAGCCCGGGCGCGCGAAAGCCACGGCGTAAATGTCCCGACGGAGGCGCTGGGCCGCGGCGGCGGCGTCACGGGCCCCGACCCGCGCCGCATCTTCGTGTTCCAGGAACGAGGCGTCTTCCCCTGGCTTACCGTGAAGGGAAACATCGCCTTCGGCCTCTTCCGCCTGAGCGCCAAGGAGAGGGCGGAACGCATCGCCCACTACGTCAAGCTCGTCGGACTCTCCGGCTTCGAGAACGCGTACCCCCAGGAATTGTCCGGCGGCATGAAGCAGCGACTCGAGGTCGCGCGCGCGCTCGCGGTGAATCCCGACGTCCTGTTCCTCGACGAGCCCTTCGGTGCGCTGGACTCGATCACGCGCCTCGTCATGAGGAGCGAGCTCCTCCGCATCCGCCGCGCCGAGAAAAAGACGATCCTGTTCGTGACGCACGACATCGACGAATCCGTGCAGCTCGCGGACCGCGTCGTCGTCATGTCCAACCGGCCCGCCATCATCCGCCGGATCGTGGACATCGACATGCCCCATCCGCGGGACCTCAGCGCGCCGCGCTACATCGAGCTGCGAGACCTTCTGCTCGAGGAGATCGGGCTTGCCCACAAGATCTGACCTCGAGCGCTTCCTTCTGCCGCTCGGCACGGCCGCCCTCGCGGTCCTCGTCTGGGCGCTCGCCGTGCGGTTCAGCCACACGAACGTGTTCCCGTCGCCGCTCGGGGTCTTGCTCGGCCTCAAGGAGCTCGCCGGCAAGGGCGTCCTTGGGCACTACGTCGGCGACTCGCTCCGGCGCGTCGCGACGGGGTACTTCCTCGCCCTCGCCCTCGGCATCCCGGCGGGCCTCGCCCTCGGCTGGCATCCGTCTCTCGCCTCGGCGTTCAATCCGATCATCCAGATGGCGCGCCCGATCAGCCCGCTCGCGTGGATGCCGCTCGCAATCCTGTGGTTCGGGGTCTCGGAGGCGGGTCCGGGCTTTCTCATCTTCCTCGGAGCGTTCTTTCCCATCGTGGTGGCCTCGATGAACGGCGTGAGGAGCGTCCCGTCGATGTATCTGCAGGCGGGCCGCAATTTCGGACTCTCGACGCCGCGCCTCCTCGCCCGCGTCGTCTTCCCCGCGGCGCTGCCGCAGATCCTCGTCGGCCTCCGGATCGCGCTCGGCATCGCGTGGATCGTCGTCGTGGCCGCCGAGATGATCGCCGTCGACTCGGGCCTCGGCTACCTCATCATCGACTCGCGCAACGCCGGCAAGCGCTATGACCTCGTCGTGGCCGGCATGCTCCTCATCGGCGTCATCGGCCTCGTGCTCGACACGCTCGCCCGGCGGCTCGAGAGGCTTCGGACCGTGCGCTGGGGCTTCCAGGGGGAGTCCGCGTAACCGGGCCGAGGCGCCTCGCTTGGACGTCGGGACGCAGCGCGACACTGTGTCTGACACCGTGTCGGGCACAAACCTGACACATCGATCGGATTCGGAACAAATGTTAACTCCTCTGTTTCCAACGATCTTCTGACCGTCACCTCTCTGCTGGCAGGGGTCCCCCGGTTGCAACGTGTCTCGGAGCGAGAGCCCCTCGCTCAAAGACACGAACGTGAAGAACTCCGTCCGACTCCTCGCATTCGCCGCGTTCTTCCTGCTCGGCGGATCCGTCGCGCCAGCGCGCGCTGACGAAGGCCCGGACAATTCCCCCCTCCTCCGCGAGGCAGGCGGTGGAGAGGTCTGGATCACGCAACCGACGCTCTCGGCGGGCCCCGCCTCGGGCCGCAGGCCCCTCACGACATCACCGAGGATCTTCGGAGAAGCCGGAAACGAGATCTCCTACGCCATCGCCCCGACCGGATACGCCGCCGACGGCGCCCCGACGGCGACCTGGCCGCCCGAGAAAGCCGCTGCGCTGAGCGGCTTCCTGGATCAGATGTTCCCGGTACTCCGCGACCTTTACGGCCCGCCGGCCACGACCTACACGGTCCGCCTCGTTCGGGATCTCAGGTACACGGCGTCGGCCGTCTTCATTTCTTCCACCGACGAGATCCACGCCGGCGACAACGTCACGTACCAGCTCCTCACCCACGAACTCGTGCACGCGTGGCGGCGCGACCGGATCCTGAGCAGCGGCCCCCAGTGGCAGTTCGACCCGACGCTGAGCGGGTTCGAAGAGGGCTTCGCCCAGGCGGTGTCCTACGAGGCGATGACCGAGTTCGCAAGCCGTTATCCGTCGTTCGGCCTCACGCAGCGGGTCTACCAATCCACCAACGAATGGGACTACGACTTCCAGAACGTGCCCGAGCTCCGGACGCGGGACTTCTGGAGCGATTCCGGCGGAATGCTCCTTTACTGGACCCGATACGAGATGGCCGCGGCGGCGATCGCCAAGATCGAACGGGAGCATCCGGGCTTTCATCGGGCCTTCAACGCCGAATACTTCCGCCGCCTGAACGCAGACTCGCACCTCGCCGCATCGCGCGACCTCGTCAAGGACATCGTGCGCACAGTCGCGCCAACCATCGAGGGGCGCCCCGCGGCGCTGTGGATCGACCAGCAGAACATCTTCGACTGCGCCGACCACCCGGGCAAGAAGATCTGGCTTTCGACCCAGCACTATCCCGCGCCCGCGGACTACTTCATCTTCAACCGCGTCTTCTTCTACGAGACGTTCCCGAACGGTTCGGACTGGGCGACGGCGAACGGAGCCGGCGGGTACGATTACTACCGTCTCAATGGCTCGTCGGGCGCGGCCACGCTCCACGCGAGCAACGGCTCGGTCGTCTGGCAGACGGCGCTCCGGATCGCGCCCACGGAAAACCCACCGACTTTCAACGGGTTCGGTAACGAGAACGTGAACCTCACGACGCAGGCCACGAATCTTCCATGGCCGGGCGGCGATTCCTCCCGTTACGCCACGAGCCTCGTTTCCTTCGATCTCTATCGTCTGAACGTTCAGATGACGTCAGGGACGACCGTCACGAGCAACTCCTACCGGGTCATCGGCGCGGAGATCCGCAACGCAACCGGAATCTTCGGCGGGATCGTCGGCGCGAACGGCGGCACGATCTCTTTCGTTCACCGGAACCACCCGGCCGAGCCTCCCGAGCCGGTGGTGAACGGCGTGTTCCAGGCCGCGCCATCGTGGGCAAGTCAGCCGCACCCCGAGACGGAGTCCGTGAACACCGATTCGGGCGTCATCGATGTGACCTACGTCGACGCGACCGGAATCACGTACACCGACGTGCGCGTGATCGGGTACGGAAGCGCGCACGGCAATCAGGCGTTCCTGTTCAACGTATCCAGCATGCACACGGTTCGCCTTCTGAAGGCGGTTCCGATCGTGTCGCAGCCGTCGAGCCTGACGACACAGCGCATCATTATCGCGCCATGGCGACCAACGGGCTCGGCTCGGCGGTGAGCGCCACCGCGACGCAGGTCCATTTCATCGTCGACGTCAACGGCTACTTCGAGTGATCACGCGGAGGCTCCGGGAGGGTCTTCCGCAGCAGCCGGTAGAGCGTCGAGCGGCTGATGCGAAGCTGGCGCGCCGCTTCCACGCGGTTGCCGCCCGTGCGGACGAGTGCCTCCTGCAGGCGTTCCTGCGTCACGGTGCGGGGGCCGTCGCCGCCCGTCTCGACATCGGCGTCGCTGGCCGCGTCGGCGCGCGCGAGAAGAAGGGGAAAGTCCTCGGCCACGAGCTCCTCGCGCGCGGAGAGAGCGCACGCCTGCTCGATCGCATGCTTGAGTTCGCGGATGTTGCCGGGGAACGGATCGTGAAGGATGAGGTCCTTGGCCTCGGCAGAGAGCCTCCGCGGGTACTGGGACGGCTTCGAGAACATCCTGAGGAAGTGGTCGGCGAGGACGAGCTTGTCCTCTTCGCGCGCTCGGAGCGCCGGCACCCAGAGTGTGACGACGGCAAGCCGGTAATAGAGGTCGTCGCGAAACGTCTGCCCCCGGACGGCCGCCTCGATGTCGAGGTTCGTCGACGCGATGATCCGGACGTCCACGGCGACGCTTCTGTTGTCTCCGACGCGGCGGATCTGGAATTCCTCGAGGGCACGCAGGACCTTGGCCTGCGCGGCCATCGGCATCGAGCCCACCTCGTCGAGAAGAAGCGTTCCGCCCTCGGCCTCCTCGAACAGGCCGCGCCGCGCGTTCGTGGCGCCGCTGAAGGCTCCGCGCACGTGTCCGAAGAGCTCGCTCTCGATGAGGTCGTCCGGAATGGCCGCGCAGTTCAAGGTGACGAAAGGCTTGCCGGCCCGCGGCCCGAACGACGCGATGTACTTTGCGACGACCTCCTTGCCCGTGCCCGTCTCCCCGCGGATCAGGACCGTGGACGAAAGCTCCGCCACCCGCTTCGCCTTCTCGAGCACGCTCTTCCAGACCGTCGAGTTCCCGATCGCGAAGTTCTGTTCCTTCTCGCGCCTCCAGATGCCGGACACCGTCCGGGAGGCCGTGTCCTGCGTGAGGCGCTTGACGATGTCGAGAAGACTCTGGATCCGAAACGGTTTGACGAGGAAGTCGGTCGCGCCGGCCTTCATCGCCTCGATGGCGTCCGACACGGCGGCCTGACCCGAAATGATGACGAAGGGAACGCTCGGGGCCTTGCCGCGCACCTCGAAAAGGAGGTCGATGCCTGAGAGGCCGGGGAGCATGAGGTCGCAGAAAATGACGTCGTAGTCCGTGAAGATGGCCCGGTCGAGGAAGAACTGGGCGCCTGGGTAGAGGTCCACCGTCGCGCCCACCCGGTCCAGGGTAGACCGCATCAACTCGCGCACCCCCTCGTCGTCGTCGACGACGGCTATCCGGAGGGTTCGGGGACCGAGCGGCGGCACGGTAACTCATTCTAGGCGCTCGCTTCGCCGCAAGCGGTACGATCTCGCCGTGGCAGGCGTCGCCTACATCCCGGTGACCTGCCACCTCGCCTGCCCGGTGACCGACTACATCTCGAAGTTCTCGGAGGCCGGCGAGCTCTTCATCCCGCGGATGTTCCAGGGCTTCCCCGAGATCAAGGAAGTGCTCATCGCGAACAAGATGCAGGCGGCGTTCATCGTCGCCCCCATGGCGATCGCGCTCAAGGCGCAGGGCGTCGGCATCCGCATCGTGTACCTCGGACACCACTACGGCAGCGCGGTCGTCGTGAGGAAGGACGGCCCCGTCAGGACGTTTCCGGACCTCAAGGGGCGGACCATCGCCGTGCCCAGCCGCTTTTCCGACGAGCGACTCATCGTGTTCCGCGTCCTCAAGAAGTACGGCATGAAACCCTCGGACCTCAGGATCGTCGAAATGGCGCCCCCCGACGTCACGGGCGCGCTCGCGGCCGGGGCGATCGACGCCTTCTCGATGGGGGAACCGTTTCCCTCGCAGGCTGAGCTCGGCGGCTACGGCCGCGTTCTTTTCCACGCGCGCGAGCACTGGCCCGACTACATGTCGTGCGTGCTCGTCGTCCGCGAGGACGTCATCGCGTCCCGCCCGCGAGCGGTCCAGACGCTCGTCGACGGCGTCGCGCGGTCGGGCCTCTGGCTGGAGGAAGGCAAGCCCCACCGCGACCACGCGGCGGATTTCGTCGGCCGCTTCTACTACAACCAGGACCCGAAGATCCTGCGCTGGGCGCTCACGAATCCGCTCGACCGGGTCATGTACACGCCGCTCTCGCCGCGCAGGCCCGACTTCGACCTCGTGCGCGATCTCATGATCGAGACGGGCGTCCTCGACCGAAAGATCGAATTCGAGGAATACGTCGACACGCGCTTCGCCGAGGGCGCGAAGGAACAGGTGGCCTGGCGCTACGAGGCGGGGGGCAGCGTGGCGCGCTGACCGGGCGGGCGCCCCTTTACTTCGCGGACTCGGGCTCCTTCCCGCCATACGAGAAGTAGACAACCGTCGTCCAGACCTCGGGCTTGATGAAGCCCTTGCCCCACTTCTCGTCGAGGGCGGCCGTGGGCTTCGCGGCCTTGACCTGATCGAGCGTCTTCCCCGCCTTCACGAGCGGCTGGATGGCGTCGCGCGAGGCCGCGAGCATGTCTCGGAAGGCCTTCACGTCCGCCTTCGTCGCGAGCGGACCGTGCCCGGGGATGATCTTCGTCGCGGCGTCGCCCGCGGCGAGGATGCGGTCCGCCGCGCCGATCATTCCGTCCACCGAGCCGCCGGAGGACAGGTCCACGACTGGGTACATCCCGTTGAAGACCAGGTCGCCCACGTGGATGACGTTCGCCTTGTGGAAGAAGACGACGACGTCGCCGTCGGTGTGCGCGGGCGGGACGTGGATCGCGTCGATGTCCTCGCCGTTGAGGTGGAAGGAGAGAGACTCGGCGAACGTCACGAGCGGAAGCGCCGCCGCCGCGGACGCCGGGATCGTCCGGTTGAAGAGCTTGATGAACTGCTCTTTCGACATCCGCTTGCGGACGTTCTCGTGCGCGACGAGGACGGCGCCGGCCTTCCCGAGGTTCTCGTTCCCGCCCACATGGTCGCCGTGCCAGTGGGTGTTGACGACGAAGCGCACGGGCTTGTCCGAGACCGTCGCGATGGCGGCTTTGATCTTGTCCGTGAGCGGGGCGTACTGGTCGTCCACGAGGAAGACGCCGTCCGGCCCTGCCGAGACGCCGATGTTTCCGCCGGCGCCGGTCAGCATCCAGAGGCCGTCGGCGATCTTCTCGGCCTTGACCTCGACTTTCGAGAAGTCCTGCTGGGCCGCGGCGGAAAACGTCGCGAGGGCGAGGAGCGCGACGGCGAGAACAAGTTTGTTTCTCATGGGATCGATTTTATGCGGAAAGCCTCCATTCGTTCGCGGTTGATACGGGAACCCCATGCCTCTATTCGTTCTTCTTCGAAGGTGAATGCGTCGACGAGCAGAGCTCCAACGCCTTGAAGCCCGCCCCCGCGCCACGCGGGTCGAGGAGAAATGCCAGCGCCGGCTCGCGGGCCGCGCGAGCCTCCGCGCCCTTCACGTGCCGCGCGAGGAACGCCGCCTGCGTGTCGAGCTTACCCGGCTCGAGCCCGGCTTCACGCGCCCACGCCGCCACATCCGTGAAATTGACGTCCGCCGTGACGTCGGCGAGTCCAGCGTTCGCATACAGGTCCGCGCCTTCCAGCCGCTGATGGTGCGCGTAACCCCGCACCGTCCCGTGCGGGCGCCGATCGTAGAGCATCTCGATGGAATCGCCGTAGTCGAGGAGAAGAAGAGACCCGAGAGAAAGAGAAGATTTCCATGAAAGGAAGAACTCGCGGACCGCTGGAGCGACTTCGACTCGCTGCCCTTCGGGCCACGGGCGCGAAAGCGCGCTGAACGCGCCGGAGGGCCCGACGTCCTCGGTCGACGCAGGTCGCCATTCCTCCCGGCACTCTGCCCCATTCGAAGAAATCCAAAGCTCCTCCCATCCTTCATCCCACCGTCTCAGAACGCGCACGGGCAGCGCGTCGAGCAGTTCCGACGCGTAGACGATCGCCCGCCCATCGCACGCCGCGAACGCGTCCTCCATCGTGGCGTGCCACGTGGCCCTGCCTCCGAGGCGCGCGCGCTGCGCTTCGCGCAGAACGGGCGACGTCTCGACGAGGCGCAGCGTCACGGTCCGCCTCGCGAGAAGCGGCAGCGCTTCGAGCACCGTCCGCGCGAGCTCGCCCGTGCCGGGTCCGGCCTCGATCAGATTCCACGGCGCGAGACCGCCGCCGAACAGCTCCTTCCGGCGCGCCGAGGCCCAGGCCGCGACCGCTTCGCCGAGTGCCGGATGCAGCGTCGCGGCTGTCGAGAAGTCGCCGCGCGGTCCCACGCTCCGCACGTTCCGCGCGTAATACCCGAGCTCCGGGTCGCACAGCGCGACGCGCATCCAGTCCTCGAAGCGCGCGGCCCGCCCGCCGCCACCCGCCTTCTCGATGATCCGCATCGCGCGCGGGCTGCGCTCCAGATTCTCCACGGCGGCATCATCCACTTGACACCGCCACATCGTAAGGAGAACCATTCTCGGAGCATGAGCGGCACATTTCCGATCGGGATGCTGGAGGACTCTCCGGGGTCCGTCCTGGTCGTCGACGATGACGCCCAGATACGTGGGCTGCTGATCGCCCTTCTCAAGCCGCGGGGCTACGTGACGAGGACGGCCGCCTCGGCGGAAGAGGCCCAGCAGCAGCTGAAGAAGTTTCAGCCGGACGTCATCCTTCTCGACCTGCACCTTCCCGGAAAGAGCGGGCAGGACGTTCTCACGCAGCTCCGCTCCGACCCGGTCACCCGCCTTCTCCCCGTCATCATGATCACCGGCGGCGCCACGGGAGAGGACAGGCTCCGGGCCATGGCCGGAGGCGTCACCGACTTCGTTGCGAAGCCGTTCGCCGCCAAGGAGCTCCTTGCGAGACTGAAGCCTCTCGTGCAGATGAAGCGCTTCACCGACGCGCTCGAGCACGCCGAACACGTCATCGTCGCGCTTGCACGCACGATCGACGCGCGTGACCCCTACACGGCACGGCACAGTGAGCGCGTTTCGGTGTACGCCGGGCGCCTCGGCGCGAAGATCGGACTCACGGGCCTCGAGCTCGAGGCCGTGAGACGCGGCGGCCTTTTCCACGATATCGGAAAGATCGCGATCCGAGACGCCGTGCTTCTCAAGCCCGCCCGCCTCACCCCCGAGGAATTCGCCGAGGTCCGCCGGCATCCGGTCGTGGGACGCGAGCTTCTGTCGGGCATGAAGACGCTCGCGTTCGCGCTCGATGTCGTCTACGGGCACCACGAGCGGCTCGACGGGTCCGGCTACCCGGACGGCGTCGCGGGCGAATCCATCCCGCTCACGGCCCGGGTCACGACGATCGCCGACATCTACGATGCCCTGACGACGGCGCGCGTCTACCGCGCCGCGCTCACGCGCGAGGAGGCCTTCACCATCATGGCTGAGGAGGCGGGCCGCGGGTGGTGGGACCCGCGACTCCTCGACACCTTCCGAAGCGTCCTCGAAGGACTGCCGGAGGACGTTTCGCGCGTGACGAACGCCCTCGCGGCTCCGCCCTAGGCGGCGGGTTTCCCCAGGATCGCGACCACCTTCCTGACGAGAGCCTTCAGGTCGAGAGGCTTCGAGAGGAAATCGACCGCTCCCGTCTGGCCGGCGAACAACACGTGGTTCTTCTCCGGAAAGCCCGACATGAAGAGGACGGGGATCGCGGCCCGCTCGGGCCGCGACTTCAGGACCCGCACCGTATCGAACCCGTCGAGCCCGGGCATCAGCACGTCGATGAGAACGAGATCGAACGTGCGCGTCTCGAAGAGCGTGAGCGCGTCTTCTCCGGACGTCGCGGCGACGACCTCGAGTCCCGCGCGTCGCAGCCACTCGCAGACGACATTTCTCACCTGTTCATCGTCGTCCACGACGAGGACGACAGGTTGGCGCGTAGGCGCCGAATCTTTTGGGGCCGCCGCGGGAGCTGTCGCCAAGGCGGAGAGGATCGAGCTCCGCCGATGGACCGCCGTCGTGACCCGGGCCTCGCGCGGCGGAGCGGGCGCGGCTGCCGGCACCCGCGAGGCCTGCTGGCGCTCGAGCGCCTCGAGAGAGGTCGCGACAGCCGCGGCGGTTTGAAACCGCTCCTCCGGTTTCTTGGCGAGGCAACGGAGGACGACCGCCGCGAGCTCCCGGGAAACGCCCCGCTTTTCGAGCGTCTCGCGGGACACCGGGGTTTCGAGATGCTTTCGCGCGATCGAGAGGAACGTGCGGCCGGTGAAGAGCCGGCGGCCTGTCAAGAGCTCGAACGCCATGACGCCGATCGCGTAAATATCGCTCCGCTCGTCCACGACGAGCCCTCTCACCTGCTCCGGCGACATGTACTGGGGCGTTCCCACTGTCGTACCAGCGCGCGTGATCCGGGGAGTCGTCCGATTCGTGTCGTGCGCCAGACCGAAGTCGAGAATCGAAATGTCGCCCGATGGCCGGACCATCACGTTCGCGGGCTTTAGGTCGCGGTGCACGATGCCGGCCGCGTGCGCGGCGGCGACACCCCTCGTGAGCTGCGTGAGGATCCGAAGCGCCTTGGCCGCGGGAACCGGTCCCTCGAAGTCGATGAGGGTCCCGAGGTCCCGGCCGTCGACGAACTCCATCGTCAGGTACGGCAATTCGTCGGCGACGCCGTAGTCATGAAGGCGGCAGACGTTCGGATGACTGATTCGCCGGTTCAGGCTGACCTCGCCCTTGAACCGGCGAAGGACCGCTTCCCGCTCGTTAGGGCCGGACCGGCTCAGCACCTTGATCGCGATCACCTCGTTCAGCTCGCGATCGAGCGCTTTGAAAACGTACCCCATGCCGCCGCGACCCAGCGACCCCCGGTCCTCGTAGCGCAGCAGCGATGCGAAAAACCTCTCGCGGAGGGCGTCGAGGCCGGGGAGAGAACGCTCAGGCACCGGGCGATTATCGGCGTTTCAGCCGGCAGAGGCGGGCGGCGTGAACGTGCCCCGGGGGGTCACGAGGACATCCTGCCCGAGCAGTCCGGCGCAGTAACCCGCCAGATCCTCGTTGCTGAGATCGTCCCATCCGCCGCAGGTCCCGTGCTCTTTCTGCTCGACGTCGTACGCGAGAGGAAGCCGGTTCACCGTCTGGCGCGCCAGCTCCCACTGGTTTCCGAGCGCTTCGAGCTGCCAACGGTTCACTCCAGGCCGGCGCTCCACGAGGCCGGCAAAGTGCTTCTGAAGATCGGCGTCGTTGAGCTTTCGGAACCCCTGGCAGAAGATGCCCCGATCGGTCGCGACCCGGCACATCGAGTGGTCCTCGTCCGTCAGCGTCATGAGGAATTCCCGCAGGGATCGGATCGCCCAAGCCCTCGACACGACGTGCGGCGAAGGAGACTCATCCATAGTGGGAATACTAGACCCTTTGAACGCAAGGAGCTCGAGTGCGCAGGGGCATCTTCAGCGCGCGGGAAGGAGCCGG
>Ga0208587_1000030_pt1 | contig 82939 bp, 68 predicted proteins | sample NGESurdeep092012_7_FD_184472 | JGI IMG/M metagenome (GOLD analysis project Ga0208587, IMG submission 184472) | Arctic peat soil microbial communities from Barrow, Alaska - NGEE Surface sample 210 deep-092012 (SPAdes) | ecosystem: Environmental > Terrestrial > Soil > Wetlands > Peat ...
CAGCTCGCGCGCCAGGAGGCTCGACGCATGGTCCTTGTCGATGACCGCGGCCGCGCCCCGGATAACCCCCGCGGCGTCTTCGACCACGGCGATCCCCCCTCCACCCGCCGCGACGACCACGAAGCCGGCGTCGAGCAGACTCTTCACCGCGCCGAGCTGAAGGATCGCGGTCGGCGCTGGCGAGGCGACGACGCGCCGCCATCCCCGCCCTGCGTCCTCGACCAGGTCCCACCCGTCCGCCGCGCGGTGGAACTCCGCCTGTTCCTTAGACAGGAACGATCCGATGGGTTTGTTCGGCTTCTCGAACGCGGGATCGGCGCGGTCCACGAGACAGAGCGTGACCACCGTGGCCGCAGCCTTCTCGATGCCGAGACGCCGGAACTCATTGAAGAGCGCGAGCTGGATGTGGTAGCCGAGCGCCCCCTGCGTGTCCGCCACGCAGGAGTCGAGCGGCACCGTGTGGAGCTCTCTCGACGCGAGCTCGGACCGGCGCAGGATGAAGCCCACCTGCGGGCCGTTTCCGTGCGTGATCACGAGCCTGAGGTCCGGGTCCCGGAGGAGCGGCGCGATGTGGCGGCACGTTTCGGAGCACGCCTGGTACTGGTCCGGGACGCGCTGGTGCTCCTTGTCCGTGATGAGCGAGTTCCCGCCAATGGCGATGACGGCCGTCCTGATCACGTGAGCCTCCTTCCTCCGGCACGCCGAGGATGTCAGTCCCGTGCCCAGGCCGACAAGCGCCGGAGCATATTCCATATCCTCGGACGGTCATGAGCCCCGACCGGCCCTGAGATTCGGACGCCAACAGACTGGCCGCCTGTCATCCGTCGAATCCTGAGCCATCTCGCCTTCGACATCTGGGGACGGACCGACTACGAGGAGCGCTGCCTCGACCGGATCGCCGACCAGTACGGAGGGCGTCTGGATCATCCGATGGCTTAGGAAGCCCGCGAACCGCGACGAAACCGCTGGTCTGTGCGCACCAACCGGCATCGCAATTCCCATTGCGCCCCTACAGTTTGCGGGGTTTATGTCAACAAAAGATGGAGCCGAAGCCCAGACTTGAACTGGGGACCTACTGATTACGAATCAGTTGCTCTACCAACTGAGCTACTTCGGCTCGCTTCCGAAGGAAACGGGAGTGTAGAGAGGGGCGGGAGCCGCGTCAAATTTGGGGGAAGTCGGCCGCCTCAGCGCGCCGAAACCTCGACCTCGATCTCGGACGGATTCTTGGCGGTCTTGTCCGTTTTCTTCTCGGAAAGCGCGTCCGTGCGCTCGTCCTTCGCCTTCTGCTCGCCGGCGAACCCGTCGGCCACGCTCCCCACGGCGTTCCCCGCGACGCTTCCCACGGGGGCGAAGACGAGTCCGCGCACGAACTCGAGGAGCGCGGGCTGGACGGCGCGGGCGTCGAGCGCCCGCACCGCGGTGACGCGGCCCTCCGCGTCGAGCGTGACGCGGAACGACGAGGCCGGAGCCGACGCCGCCGAGGGCCGGCTTTCGGGAGCACGGCGCAGCATCCATCGCCGCGCGCCTCCGCCCCGAATCGCGACCGACCAGGACCGGACTTCCGCGGACCGCATCGCCCGAACGGTGGGAGCCGGAGCCGCGGGGCTTGCGGGAGCAATGCCTCCGGCCGCCTGCGGAGCCGCGGCGGAGAGCACGGGCTCGTTCGAAGCAGCGACCGACGCGACGACCGCGGCCGGCTTCGCCTCGAGGATCGAGGCCGGGGCCGAGGACGGTTCGGACGCCGGAGCGGACAGCGCGGCCGCGCCCCGGTCCCGCGCCTTCTCCTTCGATGCGATCTTCGCGGCAACGCGCTCGCTGGGCGCCGAGGCCGCCTTCTTCGCGCGCGCACCTTCCTGGAAAAACACGTCGACCGGTCCGTCGGCCCGCTGCGCGATGGTCGGGGCGATCCGCTTCGGCGCCGGATTCATCACGGTGATCGCGACGGCCACGACCCCCAGGACCACCATCGCGCCGATCGCCATCCCGGGCGGCGGGTAGAAACCGAACCGATGGAAGATCGATCCGCCGCGCGCGGTCTTCTCGGACACGTCCGAGTTCACGCGGGTCGAGAGGGCGAAGGGCGGCGCGGGCGCGGGGAGGGCGCGTGCCTCCGCCACGAGGCCGGCCAGCTCTTCCTTCCGCCGTCGGGCGGCGGGGTCGTTCGCGAGGACGGTTTCGAGATCGCGCGTCTCCTCCGGCGAGAGGTCGCCGTCGAGAGCACGGGAAATCAGGAGGTCGAGCTCCTCGCCTTCGAGGCGGGGGACGGACGGACGGGCGCTCACGAGAGTTTCTCCTTGAGGTTTTCCTTGAGAAGCGCGCGGCCGCGCGCGAGACGGCTGCGCACGGTTCCGATCGGAACTCCGAGCACTTCGGCGACTTCTTCGTACGAAAGCCCCTCGAGGTCGCGCAGGATCACGGCGGCGCGGAATTCCTCGGGCAGCGCGCGGATCGCCCCGCGAAGGCGCACGCGGCGCTCCTTGAGGACGGCGTTTTCCTCGGGGCTGGCGGCGGGGTCGGCCGCGTCGTCCAGGCTCGCGAAGGGGTCGTCTTCGCGGGAACGGCCCGGGACGAACATCGCGCGCAGCCGCCCGAGCGTTCCCATGCGGGCGCGCGCGCGGTTCAGCGCGATCGCGTAGAGCCACGTCTTCAGGCTCGACTCGCCACGAAATTTCCCGAGCCCGTGGTAGGCGCGCAGGAACGTCTCCTGCACGACGTCTTCCGCATCCGCGGGGCCGACGAGGCGCGCCGCGAGAGAGAAGACCATCGCCCCGTAGTAGCGCACGATCTGCTCGAACCCGAGGACGTCGCCCGAGAGAAACCGGCTGAGGGCGATCTCGTCTCCGGGCCAGTCGCGCTCGCCCGGATGGTGGTGCGCCGAGGCCGCCATGGGTGTCACGGCGACCATTCTCACATGCGATTCCTCGCCTCGAGAGGCGTCGAAGGCGAGAATCCGGGCAGGCATCTCATCGGTCTCCTCACCGGTTCGACCCCGAAGACGGCTGGAAGTTCCCGGCGGGCCGATTTCAATTTGACTTTGGCTTCCCGAGCATGATGAAATTCCTTAGTTTCGTTTTCACCATCTCCCGAACCCGCTTCCCGCCTGAACGACGCGAGAAGCCCTACCAGATCGCATCAGTTGCGAAGGATTCTCATTCCATGAAGCTCTACGTCGGAAACCTCTCCTACTCCGTCAACGACAACTCGCTCCGTTCCATCTTCGAGGCGTACGGTGCCGTCGAGTCGGCCCGCGTCATCTCGGACCGCGACACCGGCCAGTCCAAGGGATTCGGCTTCGTCGAGATGTCCGATGCCGACGGGCAGAAGGCCATGGGCGCCCTGAACGGCCAGGAGCTCGAGGGCCGCGCCCTTCGCGTCAACGAGGCGCGCCCGCAGGAGCCCCGCACGGGCGGCGGCGGCGGTAGCCGTGACCGCTATTGAAAGTCACCTTCAACTATTAATCCTCTTGACCAATTGATCCGACGTCTCTAAGGTCGCTCGAACATGTCGAACCGCCCCACCCCCGTCTGCCTGAACGCGACCGGTGACGTCAAGGTCGCTGCGGTTCGAATTCGCATGTCCATGTGTTCGATGTCCGGCGCTCCCCTGCGGGAGACGGACGGCGGCTTCGCGAGGTCGAGGACACAACCGACCTAGACCCCGCGAATCCAGGCGAACCGGGAGCACACGCTCATCGGATTCCCCAACCGGCCCTCTCACGCGAGAGGGCCGGTTTTTTTTGTGCCCGAAAGACCGGAGACGAACGAAAAGGAGAAGCCCATGTCGACCACCACCGAACCGAAACCCCGCTACCACCCCGGGACCCTCGCCGTGCACGCCGCGCAGGAGACCGCCGACTCCGCCACGAACGCGCGGGCCGTGCCGATCTACGCGACGACGTCGTACGTCTTCAACGGGCCGGAGCACGCCGCGAACCTCTTCGGCCTGCGCGAATTCGGAAACATCTACACGCGCATCATGAACCCCACGAACGACGTCTTCGAGCGCCGCCTCGCGGCGCTCGAAGGGGGCGTCGCGGCGGTCGCGACGGCATCCGGTCAGGCCGCCCAGACACTCGCCATCCTGAACCTCGCGCAGGCGGGCGACTCCCTTGTCTCGTCGTCGGCCCTATACGGGGGGACGTTCACGCTCTTCCAGCACACGCTGCCCCGCCTCGGCATCCGGACGAAGTTCGTGGACGCGAACGACCCGCGCAAGGTCGCCGCCGCGATCGACGACACGACGCGCGCCGTCTACGTCGAGACGATCGGCAATCCCAACCTCGACGTGCCCGACTTTACGGCCCTCGCGAAGGTCGCCCACGACGCGGGCGTGCCGCTTGTCGTCGACAACACGTTCGCGACACCGCTCCTCTGCCGCCCGATCGAGCATGGAGCGGACGTCGTCCTCCACTCGGCCACGAAGTGGATCGGCGGCCACGGGACGGCCATCGGCGGCGCGGTCGTGGACGGCGGGAAGTTCGACTGGGGAACGAATCCCCGCTTCAAGGCCTTCTTCAAGGACCCCGAGCCTGCGTACCACGGCCTCTCGTTCGCGGACGCCTTCGGCGCGGCGGCCTTCGCGATCCGCCTCCGCGTCGTCCTCCTGCGCGACGTCGGCGCGTCGCTGTCGCCCTTCAACTCGTTCCTGTTCCTCCAGGGTCTCGAATCGCTCCATCTCCGCATCCAGCGCCACAGCGAGAACGCGCTCACGGTCGCGCGCTTCCTCGAGGCGCATCCCGCCGTCTCGTGGGTGCGGTACCCCGGTCTGCCCTCGCATCCGGCGCACGAGCCCGCGACCCGTTATCTCGAAGGCGGCTTCGGCGGCGTCCTGACGTTCGGCGTGAAGGGCGGCGAAGAAGAGGCAAAGAAGTTGATCGCGAGCCTGAAGCTCTTCTCCCTCGTCGCGAACGTGGGCGACGCCAAGAGCCTCGTCATCCACCCGTGGTCCACGACACACCAACAGCTCACGGCCGAAGATCGCCTGCGCGCCGGGGTGACGGCCGATCTCATCCGCCTCTCCGTCGGCATCGAGGACGCGCGCGACCTGATAGCGGACCTCGGCCTCGCCCTCGACGTCGCGCTCGGAAAGGCGGTGCGAACGTGACCGCCGCCCGCTTCCACGTCACGCCTCGTTTCGCGCTCGAGTCCGGGGAAATCCTGCGGGACGTGCGCCAGGCGTACGTCCTCGAGGGCGCGCTGAACGCGCGCCGCGACAACCTCGTCCTCGTGTTCCACTCGCTCACGGGGTCGCCCGAGACTCTCGGCGGATGGAAAGGAAGTGTCATCGGACCGGGCAAGGCGATCGACACGAACAAGTGGGCCGTGCTTTGCCCCAACCTGTTGGGCTCGTGCTATGGCACGACTTTCGAAAGAATTCCTAGAAAGGGTCGGATCGCCGGCGCGCACCCCACGATCACGACGCGCGACCAGGCATTTCTCGCAGAAGTTCTTCTTTCCGAACTTCGTGTCGAACGAGCTGCACTCGTCACGGGAGGTTCCCTTGGGGGGATGGTTACTCTCGAATGGGTGGCTTCCTTTCCGGAGCGCACCTCGCGCGCGGTCGTCTTCGCGGCGCCCGCGGCGCACTCCGCGTGGGCGATCGGCTGGAATCACGTCCAGCGTCAGGCGATCGAGGCCGCGGGCCCCGCCGCGGGCCTCGCCGTCGCGCGCATGGTCGGGATGCTGACGTACCGGTCGCCGGCGGAGCTCGAGAGCCGGTTCGCGCGCCTTCCAGGGGTAGGAGAGACGTTCGCGGTGCAGTCGTACCTCACGCATCACGGCGCCAAACTGGTTGTGCGCTTCGACGCGGAGAGCTACCTCGCGCTTCTGGGGGCGATGGACGCGCACGACGTCGGCCGCGGCCGCGGCGGTCACGCTGCCGCGCTTTCGGTGTTTCGCGGACGGCTCACCGGAGTCGGCATCACGAACGACGCTCTCTACCCCGAGGAAGACGTGCGCCGGTGGGCACTGGCCGCGGGGGCCGAATCGCGCACGCTCGTCTCCGCGCACGGCCACGACGCGTTTCTGCTGGAACATGGGTCCGTGGGAACGGTGCTCCGGGAAGCCCTGGAGGCGAGCGAGGCGCTCGCCGGAGAGACGGGAGAGAGAGCGCTCAGTCCGCTCAGTCCTGAGGCGGCGGAGGAGGAAGAGGGACGGGCGTCTTCTTCTTCGGCGGCCGCGCCGTGATGAGAAGGCCCGTGCCCGACATGCCGGTCTTGCCCGCGGTCGCGAGATCGCCGCTCTCGACCGCAGGCCCAAGCCGGTAGGGTGCGGGCTCGCCGATCGTGAGGATTTCGTCATCGTCCAGCTTCAGGACGGGACGCGCTTTCGGCTCGGGCTTTTCTCCGCCCGTGGGGCGCGGGTCGGAATAGCCGAAGACGTCGATCGCCTCCTTGAGGCCGATGAGCTTCGGCGGCGCCGCCAGCGACGCGCCGGAAATGATGAACGGCACCGCGCTCTTCGAAATCGTCCTGCCTCCGCTCACGATTTCGAGGAACGCGCTGCTCGAAAGGCCGGGCGGCACGATGAAAGCCGAAACGCCGTCGGCTTCCTTCACGACCCCCACCCGCTTCCCGCCGATCAGCAGCTGCGCGCCCGCGGGCACGCCCGCCTTGACGACGACCCGCCCGCCCACGGCTCCCACTTTCGGCTCGAACTCCAGGCGCTCCTCACCGCGCGCGGGGATGCCCGAAAGGACGAGGACCGCGGCGGCGCAAACGAGAAGGCGTCTCACGCCCTCACTCTACGCCCCGGCGGCGGGAGCCGCAAACGGGCCGTGAGAGGATAGGAACCCGTGGCGGCTTTCCCGCTGGCCCTGGTGATGGGCTTTCTCGCCGGGTTCATCGGCGCGATTCCGCCCGGCCCGCTCAATGTCACATGCCTGAGAAAGAGCCTTCAGGGCGAGAAACGGGACGCCTACCGCGTCGCCTTCGGCGGCGCGACCGTGGACACGTTCATCTGCGCTCTCATCGGGCTCGGCCTCGGCTGGATCCTCGAGAAGGTCGTGACGAACCCGTGGGTGCGCGGGACTCTAGCCATTTTCCTCGTGGGATATGGCGTGAAGCTCCTCCTCGTGGACGCGCGGCGCGATGCGGAGCGGACGGACCCGGGAACGTCGCGCCTTCAATTCACGCCTCGCCCGGCCGACACGCGCGAGGGATTCTCTCGGTTTCCCGTGCTGACGGGCCTCCTGCAGGGGGCGGCGAACCCGGCACTCTTCGTGAACTGGACGATCTTCATCTCCTTCCTCGTCGGACACCGGCTATTCGTGCCGACGGCGGCCGGGGCCGGCGGCTTCGCGCTCGGAGTGGGCCTCGGCGTCTTCTCGTGGTTCGTGCTCCTCATCGAGCTGGTCGAGCGCTGGCGTTCCCGCGCGGGCGCGTGGGTGTCCCGTTCGACGATCGTCGCCGGCGTGCTGCTCGTCGTTTTCGGCCTCTACTTCACGTGGCGTTCTTTCAACATCCCATGAGGCGCGCGTGATCGGCGGCTCCCGCGTCCGGGGAATCCGGCTCTCCACGCGCCTCGGCCTGACGTGGGCCGGCATTCTCGTGCTCGCCGCGATCTTGCAGACGCTCGTCTACTTCCGGACCCGCGACGAGACGCTCAACGAGGCGGACGGCTCCTACCAGGCAATCGCGAAGGCCATCGAAGTCGCCACGACGCAGATCGGCCCCGAGGGCTGGAAAGACCCGAAGGTGCTCGAGGACTACACGGCGGCGCTCCGCGCCCGGGGCCTCCAGAACATCAAGGTCGCGGACGAATCGGGACGGCCCCTGACCGACGCCGCGCCCCCGGGAACCGCAGCCCGGCGTCCGAGGAAAACGCCGAGCCCGAAGGACATCGTGATCTCCGGCGTCATCGGCTCGGGACCCACGAACCGGAACCTCGTGGTGCCGATCGTCATCGACGGCCACCTCCGCGGGCACGTGGAGATCGCCTACAACCTCGAGAACATCCGCGCCCAGCTCGCGGACAACTTCCGGAAGCGCCTCTTCGCGCTCCTCGGCGTCTTCGCGCTCGGCCTCGCGGTCATGCTCGTCCTCACGCGCAACGCGACGCGTCCCCTCGACGCGCTCGCCGACGGCGCGGCCCGGGTGGCCGAAGGGCGGCTCGACGTGACCGTGCCGGTCGACCGCGACGACGAGATCGGGCGGCTGGCCTCCACCTTCAACTACATGACGGAGAAGCTGCGGGAGAGACAGGAGCTCGAGGTGCGCCTCGCGGGCGCCGAGAAGCGGGCCGAGATCGGCCACCTCGCTTCCGGCCTCGCACACGAGATCAAGAACCCCCTGAACGCCCTGTCCCTCGGGCTCGACGTCCTGAGGCGCCGTCACCGCCCAAGCGACGAGGCCGCCGCGGCCGAGTATGGCGCGCGCATCGAGGCGCTTCGCGAGGAGATCGACCGCCTCGCGATCCTCATCAACAACTTCCTCGCATACGGGCGGCCCCTCACCCTCGCGTTCGCGCCGACGGACCTCGCCGCTCTCGTGCGTCACACGCTCTCGGACCTCGCCGAGACGGCGGTGCAGGCCCACGTCACGATCGAGGAAGACATTCCGGACGCGGTGCCGCTCCTCCGGGCGGACCCAAACCTCCTCAAGTCCTCGATCTGGAACCTCGTGCAGAACGGCATTCAGGCGATGGAACGGCACGGCGGCCTCCTCAGCGTTCGTCTCTCCGCCGAGAGCGGGATCGAGGAGTCCGGCCGGCGCCTCGTCCTCTCCGTCGAAGACGGGGGACCCGGGATTCCCGAGGCCGACCTCCCGCGCCTCTTCGACCCCTATTTCTCGAACAAGGAGGGGGGCGTGGGCCTCGGCCTCGCGATGGTCAAGCGGATCGTCGAGGAGCACGGGGGAAGGGTCACGGCGGGCCCTCGCGGCGACGGACGCCCCGGGGCCCTTTTCCGCGTCTCCCTGCCCGCGGGCGGCTGACGGGCCTCGGGGGTAATCTCTCTCCGTGAGCATCGTGAACACCCAAGAGCCGAAGGCCACCCTCCTCGTCGTCGACGACGAGAAGCATCAGCGCGAGTCGCTCGCCTTGATCCTCGAAGACGAGGGATACAAGGTCACCGCCGCCGCGGACGGGCGCGAGGCGCTCGCGAAGGCGGCCGAGATCCGGCCCGAAGTCGTTCTCACCGACCTCAAGATGCCGGGCCTCACCGGCATGGACGTGGTGAAGAGCCTGAGCTCTCTGGCCGACGGGCCGCTCGCGCCGAAGGTCATTCTCGTGACGGCGCACGGCTCGGTCGAGCGCGCGCGCGAGGCGCACCGTCTCGGTGCGTTCGACTACATGTCGAAGCCCGTCGTCGCCGACGAGCTGCTCTTCCGCGTGGAGCGCGCCGTCGAGGCGTTCCGGCTCGCCGAGAAGAATCTCCGCCTCGAGCGGCGCCTGAAGAACGACGGGCTCGAGGCCATCGTCGGCGAGAGCGCGCCGATGCGCGACATGTTCCGGCTCGTGGAGAAGATCGCCCCGACCAATTCCACGATCCTGATCCGCGGCGAATCCGGCACGGGCAAAGAGCTCGTCGCCCGCGCGATTCACGCGCGCTCGCTTCGCTCCGCCAAACCCTTCTTCGCGCTGAACTGCGCGGCCATTCCGGAGAACCTCCTCGAAAGCGAACTCTTCGGCCATGAGAGGGGCTCGTTCACGGGTGCTGACGCGAGAAAGATCGGGCTCGTCGAGGCGGCCAGCGGCTCGACCCTGTTTCTCGACGAGATCGGGGATCTCACCCTGCCGCTTCAGGGAAAGATCCTGCGCGCGCTGCAGGAAAAAGAGGTCAAGCGCGTGGGCGGCACGGAGACGATCCCCGTGGACGTGCGCATCGTCGCGGCCACGAACCGCGACCTCGAGGGGATGATGAAGACGGGCCATTTCCGCGAGGACCTCTTCTATCGCCTCAATGTGATTCCCGTCGACCTGCCGCCGCTCCGAGAGCGCGCCTCCGACATCAAGGCCCTCGTGAGCCGCTTCCTCGACAAGGCGAACGCGTCGCATGGCACGGCCGTGACCACGGTCTCTCCCGAGGCGATGGAGCTTCTCGTGCGGCATCCGTGGCCCGGCAACGTGCGCCAGCTGGAGAGCCTCGTCGAGCGCGCGGTGCTCCTCTGCGAAGGAAACACGATCCGGCCGGAGGACCTCCCCGCGGACGTGCGCCTCCGCACCGCGCCCTCCGCGCGGCCGTACGGTTTCGACATCCCCATAGAGGGAATCGACATCGAGGAATTCGAGCGCCAGCTCATCGTCCAGGCGATGGAGAAATCCGGCTGGGTCATCGCGCGGGCGGCCCGCCTCCTCGGCCTGACGTACCGCACGCTCCAGTACCGTCTCGAGAAGTTCGGGCTCAAGAAGCCGGCCTGAGGCGACCTCAATCATTCCATTTGGACGTCCCCCGTCGACTGAATGGGGCAGATGCGCACGCGCGGCCCGCGAAAAGCTCCCTGAGACGGGACGTAAGCGTCTTAAGGACAGCGTTTTCGCCCCAAAGTGCGGTGTGGTGTCTTCCGCCAAACCCGGCACGGCTCATGCACGTACAACGAGCGATGTTTGCCCTCGTCCTCCTTCTGGCACTGCTCGTCGCTCCCGAGGACGTCCAAAAGCCCGGGGCCGCGCCTCCCTCCGTGGCGGCGAAGTCCGCGTCGACGGTAGCGGCGGTAGCCTCGAAGACGATCGTGGGCGAGATCGTGTGGGTCGACTTCCCCTCGCGCCTCGTCCTGGTGCGCGAGTCGGTGAAGTCCACGTTGGTCAAGGGCAAGCCCGCGACCCGCGAGACGATCGCCATTGCCGTCGCGCCCGACGTGCCCGTCATCCGGGGAAAGCAGCCTTCCACGTTCGCCGAGCTGAAGCCGAAAGACCACGTCGTCGCGCGCTATCGGCCGACGGCCGACGGTGCGAAGGCCGTCTCGCTGCGCGTCGCCGACGCGACGACCGGCGCGCCGCCCGTTCCCGCGGGAACGCCCGGCGACGCGAACTGAGGCCCCGGCGCCTCGTCTCCGGATACACTCCCGGCATGGAATTTCCGGCAGGATTCGCCGCGCCCAACGCCCGGTTCCGGACTCCGAAGGGCGGCTCCCTCTCGACGAGCGACGTCGTCGCGGCGGGAAACGATCTTCCCGTCCTCCTCGCGTTCTTCAAGACGAGCTGCCCCGTCTGCCGGCTGGCCTGGCCATACCTGCAGCGCCTTCACGAAGCTTACGGCGGGAAATCCGTGCACGTCGTGGGGGTCTCGCAGGACGATGCGGCGTCGAGCCGCGCGTACTACGCGGCGAACGGCGGCGCGACGTTCGACCTCCTGCTCGATCCCGAGCCCACGTTCGTTGCGTCGAATGCGTTCGACGTCGAATCGGTACCGCTCATCGTCCTTCTCGCGCCGGACGGAACGATCGAAGACACGTTCGCGGGCTGGTCGAAAAAGCGGATGGAGACGCTCGGCGCGCGGTTCGCGTCGAAGTCCATCCCGCTCGTGCCCGTGATCCCGCCGGCCGATCCGGTGCGCGAGTTCTCGCCCGGGTGACTGGGCCGCAACCGCTGACGGTTCGTCGGCACTCCATCCCGTAAGCTTCAGCAAGGGAGTCTCATGACCGAACGTCCAACGACCCTCGGTGAGCTGATCGCGGAAGGCTACGGACCGAAGACCGTCAAGGACGAGGTGCGGGACAACCTCATCGCGAAGCTGAAGAAGGGCGAGAACGTCTTTCCCGGCATTCTCGGCTACGAGAAAACGGTCCTGCCCGCGCTCCAGAACGCGATCCTCGCGCGCCACGACATCATTCTCCTCGGCTTGCGCGGCCAGGCGAAGACGCGCCTCCTGCGCGCGCTCGTCAACCTCCTCGACGAGGAGATTCCCGTGATCGCGGGCTCGGAGCTGAACGAATCGCCGTTCGCGCCGTTCTCCGCTTACGGCCGCCGCATGGCCGCGAGCGCCGGAAACGACCTGCCCGTCGCCTGGCTGCCGCGCGCGGCGCGCTACCGCGAGAAGCTCGCGACGCCGGACGTCACGATCGCCGACCTCATCGGCGACATCGATCCCGTGAAGGCCGCCACGCTCAAGAAGACGTTCGCCGACGAGGACGTCATCCACTACGGGATCGTGCCGCGCACGAACCGCGGCATTTTCGCGATCAACGAGCTGCCGGACCTGCAGCCGCGCATCCAGGTCGGCCTTCTCAACATCCTCGAGGAGCGCGACCTGCAGATCCGCGGCTTTCCGCTGCGCATCCCGCTCGACATCCTGATGGTCTTCTCGGCGAATCCGGAGGACTACACGAACCGCGGCAACATCATCACGCCGCTGAAGGACCGCATCGCGTCGCAGATCCTCACGCATTACCCCGTCGACACGAAGACGGCCTCGGCCATCACGGACCAGGAAGCCTGGACGGACCGCGAGGCGACGGGACTGACGGTGCTCCTCGGCGACGAGGTGAAGCTCCTCATCGAGGAGATCGCCTTCGTGGCGCGCAAGAGCGAGCTCGTGGATCAGTCCTCGGGCGTATCCGCGCGCCTCTCGATCGCGGCGCGCGAGCTGCTCGTGTCGAATCTCGAGCGGCGGGCGCTGAAGACGGGCGAGGCCGTCGTCGCGCCGCGCCTCGTGGACCTCTTCGCGGCGCTGCCCGCGATCACGGGCAAGGTCGAAATGGTGTTCGAGGGCGAACAGCAGGGTGCCGAGATCGTGGCCAAGAAGCTCATCGGCGACGCCGTGAAATCCCTATTCGAATCGAGGTTCCCGCCCGTCGAGGGCCCGCGCGCGCGCGCCGAGAGCCGGCGCCGGCCCCGGAACGGCGAGCTGGACGACGACGACGTGAGCGGCCCGACGACACTCGAGCGCGCGGAGGGCCGGCGCACGGCGTCTGCCGTGGCCGCGCCCGCTCCCGGCCCCTACGACGACATCGTCTCGACCTTCACGGACGAGAGGAAGATCGTCCTCTCCGACGATACGCCGTTTTCCGAGCACCTCAAGACTCTGGAGTCCGTGAAGGGCCTGTCGGACTTCGTCCTCAAGCACGCTAAGCCGCGCGACCACTACGAGCGCGCGTTCCTCATGGAGCTCGTCCTCGAAGGGCTCGTCCAGCACCTCCGGATCGCGCGCGAAGACCTCGATTCGACTGTCACCTACGCGGAGCTCGCGAAGTTCAACCTGATGCGCAGCCGGGGGTAGGCGCCGCCGCGGGCGCAGGGCTGAAGCACTGCTGGCGCGTGATCCATAGCAAGGGAGGCCGCTTCATCGGGCGAGAAGGGTGCGCGGGTCGTCCGTGCCGTTGTCGATGGTGCTCGCGTAGGCGGCAAAGGCGCCGCCGGACGTCGCCGTCGTGAGGACGAGCGTCGCGTTCGTGACGTTCGATCCTCTCGAGAGCGTGCGGGCGACCCCCGGAATCTGCGTCATCTCCAGAGGCAGCAGCGGCACGGTCTGCGAGCCGAGGCTCGCGCCGCTCGCATCGAGCAGGGCGAGGGAGACGGTCACGGGACTCGACGTCGCGTTCGCGAGGATCAGGTTCGTGCGGAAGGATGCGTCGTCGGAAACGGCCACGATCGTCCTCTGGGAGCCGCTCGTCACGAGGTCGGCGGAGGCGAGCGCCGGGACACTCTGGCCGAAAGTGCCCGCCCCGCCCGGATTGGGCGTCGACGTCTGGCCGACGACGTTGAGCGACGTCGTGCCGGCGCTGATCAGGATCGCGCCGTAGTCCGGGCTCGTAACGCCGAACACGGAGCCGAGCACGTCCGGGTAGGTCACGGAAGCCCCGGCGGCGAGGTTGAGCGTCGAGGTCGCTCCCGTCGTTCCGTCCTTGTCGTGGCCGAGGAACTTCAGGGTCAGGCCGGCGGACGCCGTGCCGGTGTTCGCGATCGTCAGCGTCGTCGTGTAGAAGGCGCCTCCCACGCCGGGCCCGTGCGCCGAGGAAGGCAGGATCCACGCCGTCGTCGGAGCCGACCCCGCGAGGTTCCACCCGACATCCGCGAGCGCCTGGCCCGTGATGAGGAGGCTGTGAACGCCAGCCCTGTAGTAGGGCTCGAGGGCCTCGTAGGGGCTCAGAGAGCTGTCCCAGTGGGAGACCGAGGAGCCGTCCAGCCACGGGTTGGGCGCGTACATGCGCACCCGGCCGCCGGACGCGACGCCCGACGAGAAGAGGCTCGACTTCGCCTCGACTTGCGGACCCGTCCAGACGAGGTTCCCCGAATCCGTCGAGGACGCCGCGCGCTGCGCGTCCGTCATGGCGGGCCACGCGAGACCCGTGGAGAGGTCGAAGAGTCTCTCCTCGAAGGCGTCGGGAAACGGACCGGACGTGTCCGCGAGTTCGCCGCCGTTCTGATCGACGAGGCACACGAACCCGAGACCATGCGCGATCTCGTGGTTCACGACGGCGACGAAGTCGATCTGGTTGGCTCTGGCGGCTCCGTCCAGTCCGAGATACCACGAAGCAGGAAACGAGCAGGCGGACGTGCCGATCTTCCCGCTGAACGTCGTCACCATCTCCGGCATGGTCGTCTGGACCTGGCCGGAAAACTCGTTGGCGAGCGCCCCGACGTACCAGACTCCCTGCTGCGGGAAAGTCGGGTCGTCGCGAAAGACCTCCTGCGGGCCGGTCTGGGCGAGGACCGCGTCGGTCGCCGTGCAGGTGATCGAGGAGTCCGTCGCGAACGAGGCCTGCACGCGGATGGGGAGGGAGCTGTTGACGCGGCTGCTCCAGAGTGAAAGTCCGTACTGAAGGGCCGCCATCCGCTGCGCGCCGAGCGTCGTCGCCGTGTTTCCGCCGACCGGCGACACGGGAGTCGGATCGTTCAGTCCCGTCCCGGCCGCGTCGACGTTGACGATCTGGAACGTCGCCTGGCCGAATGCCGGAACGGCACCGAGGAGGAGCGCGAGCGGGAGGAACGCGAGACGCTCACTTCTCACTCGGAACCTCGCCTTGACCCGCCGCGGCGGGATCCTGTCTTGCGGGGAGCGCGCTTGCGGACTTGCACGTGGTCGTGATCGCGCCCGCCGCGTCCCGGTGCGCGACCACGGCCATCTGGTACCGGCCCTTGAGGTCGACCCTCACCGCGCCGCTCGCGAGGCGCATGCCGGCGAGCGGGGCGCTGCTGACGGCCGGATGCGGCGCGGCGGACGCCGGTGGAGCGGCCGCGATCATCCCCGTTCGGGGATCGATCGCGATCCTCTGGGCGGGCGGCGTCCGTGACGTGCCGGAAGAAACGTCGTCCGGATCGGACGCGTGAATGGGGAGGCCGGCGGCGATCAACAGGAGTCCGAGGAGAGTAGTGAGAATCTTCATGACTACCTTTTATGCCGAGCGCTCGGTCTCGGGCAGACCGTCAAGAGCAGAATCCATGCCCGGATTTGGCGTCATCGCAGGGAGAAAGGCGCGAATTACGCTCGCATCTAGCCTGCCGGCTGAGTCCTATCCTCCACCGAGACGCCCTTCTTCCCCTCGGACTTGACGCGGTGCATCTGCGCGTCCGCCCGCCCGAGAAGCACGTCGATGTCGTCCTCGGTGGGACCGAAGCAGATCGCGCCGACGCTCAGCGAGACCACCTCGCCCTCCCCCGCTTCGAGCAGCCGGGAGCTCAGCTCGGTCAGCAGGCGCCGCCCGGCTTCCGCGTCCGTGCGGGGAAGCAGGATGGCGAACTCGTCGTCACCGATCCGGGCGACGAAGTCCGTTTCCCGCAGCCAGTCGAGTATCAGCCGGGCGATCCGCCGGAGAACGGCGTCGCCCGCCGCATGGCCGTGCCTGTCGCTGATGGCCTTGAAGTCGTCGAGATCCACGTAAGCGAGAGTCATCGCGCTGCCATCGCGCCGGCTACGTTCGATCTCCAGCTCCAGCCGGTCGAAGAATGCGCGCCGGCTCGCGACGCCCGTCAGCTCGTCCGTCCGGGACCGTGCCTGATCCCGGTCGAGAGCCTCCTTCAAGGTCCCGAAGGCGAACGCGCACAGGAGGAAGAGGCCGAGCTCCACGTCGGTGTTCCAGACGGCGATCAGCCTCGGAACGGACGTCCCGGCTCCGAGCGCGAGAGCCAGCCGGACACCGGCGCACAGGAATGCGCCCGCGACGCCCGCTCGGCGGCTCACGAACCAGGTCAGCAGGAAGATCGGCCCGGTGTAGAAGATGGAGACCGAGATCTGCTCTCCGGTCACGAGGTCGATCCACGCCACCAGGGCGACCAGGCAGACGAAGAGGACCATATGACGCCGCGGCGACAGCCGACTCAGGGCCGACCAGATCCCGGCGAGGAGATTCAGCCGCCCCGAGCCGCGGCGTCCCACGTCTCCCGGGCGCCGCGTGGCGCTCGCGACCGTTCGATACTTCAATGCGCTTACCTCGCCGCCGGCGGTTGCCGCCCGGAGGCCTGGTCCTGACGAATTCTCACGTCGTCTTCGGACGTCAGATCGTCACCGTCACGCTCGACGACGGGACCGCGCTGCCCGCGCAAGTCGTCGGCGCCGACCCGATCTTCGACATCGCGTTCCTCAGGATCCCGCCGCCCGCGACCGGGTTGCTGCCCGTGACTCGCCTGGGCGACTCGGATGCGCTGCGGGTCGGCGACGAGGTCTACGCGATCGGAAATCCGTTCGGCCTCGAGCAGACCCTGACGCGCGGGATCGTCTCGGCCGTGAACCGGGTCCTTCCGGGCGCCCAGTGGTCCCTGAAGGAGCCCTTGATCCAGACCGACGCGGCGATCAACCCTGGCAACTCGGGCGGGCCGCTCGTCAACCGCTGCGGCGACATCGTGGGCCTCACGACGGCCATCATCCCGGACGCCCAGAGCATCGGATTCGCGGTCCCGGCGAGCCTCATCAAGGCGGCGAGCGCGGATCTTCTTCAGAACGGGCGCGTGATCCGGCCCTGGGTGGGCGTACAGGGACTGCTGGTGTCGCCCGCCCTGCGCGATCTCCTCCGTGCGCCTCTTGCGGAGGGCCTCCTCGTGGAAATCGTCGAGCCCGAGAGCCCGGCCGCCGGCGCGGGTGTGCGTGGGGGCGACCTCGACGTCGTCATCGGCGGCGATCCCCTCCTCGTCGGCGGCGACGTCATCACGGCGATCAACGGAACGCCCGTCGGCACCGCGAAGGTTCTGACGGTCGCCCTCTCCAGCCTCCGCGTCGGCGAGCGCGTCGCGCTGTCGCTCTCCCGCAACGGAGAGACGCGCACGCTCGACCTCCTCGTCGGGGAACGCCCCACCCCGCACCCCGACCTCCTGGAAAGCGCGCTCGAATCCACCCCGGCTTCGGGGGTGACCCGGCCGTCCGCCGGGAGTTCCCGATTCGTGCCCGGAGGTCGTCAGGGCTTCTGACGGCCGTTCAGGCGCGGCGGCGTAGCCTCTCGAGCACCGGGAACGCGACCGCCGGAAGGGTCGCGAGACGGGCGAGGCCCGTCGTCGCGCGGACTTCGCCGGTGTCCGTGATGAGCGCGCCCTCGACGCCCGGCGACCTGTCGAGGAGGTCGAAGCCCGCGTCGGGGCCGAGGAGCATCGCGAGCGTCGTGAAGCGCCCGGCCTCGAAGGCCGTCCGCGCGACGGCCGTGGCCGACGCGACGCCGCGCGCGGGCCAGCCCGTCGTCGCGTCGAAGATGTGGTGGTAACGCACGCCGTCCTTCACGAAGCCGCGCTCGTAGTCGCCGGACGTCGCGACGCCCGCGTCCCCGCGAAGGTTCAGCGCGAACGCGACCTTGCCCTCGCGGCGCGGGTGCGCGACCCCCACGCGCCATGGGCGGCCGTCGCCGCGGCTCCCCACGGTACGGACGTCGCCCGCGAACTCGACGATGGCGGACGAGACCCCGGCCTCGCGGAGCACGTCGGCCACACGGTCCACGGCGTACTCTTTGCCGACGCCGCCGAGGTCGATCTCCATGCCGGGCTTCCTCAGGAAGACCGTCCCGTCTCGCCGCGCGACCGACGCCCCGGAGACGAGCGGCAGCAGCGCCGCGACCTCCTCCGGAGACGGCACGCGCTGCGCCTTGAAGTCCCAGGCCTTCCGGAGGACGCCCACGGTCGGGTCGAAACGCCCGCCGGACTCCTTCCAGAGGTCGAGCGCCGCGCCGACGAGGAAGTCCGTCTCGGCGTCCACGGCGACGGGCGTGCGCCCGGCGTCGCGGTTGATCGCCGAGACGACGCTCGTCTCGCGGAAGCGCGAGAACTTCACCTCGACACGAAGGGCCTCGTCTTCGACAGCCCGCGCGAGCGCCTCGGCGGCCGCGCGGCCGCGGCGATCCACGAACCGCACGACGGCCCGCCCGCCCATGAGGGCGAAGCGTGTCGTGTAGAGGGCGGGGCCGTCGCCGTCGCTCAGTAGCGCCACGTGAACCCGACGGAAATCGTCGTGACGTCGAGGTCCGCGGCCGAAATCGTCGCGGAGCCCGCGGGTGTTGTCCTCGTCGCGGCCTTCGAGACCGTGATCGAGTCCTTGCCGACCTGCGACTGGACCGTGAATCCTAGATTCACGTCGACCGACTCGCTCATCTTGTGCTTGACGGCGAGGCCGCCGAGGATGCTCGAGAACGCCGCGAGCCGGTAATCCGACGACATGAACTCCTGCTTCGCCGCGAACGTGTTCCCCCAGAACGAAGCGGCCGACTGCGTGTAGAGGCGCACGCTCGGCGAGACGAGCCAGTCTTCGTTCAGACGGTGGTCGTACTGAAGCTCGAGCGTGTGCGCCTTCAAGGACCAGTCGTCCCAGTAATAGCGGTACGTCGCCTTGAGCGCGCCGCCCCAGAGGAAGTAGTGGCCGTACTTGCTCACGATGGCCCAGCGCTGGCGGGTGTCGGGACGGTGTTCCGGAATCTCGACGAAGCTGGCGGGCGTCCCGACGGGGACGATCTTGTAGGGGTCATCGAGATAGCCCGACTGCTTCATGAGCGAGGCCGAGACGTCGAGGAGGTCGCGCTCGCCGAGGATCCACGTTCCGCCGAGCGCGAAGCCCTGCTGCTTCTTCGGCAGCTCGAGTTTGTTCGTGACGGGGGCGACGATATCGCTCGAGAAGTCCACGCCGCCGTGCAGCGTGCCTCGCCCACCCGCGAACGTCCATGCGTCCGAAAAGCCGACGCTCCGGGCCGTGTAGTCGTTCTCTTTCGCGTACGACACGTCGATCGATGGCAGGTTCGACCCGATCTTCCGGCCCCAGGCGAGGCCGACCGACTTGCGCCGGTCGTTGTACGAGGCGAGCGGAAGGCTGCCGCCGGCGATCGTGTGGCCCGAGGCGGACGTCGTCACGTCGACGGACGGATAGCCGCCCGTCGGCGACGCGCCCGAGATCGAGTCGTAGGCGAGAAGGAGGTCGAGGGTCCCCCACGCGTCGCCGAGATCCTGGTGGACGTTGACGACCGGGTCGATGACCTGCGTCCGGCCGCCCGACTCCTTGTAGTAAAGGAGCCGCGCGTCGATCTGCGACTGCGCATGGGCCCCGTGCGCCGCGAGCGCCCCGGCGCCAACTGCGAGGAGCGGGAGAGACGGACGGCGGGAGGCCTTGCGGGCGCGGCGCTGTGCGCGGCGAAGGGCCCGGCGAAGGGCGCGCTCAGTTGCAGCCACAGCCGCCTCCCGCCGCGCCGCCGTTGCCGGCCGCCCCTTCCTTGCTCGCGTGGATGTGCTCGCGCAGGACCTGCGTGATCGTGTCGCCGTCGAGACTCATCATCGGGTCGGCGAGGTAGCCGCGCTGCCAGGCCTTGACGCCGCCCGTCGCCTGGACCGAAGGGGCCACGCGGACGCCCGAGTCCCCGCCGAGCGCCCCGCCCGCGAGAAGGGTCACGACCGCCGCTTCCACCTTCGCATGCACGGCCGCACCGCCGCCCTCGAAGCGCGCCGCGATGCGGCCCTGCCGGTCGAGGACGAATGTCGTCGGCATCGCGACGACGTTGAAGGCCTCGCCGGCCTGCCCCGAAGCGTCCCTGAGGATCGTGAAGCCCACGGGCACGGCGTTCAGGAACGCGATGATCGCGTCGTCGTTCGCGTCGAGCGTGAGGCCAAGGACGCGCAGTCCCTGTTTTTCGTATTTCCTCTGGAGAGCGTCCATCGCCGGGAAGCTCGTCCGGCATGGCACGCACCAGGGCGCCCAGAAGTCGAGGACGACGACGCTCCCCTTGAGCGACTCGAGCGAGAACGAAGCGTCGTTCATCTGCCTCAACCTCACGGCGGGCGCCGGATCGGCACCTCGGGCCGGAGCGGCGAACACAGTCAGGGCGAGAACGACGACGGAAAGTCGTTTCAAGGCGATATCTCCTCTCTGGTTCACGCGCCGATGCAAGAGCAATACCCTGAGAGAACGTCTCAGAATTCGGACGGAGGCGAGTCGAACTTCAGCGGTAGCGTCACAGAAACGGAAGGCCCGCCGCCGACCGCGCGCGACTACCGCTTCACCGGCCCGAGGTACTTGTCGAGCCAGTCGAGGCTCTCGCGGATGAAATCCTTGCGGGGCGGCGCGTGGCCGGACTCGTAGATGACATGCTTCTTGTCCTTCGCGGGCGTCCCGAGGAGGCGGAAGAGCGGAAGCTGTGACGACTCGACAGGGAAGAAGTGGTCGTACCGGCCGTTCAGCATCAGCACCGGTATCTTCACTCGGCCCACGAAGTTGATCTGGTCAGCCTCGGGAAGCGCCCGCTGGAACTCGAGCCCCCCGGATTCAAGAATCGCGGTCTTGAAACGGTTCTCCACCGCGAGGACGATTGGCGCGACGGCGCTCCCCCAGCTCAGGCCGAGGTACGCCAGGTTTCCGCGGTCGATGTCCTTCCGCGCCTCGAGGTAGTCGATCGACCGGCCCAAGTCCTTCGACCATGCGACGTTGTGGTCGCGCCAGAAGGCGGTCGGCTCGGGATAGTCCGATCTCAGGTCGTCCCGCCGCTCGAAGGTGCTCTTGTAGATCGGGGCCATCAGTGCCCGGCCGCTCTTCGGGATGAAGTCCGCGTACGGCGAGAGCGTGAACTTGTCCGCGTGCATCGCGCCCGAGCCGGGAAAGTAGACGACCGTCTGGTATGGCGGGGTCCCGTTCTTCGGCAGATACAGGTGGGCAATGACGCGCTCGCCGCCGTACGCCGCGTCGAAGCTGATCTTCTCCCGCGTCCAGTCTTCGGTCGTCTCCGTCTCTTCGACGCGGGCGTTCAGCTCTCTCCTGTCGTAGGCGTAGAGCCCCTTGTAGGCGCGGAAGACCTCGTCTGAGACCGGCTTCTCCTTCGAGAAGTCACGCGTGGCGGGCTCGATCCTCGCGAGCGCGACCGTTGGCGGTGGCGCGGCGAGCTTCACACACCGGAACCCGTAGTTCGACCGGCGATCCCACGGCGACTGCGCGTCCTGATCGATGAACATGTACGTCGGCTCGCCGAAGCCTCCGCCGAGAACGAACCTCTTGCCGCGCCCGCTCTGGTTCCAGCACCACTCCTTGACGTTGCCCGCCATGTCCGTCGTCCCGAAGCCGCTGACGGCGCCGTCGCCTCCGACCGGAACCGTCCCGGCACCCGAGAAGTTGCTGCCCGGAACGATGAGCAGGCTGGCCTGCGTCTGCGCGGCCCAATTCCAGTGGTAGATGGTGGGAAGGCTCTTCCCTGCGAATGCGGCGTAAGCGGCGGCCTCATACCAGCTCACGCCCGCCACCGGATGCTTCTCCTGACCTTTCGCGAAGCTGCCCAGCTCCCAGGTCGCGGGACCGGGGCGCCCCGTCGTGTCGCGGAAGAAAGCCACCGGCTCCTCCCACGGCACGATGCGGCCGTTTCTGACGAAGGGTTGCTTCCAGAACTCGCGCTTCTGGTAGCCCCCGGTGTCGACGAACTTCTTGTATTCCTCGTTGGTGACTTCGTGGTGGTCGATCAGATAGTCGTCGAGCGGGATCTCGGGAAGCTGATCGAGCCCGGGGATCGCGAGACCGATTGTTCCACCCGGCACGCGCACCATGTCGGCCGGAACGCTCCCCTCCGGATCCAGCCGGAACGCGAGGTTCGGCGGGATCTTGTGGACGATCGTCCACGTCGGCGCGATCTGGTATGCGGCGGCGAAACCGGGCTTTGTGACCCGCCAGACGTAGTAGTTCTTCGGCACGCGGATCTTCGCCAGCGGCGTGCGTCCGAGCTTCTCCCAGCTGCGCGAATCGCCCCTGTAAGGCCGGTACGACACGTCGGCGCCGGACGGAACGCTTTCGACCGCGACTTCTATCGTCGCCTGGGTCCAGAGCTTCTCCAACGTCGGGTCCTGCGGAAGCACGAGACGAGCCTGCCGGACCAGCGCGGCCGCCTTCGCAAAGTCCTCTTCGGCCACGAGCCGTGCGATCTCGGGCGTGGCGGTCTCACGAGCCCAGCGCGTGCGAGACAAGCGCTGCCAGAACCACCCGGCCACGAGAACGGCTACGACGACCGCGGCGGCGAACAGCACGCGGGCCCTCCGCGAAAGCCCCGCTGGTTGCGCCGGAGCCATCGACGCCTGCAGCGTCTTCAGCCCGGCGTGGACCTCTTCCGCGCTCGCGTAGCGGCGCTCGGGATCCTTCTCGAGAAGCTTGCGAATGATCGCCTTGAGCGCCTCCGGAAGGAGCTTCTCGCCGAAGTCCCGCGGCGCGGCGTGCAGGATCGCGTCGGCGACGGCAACGATGGTGCTCCCCTGGAACGGTAGCCGTCCCGTGACCATCTCATAAAGGACGACGCCGAACGAGAAGAGGTCGCTGCGCCGGTCGACCGCCTTTCCGAGAAGCTGCTCGGGCGACATGTAGGAGAGCGTCCCCAGGGTCGTCCCTTCGCGCGTCAGCTCCGGCGCCGCTTCGCCGGACGCGGGTCCGGTCGCGAGGCGCTTCGCGAGCCCGAAGTCGAGGATCTTCACCTGTCCTCGGGACGTGAGCGCGATGTTTCCGCTCTTGATGTCGCGGTGGAGGATGCCCGCGCGGTGCGCCTCGGCGAGCCCATCGGCAATCTGCAGGCCGATCGCGATCGCCTCTTCCGCGGGAAGAGGCCCGTGTGCGAGCGACGCATGGAGGGTCTTCCCCTCCACGAGCTCCATCACGATGAAGGTCTTGCCGCCCGCCTCGGCGAGGTCGTAGACCGTGCAGATGTTCGCGTGATTGAGAACCGACGCGGCCATGGCCTCCCGGCGGAATCGCTCGCGCCGTTCCGAATCACGGGCGAAATCCCCCGGGAGCACCTTGATCGCCACCATGCGCCCGAGCCGCGTGTCACGCGCCCGGTAGACCTCGCCGAACCCTCCGGCGCCGAGGAGCTCGAGCACCTCGAAGTGATCGAGCGTCGTCCCGGAGTCGATCGAAGAAGCGGGCGCCCCGCGCGGACCCGCGCCCGGTGAGGGCGTCGCGGCCGTCATCTCCCGCGACAGATCGGAGCTTTCGCCCGGGTCTTTGCCGGTGCCTCCCGGCTTTTTCGAGTCATCACCCCCGGCGGTCATCAGGGGAGAGCATACCGGGCGGCTGTAGACTTCCCGTCATGCCAATGAACAGACGTGACCTCCTCGGCGCGGCCGCCGCCACGGCCGCCGTGTCGTCTCTCCCCCGCTTCGCCTTCGCCGCCGACGACCGCGCGAAGGTCTACGCCGAGATCGAGAAGCGCCACGGCGAGGCCGTCCAACGCCTGCAGGACTGGGTGAAGAACCCGTCCATCGCCGCCGAGAACCGCGGCATGGAGCAGGGCTGTGCGCAAATGATCGCGCTCGCGAAGGACGCGGGCTTCCAGCAGGCGACGAAAATGCCGACCTCCGGCCACCCCGGCGTCTTCGCGACGCTCGACGCGGGCGCGCCGCGCACCGTCGGCCTCTACTTCATGTACGACGTGAAGCAGGCCGACCCCGCCGAGTGGTCCTCGCCGCCGTTCGAGGCGCGTCTCGTGGACAAGCCGGGCTTCGGCAAGGCAATCGTCGGCCGCGGCGCCGTCAACCAGAAGGGCCCGGAGTCCGCGTTCCTCGCGGCTCTCCACGCCTTCAAGGGCGCGGGCGCAAAGCTGCCCGTCAACCTCGTCCTCGTCGCCGAGGGTGAAGAGGAGATCGGCTCGCCGCACATCCGCGAGATCGTGCAGAAGCCCGAGGTCCTCGCGGCGCTCGGGAAGACGATGGGCGTCTTCATGCCGTCGGCGAGCCAGGACCCGGACGGCTCCCTCACGGTCTCCCTCGGCGCCAAGGGCGTCATCGAGCTCAAGCTCGTCTCGAGCGGCGCGAAGTGGGGCCGCGGCCCGTCGAAGGACGTCCACTCCGCGAACCGCGCGCGCCTCGACAGCCCCGCCTTCCACCTCGTGCAGGCCCTCGCGACGCTCGTGAACGCGGACGGCGACCCCGCCATCGACGGCCTCGCGGCGCTCGCCAAGCCCCCGACGCCCGCGCAGGCCGCGCTGCTCGACGCCGCCGCGAAGCGCCTCGACGAGGCGACTGCGAAAAAGATGCTCGGCGCCCAGCGCTGGGCCCACGACGATTCGTGGCGCGCTTCGCTCGAGCGCCTCTGCTTCTCGCCGACGGTGAACATCCAGGGCCTCGTTGGCGGCTACATGGGCCCCGGCGGCAAGACGATGCTCCCGAACAAGGCGGTCGCGAAGCTCGACCTGCGCCTCGTTCCCGACATGACGTTCGACGGCGCGATCGCGGCGCTCAAGGCGCACCTCCAAAAGCGCGGCTTCGGCGACATCGAGGTCAACGTCTCGGGCGGCTACGGCCCGACGGAGACGTCCGCCGACGCGCCGCTCATCCGCGCGCAGATGGCCGTCCTGAAGCGCGGCGGCCTCGACCCGTTACTGTGGGTGCGGAACGCGGGCTCGTACCCGGGTTACGTCTTCACGGGCGAGCCGCTCAAGCTGGCCTCCGGGCACCACGGCCTCGGCCACGGCAGCGGCGCGCACGCGCCCGATGAGTACTACGTCATCGAGTCGACGAATCCGAAGGTCTCGGGCTACGACGGCGCGGTGCGCTCGTTCGTCGACTACCTCTACGAGCTGGCTGTGGTGGTCTGAGGGGCGGGGGACGCGGGAGGTACGTAGAATCCCTGCGCATGTCCGCGCGCCTACGCCGCCTCCTTCCCGAGATCCTCGTCTGCCTCGCGTTCCTCGGCCTGACCGTCCTCATGACGTGGCCGTGGGTTCTTCACCTGCGCGATTACTGCTCGGACCCCGGCGATCCCTACCTGAACTCGTGGATCATGTGGTGGGACTTCCACCAGACGTTCCACGACCCTCTCCACCTGTTCCACGGGAACATTTTCTTTCCCCTGAAGTACAGCCTCGCCTTCAGCGAGCACAACTACGGCATCGCGCTGCTGTTCTTCCCGCTCTACGCGCTCGGCATCCGCCCGCTCACCGTGCAGGGGCTCGCGACTCTCCTCGGCTTCGCGTCCTCCGGATACGGAGCGTTCCGGCTCGGCCGCACGCTCACGGGCTCGAGCGGCGCAGCGTGGGTGACGGGGATCGCCTTCGCGTTCGTGCCGTACCGCTTCGGCGAGATGCCCCACGTCAACTACCTCTTCTCGGGCTGGATTCCCCTGCTCCTCGAGGCCCTCGTCCTTTTCCTCCGCGAGCGGAGCCGAAAGCGCGCCGCGTGGCTCGGCGTCTCGTTCTTCATGAACGGGCTCTCCGTCATCCACTGGTTCGTCCTCACGTTGATTCCCCTCGCGGCGACGGGCCTCATCCTCGCCTTCCGCCATGGCGCCGAGCGCGATCGCGCCGGCCTGAGGCGCGGCGCCCTCGCTCTTGCAATCGCCGGAATCGCGCTTTTGCCCTTCCTGCTTCCCTACCAGAGGGCGGCGAAGGTCTATGGCTTCACCCGAAGCCCCGACGAAACGATGGCGTATTCCGCCCACCTGAAGGACTGGTTGAGCGCGGACTCGTGGAACCGCACCTGGCGAGGCCTCGGCGCGCCTCCGGCGGCCGAGCGCGGCCTCTTCCCCGGCCTTCTCCTGCTCCTTCTCCCGCTCGCCTCTCTCGGGTCGCGCGCGGCCGCTAGGGCAGCCTCCGCTCCCCGCGCTCCGGACGTTCTCATCGTGGGCGCGCTCTGGGCCGTCCTCGGGTTCCTGGGATCGCTCGGCATGAATGCGCCCTTTCATCGCGTCCTCTACGAGACGCTGTTCTTCTTTCGCAGCATCCGCGTGCCGGCGCGCTGGGCGATGGTCGCCTACCTCGGACTCGCGCTTCTGGCGGGAGCCGGAGCCCTCGCGCTCTCCGAGGCGTGGAACCGGCGGAGGCCGGGCGCGTCGCGCGCGACACTCGTCTTCGTCCTCGCCAGCCTCGGCCTCCTCTTCGAAGACCGCGCGGCACCGCTCGAACTTTACCGCGGCGAGGCAGATCCTGACGAGGCCACGCTCTTCCTCGCGAAGATGCCCATGAAGGGCGGCCTCGTCGAGTTCCCGGGAGGCACCGAGGACCATGGCAACTACCGCGCCATTCTCCGCGCCGCGGACCACCGCAAGCCGCTCGTCACGGCCATCTCCGGCTTCCGAGGACCGGTCGTCCGGTTGATTGAGAGGAAGGAGCAGGAAACTCCGATCCCCGGCGATCTTCTCGATTATCTCGAAGAAATCCCGACGTCGTACATTCTCGTCCACGACTCGTGGCTCTTCCCCGAGTCGCGTGACGTCCACCGTGACTGGCTCGCGCGGGGAATGGCCGCCGGGCGCCTGCGCTTCATAAAGCGTTTCGACGGCCGCATGCGAAACGAGCTCTATGCCGTCGTCAGGAACGAGCCGGAGACGAAGGCGCTCGAACCGCTTCCGTGGAAGCCGGCCGTCGGTCCTATGCCGGCGCAGGCGCTCTATCGCAAGGACGCGACGCTCACCGGTTCGATCGACGAGCCCGTCGAGAACGCCACCATAACCGGCCCGCTCAGGGTCCAGGGCTGGGCCCGCATCCCCGAAGAGGACCTTCACGTCACCGTGACGATCGACGGGGGGGAACGGCCCTTCGTGACGGGAGCGCGCGTGCCGCGCCCGGACGTCGCGGCCGCCGTCCCGTCCCTCGGCAACTGCGCGACCGCGGGCTACGAGGCCGTCTACGCCTTCGCGCCCGGAGACGACGGGGTCCACGTGCTCGATGTCCTTTTCCGGTCCTCCAACGGGCGCGAGCACCGTTACCCGCCGCGCACGTTCACGTGGAAAGCCGGAAAGTAGAATCGCCGCGCATGTCCGAGCGCCTGTGCCGTCTTCTCCCCGAAATTCTCGTGTGCCTCGCGTTCGTCGGCCTGACCGCCGTCATGACGTGGCCGTGGGTTCTCCATCTGCGCGAACCACGACGGGGGGCTCCGTCAGCCTTCGCCTCATCCCTCCCTCCCTGATCATCGCTACGCGGGCACCCGTCCGGCCCTCCGATTCTCACTCCTCCAGGGTGATCGCGAACACGCTGATCCCCGCGGGCGAGATCCTCTCTTCGCCGACGGCCCGGATCGCGAGAATCGGAATGCGGGGCTTCGAGACGGCAAACGTCGAGACCACGAGGACGTCCGCGTCCGTCGTCTTTCCCCAGTAGACCCTCGAGGGATCGACGGCGCCTCCGCGCCGTTCGAGCGCGTACTCGAAGGCATCCACGTCGAGCCGGACGGGAATCCTCTCGATCGAAGCGTCCGCGTACCTGACCTCCAGGAACGAGAGGATCGGCGCATCGTTTCGACGGTCCGTCACGCCGGCAGTCACGATCGCATGAATCCTCGAGCACGGGATCCCTGGGACCGGGATCTCGGTCGGAGAGGCGGCGCGGCACGTCGTCACGACGTTCGGTTTCCCCGCAGGGGAGAGGTGGAAGAGGCTCCGTGCCGAGTTCAGGCTCCCGCTGTCGAGCCTCGGGTAGTGGTCCCAGGAGTTCTCCGGAGCGTTCACCAGGAACGGGTCGAGATCGTAGCGGGCGTTTGCGGCGGAGCCGAAAGCGACGCGGTGCCATCGCCGAAGGTCGCCGCGGATCAGGAACTGCTTGTTCACGGGATCGGAGTCCGGACGCCAGCCCGGGATCCACGCGGCGGCCAGCTGACCGTTCGAGAGGGACCAGAGCGACTCAGGATGAGGTTCGAGGACCTCCCAGCTCCAGGAGTGGACTCGCGAGCCATATGCGAAGAGCACCTGGGTGGCCGTCGCCAGGAGGACCGAGCCCAAGAACGCGAATCGAACTCGTCCGAGGCGGCTCCAGTTCTGCCAGATGGGGATGAGAAGAAGAGGAAGGAACGGGGCGGCCTCCGTCATGAGGCGCGGGCCGACGCTCTGGCCGCCCCACCACTTGTCATAGCCCGATGCCAGGCCGAGGGTGCCGGCCACCGAGAGCATGGCCACGAGCCACCACCTTCGGGTCGAGGGATCCCGGCGGACCAGCACGGCGGCGAGGGGAAGAAAGAGCAGATAGGGAAAGAAGACGAGAACGCCGCGGCTCGGGCTGATGAGGTTCCCGGCCAGCCCCTCGAGGATCGTATGTCCCCACATCCCGGCCTGAGAGTTCATGAGGGCATAGCCGCCGAGCGGATGGCCGTAAATCGACCGGAGACAGAAGCCGGTGATCACGATCACCGCGCCCGCGGCGGCACCGAACGCGATGCCGTCCCGCCGGCGGCGCAGAAGGAGGGCGAGCCCCACGCATCCGATCGCGATCAGGGCGCTCGGGCGGCAGAGGAACGCTCCCCCCATCGCGAATCCCGCTCCGATCACGCTCGGGAGGGAAGCGTCCTCCGGCAGGAGAAGAGCGAGGGCGAGGCAGAAGAAGAAGACCTCGCCCGTCGTCGAGAAGAGCGACTGCCCCACGCAGGTGAACGCGGTCGTGCCGAATGCGAACACGGCAAACGTCGCAATCGCGACGTGCTCTCCGAATCGGCGCCTCACGCCGGAGAGGAGAAGGAGCGCCGAGGCGACGGCCAGCAGCGCGGCCAAGTGCTTCTCGGAGCGGTCGAGGAACGGCTCGGTGACGACCCCGCGCGAGGCGGCCAGAGCCATCGCCGCGTAGGGGACCGAGAGGATTCCGGTTCCGAGCGGAAAGCTCGGCAGGATGCGATCCCCGATCCGGAGGGCCGAATAATGGAGAGGCTCGTTGCGGAACGCCGGGATGCTCGAGAGCTCGATCGTGTGTCGGCGAAGCAGCAGAGGTCCGAGCTCCCGCGTCGCCATGTTGTCCCCCGACGACAGGAGCGCTCCGTTCCCAAGGAGGAGTCCATAGAGGGGAAGCGCGAGCAGCAGCACGGCGTCCAGGCGGTTGAGACGATTGCCTCGCGCGTCGGGGGCTCCGAAGAGGCCTCTCTCGGCGAGCCACACGTACGACGCGAAGACTACCGCGGTCAGCAGGAGAGGGTGCCACCGGCTCGGCCCGCCGAAGAGGCTCTGGGGATCGAGGAAGAGCGGTGAGGCTACGACCGCGAGCGCGCCGAAGGCCAGCGCGTTCTTCAGGCGATGCGCCGTCCGCACTTCGTTCTCGGTCGGCAGCGCCTGAGACCTCAGCGCTGCAGGCAGGCGCCGGAGCCAGCCGCCCTTTCTGAGGCCTCGAACGATGGCGAGGGCCATGGCGAGAAGAAGCGGGCGCTCAAAGCCGCTCACGCGCAGCCGCGCTCCGAGCACGTTGAGCTCGAGGCGGCCTCCCAAGAGCGTGAGGAGAACGGTACCCAGCACAAGACCAGTTGCGAAGTCGAGCAACCGCTTTCCGATCGGGAGGCTGGGCTCTCTCCGCGCCTGAAGGGAATTCATGAGAAGGAGTGTACCGGGGGATGTCCCGGATCATGTTGAAAGTGGGATCAAGGAAGAAGTCGAGCATCTGGCCGACCCGCGGGGCAAGAAACGGCCGTCGCCGCGTGAGATCATGAAACCGCCGTCCCGACTCTCATCTTCAATACGGATCGGGACAATCCCTCTGTTTCAGTCGTTCTATTCTGGGGACGCGAGAATTCTACGGTAAAGTTATGGCGTACATCGACAATGCCACAAATGCCAAGGAGCAGGGTGCCGAACTGCGCGGCATGAAAGTTCCTAAGGCATGAGCAAGGCTCGGATTATCGGTCCTTTCCTCGTCGGCCTTCTCATCCTGCCGGGCGCCTGGCTTCCGGAGGGTGCTCTGCCCGTCCGCGCCCATCTCCTCGTGGCGGGCGCCGTGATCTGGGCCCTCGGCGCAACGGCCGCTCGGGTCGCTGGGGTTCTTCTACCGGAGGCGGGGTGGCTCGCCAGGGCCGTCATTGCCTTCGAGGTCGCGGTGGCGGTCGTCGTCGTCCCCGCGACATGGCTCGGCCACTTCGGGCACCTCTCGCCGCGGGCTCTTCTCTTCTGGGTCGTCGTGGCGTTCCTTCTTACACGTCTCTTCGCGGCCCCCGCCCCGGCTTCCGGCGTGGCGTCCCCCGTCGGCATCGGCGCGATTCCATCCCGTCTCGAGAAGGGCGAGCGCTTCCTCCTCGCCATCGCTGTTTGGGCCTTCCTCACCCTCCTGGCGGCAACGGTGATCCGGTACAGATACGCGGCGCCCGGCGAGATTCACTTTGACGACTCCTCCTACCACCTCTCGGCGGTCGCCGCGTGGCGGAGCTTCGGCGATCTCCGGATGATGAAGTTTCCCGTCGGCGACACGGCGATGACGTTCTTTCCGGTCGCGGGCGAGCTCTTCTCGTTCTTCCTGCTGTCCCTCGTTTCGCCGAGTGACTTCCTCGCCCGCTGGTCGGAGCTTCCGTTCGCCGTCTTTTCTCTCGTAGGCGTGGCCGCGCTGGCGGTCCAGCTCGGTCTCGGCCGCCGCTCGGCTCTCCTGGCCGCGCTCTTCTTCGGCCTGACCAGACGGTTCTTCGTGAACGGGCCGCTCATGCTGAGCGCCGGGACGGACTTGGCAACCGCCTTCCACGTCCTGGCGACAATACTGGCTGCCCTCCTCCTGGTGGAGCGCCCTGGCTGGCGCCGGGCGATCGTCGCGGGCCTCCCGCTCGGGCTCCTCATCGGCACGAAGTACACCGGCGTGCTCTTCTCGGCGCCGCTCGGGATCCTGCTCCTCTCGTGCCTCGCCGCCGGAGCATGGCGGGAGAAGCCGGCCCGGTGGGGCCGAGCGTTGACGCTCCTGGCGCTGCTCTCGGCAGTCGCGCTTGTCGTCGGCGGCTACACGTATCTCCGCAACGCCGTGACGGCAGGGAACCCGCTCTTCCCTGCCCCCGTGAAGCTTCTCGGCCATGATCTGTTTCCGGGCTGGCCGAGCGTCAATCCCGAAGCGTGGAAGGCAGACCCCGTCCATGCCCTCGAGCCGTGGGGCTTTCTCTGGAAACGAATCGACCTCTTTGGCCCGATCTTCCGCGTCACGCTCCTCCCGGCGGCGCTCCTGGCGCCGCTCGTCGCGATCGTGCTGGCGCTGCGACGTCGCGAACGGCTCGTGACGGCGATCCTCATGGCGCTTCCTATCGCTCTCTACGTCGAGTTCGTGTTTCTGATGAACGACCACCGCGAGAACCGGTATTTCGCGGCGGCGCCGGCCCTCGCCTCCGTGGCGCTCTTCTGGCTCCTGGCGCGGGCCGGCAAGGGAGCGCAAAACGCCGTGCACGTCGCGGGGGCGGCGGCCGTCATCGCGTGTGTCTTTGCGACGACCCCGGCGGACACCCTGAGCTCCGGACCGGTTTGGATCGGCGCCGCGGCTCTCGCCGGCGCGGCGGCCACGCTTGCCGCCGGGCTCCTCGGTCGCCGACCGATTCCGGCGGCTCGCCTCGCACTCGCTGCCTTCGCGATTTTCCTGCTCTTCGGGCCTCTTCCGTTGATGATCAAGCGATTCGAGTCGGATCGCTACTCCGAGAAGCCCGTGGCGGCCGAGGTGGACCGAAGGACACAGGGGAAGGGAGCTGTCATCGCGTACGCGGGATGGAACCAGCCCTATCCCTACTTCGGCTCGCACCTGCAGAACCGGGTCGAGTTCGTCCCGACCACGAGCCGCGGGCCCAGCCCCTATTACACCTGGAGGGGCGATGCCAAGATAAGGCCTTCCGGCGGCTCGCTCGTCGAGTGGCTCCGGAACCTGCGGAGCGCGGGTGTGGGGTATGTCGTGGCAGAGGGGCCGCCGTCGGGAAGCCTCGAGGCGACGTGGGTCGCTCTCTTCCGCGACGCGATCGTGCCGCTCGCCTTCGATGGCTGGGCGGTCCTCTCTCAGGTGCGGGAGGGATCGGAAGCGAAGCCTCCTCGCCTGGCTCTTCTGGCCGAGTCAGACGCGGCCGGCTCGTTCCTCGACAAACGCACGGGCCTCGGGCGAGACGCGGCGGCTGCGGGAAAGCCGGCGTTCGTGATCCCGGCGGCTGGCGGAGGATTCCTCTTCCCTCCGACAGGGCACCAATTCCAGTGGCTTCGGATCGAGCTTGCCTCGGGGCCTGCCCCGCCGGAGCCGGTAGCCGTTCGTATCAACGGACAGGAGGTCGGGCGCCTTCCTCCAGCATCCTCGGCGGGGAAGATCCGTTTCGGAATCCCGGCGGGAGCCTGGAGCGAGGACGGAAACGCCATCGAGCTCTCTCCGGTTGGGGTAGGGAAACGGCCCGATGCACGGGCCCGGATCGGCGCGACGGAGATCGAGACCAGGACCCCGCTCTCGGCGGAGAGCTCTGGTTTCTGGGCCGGCAGTCGGGCTGTTCTCCGCGCGGGAACGGAGAAGGTGGTGCGGTCGGGGTCCGGTTACCATCTCGCACTCCTTTCGCCGGAGCTGGACCGGATCGTCCACGTCCGATCGTTCGACACTTGCGGATCGCACGAGGCCTCCGACGAGCTTTCGACGTTCGTCGAGGGGCTCGCGCCCGGCACCGTCGTTCTCGGCGCCGTCTCGGACGACGGGTCGAGGTCGCTCTCGGCACGAGCTGTCGCGGCCCTGGAATCGCTGGGCTGCGCCGTCGACCTGCGCGACCGCTTTCGGCAGGGCCACGCATTCATCGGCGTGAAGGGGGCGGCGAAGGGGACCGTTCCCGAGTGGAGCGGGCTGTCGCCTTCTCGCGTCGTCGCGGGACCGGAGCTCGTTCGCGTGGCGGCCCTCGAGCTTTTCTCCGGCGCGGGGCCGGAAGCGAAAGCGCTCGACCCGCTGCCGTGGACTCCGGCGGGCCGCCCGCTCGCGCCCCACGCGCTCTACCGCGTGGACGCGTCCCTGGTCGGGTCGATCGACGTCCCGGCCGAGAACGCCGTCGTGACGGGCCTCCTCAGGGTCTCAGGCTGGGCGCGGATTCCCGGCGAGGACCTCCACGTGACGATCACGCTCGACGGCGAGGAGCGATCGGCCGCGCGCGACGCGCGCGTGCCGCGCCCCGACGTTCAGGCAGCGGTTCCATCCCTGGGAGACTGCCGCTCCGCGGGCTACGACGCGACGTACGCGTTCGAGCCCGGGGACGAGGGCCCGCACGAGATCCAGGTGCTGTTCCGGGCGTCCGACGGCCGGCAGCGCCACTATCCACCGCGGAGATTCACCTGGAAACGTTGAAGCGCGTCGCGACGGCAGCGCTCATCGGCGCCTGGTCGCAACGGCGGTCCAAGGCCTTCGGATTCGGCATCGCGGCGTGTCTCTCGGGCGCCCTTCTTTTTGAAGACCGCGTGGCGCCGCTGTCTCTCCATCGCGGAGAGCCGGATCCGGATCCCCTCACGCGGTTCCTCAAGGAGACGCCGATGGCGGGCGGCCTGTGGGAGATGCCCGACGCCTTCAACGAGACGAACGCGCACCACGTGCTGCGCGCGGCGGACCACTGGAAGCCGCTCGTGAACGGCTACTCCGGTTTCCAGACCCCGCTCACCTAGAACCTGCATGACCTCCTCGTGGAGGGGAAGACGAAGGAACTGCTGGACGCGCTCGAAGCCGTGCCGGTCTCCTACGTGACGGTGAGACCGAGGCGCATGACCGAAGAGCAGCGCATTACCGCCGCGAAGCTCGTCGCCGCGGGCCTGGCGTCGCATCGGCTCCTCGATGTCCGCCATTTCCGCCCCGACGACGAGCTGTACGCGGTCGTGAAGACCGAGCCGCGCGCCGACGTAGAGGTTCGCCGTACCGCACCTCGGAGATTGCGGGGCCGCCGGCTACGAGCACGTCTTCGCCTTCCAGCCCGGCGACGAGGGCGAGCACGAACTCTCCGTGGTCTTCCGCGGCCCGGCCGACCGCGTGCGCCACTACCCGTGGCGGAAGTTCACCTGGAAGAAGGGGCCCTGAGGAGCCACACGGTCACCGCGTCGGCCCGCGCGACGAGTGTCGCGCCGCGCCGCTCCGAGGGCCCACCGTCCGCGAAGAGCACGACCGCGTCCTCGCGCCCGTCGCGCGCGTAGCCGCGGCCGAACATCGGCCGCCACTTTTCGTCGATCGCGAAGGGAAGGCTCCCGCGGTCGAGCTCGAGGACCACTCCGGCGGCGAGAATCCAAGGCGCGTCGCCTTCCATGGTGATGAGCGGCCGCTTCACGCCCGCGGTCCGGAGCGCCTGCTGCAGGTTCTCGGAAATCGTCTTCACGGACGGAATCGTCCCGGGCGGCATCGGCTGCGCCAACACGAGGCCCCGGACGTTCGCATCCGTGGCGAGCAGCGAGACTAGGACGGCCGCGGAGACCGCGAGACCCGTCCGGTGGCGATCGGCCGGAAGTTCGCCTTCGCCCGAGGCCGACGCCGCGAGGGCCAGCGCGAAGAGGCCCGCACCGATCCCCCTTCCGTCGCTCGTCGACGGGACGAGGACTGTCGCGAAGGACAGCGGCAGCGCCCCGAGCAGGCGGGTCACCGAATCCGCGATCTCCCCGAACGGATGCGCTTCGTGATGAGCGCGGAAGAAGTCGAGGACGAGCCTCAGGTTCCCCGGCGAATCCTGAAGCTGCTCGACGAGCGGAGGCGCCCAGAAGACGGCGAAGATACCGGCCGTCCACGCGACCGCGCGTGGCGAAACGCGAGCGCCCGGCTAGCGCGTGCGAAGCCAGAGGAAGAGCGCCACGCCGAGGAGCGCCAGGAGAAGACTCAGCCAGAGGGCGCGGCGGCCCGGGAAAAGCCGATGGCTTTGGGCTCGCCCTTCGTCGCTCCAGAGAAGCTCCCGGAGAACACCGGCACGCGAAAGCTCCCGCTCCTCGAGCTTGCGGAGATAGAAGCTCTCTCCGTCGGCGTCAGCCGCTCGTCCGAAAAGGCGCTCGTACGCGAGGCCGACGAAGCCGCGATCGTCCCGGGAAGCTCCCTCGTGCAGCACCTTCGCGGCGCGGGCGGCCTCGCCCGGCGCCGATTCTCCCGGCAGGAGCGCGAGGTGCGGGGCCTTCGCGGCCGGTGGAGTCGGGTACTTTCGACTCGAGAGCAGCTCCCGGATGAGCAGCCAATGTCCGTCGGGATGGCCCTCGACGAGGGGGATGTGATGCCGGAAAGCCGCCTCGTCGGCCTCGAAGCCCATGATGGTCTCGAAGCCGAAGGCGACGACGTCCGCGGGAGCACGTCCCTCGAGCCGCGAGGTCCCTGCCCTCACCAATTCGAAAAAATCCCCCGTCCGCGGCGACTCGCCGAGTCGCATGAAGATCTCGGACGCCGCGAACCACGGGACCTCGGGCACGAACGGGCGATAGAGATCCAGAAAGCCGCGGGAGGTCGTGACGGTGTCGAGGAGAGCGGCACGGTCCTCGAATCCCTTCTCGAGGATCGAGACCTGAAACGCGCGTCCCGCGTCGTCGAGCGTGCTCCCGAGGAGGGCCTGATACGCCTCGGCGACGAACGTGGAGGCGTCCGCGCCCGAAAGCCTCTCCACGAGCCGGAGAAGGTGAGGCCTCAGCGAACCGGCACCGCCGCGGATACTGGCGGCGTCATCCTCCGGGCTCACCGAGCCGAGCCGCCGGAGCAGCGACGCGAAGAGAGGGAGATCCCATCCCCGGGGGCGGACAGAAGCCGCGGCGCCCTCGCCCGCCTTCCGCGCCGTGACACAGTGGTAGTGGCCCTCGGCCCCCCACGAATCGACGACGGCAAAGGGCGTTCCTTCGAGCAGCGCGGAGACATCTTCCGGCGAGAACTTCACGCCGTTGTACGTGTCGGGGCCGCCCTCCGCGTGCTTCCACCACCAGCGCCCGTCCACCTGAAAGCGGAACACGCCTCCCGGCTTAAGGACGCGCGCGGCTTCTTCCACGTAGCGGCGGATCGGCGTGCGGTCGGGGATGTGCTGGAACACGATGAAAGAGAAGACGAAGTCGAGGGATTCATTCGCGAAATGCGCAAGGGAACCGTCCGTGAGCGCTGTCTTCACGTTCGGCGCGTCCGCCGCATACTCCTTCGACTTCTCGATCATGACGGGCGAAATGTCCACGCCGTGTGCGACCGCGACGCGCTCGGCGAGGGGAACGAGAAGCCGGCCGACGCCGCACCCGATCTCGAGGATCTCCGCGGACGGATCGAGGACAACGCCGTCGAGAACGATCGCGTCGAGATCCTGGGCGCCCGAGGCCCGGAACGTCTCCTCGGAGCCCGCGTGTCCTGTCGCGATGTGGAGCTTGTGATCCTCCTCGGCTCGCCGATCCCAGTCGCCGCGCATGCGGGAGATGACGTCTCCGGACGGCGGCTCCTGCATCGCGACAGAAGATAGCATCGGGGGGGACCCGGCGACCTGCCGTAGCATGACGGCGTGGACTACCGGTATGGCGAACTACCTCTCGACCTTCTCCAGTCGCTGCTGACGTACGAAGAGCTGCTGAAGCTTTTCCTCGACCTCGTCTCGCGTCTCGGCGGCGACGTGGAGCAGGCGATGCAGTGGATGCGGGAGCTGCAGCGCCGCGGCATCATCGGAGAGAACATCGACCTCGAGGCGTTCCGCGCCGCGCTCGAGAAGCAGGGCATCGTGGGCCGGGACGGCGACGGCAATCTGACGCTCATGGGTGCTGGCGAGCGCCGCATCCGCCGGAATGCGCTCGAGGAGATCTTCTCGTCGCTTCAGAAGGCGGGGCCGGGCCTGCACTCCATCCCGCGCGCGGGCACGGGCGCCGAGACGCTGCCCGAAACACGCCCCTATGAGTTCGGCGACGACATCGCGCGCCTTGACGGCATGCGGACCGTCGCGAACGCGGCTCGCCGGGATCCCGACGCGCTCGCGCTCACCCCCGACGACTTCGAGGTCTTCGACGTGGAGCACCAGAGCGCGTGCGCGACCGCGATCGCGATCGACATCTCCCACTCGATGATCCTCTACGGCGAAGACCGCTTCACACCGGCCAAGAAGGTCGCCCTCGCCCTCACGGAGCTCATCCTCCAGAAATACCCGAAGGACACGATCGACATCGTGCTCTTCGGCGACGAGGCGAAGCCCGTCCCTCTCGAGGCGCTGAGCAAGGCTCAGGTCGGGCCGTTCCACACGAACACGAAGGCCGGGCTCGGCGTGGCGCGCCAGCTCCTCATGCGGCGCCGCTCGCGCAACCGGCAGATCTTCATGATCACGGACGGGAAGCCCTCGTGCATCCACGAGGGCGGGCGCCTCTACAAGAATCCGTTCGGCCTGGACCTCAAGATCGTGAACCGGACGCTCGAGGAGGCCGAAAAGCTTCGCCGCGACGACATCCAGCTCACGACCTTCATGATCGCGACGGACCCCGCGCTCGTGGACTTCGTCGACACGCTCACGAAGGTCGCGCGCGGCCGGGCCTACTACGCCTCGCCCACGGACCTCGCGTCCTTCGTGTTCCGGGACTACATCCGGAACCGGAAGAAACTGTTCCGGTGACGGGCGCCGTCGCGATCGCAGCCGTCGCAGGGATTTTTCTGCTGGGAACCGCGGGATTCGTCCTCACGACGCGACTGGTCGCCAGACGGAGAGGGCGCTTTTTCTTAGAAGGGTTAGGGGGCGTGGTGCGTATTGGAACGCCGTGCCGCGTCGTGGATCGCCGCGGACACGCGCTCCTCCCCGGGACGGTGGCGCTCACGCCGGCCGGCCTCGTGTGGCAGGCGCTGTGGGGACGCTCGGGCTCTTACTCATTCGAAGAAATACAGCGTCTCGAGACAGACGAAAGGACACAGGTGCAGAGAAGGTTCCTCCGAAGCAAGGTCCTCCGCGTCACGCCTGTCCGCGGCGAGGCCATGGAGTTCGTCGTCTCCCCCGGCCACGCGTGGGAGTGGCGGCAGGCCTTGGGAGAATGGGCCGCCAACTGCGGCCGGATCGCGGGCGCGCCCTCGGCACGCTGAGGATCACTCCGGGAGGAACGGCACCGCCCGTGCGGCGAGGCGCGCCGGTAGGCGCTTCTTCACGAGGCGGCGGATCTCGTCCGCCTCTGTCCGCAGCGTGAGGTGCGTCAGGACGACTACCTCGTTCTCGAAGAGGTCCGCCCGCTCGGCGATCTCGTCGAGGTGGAGATGCTTCCATTCCTTCGAGCGCTCGCGGTCGCGTTCCTCGACGAACGAGCATTCGAGAAGCAGGATTTTCGCCGTGAAAAAGGAGCGCGGCGCGCGGGAGAAGATCCCTTCGCCCGTATCGCCCGAGCAGGCGACGAGCGGAATCGAGACCTTCCCCGCCACCGCTTCGCCCCGCGCAACGGCGTCACGGATTTCCTCGGAGGAATGTCCGGCGAGCTCGGGACGCAGGCGGTTCCGGATCTCGGAAGCGACGAACGCGAGGGTCGGGACGCGGTGGTCGGCCTCGAAGGCCTCCACCTCGAGATCGCGCCGGAGGCTGACGCGCGTGCCCGGCTCCATCGCCTCGATGCGCGCGTCGTACCGCACGCCCTCGAGGTCCTCGTGAAGCGCGAGGATCTTCGTCCAGGCGGGCACGCCCGCCGGATGCATATGCGCGATTCCACCCGGCAGCCGCAGGAGCCGCCGCTGCGAGCACCAGTACGCGAGGCCCGCGCCGTGGTCGAGATGCGGGTGCGAGAGAAAGACGTTCGGCACCGCGACGAGCTCGGTGGGCGCGCGCCCCAGGTCGAACGCGAGATGCAGCGTCGGCAGATGGAACCACGTCTCGCGCCCCGCCACCGAGACACCCCGGACGGGCAGGCCCGCCCACGTGGCCTCGATGCGCCGCTCCCGAGCGTCGGGACTCACGGGCGGAGGATACGCCGCCACGCCGCCGTCCTATAATTCCGGCCTCACCCTGGAAAGTGCGGAGGGGACCCATGGCCCTGTTCAACCACGCCACGAAGGAGTTGACGGCCAAGATCGTCTACTACGGACCCGGTCTCTGCGGAAAGACGAGCAACCTCAAGATCCTCCACCAGCGCCTCGAGCGCGGAGCCGGCAAGCTCCTGTCGCTCTCGACGGCGCAGGACCGGACGATCTATTTCGACCTTCTGCCCATCGAGCTCGGGAACATCAAGGGCTACACGGTTCGTTTTCAGGTGTGCACCGTTCCCGGACAGGTCTTCTACAACGAGACCCGCAAGATCGTGCTGCGCGGCGTGGACGGTCTCGTGTTCGTCGTCGACTCGCAGTGGTCGATGCTGTCTCACAACCTCGAGTGCTTCCAGAATCTCAAGGAGAACCTCCACGAGGAGAAGATTTTGCTCGAGACCCTGCCGGTCGTCATCCAGTACAACAAGCGCGATCTTCCGAGCGCGCTCTCCGTGGAGGCGCTACAGGACTCGCTCGGCTTCCATTCGTATCCGTATGTCGAAACCGTCGCCTCCGAGGGTTCGGGCGTGATCGAGACGTTCAAGCTCGTCTCGAAGCTCACCTTCGTGGACCTGCTTCGCCGTCTCCAGCGCGGCTGGCAGCCGCCTCTCGAGACGCCCGCGGCGGAACAGTCCGCCGCCGCGGCCATTCCGGAGGTGGCGCACGTGCTCGCCGCCGCCGGAAGCGCGGGTGCGTCCGATCAGAACGAAGAGCCACTCGAAGAGCCACTCGAAGAACACAGCGAGGCCCGGGACGTCCCGTCCGCCGAAGAGGAGCCGCCCGCGGCCGCGCAGGCTCCCCCGGAGACCACCCTCGCGCCGGCCGTCCTCCTGGCGGCCCTCTCCGCTCCGCCTCCCGCGCCGGCGGCCCCCGAGCCGCCGCCGGCGCCTCCGATCACGCACGCGCCGCCGCCGCCCGCGAGATCCTCGACCGTCGACGAGAAGCTCAATGCCGTCCTGGCCAAGGCGCGGAAGTCGGCCGGGCGCGTGTCCGGATCGTTCCGCCGTCTGGACGCTCCCGACGTGAACATGCAGGAGATCTCCGCGCGCGAAGTCGCCGAACGCCGGCTGGAGGAAGCGATCGCGGCCCTCCGCGCGGAGCTCTCCGGCGAGATGGCCCGGCTCCGCGGCGAGCTCACCGCCGCCCGCGCCGTCGCCTCGAACGCGGAGTCCGCCGCGGCCGCAGCGAACGATCGCGCGCGCCGCCTCGAGGATGCCCTCCGCCAGGCTTTCCGCGGTCTCGCCGACTGACGGCCCTCAGGGCAGGCGCTTCAGCGACGCTCCCGAGGCGAGCCTCTTCGAGAGCGCGAGGCGCAAGCCCAACGTCTGCTGCTCGGAAAGACCCACGAATTCACCGCCGGCCCGGTAGATCAGCAGACGGCCGCCTTTGTCGTCGGCGGCGAAGCCCCCCGCATGGCAGCGCGTGACCCGCACGAGCCCCGAAAACGAGACGCCGCCGAAGATCGCGTTCAGATCGTAGGTCGAACCCGGGCGCAGCGTCGAGGCGACCTCGAAGAGCAGTCCCGTTTCCGAGAGGTTCAGGATCTCCACGGGGATTGTCGACTTGAGCTGCCCGCGCGTTCCTTTCGCGACGAGAATGCGGGGCGTGCGCCTCTTGTCGTTGTCCACGTTCCTCCCGTGCTCCGGACCGACGAGTTTACGACGGAGGGCTCCCGTCAACGCGTCAGCTCGTGAGCGTGTCCAGGAAGCGGGGATCCTCGCGCCAGCCCGGCCGGGCCGCGACGAGGAGCTCGAGATAAAATCGTCCACCGAGCGCCCGTTCGAGCTCGAGCCGGGCCGCCGTGCCGGCCTCGCGCAGAAGCCGTCCGCCCGCCCCGAGCACGATGCCCTTGTGAGAGTCGCGGTCCACGACGACCGTCGCCTTGATCACCGTGAGGTCCTTCGCCTCGTCCCGCCTGATTTCTTCCACGAAGACCCCGAGGCCGTAGGGGATCTCCTCCCGGGTCCTCTCGAGGAACTTCTCGCGAATGAGCTCCGCGGCGCGCGTCTTCGTGTCGGAGTTCGTGACCGCCGTCGCAGGGAAGAGATTCTCTCCCTCGGGGAGGTGGCGCCTCAGAACGGGCACGAGCAGGTCGAGCCCCTCCCCCGTGAGCGCCGAAACGGGGACGATGTCCTCGAAGATCCCTGCCTGCGAAATCGCCGCCATCCGCGGAAGAAGCGCGGCCTTCGAGACCTGGTCGATCTTGTTCAGGACGGCGATCCGGGGTCCTTCCGCGCGCGCAAGGAGGTCCAGCGCGAAGCGGTCTCCGCCGCCGGACGGCACCGAGACGTCCACGACAAGGAGCCGGACGTCCTCCTCGCGGAGCGCCTCGAGCGCCTCGTTCATCATGGCCTTGTTCAGGCGATGGAGCGGCTTGTGAAGGCCCGGCGTGTCGACGAACACGATCTGGCCCTCGGCATCGGTGCGAATCCCGAGCAGTCGGCGCCGCGTCGTCTGCGGCTTGTCGGAGACGATGGCGACTTTCGTCCCCACGAGGGCGTTCACGAGCGTGGACTTTCCGGCGTTGGGGCGGCCGACGACGGCCACCGTCCCGGCACGATGGACGGGCGCGCTCACGATTCCGGCCCCTTTGTCTTTTCGTCCGCCTTCTCGGGGGAGTCCTCCCGCCGGATGCGCACACGATGAATCCGGCGGCGGTCCGCCTCCTCCACGAGGAAGAGGAGGCCCGCCTCGTGCGCCGTCTCGCCCGCCTTCGGGATGCGCCCGAGCCGCTCCGAGACGAGGCCGGCCACGGTGTCGTATTCGTCGGAGGGAAACGTCACGCCGAAGAGAGTCGCGATCTCCGGAACGCGGACGCGCCCCGCCACCGAGTACGAACCGTCCTCCTGCGCGACGATCGGAGGCTGCTCGTCCTCGTGCTCGTCCGCGATCTCGCCCACGAGCTCCTCGACGAGATCCTCGAGCGTCGCGAGACCCGTCACGGCGCCGTATTCGTCCACGACGATCGCGAGCGGCTGCCGGCGGCGGCGGAAGTCGGACAGGAGCGTCGCGACCGTCTGGGTTTCCGGCGCGAAGAACACCTGGCGCGCGAGCGGGCGCGCGGTGGCCGGAGGGTTCGGGCGGCGCAGGACGGTGAAGATGTCCTTGACGTGGACGACGCCCACCGGCTTGTCCACGCTGCCCTCCACGAGCGGAATCCGCGTGAACTTCGTACGCACGAAGAGGTCCGCGATCTCGTCGAGCGGCGCGTCGGCCTCGGCGAACACGATGTCGGGCCGTGACGTCATGACCTCGCCCACCGTGCGGTCCCCGAAGTCCACGGCGCGCGTCACGAGCTCCTCTTCGTGCTCCTCGAGAATGCCCTCCTCGCGGGCGACGTCGAGCAGCGCCCGCATGTCCGCATCCTTCTCGGCCTCCTCCTTCTCCGGAGCGCCCGCGGGGCCGCCCTCGGCTTCGTCTTCCTCGCGCTCGAGAAGGCGCGAGAGCAAAGGCGTCAGGGGCGCGGCGAGGAAGTCGACGGCGGGCGTGAGCCACGCGAACCCCGCGAGGTCCTCGTCCCCGCCCCGGCGGGCGACCCAGCGGATGACGAGGCTCTCGGCGAGGATCCAGCCGAGAAGGATCACGACGGCCGAGAGAAGCCACGGTTCGCCCACGCCGAGCGCCGCAAGGGCCGACCCGAGGCAGAGGAGGCCGCCGAGCACCGCCCCTTGGGCCGTCAGGCGCACGGCGATGCGGGAGACACGGACGTGCTCCGCCGCGAGGAGGGTGCCGAAGCGCCCGGGACTCGCCTCGAGGAGCGACTTGCGGCGAAGGACCGAGAGGCTCTCGAGCGCTTGGCCGAAACCGGAAAAGACGACGTAGACGCCCGCGAAAAAGGTGGCAAGGAGAAGCGCGACGCCGGCCCCCCCGACGAGGACGCCGGTCACGGCACGCCGTCCGGGCCTTCGCCGAAGGCCGTGAGAAGGATCCGCCGCTGCCGCCGGAACATCGTGCCGTTGTCCTCCTCGTGATCGTAGCCGAGAAGGTGGAGAAGACCATGCGCGAGGAGAATCTGCACCTCGCGGGCGAGCGTGTGGCCACGCCGCCGGGCCTGCCGCGCCGCGTACGGCACGTCGATGACGATGTCGCCGAGGAAGTCTCTCTCACCGGAGGAGAAAGACAGCACGTCGGTCGGAAGATCCGTCCCCAGCCACTCCCGGTTCAGTCTACGCATGTGGGCGTCGCCGCAGAGAAGGATGGAGAGAGAGACGCGCGTCGCGCGCGCTTCGACGAGAAGACTGCGGATCCAGGCTTCGACGCGGGCGCCCGGCGGCGCGCCCCGGACGGTCGTGAGGATCTCGATGGCCGGGCCGATGCGCACGTCGCCCGTCTTACCCTTCAAAGGAAAACTCCCTGACGAAAGCCGGAACGTTACTTGCCAGCCGGAGCGAAAGACCTGCCGTTCCCGTTTCCGCTGCCGTTCGCGGCGGCCGTGGCGGCGTCCTCGGCCTTCTTCTTCTCGAAGATCTCGTAGGCGTTCACGACGGACTGGACAATGCGGTGGCGCACGACGTCACGGTGGTCGAAGCGCACGAATTTTACGCCCTCGACGTCCGTGAGAACGCGATCGGCTTCCTTCAGGCCGGAGATCTTCCCTTGCGGCAGGTCGATCTGCGTGACGTCGCCCGTGACGACGGCGCGGCTGCCGAACCCGAGGCGCGTGAGGAACATCTTCATCTGTTCGGAGGTCGTGTTCTGGGCTTCGTCGAGGATGACGAACGCGTCGTTGAGCGTGCGGCCGCGCATGAAGGCGAGCGGCGCGACCTCGATGATGTTGCGCTCGAGCATCCGGCCGACCTTTTCGTAGCCGAGGATGTCGTAGAGCGCGTCGTGCAGCGGACGGAGATACGGGTTCACCTTCTCGGCGAGGTCGCCCGGCAAAAAGCCGAGTTTTTCGCCCGCCTCGACCGCGGGGCGGCAGAGGACGATGCGCTTGACCTTCATCTCGAGCAGCGCGGCCGCGGCCATCGCGACGGCCAGATAGGTCTTGCCGGTGCCCGCGGGCCCGATTGCGAACACGATGTCGTGTTCGAGAACCGCCTGCAGGTACTCCTGCTGGCGCACGTTCCGCGGAGAGACGACCTGGCGGAGAGCCGGTCCGACCGAGCGATTCTCGAAGAAGTCGACGAGCGAGGTGGACGGCTCTTCCTTCAGGATGCGGATTGCGGCGTCCAGATCGGCCTTCTTCGGCTTGTAGCCGCGCTCGATGAGCTTCGAGAAGTCCGACAGGAGCCGCGCCGCGAGCGCCGTGCTCTCCGGGTCGCCCGAGACCGAAACCTCACGGCCGCGCGCGGCGATCTCGACGCCGAAGGCATCCTCGAGGAGCCGAAGGTTTTCGTCGTGGACACCGAAGAGCGCGCCGAGTCCCGCCTCGGGAAGCGTGAGCGGGATGGAGTCAGGTCGGATGTGAGTGCGCGCCTCCGGAACCCATGATACCAAGAAAAAGGGGCGGCACGTCAATGCCGCCCGATCGATCCTTACGCGGGCCTTCCTACTTGGAGTTCTTCCTCACGAACTCGACCATCTCGTCGCCATGGACGTTGTTCACGCGGCGCTCCATCGTGTCCGACGCGCTCGCGACGATTTTGTGGTGGACGGCGACAACCGTCTTGCCGCTCTTGTCCACGATCTTCCAGTCGTAGACGATCGTGCCCGAGCCAACGGCCCCTCCGACCCAGCCGCCCCATGCGGCGGCCTTCTTGGGGTAGTGCCACTCGGTGACCTGGCCCTTCAGGACGTAGTCGCCCGAGCCGCCGGTCACGAACTTCGTGCCCTGCTTTCGCGGTGGCGTCGACCGCGGAGTTGCCTCTACAATCGCCTCGCCAGCGGAACCACAACCATTACGAGGAGGATGTCCGACCATGTATACGATTACCCGCCGCTACGCCCTGCTGTCGCTCGCCTCGCTCTTCGCACTCGCCGTCAGCGTTCCCGCCGCGGCCAGCTCCAAGAAGTTCACCGAGTCGGACGATGCGAAGGAGCGCGACGAGCCCCATGAGTACCTGAAGAGCTACGACAAGCTGACGAAGGGGAAGGAGGCCGACTGGGTCTACTTCACCGAAGGCGTCGACCTCAAGTCGTTCAAGACCGTCTCGCTGAAGACATGGGGCACCACGAACAAGCACTCGCGCAGCAAGCACGCGGCCGAGTCGGGCCCCGAGTACCTGGAGCAGTGGATCAAGAGGTCCAAGAAGCTCGGCTGGGACGTCGTGAAGGACGGTGGCGACCTGCGGATCGAGGGGAATGTCTTCAATGCCTGGGAGCCGAGCGGCGGCGCCCGCGTGTGGGGCGGCTGGGCGGCTAATCCCGGCGTGGGGATGGAGCTCGTCGCCAAGGACAAGTCGGGCAAGACGGTCTTCGAGATCCGCCACAAGGCGAAGGGCTCCACGCTGGAGGATGCCGTCGAGAACGGCCTCGAGAACATCGTCAAGACGCTCGAGGTCGGGAAGTAAGGTAACCGGGGCGGGTGCGTTCGGCTTCGGCCCAATCGCACCCGCCCAGAAACGCTCGCCGTCCCTACGCCCAATCGCGCGGATGCCGAAGCACCTCGAGCAGCTTCGCCTCGTCGCTACCCGGATCGGGATGATGGCCGTAGACCCATCGGCGAACCGGCCCTCCGACTCAGGCCGCTTCGCTCGCGGAATCCTTGAGTATCCGCCCGTCGTGTACCTCGATGACGCGGCCTGCTCTTCGCGCGAGGCTCATGTCGTGCGTGATGACGATGAGCGTGCCTCCGGCGTTCCAGAGGTCCGTGAAGAGGCCCATGATGTCGCCGCCGGACGTCGAGTCGAGGTTTCCGGTGGGCTCGTCGGCGAGCAGCAGGTCCGGATTCATCGCGAGGGCCCGCGCGACCGCCACCCTCTGCATCTGGCCGCCCGAGAGCTCCGTGGGCTTGTGCTCGAGGCGGTCCCCAAGCCCCACCTTCGCGAGCAGGTCCGCGGCCCGCACGCGCCGTTCCTTCGGGGAGACGCCGCCGAAGAGCATCGGCATCTCGACGTTCTCCTGGGACGAGATCTGGGGCAGGAGATTGAACGACTGGAACACGAAACCGACGCGCCGGTTGCGGACGTCCGCGAGCTGGTCGCGCGTAAGCCCCGCCACGGCCTCGCTTCCCAACCGGTAGACGCCGCTCGTGGGCGTGTCGAGACACCCGATGAGGTTCATGAGGGTCGACTTGCCGGAGCCCGACGGCCCGACGATCGCGACGAACTCGCCCCTCTTGACCGTGAAGCTCACGCCCTTCAGGGCCTCGACCTTCACCTTTCCGGTGTCGTAGACCTTCCGAATGTCCTCCATGACGATGATGTCGTCCACGGGGGGTGCGAGGGTCCGTGTGTCGCGAGGCATGCGGTCTCCTTGTTCCTTCACTCGTATCGAAGCGTCGCGGCGGGGTCGATCGCGGCGGCCCGGCGCGCGGGGAAATAGCCGGCCAGGAGCCCGATCGCGCCCAGGATGCCCGCCGTGCCCGCCGCGATCAGCGGCGACAGCGTGGGCCTCCCGAGGAACGCGAGGACGCGGTTCGAGCCGTCCGGGATCATCCCGAGGCCCGTGACGATGAGGATCGCGATCAGGAGGCCCGCCGTGCCCCCGACGAGCGTGTAGACGAGGCCCTCGAGGACGAACGGCCACGTGATCCAGCGTGCCTTCGCGCCGAGAGCCATCTTCACGCCGATCTCGCGCGTTCTCTCCTTGACCACGGCGTACATGATGTTCGCGACGCCGATGCCGCCGACGAGAAGCGTCATCGCTCCGATGAGGCCGAGGAAGATCTGGATGCCGATGGACATCTTCCGGCCGTTCACCGTGTTCTTCACGATGTTCCAGGTGGAAAGCGCCCGCTCGTCCGTCGGGTCGTAGCCGTACTTCGCGCCGAGGATCTCGTTCAGGCGCTTGAGCGCGCCTTCCATCTCGTCCGGCGTCCGCGACTGGATGACGAGAACGTTCAGCCGGTCACGCCCGAAAATCGCCTTGAACGTCGTCCAGGGGACAACACCGTGGCTTTGGTCCGGGCCGCCATAGACGCCCATCTGCGTCTTGTGCTGCATGACGCCAATGACCGTGAACGGCGAGTTGTTGACGAGCAGCGTCTTCCCGACCGGATCTTCCTTCCCGAAGATGTCCTTCGCCATCTCGTCACCGAGGAAGATGACCCGCCGCTTCTCCGCCTCGTCCGCCTCCGTGAAGAAGCGCCCTCCCGCAAGCGGATAGTGCTTGCGCACTTCGCCGTAAATCGTGTTCGTGCCGATGACGCGGCCGTTCACGGTCTTGCGCCCGTACGTGAGAACCGTGCGCCACGAGACGACCTCGCCGACGACGGCCGTGAGCTCGAGCATGCAGTCGGCCATGAAAGCGACATCGTCCGTGGTGAGGCGAATCGGACGGCCCGGAGGCATCCCCTTCCACGGCTTCGACGTCTCGTTCGGCCACATGACGGCGAGGTTCTCGCCCGTCGAGCGGCGGTTGCGGTCCATCTGCCGTTTCAACCCCTCGCCGAAGGAAAGGAGGAGGAGGATCGCGACGGTGCCCCACGCGATCGCGGCGATCGTTAGAAGGGCCCGCTTCTTCGCGAGCCGGGAAGACTGCGCGAAGAGCGTCAGGACGACGGGAAGGGTCCGGCCTCCTTTCACAGCTTCATCGCCACGACCGGATCCAGCCGCGACGCCTCACGCGCCGGAAACCACCCGGCCAGGAGACCGATGACCCCGAGGATCCCGATCGTGATCGCCGCGACGCCGGTCGAGACTTCCGGCACGCCCACGGAGTCCGTGAGGCCGAACCTCGGGAACACGGCGCAGATCCCGATCGACACCGCGAACCCGACGAGACCGCCGATGGCCGTCACGAGCAGCGTCTCGAAGAGGAACTGCCCGAGGATGAACCTCTGCTTCGCCCCGAGCGCCATCTTGATCCCGATCTCCCGCGTCCTCTCCTCGACGACGACGTTCATGATGTTCGAAACGCCGATGCCTCCGACGACGAGCGTGAGCGAGCCCACGATCCCCAGGAAGCCCGTGGACGCGAGCATGAAGGTGTCGAAGAACTTGAACTGGCCCGTCGTGTCCCAAACGGAAAGAGCTTCCTTGTCCTTCGGGTCGAACTTCTTGCGCTTGCCTAGGATCTCGAGGATCCGGGCCGTGAGGGGCTCGGTTTCGAACGCGGACGTCGCCTGGTAGATGACGTTGTTGACGTACTTCTCGCCCGTGAGCGCGAGATACGTCGAGCCCGGCATGTACGCCTTGTCGTTGTCGCGGCCGCTGTAGCTCGAATCCTGCGTCTTCGTCCTCAGGACGCCGATCACGAGAAACGGCGAGTTGCCGAGCATGATCGTCCTGCCGACGGCCGTCTCCTTGCCGAACACGTTCTCGGCGAGCTTGTCGCCGAGGAAGAGCACGCGCCGCTGCTCCTTCATGTCCACGGGATCGACGAAGCGGCCTCCTTCCTGAGGGACGAGGTTCCGCATCCGGCCGAACTCCGGCGAGACGGCGGAGACGTCGACGGGCCACGTCTTGAGATCGGGGTGGAGCTTCATCGAGTTCGCGTATTCGCTCGAAACGCCCGAGAGCCCCTCGGCCTCCCGCCGGATAGCGTCCACGTCCTCTTCCATGAGGCGGATGCGACCCCCTTTCCGAGGCCTTGGTATGGAACGGACGTGAGCCCCGGCCACGCGATGCAGATCCGGTCCCCGAGCCCCGCCGCGTTCTTGACGAGCTGCTTCTTGAGGCCCGTGCCGAACGCGAGGAGGAGCGTCACCGCGACCGTTCCCCACACGATCCCGAACACCGTGAGGAACGTCCGCAGCTTCTGGCTGCGCACGTCGCGGAGGAGCTGGCGGAAGACTTCCTTCAATGTTGCCATTTCGCTATCTCGTCAGGGTTTGCAAAGTTTCTTGGAAGGTGAAGAGAAAATCAGGAAATCTCTTTCGGCGGCCTCTGAATCACCTTGTCGCCCTTCGAGAGACCGCTCACGACCTCGACGTTCATCCCGTCCGAGATGCCGAGCTTCACCTCGATCTTCTTCGTCTCGACCTTGCTGCCCTTTGCCTTCTCGTCCGGAATCTCGACCGATGTCTTCTTGCCGCCGTCCTCGAAGAGGACGAGGCGTTCCGGAATCGTGACGATGTCCTTCTTCTCGCGAATGATGAGATCCGCGTTCGCGGAGTACCCGGCCCTGAGCGTCGGGCCGCCTTCCTTGCGCTCGAGCTCGATCTCCACGTCGAAGAGCGTCGCGCCTTCCTTCTGCTGCGCCTGCGGAGCGATGCGGGAAACCTTCCCCGTGACGACGTCCGTCGGGAGCGCGCCGACCTTGATGCGCGCGGCGAGCCCCACGTGGAGCTTACCGACGTCGATCTCGTCCACGGTGCCCTTGAAGATCAGCTCGCCCATGTCGGCGACCGTGGCCAGTTCCGTGCCCGGCTGGTAGGACGTCAGGGGGACGACCGGGTCGCCGGGATTCGCGGCTCGCGTCCGTCGCCTGCGATGACTCTACGCGGCGGTCCACCTCCGTGAGCTCGAGGGGCGTCGGGTCGGGCCCGATCTCGAACAGGGGGTCGCCCGCCTTCACGCGGTCGCCGACCTCGACCCGGCAGACCTTCACGATGCCGGAGATCTTGGATTTGACGGAGAACTTCTGGCGAGGCTGGATCTGGCCGACGGCCACGGCCTTTTCGGTGATCGACCCGAGCTGCGCGTCGATGAGCTTCAAGCCGCCATCGGCCTTCTTGCCGCCCCGGCTGTAGGCGTAGATGCCGGTCGCGGCTCCCGCGACAACGACCAGCGCGAGGAGAGTTTTCAACAGCTTTCCCATTGTCCAGCCTCCCGGGCGGCGCCCGATTTCAGAAGGATTACGCCGATACGGCGCGAAGGTTCCTCCGCCCCCGGGCGGAGGCGAGAACCCGGGGGCGCAAATCCACGTATTGAAGGAAAGGAGATACCCCTCTCATGCCGAAATCGCTGTTCTCGCGCGTCGCCCTGACCGCGGCCGCCCTCGCCCTCCTCGTCCCGGCCGCTCCCCTGCCGGCCCAGATGCCCCCGCTCATCTCCCGCGACATCCTGTTCGGAAACCCCGAAAGGTCGAGCCCGAAGCTGTCTCCGGACGGCCAGCGCCTCGCCTGGATCGCGCCCGACAAGAAGAACGTCCTCCAGGTCTGGGTGAAGACCGCGGGCAAGGACGACGACAAGATGGTCACGGCCGACAAGAAGCGCGGCATCCGCCAGTACTTCTGGGCCCAGGACAACAACACGCTGCTCTACCAGCAGGACAACGACGGGGACGAGAACTTCCACGTCTACGGCGTGGACCTCGCCTCGGGCAACGTCCGCGACTACACGCCCTACCAGGGCGTGCGCGCCGGCGTCGCCGACCTCAACCCGGACTTCCCCGACGAAGTCCTGATCGAGGCGAACATCCGCAACCGCCAGCTCATGGACGTGCATCGCCTGAGCCTGAAGACCGGCGCCCTGACGCTGGACACCGAGAACCCGGGCGACGTCGGGGGCTGGGGCACGGACGCGAAGTTCCGGGTCCGCGCCGCGCAGGCGCAGACACCGGACGGCGGCACCGAGATCCGCGTGCGCGACGACGTCAAGGCACCGTGGAAGACGCTTCTCAAGGTCGGACCTGACGAGATCCTCGAATTCGAGGACTTTTCGCTCGACGGCAAGTCCGCGTTCCTCAGGAGCTCCATCGGCAGCGACACGGCGCGGCTCGTCGAACGCAATCTCGCGACGGGCGCCGAAAAGGTGCTTGCCGTTTCGCCCGACGTCGACGCCGGTCCGGCCGTGATCCATCCGAAGCGGCACACCGTCCAGGCGGTGGGCTTCGCGCCCGGGCGCCTCTCCTGGAAAGTGCTCGATTCCTCCGTGCGGGCCGACTTCGACGGCATCGGCAAGCTGAACCCGGGCGACTTCGTCCTCGTCAACCGCACCGAAAAGGATGACCGCTGGCTCGTCGCGTTCACCTCCGACCGCGGCCCCGTTTCGTGGTGGGCCTGGGACCGCGCGGCCAAGAAGGGGACGCTCCTCTTCACGGCGCAGCCCAAGCTCGAGGGCCTCGCCCTCGCCGAGATGAAGCCCGTCGTCGTCAAGGCTCGTGACGGTCTGAATCTGAACTCCTACCTCACCCTCCCCGTCGGCGTGCCGCCGAAGAATCTCCCGATGGTCCTGTTCGTCCATGGCGGGCCCTGGGCCCGCGACACGTGGGGCTACAACGGCTACGCGCAGTGGTTCGCGAACCGCGGCTATGCCGTCCTGCAGCCCAACTACCGCGGCTCGACCGGCTACGGCAAAAAGTTCCTGTACGCGGGAAACCGGCAGTGGGGCCTCAAGATGCACGACGACCTGATCGACGCCGCGAAGTGGGCCATCGCGCAGGGCTATGCGGACCCGAAGAAGATCGCCGTTTTCGGCGGCTCATACGGGGGCTACGCCGCGCTCGCCGCGGCCACGTTCACGCCGGACACCTTTGCGTGCAACGTGGACATCGTCGGCCCGTCCAACCTCAAGACGCTCATCGCCTCGATCCCGCCCTATTGGAAGCCTCTGCGCGCGACGTTCGACGTGCGCATGGGAAACGTGGACGATCCCAAGGACGCCGAGCTGATCCGGAACGCCTCGCCGCTCTTCAAGGCCGACAAGATCGTCCGCCCGCTCCTCATCGGGCAGGGCGCGAACGACCCGCGCGTGAACGTGAAGGAGTCGGAGCAGATCGTCGACGCGATCGAGAAGAACAAGGGCAACGTCACGTACGTCCTCTACTCCGACGAAGGCCATGGCTTCGCGCGGCCGGAGAACCGCATTGACTTCAACGCCCGATCAGAGAAATTCCTCGCGGGCTGCCTCGCCGGCCGCTTCGAGCCGATGGAGGGGGAAAAGATTCCCGGTTCGACAGCGGTCGTGAAGGTCGTCGGGAGGTAACCGGCTTTCGACCGGAGGCCCCCGGGCGACCGGGGGCCTTTTCGCGTCAGTTCGTGATCGGAGAAGCCGCGGTCGCGCCTTCCTGCGTGTACGACGTCTGAAGGCACGCCCTTCCCGACGTGGGGTGCTGGTAAAGATACAGGTAGTCGAACGACCCGCCGTCGCGCAGTTTCAGCTCCGGCGGCCGGAACGCGCCCGTGCGGAAGGAGCGCACGAAGTCGGTGTCGAAGGGCCGCGTTTCCGAGCAGCCGCCGCGGAACTCGCGGATGTTCTCGGTCGGCGCCAGAACGCGCAGTCTCAGGCCCTGCGCGAGGAGCGTCGTCTGCTCGGCCGTGAGAGGAAACGTGCACGCGCCCGCGCGCAGCGTGCCGAACATCCGGCATTTCACGCCGGAGACGAGAATGCCCTGTTTCGCGAGGAGGGCGGTCACGTCGCGCGCCAGGTCGCCACGCGCCCAGAGGTTCCAGGCGAAACGGCAGCCTCCCGCTGCGAGGGAAGCCGCCAGAAGGGCGGCGAGGGGCTTCAGGCGCCGGGCGTCCACGCCGTAATCCTACCCGCGAGCGCCGAGGCGGCGATCACGTAGGGGCTGCCGAGGTAGACGCGTCCCGGGCCGCTCCGGCCGGGGAAGTTGCGGTTGATCGCGCTCACGGTGACCTGGTCCGCCCGCGTCGAGACGCCCGGCCCCGCGTTGATGCAGGCCCCGCAGCCCGGCTCGATCAGGCGTGCTCCGGCGCGCGTGAAAAGGTCGAGATACCCCTTCTCCCGGCACCACTCTCTCACGTCCCGGCTCCCGAACTGGATGTAGAAGTCGACGCCCGGCGCCACGCGCTTTCCCTTCGCGAGGCCGTCGGCGAGCACCGTGGCGAGCATCTCCATGTCGTCGCGCTTGCCGGCCGTGCACGACCCGCCATACGCGATGTCGATCGGGACGGGGGCCGGGAGATCCGAGATTCGAACGCCGTTTCCGGGATCGCCGGGCAGCGCGACGAGCGGGGCCAGCGCGCCCACCTCGAGCCTCAGCTCGGACTCGAAAACGGCGTCCGGATCCGATGCGAGGCCGCGGCACAGCGCACGCGCCTCGTCGAGCGGAATGCCGCGGCGCTCGGAAAGGAAGCGCGCCGTCGTTTCGTCGGGCGCCACGAGGCCCGCGAACGCCCCCGCCTCCGCCGCCATGTTCGTGAGCGTCGCGCGCTCGTCCACGGAAAAGGCGGCGACTGTCTCGCCCGCGTACTCGAGGACCTTGCCGAGCATGCCGCCGCCCTTCACGTACGGATGCGCGAGGAGCGCGAGCATGACGTCCTTCGCCGTCACGCCGAAGGGCCGCGCGCCGTCGAGGATGACGCGGACCGTGGCGGGCACCTTCACCCGCACGTCGCCCGACAGCCACGCGCAGGCGACCTCCGTCGTGCCGATGCCGAAGGCCAGGCAGCCGAGCGCGCCGGCCTGCGTCGTGTGCGAATCCGATCCGACGACGACCTGACCGGGAAGCGCATGACGCTCGAAAACGAGGGAGTGGCAGATGCCCTCGCCCGCGCCGTAAAGCCGGATACCCTGCGCCGCAGCGAATTCCTCCTGGCGCGTCGCGAGGGAGTCCGCGAGCGCGAGGAGGCCACGCTCCCTGCGCTCCTCCGGCATCACCTCTCCGAGAAGCGAGAGGTGATCGCGGAACAGAAGGACCGAGCCTGGGTCCGAGACGCGGGCGTCTTTTCCGAGCTCCTCCTCGAAGCACGCGGCCGCCATCGGCGTGACGTACTCGTGGGAAAACCTCAGATCGGCCCGCGCAAAGCACGCGTCTCCCGGCGCCACGGCCGGCACGCCGGCCGTCCCGAGGACCGGATCCCGGACGGCGTGCCGCGCAAGGATCTTCTCGGCGAGCGTCATGCCGCGCGGCCGCGTGGTGACGGGCGGGGGCGCCGCGCGGCCCGCGAGGCGCGCGCGCGTATACGGAAGAAACCCGCCGGCCTCGATCACGGCGCGCGTGATCGCGTCCTCGCCCTCCGTGAAGAACGAGAGCGGGATCTCTTCGCCGCGGCGGACGCGCTCGAGGACACCGAAGTCCGTCGTGAGAAGCATCCCGAGGTTGATCGCGTTCTGGCGGTAGATGCGCTCGAAGCTCTCGGCGATGAGGAGGCGGATGCCCGCGGCGCGCTCCGCGTAAGGCGCCTGCTCCCGGGAAGATCCCTTCCCCCGGCGGCGGCCGGCCACGGAAACCGCGAACCCGCCCTGCCGGACGGCGTCCTCGCCGACCGGCTGCACGCGCGCCTCGCCGTCCCGGCACGTGAGACCGAGGTACGCGAACCGCCCGAGAGCCGCATCGTGGTGAAAACACGTCCAGCCGGGCGTCATCTCGTCGGTCGAAACGTCGTCCCTCAGTCTCTGCGCGGGGTCGTTCGCGTCCCAGACGAGGTCTTCCCCGAAGAGCTGCCGGCGCATCAGCTCCGCGCTCTCCGTCAGATAGAGGATGCGACCGGGGAAAGAGACGAGAGACACGAAGGCGGGCGTCACGTCGGCCACGCTTTTGATCTTAGTCTCGGCCGTTAGTTGACTGGCTCGTCCTCATCCGCTGCCAATGTCGGGTCGTCCGCCTCCGCGAGTCGCGGAGCCTTTGGCCCTTCCACCGAAAGAAGAGGCGGGCCCGACTCGAGCACCCAGCGCTCGAAGAGATCCTCGGGCAGCTCCCTCAGGAAGCGGCTCGGCTCGGTCACGACGACGATGCCGAAACGGTCGAACGAGGCGAGGGGGTGGACGAGGAGGAGCTCGTCCTTCGCGCGGGTCGCCGCGACGTAGAAGAGGCGCCGCTCCTCCTCCAGGCCTTCGGAAGTTCTCGCCGCCCGGACGTTCGGGAAACGATCCTCGATGAGCCCGAGGACGAACACGGCGCGCCATTCGAGCCCCTTCGCCTGATGGATCGAGGACAGGACGAGCCGCTCGTCTTCCGCGTCGCCGGCGATCACGGTCTCGCCGGTGGGCTCGCCGAAGAGCGTAACTTCCTCGAGGAAGGTCTCGACACCGTCGTACGGCAGCGCGAACTGCGCGAGGGCCTCGAGGTCGTCGAGCCGGGCCTGGTGGTTCTCGAACTTCGTCTTAGCGACGTCCGCGTATCCGCCTTCGTCCACGATGTAACGGATCGCCTCGGCGGGTGCCGAGAGGAGCGAGGGCCGCCGCAGCGATTCGAGCGTGGATGCGAGCTTTTTCAGCGCGCCCTGCGCCCCGGCGGGAGCCTTTCGGAGGTCGAGGCGCAGGAAGGAGCCCACGGGATCCGGCATGTCTGAGACGGCGGTCCAGAGAGTCGCCGCGGTGCGCTCCCCCACCTTCGGCAGCAGCTTCAGGATGCGCTTGAAGGCCGTCTCTTCCTTCGGGTTCACGAGGAGGCGTAGATAGGCGAGCACGTCTTTCACGTGCTGCTGCTCGAAGAAACGCATGCCCGAACGGATCTCGTACGGAATGCCGCGGCGCGTCAGCTCGATCTGGAGCTCCAGCGCCTGATGGTGTGCCCGGTAGAGGACCGCGATTTCCGCGAGGGGCGTCCCTTCGTCGCGCAGCTCGAGGACCCGCTGGGCCACGAACTCGGCCTGCTGGGAGACGTCCGACGTGCCGACGACGGCCACGGGCACGCCCGACGGCCGCGTCGCGCGGAGAGACTTCTCGAAACGTCGCTTGTTCTGCGCGATGGACGCGTCCGCGAGGCGAAGGATCTCGGGCGTCGAGCGGTAGTTCGTCTCGAGGGAGAAAATCCGCGTCCCCGGATGCCGGGCGGGAAAGCCAAGAAGCGCCTCGAAGTCCGCCCCGCGAAAAGAGTAGATGGACTGCGCGTCGTCGCCAACGACCATCACGTTCGGCGCGTTCGCGTCCTGCACGACGAGGTCGACGAGACCGGCCTGGAGGTGGTTGACGTCCTGGTACTCGTCCACGAGGACGTGCCGGAACCGCGCGCCGAGGCTCTTCCGGATCTCGGGGCGCTCGAGCATGAGCCTCTTCCAGTTCAGGAGGAGGTCGTCGTAGTCCATCCCGTTCGCGGCGACCTTGCGCTCGAGATAACGGTGGACGACGGTGCGGATCGCGTCGAGCTGCGGGAGGAAGTGCGGGTGCTCGGCCGCGATCACGTCGTCGAGAGGCCTTCCCGTGTTCACGCAGAGCGACACGATGGCCCGCAGCAGATCGCCCTTCGGGAAGCGCCGCTCCGTGACGGGAACGCCGATATCGGAGGTCGCGGACTCCAGAAGGTCTTTCGTGTCTTCCGAGTCGAGGATCGTGAAGTTGGCCTTATAGCCGAGGAGCTCGGCGTGGGGGCGCAGCAGGCGCGCGGCCACGGAATGGAACGTCCCCGCCGTCGCGCGGTTCAGATCGGCGCCGATCAGCGCCTCGACGCGGCGCTTCATCTCGCGCGCGGCGCGGTTCGTGAACGTGAGAAGGAGGAGCGACGCGGGGTCGGCACCGTCCTCGATGAGGCGTGAGACGCGATACACGAGCGTGCGCGTCTTGCCCGAACCCGCACCCGCGACAACGAGCGTCGGCCCGTCGGACGCGAACACGACCGCCTTCTGCTCCTCGTTCAGCTCCCGCGCGTAGTCGACGCGATAGCTCTTCGTCGGCACGGCGCGCCGGAGGACGTATTTCCGCGGGGCGGGGGCGTCATCGCTCATGGCGCCGCGGAGATTACCCCGGTCCGCCGAAGCGCTTGTCCTCGCGCTCGCGCGCTCTTGGGTCGCACGGGAACCCGAACGTCGCGTCGAAGTCGCAGCCCTTCGTGCGCTCGCCCTTCCGGAGCGATTGCGGCCTCGTGAAGCGTTCCGGCCAGACGAGACCGAGGAAGTCCTTCGCATAGGAGCCGAACTCGGCGACCGCGGGAAGGAAAGGCGCAAGACCGAAGAGCGCGTCGCGGAACGCCGGCGACACGAGGGCGGCCGCGCGCGTCCGCGTCTGCACCGCCCTCTCATCCGAGAACGCGCCAAAGCCCGTCGCGATCGAACCATTCGAGCCCGCGAACACGACGCACGCCTCCGGCGGCGCGATCCTCTCGCAACCCGGCACGCCGTCGAAGCGCGCGAGGACGAGGCGGCGGGACAATTCCTCCCCATCCGGCAGCCGCCGGATGGATTCCGTCGAATCCCGGCCCGAGGGATCCTGCGTCGAGGAGAAGACGAAGCGGCCGCCTGGGGCCTTCACGAGGAGACGCGTCGCGTCACCGGCTTGCGTTCTCTCGAAGAGGATCGAGATCTCCGATCCGCCGCCGAAAGCGAAATGCCAGCGCGAAGGTCCCGCGGCCTTCGCCGCGTGCGCGGCGAAAAGCAGGGCGGCGGCACCGGCGGCCCTCAGCGCACGAGCGCGGCCCAGACCCGTCCCTCGATGAACGTCTTCACCATCCAGCGGTCGAGCTTTTCGTGCGCGGCCTCGGCCTCGAGGATCTCTAGCGCTCGGTCGCGCGACACCGCTCTCTTGTACGGGCGGTCGGACGCCGTCAGCGCGTCGTAGATGTCGCACACCGTGAGCGCGCGGGCGGCGGGCGGAATGTCCGACGGCCCGATCCCGCGCGGGTACCCCGTCCCGTCGAGCTTCTCGTGGTGCGCGTATGCAATCTGCGGCACGCGCGCGAGGTCGGGCGTCCACGGGATCGTCGAGAGAAAGCGCCACGTGTGGGTCACGTGGCTCTCGATGTCGAGGCGCTCCTCCGGCGAGAGGCTCCCCTGTGCGATCGAGAGGCGGTGGAGCCCGTCGGCCTCGATCTTCTTGGCCTTGACGAGAACGCGCTCGGGAATCGAGATCTTCCCGAAGTCGTGGAGGAGGGCCGCGGTAAAGATCTCGCGCATCTCCTCTCGCGAGAAGGACACGGACGCGTACGGTCCCTCCGCGGCACGGTCGACGAGCCCCGCCATCTCGACGGTGAGCATCGCGACGCGGTTGCTGTGTCCCGCGGTAGTCGGATCGCGCTGCTCGACCGCGATGATCGCCGCCTGTGCGAAGTCTTCGAAGAGCTTCCGGATGGAAGCCGTGAGGTGGTTCGCCTTCAGGCAGACGGCCGCTTGCGTCGCGAGAGAGAGAAGCAACGGAACGAGGTCGACCGGATACGCTTCGTACGTCTCCGGCGCGCGCCCGCGCCGGTTCATGAGCTGGAGGACGCCGACGAGCTCGCCCCGATGGTCTTTCATCGGCACGACGAGCATGGCGCGGGTCCGAAAGCCGGTCGACTCATCGAAGGCGTGGTTGTGCCGGTAGGGAGCGCTCTCGGGAAGCGTATAGGCGTCCTCGAGGACGAGAGGCTCCCCGTGCACGGCGACCCAGCCCGCGAGGCTCGCCTCGTCCACGGGGACCGTGCGCTCGGAAAAGGCGAACGTGACCGCGTCATTCTGCGCAAGCTTGAAGCGGAGGCGCCGGCCTTCGGGCGATTCCTCCATGAGGTACAGGCTGCCCGCCTCCGAGGAGGAGAACCGCCGCGATTCCGTCAGGATCGTCTCGAGCAGTTTCTCGAGGTCCCGCTCCGCGGAAAGCGCGATGCCGATCCGGTTCAGGGCGGCGATCCGTTCCTCGGCCTGACGGAGGCGCTCCTCGAGAAGAGCAAGGGCCTTCGCGCTCACCGCACCGCCTCCTGCCTTCCGCGACGGGCGTCGTCCGGAAACGGGACGACCCGGTCCGGCGGGAAGGTGACGCGGAACCGGCTGCCGCGCTCACGCCCTTCGCTTTCCGCGACGATCGTTCCGCCGTGCGCGAACACGATGGCACGTGCGATCGCGAGTCCGATCCCCAGACCGCCGAAGCGCCAGCTCGACGAGGTTTCTTCCTGCCGGAAACGGTCAAACACGAGCGGAAGGAATTCCGGGTCGATGCCGTGTCCCTCGTCTTCGACCGCGATTTCCAGGCCTCCGCCCGGGGCATGGTGCCCGATCACGCGCACGGTCCCCCCGGAGGGCGTGAACTTGACGCCGTTCGCCAGGAGATTCCAGAGCACCTGCTTGAGGCGTGCCGCGTCGCCCTCCACGCCCGGCAACGCCGGATCAAGCGCGCAGCAAATCGTGACGCCCTTGCGCCGCGCGCCCGGACTCACCGCGTCCAGCGCGGCCGCGAGGATCTCGGGAATCGCCACCGGGCCGCGCCGGAGCTCCAGACCGAAGTTGTCGATCCGCGAGAGGTCGATCAGGTCGGCCAGCATCCGGCTCAGTGTATCGGCCTGACCCAGGATGGCCTCCAGCGCCCGGCGCGCTTCCGCGTCGTCGCGATGGGAGTCGAGCAGGACCTCGGCCCAGCCCACGATTCCGGTCAGGGGCGTCCGGATTTCGTGGGACAGGTTCGCGAGAAAGTCGTCCTTCAGCCGGTTGCTCTTCTGCAGCTCTTCGATGAGGCGCGCATTGCCGAGCGCGATGGCGGACTGCTCGGCGAGGAGCGCGAGCGTTTCCCCGTCTTCCGGCGTGAAGGCGTTGCGTTCGATCGCCAGCACCTCGAGGACGCCGAGCCGATGGTCGCCGACCCGAATCGGGACGGCCATCAGGGAATGCGCGTCCGCGTTCTCGACCGCGGACCGCGCGCGTGCCCGCGCGCCCGCATCCCATCCGGCGGCAAGCTCGTCGAAGCCCTCCACCTGGGTGAAGACGACATGGTTCTCGAGGAAGGCCCGCCCGGCGCACCTCAGGCGCGAAAGGGGATGCGGCGACGTCCCAGCGGTGCGCTGCGTCATGGCGCCGAGGCCGTCCGCGGCCGCGACGGACAGACTCGTGCCGTCGGCGTCGCACACCCAGGCCACGCAGCCGTCCGCAACCGGGAACGCGCGCGTCGTTTCCTCAACGATCGAGGTGAGGACGTCCGGCGCGTGGAGACGAAAATTGAGGAGCTGCGTCGCCCGCGTGACCGTCTCGAGAACCCGCGTGCGGTTTTCGAGCGTGCCGACGAGCTCCGACAGCCGGAGCGCGAGGGCGGCGCGTTCCGCGAACGCGCGGATAGTGCGGGCGTCCGCGTCCGAGAAGGCATTCGGGCGCTCCGACTGCAGGTCGAAAACACCGACGACACACTCGTCGAGGATCAAGGGAACGACGAGCTCCGAGCGCGCGTCGGGCCAGCCCGTCACGTAATCCGGCTCGCTCTCCACCTCGGGCACGTTCACGATGCGCCCGGTCCGCGCGGCGCGCGGAATGAGACCGGGCGCGCCGAGGGGAATCACGGAGACGGCGTCGACCGGCGACCACCACTGGCCGCGCCGACCGATCTGGACGAGCACGCCGCGGTCGTGATCGGCGAGGAAGAGCGAGCACGCCTCATGGCCGAAGTACTGCGCGAGGGCGTCGAGGATCTGATCGAGGAGAACGCGGCGATCGGCCGTGCGCGTCAGGAGCGCGTGGGAGGCATCGGCCAGGCTTCGAGCCTCGCGCATCGCCTCCGCCACGGCGTTGGCCGAGCGGCGCTGCTCGAGCGCGACGCCCACGAAGTCCGCGAGAGACTGGAGCGTCTCCACGTCGTCGAACTCGATCCGGCGCGACGTGTCCCGGCTCGCGACGCTCATCACCCCGATCGTCTTCCCCGCCGATCGCATCGGAAAGACTCCGAACGAACGGGCTCCGAGCCGCCGGAATCGTTCCTTCGACGGCCCCTCCGGTTCCTCCTCGACATCGTTCACGATGAGAGGTTGCCCCGACTCGAGGACGCGGAACGAGACGGTCGGCCGTTTCGGCGTCAGGGGAATGCGATCGGAGAAATCGCTCGGATCGGTGCCGCCGTAGCCCCCGAGGCCGATGACCGCGTCCCCTTCCGGCGAGATGAGCGTGAAGACGCCGATGGGAAAGAGCAGCGTGTCGCGGAGGCCGGAAAGGGCCGTCTCGACGACGTCGTTCACCGTCGTCGACCGCTGGACAGCGGAGGCGAGATCGAAGAGCACCGAGAGGCGATCGCGCTCCCTTCCGAGCTCTTCGACGAGCTCGGTCTGCTTGAGAGCCGCGGACAAGTGATGAACCGCCGATTCGAGAAACGCGACGTCGTCCGGCGCCCACGCGCGACACGCCCGCACCGTGGCCGCCGCGACGAAGCCGCGCTGTGCCCCGTCGATTCCGATGGGAACGGCGAGGACCGATTTCGTTCCGAGGCCGCGCAGCGCCTCTCCGATCTCGCCCAAATCGGGCGAGGCCGCCACGTCCTCGACCACCATGGGCTCGAACTGCCTCAGCTTCGACGAGACCACGGACTCGGAAATGGGGATCGTCACCGGCACGGACTCGACGCCGTCGGCGGCCCACGACGTCCGCGGAACGAGACTCTCGCCGGGAGGGCCCGAACCGAAGAGGAACAGCGTGAGGCGATCGACCTCGAGGATGCGGCCGATCTGCGCGACCGACCAGTCCAGAAACTCCTGGAGTTGAACGCCCTCGACGAGCGCGAGGGCGAACTCCGAGAGAAACCGGTCGCGAATGACGCCCGGATCCATGACGCCGTGGTCGTCCCGAGTCACTGGAAACTCAGTTTATCCTCCTGGCATGAACTTCGGCTTCTCGGATCAGGACCTTTTTCTCCCGAACCGTCTCCTCGACCTCGACGCCCTCTTCCTCGAGCGGCTCTCGCGGGAGCACCCGCCCCTTGCGGCGCGCTTCGCGCGGTACCGGGCGCACGAGCCGTTCGCTCCGGCGGACCAGTCGGCTCTCCTGGCCGAGGCCGGCCGGTCGCTCGCTGAATTCCTCGCGGAGCTTTTCGGCGTTTCCGCCGAGCGCGACGCCGCTCGCGCGCACGCGCACGATGAAGCCGTCCTCTTCAAGTTCCGGTTTTCCGTCCTCCAGAAGCGCACGGCCAGGAACTTCCCCGATGCCGCGTCGGTCGCGTCCCTCGACTCCGCCACCGCCGAGGCGCGCGGACGCGCTCTCCTCGACGTTTTCTCGGCCGGCCTCGACACCGCCGATGAGGAAAAGTGCGTCGCTCGGACGGGATGGGATCTCTTCGACCTCGCGGGCTCTCTCGCGTTCCCCCGTTCCAAGGACGCGTCGTACACGCAGGAGGCCGCGCGCGAGCGCGTTGCACTCCTGCGCGCGCGGGCGGCCGGGATGCCCCTTCCGGTCCCCACGGACGATGCCGCGCTCGTCAAGGAATGGGCGGAGGCCTTCGACGGGTACGTCGCGCTCCTGCGCTTCGCCGCGAAGCATCGCGCGCGCACGAAGTCCTGGGCGTCCTTCGTGATCGCAAAGCCGATGAAGTTCGACGCGCTCGTCGCGACGGAGCGCTCCCGGCCGGATCTGCCCGAGGCGCGCTTCGGCCTGCCATCGCACGCGCGGGCGCGCGATGGGTTCACGTTGACGGACCCCCGCAAGACGCCGCGCGCGGTCACCGGCGAGGTTCATTACTGCATCCTCTGCCACGAGCGTGAGAAAGACTCGTGCTCGACCGGCTTCACACAGAAGGACGGCAGTATTCGGGCGAACCAGCTCGGCGTGCCGCTCACCGGCTGCCCGCTCGACGAGAAGATCTCGGAGATGCACATGCTGCGGCGCGAGGGAGATTCCCTCGGCGCGCTCGCGCTCGTCTGCATCGACAACCCCATGGTTCCCGGCACAGGCCACCGCATCTGCAACGACTGCATGAAGGCCTGCATCTTCCAGACGCAGGATCCCGTCGACATCCCGCAGGCGGAGACGGGCGTCCTCACGGACGTCCTCGCTATGCCCTGGGGATTCGAGATCTGGTCGCTGCTCACGCGCTGGAACCCGCTCAATGCGTCCCGCCCGTATGCACTCCCCTATAACGGCAAGAACGTCCTCGTCGTGGGGCTTGGCCCCGCCGGCTACACCCTCACCCATCATCTTCTGAACGAGGGCTTCGCCGTCGTCGCGATCGACGGCCTGAAGGTCGAGCCGCTCCCCGAGGAGCTCGCCGGCACGGACGCATGCGCGCCGAAGCTGATCCGCGATGCGAAGACGCTCTTCCGCCGTCTCGACGAGCGCACCCTGACGGGCTTCGGCGGCGTCTCCGAGTACGGCATCACCGTACGGTGGGACAAAAACTTCCTCGACATGCTGTACCTGAACCTCGCACGGCGAAGGACGCTGCGCATCTACGGCGGCACGCGCTTCGGCGGCACGCTAACGCACGAGCAGGCCTTCGATCTCGGATTCGACCACGTCGCGATCGCGGCGGGCGCCGGGAAGCCGACGCTCATCGCGATGAAGAACAACCTCATCCGCGGCGTGAGGAAGGCCTCCGACTTTCTCATGGCGCTCCAGCTCACGGGCGCCTTCAAGAAAAACGCGCTCGCGAACCTGCACATCGACCTGCCGATCCTCGTCATCGGCGGAGGCCTGACGGCGATAGACACCGCCACCGAATCGCAGGCCTATTACCCGCTCCACGTCGAGAAGACCCTCCACCGATTCGCGGCGCTCGCCCGCACGAAGGGAGAGGCCGCGATTCTCGCCGGGCTCTCCGCCGAGGAACGCGGGCTGCTCGTCCGCCAACTCGGGCACGGGCAGGCCGTCCGCGCGGAGCGCGCGCGCGCCGAGCGCGCCGGCGAGACGCCGGACTTCGCGCGACTCGTGGAGCTCTGGGGCGGTTCGCACATCGCCTACCGGCGCTCGATGGAGGAGTCACCCGCCTACCGCCTGAACCACGAGGAGATCATCAAGGCGCTCGAGGAGGGCATCGGCTTCATCGAGAATGTCGATCCCGTGGAGGCGATCCCCGACGAGTTCGGCGCGCTCCGGGCCGTCGTCTTCAGGCGGAAGGACGGATCCACCGTCGAGCTTCCCTGCCGTACGCTCCTCGTCGCCGCCGGCACCTCGCCGAACATCACGTACGGCCGGGAGCGGCCCGGCAGCATCCCGCTCGACGCGCGGAAAAAGTTCTTTCGGCCGCACGTCGCCGAGAAGGACGGCGCGCGCTTCCGCCTCGTTCCGAAGGACGACGGCAAGGGAGCGTTCTTCACAGGCACCGAGTACGCGGGCAAGTTCCTCTCGTACTTCGGCGACAACCATCCCGTCTACGCCGGCTCGGTGGTGAAGGCGATGGCCTCGGCCCGCGACGGCGCGCCCAGGATCCGCGAGCTCTTCGCGGACGCTCTCGACGCCCTCGACACGGCGGCCGGCGCGCAGGCGGCCCGCGACGCCGCGTGGCATTCGTTCCGCGCGACGCTCGACGACCTTCTCGTGCCCTGCGTCGTCCGCGTCGACCGGCTCACGCCGACGATCGTGGAAATCGTCGTCAGGGCCCCGATGGCCGCGCGGAACTTCCAGCCCGGGCAGTTCTACCGGTTCCAGAACTACGAGGCCGAAGCCGCGCGGCTGCCGGGCCCGGCCGGCGCTCCCTCCGCTCCGGCTCTCATCGAGCCCTGTGCCCTCACGGGAGCGTGGGTCGACAAGGAGAAGGGTCTCCTGTCGATGATCACCCTCGAGCTCGGCGTGTCTAGCCGGCTGTGCGCGTTGCTCCAGGAAGGCGAGAGGGTCGTCGTCATGGGTCCTACCGGCGCTCCAACCGAGCTCCCCGAAAACGAGACGGTCCTCCTGTGCGGCGGCGGGCTCGGGAACGCCGTCCTCTTCTCGATCGGGAAGGCCGCCCGGGAGCGCGGCAACCGGGTTCTCTACTTCGCCGGCTACAAGAAGGCAGAGGACTTCTACAAGCGCGAGCAGATCGAGGCCGCGGCCGACGTCGTCGTCTGGGCCGTGGACGCCCCTCCGATCATTCCGGCGACGCGCCCGTCGGATTTGGCGTTTCTCGGCAACATCGTGCAGGCCATGCTCGCGTATGCCGACGGCCGCCTCGGGAAGACCTCGATTCCCATCGCCGCGGCGTCGCGCCTGATCGCGATCGGCTCGGACCGCATGATGGCCGCCGTCACCGCCGCGCGCCATGGCGTCCTCAAGCCACATCTTTCCGCCCTGCACGTGGGCATCGGATCGATCAACTCGCCGATGCAGTGCATGATGAAAGAGGTCTGCGCCCAGTGCCTTCAGCGCCATGTGGACCCCGTCACGAAGAAGGAGTCGTTCGTCTTCTCGTGCTTCAACCAGGACCAGAAGCTCGACGAGATGGATTGGGAGAATCTGCGCGCGCGTCTTTCCCAGAACACGCTCGAGGAGAAGCTCTCGAATCAGTGGCTCGAGAATTCCCTCGGGCAGGACGACGTGCGGCGGGTGTGAGGCGTCAGGGCATCAGGGCGTCGTCAGCAGCGGGCTGAAGACGAGGTAGGGGTTCACGACGAGGGCGCGGCCGGCGGCATCCTCGTCCCGGAAGATCGCGAAGTGGAGGTGCGGCCCGCCGATGACGTGTCCGGTCGAGCCCACGTCCCCGAGACGCTGTCCCCTCACGACGTGATCACCGGGCTTCAGCCCCTCCTCGTGGCGCGCGAGGTGCGCGTAAAAGAAGGTGTACTTCCCCGTCGCGTCCCGGAGATAGACCACCTTGCCGCCGCGCTTGTCGCGGCCCAGGCGTTCGATGAACCCGTCCGCGACGGCCACGACGGGTGTCCCGCGCGGAGCGGGCAGGTCGATCGCGTGATGTTTCTTGTGCTTGCCGCGCTTCGCGAGAAACGTGTCGCGGTACTTGGCCCGGTCGAACGCCTCGAGCGGCAGCGGGAAGTCGGTCGTGAAGAGCTCGGCGAGCTCGTTCTCGGGGACCGACACGGGATGGCTATTCGTCTTGCGCACGATGAAGCCGGTGACCGTCTTCGCGAGGTTTTGCCAGAACGCGAGCTGGGCCGGACTGGGGGAACCCTTCATCTCCTGGTCGACGGGAGCGAGGGCGCCCCCGTCCTCGGAGTCCTCCGCGTCGTCCGGATCGTCGGGATCCTCTTCGGGCGCCTCGCTGCGCCTGGCCGCGATCGCGGACGGCTTTCCCGACCGCGCGAGCCAGGCGAGATCCGCGGCATCCGCCGAGAGATAGCAGCGGCCGTCCTCCGGGTCCCGCGCCGGGCAAGCCTGCGCGAGCGCGGGACGGCCGCCGGACGGCGGCTCGACCGACGCGTCCCCGAAGGAGGCGTCCAGCCGGGCCTCGGCGATCATGGTGAAAGGAGCCGCCGGAGCCACCTTCGACACGTCGACCGCGGCGCCGAGCGCTCCCTCCAGGGCGACCGCGAGGAGAAGAATCAGGAGACTCGCTCCAAATACTTGTCGTCACGGGTGTCGATCTTGACGACCGTGCCCGCCTCAACGAACTGCGGCACCTGGACGACGAGCCCGGTCTCGAGCTTGGCGGGCTTGTACGAAGCCGACGCGGTCGCGCCCTTCATCCCGGGCTCCACTTCGACGATCCGGAGATTCACGGTCGTCGGGAGCTCCACGGACACGGGGTTGCCGTCATAGAAGTCGATCTCTATGACGGTCTCGGGCAGGAGGTACTTCATCGACTCGCCCACGACCTCGTCGTCGAGACGGATCTGGTCGAAGGTCTCCTGGTTCATGAAGTGGTGCCCTTGGCCGTCCGAGTAGAGATACTGCATCTGGTGCGTGTCGAGAGAGGCCTTTTCGACCTTGTCCTCGGACCGGAACCGGTGCTCGTTCATGGTGCCAGACTTCAGGTTTCGGAGCTTCGCCTGGACGAAGCCCCGGAGATTCCCGGGCGTCTTGTGGAGGACGCTGTGAGCCCGATGTAGCTCGCCGTTGTAAACGATGATCATTCCGGCCCGAATTTCAGTTGCGGAAATCATTGATTCTCCAGGATTTCGTGGATTCCGCCGACGCGCTTTGGCAGGGGCGAGAGACGCCACCCCCCCACCCGGTCCACTTGGCGGACGCCGGAGCCTAACCCACCCATCGCCCGAAAGACAAGCGGCCCGGGCCGAAAGGCCCGGGCCGGAAAAGAACCGGAAAATCCCGCTTCAGCGCTTCGTGATGATGAAGTGCGATCTGCGGTTCGAGGCGTAGGCCGTTTCGTTATGGCCCGTATTGAAAGGATGCTCTTCACCGACTGTCGTGACTCTCAGGCGGGCCGGATCGATGCCGAGCTTGACGAAGTAGTCAAACGTCGCCTTGGAGCGCTTCTTGCCGAGCACGAGGTTGTACTTGTTGGTGCCGCGGATGTCGCAGTGACCTTCGATCGTGACCTGCGTATCGGGATGATTGTTGATCCACTCGGCCCCGCGTTGGAGCCGGTCGTGGTACTCGGGTTTGATGACGAACTTGTCGAAGTCGAAGAAAATGTCCTCGAGATAGCCGCCCTTCTGCGTAAGCGCCACCATCTCCTCGGCCGCCGCGGGCGGGGGCGGGGGCGGTTCCGGCATCGGGGCGGGAACCGGCGTCGGGGCCGGCGCCGGCGGGGGCGGCGGCGGGTCGACGACGAACTTCACACGCGACGTCTCGGCGCGCTTGCCGCCGCGCATGACGAAGGCGTCGGCCACGTGCGGACCTTCGCCCACTTCCGTGAAGGTCGTGCAGAGCGGCTTGGCGTCGACCGCGATCATCCGGCTCTGGCCGCCGTCGAGCGTCACTTCATACGCCTTCGGGGGGAAGTTGCAGTAATCGCCGCCCACGGGGGTTACGCACACTTCGACGGGCGTGCCGAGAGGCACGTGCGAGCCGTCGGCCGGCTTCGTGATCTTGAACCCGCCGCCCGTCGTGCACGTGCACGCGGCCATGAAAAGCGCGGCGAAGAGCGCGACGCCCGCGCCCGCGCGCCTCGAAATCGATTTCGGAAGGGAAACTGAGATCACATCGTCCTCCTAAGTCTTTCGGCCGGTCACGGGTTCTCGACGCCGCGGTGATGGGGTTCGATGCGGGGAACCAGGCCGCTGTCGCCCTGCACGAGCGCGGGCTTCGGGAAAGAGAACATCGACGCGAGCCGCGCAGCGAACTCGGGCGTGAAGATTCCCTGAACGGCGCGTTCGAAGTCCTCTCCGTTCAGCGGAACGTAGAGCGCGGAGGAACCCGAGAGGCCGCCGTTCGTTCCGCCGTTGAAGAGGTACGTCGAGAGGTTCACGCGGGGGAGGGCCGCGCCGAAGTTCGCGTTCATGAACTGGATGAGGTCGTCCGCGAGAAGCGCGTATCCGATCGGCGTGAGGTGGAAGCCGTCGTAGGAAAACGCCCCGCCCGTCAGGTACGCGGCGTTGATCGTCGCGCCGCCGATGTCGAAACCGGCCTTCAGGCGCAGGAGGAAGTCGTTCACGTCGTAATACTTGTAGCCCGAAGCCGTCGCGGCCGCCTGGATGGCCGCGTTGTACTGGACTCCGCGCGACTTCAGGAACGCGACGTCAGCCGCGTAAATGAGGGCGCCCGGGTGGGTCGCGTCGATGGCCGCCGCGGGCAGGGGGTTGTTGCACTTCGGGAGCGTCGGCGCCACCGCGCACGGAATGCCATAGCCGTAAGGCAGATAGGCCGCGGCATTCAGCGTGACGATCGTGTTCGCGGGGATCGGACAGGCCGGAGCGCCCCCAAGGCATCCCTTCGGCCCAAGGAGGGGGATCGGTTTCCCCGCGGGATCGAGAACGAGCTTGCCGCCGCTCGTCAGGAAGGGCGGGAGCGTCGTTGTGAACGGAATGCTCGTGACGTCCGCGACGCCGAAGACGATTCCTTTCGGCTGCTTGGTTTTCAGCGTCGTGAGGGCGGTGTTGATGTCGGCCGTGAAGGCCGCGATCGGCGTGACCGTCACGCCGTCGATGACGGTGCCGCTCAGGACGGCGCCGAGGTAGTCGTTGCCCACGTTCTCGAGGAAGACGAACGTCGGGTTGAGCGCGACGGCCTGAGCGATGGGCGAGCCGATGTGGAGCGCCGAGTTCCGGAGGACGAGGTCGATGAACGAGCGGCAGGACCCGGGGCTGGCCTCGGGGCCCGTGGTGGCGCGCACCATGTCGCCGATCGCGCAGCCGGGAATCGAGAGGTTGTTGTAGGGGCGCGGCAGCGAGAGATTCGCGGGCGTGCCGTTTCCGGCCTCGGCCCCGAACGACGGCGCCAGCGACGTGAGGACCATGCAGTTGCCGAGGCCGGGGTCGTTGATGATGGGCTGCTGGAAGTCGGCGACACCCGCCGTGCGGGCGATGATCGCGGGCGGCGAATCCACCTGGACGCGCTTCGTGAGGCAGCCCGCGGAGAAGCCGGCTCCCTCGGAGTCGCCGACCCATGCGATGCGCGTGAGGTCGACCTGGGCCGCCGCGGGAAGGGCGACGGCAGCCGCGAGGACGGCAGCGGAGACGAGGCGGAGGAAAGCAGTGGGAGTCTTCATGTTCTTCTGTGCTCCCTTAGAAGGTCGACTTGATCGTGACGCTCGGCAGGATCGCGAACGTCTGGTACGTGGCGCTGAAGTTGTCCTTGCTCGTCGTGATCGTCCGCTCGTGGAACCAGAGGAAGAGGCTCGAGAACTGGAACTGGAAGTGCTCCGAGAGGGCTAACCCGGCCCCGATCGTGCCGCCCGTGCGGTTGGCGTCCGGCAGGAACGGCCCGGCGTCGGCGTTGGGCTGCGGCGTCTGGTCGTAGACGAAACCGCCCGCGACCCAGCTCGAGCCCATCTTGTACGTCAGGCCCGCGCGGAACGCCCACGTGTTCTGCCAGTTGTGCGTAAGGACCGTGTCGGGAAGGGTGTCGATCTGGAGGACGGTCTGGTCGAAGACCTTCCACGTCGTGTAGTACCCGTCTGCCTCGAGCGTCAGCTTCGGCGTGACCTCGTAGGCGATGCCGAACATCGTGACGGAGGGGAACTGGAGAGTCGTCCGGGCCTGGGCCCCCTTGCCGAAGGGAAGCTCCTGTGCCACGGCGGCGTCGAACTGCGAGTTCCCCGAGGGAATCTGTCCGAACGCGGCCGGACCGTGGAGGTCGACGTCCATGTGCGAGTGGTAGGAGATGCCGAATCGCACGCGCTCGCAGGGCTTGACGAGGAGGCCCGCGGCGAAGCCGACCTTGGCCGGCTCTCCGTCGGACACGACGCTCACGTGGGCAACGTCCACGACGCGCTGGGTGAACGGGTTGACGGCGGCGATGTTCTGGCTGAGCCTCACGTCCGTGAAGCGGACCTCGGGGCCGGCTCCGATCGCGATCGCGTCCGAGAGCTTCACGGCGAGCTGGGCCGACACCGCGATCTGGCGCAGGTCGGAGCGCTGGCTGATGAAACGGCCACGAAACGCGTCCTGGTTCTGCCAGGGCACACCGAGGCCGTTCGGCGTCCAGAAGCCCACCGAGAGCTTCACGCCGTCGCTCAGCGGCAGCACGCCGTACCCGTGGCCGATTCCGTAGAGCGACTTGCTCATGCTCGCCGAGTAGCCGGCGCCCGGGTACGGGCTCTGACCGTCGAGCCGGGCCGTGGGCCTGAGGATCGCGAAGCCGCCAACCTCCAGGGTGAAGCGATCGATGAAGGCGTTTCCGGCGGGGTTGTAGAACATCGCCGAAGGGTCGTCTGCCGTGGCGGCGAAAGCCCCCGCCACCGCGTTACCTTTCGAGCTCTGCTCGAAGAGCGCGAAACCCGCGCTCTCGACACGGCCGGCAGATCCGGCGGCCACAAGGCCGACGAGCACGACGGTCGCCAGCCGGTTATGAATCGATTTGAACACCGGTTCCTCCTTCTCGTCACAGTGAGAGGCAAAGCTGAATATAGATCCTCTGACAGATATTACGGATTTTTTTTCCGGATGACCGAAGAGTCAAGTGCTATTCGCAAAAGGGCTAGGCGACCGGGGCACGCAGCACGGGAGCGAAATTTCCGGGCCGCGAGGCCTCGCGCGCGGCGGCCGCCTCGTCGAGCCGGCGGACCGGCGTGGTGTGCGGAGCGGACGTCACGAGCTCGGGAGAGGTCTCGCACTCCTTCGCGATCGCGATCATCGCGTCCGCGAACGCGTCGAGCTCGTCCTTGCCCTCGGACTCGGTGGGCTCGATCATGAGCGCGCCGGGCACGATGTGCGGAAACGACATCGTGGGCGGGTGGAACCCGAAGTCCATGAGCCTCTTGGCGATGTCGATGTTGTGCACCCCGGCCGCCGCCTGGCGGCGGTCCGAGAAGACGACTTCGTGGTAGCTCGGCGCGTCGTACTTCAGGTGGTAGAACGGCTCGAGCCGCTTGCGGAGGTAGTTCGCGTTCAGAACGGCGTTCTCGGCCACCTCGTGGATCGAGTTCCCGCACGACAGGATGTACGTCAGGGCGCGCACGAGAACCCCGAAGTTCCCGTAGAACGCGCGCATTTTTCCGATCGAATCGGGCCGGTCGAAATCCAGCCGGAACCCGCCGCCGGCGCGCTCCACGGTCGGGACGGGCAGGAAGGGCACGAGAGACGCGCCCACGCCGACCGGGCCCGCTCCCGGCCCGCCGCCGCCGTGCGGTGTCGAGAACGTCTTGTGCAGGTTCATGTGCATGACGTCCACGCCCATGTCGGCCGGCCTCACCTTCCCCACGAAGGCGTTGAAGTTCGCGCCGTCGAGGTAGAGATACGCGCCCTTGGCGTGGACCCGCTTCGCGATTTCGAGAATGTTCTCCTCGAAAACGCCGAGCGTGTTGGGGACCGTGATCATGAGCGCCGCGACGTCGTCCGTGAGCTTGGCGTCGAGCGCCGCGAGATCGAGGGTCCCGCGCGGCGACGACGCGAGCTCGATCACCGAGTAGCCGGCGAAGTGCGCCGTCGCCGGGTTCGTCCCGTGCGCCGAATCGGGCACGAGAACGTGCTTGCGCGCGTTGCCCGCCTTCACGTGCGCGGCGCGGATCATCAGCGCGCCCGTGAGCTCGCCGTTCGCGCCGGCCGACGGCTGGAGGGTGACGCGCGAGAACCCGGTGAGCACCTTCAGCGCCTCCTCGAGGCGGTAGAGGAGCTCGAGATTGCCCTGCGACAGGTGCTCGGGCGCGTACGGATGCGTGTCGTTGAAGCCCGCGAGACGCGCGATCTCCTCGTTGATCCGCGGGTTGTGCTTCATTGTGCACGAGCCGAGTGAATAGAGCGCGGTGTCGATCGCGAAGTTCATCTGCGAGAGGCGCGTGAAGTGCCTCACGACGTCGGTTTCGGAAGCCTCTACCTCGCCCGCGACTCCCGGCCGATGCGCCTTCCCATAGAGCGCGGCCGGATCGGCCTCGGGCACGTCGAGCGGCGGAAGGAGGACGCCGACGCGCCCCGTGCGCGGGGCGTCGAAGAGCGAGCCGAAATGCCGCCTCTGGTCGAGGCGGGCGTCCGCGCGGAGGGGAGGTTGGGCGGACGGCAGCGTGCCGTGATCGCTCATGAGAAGGACCTCAGCGTGTCGAGAAAGGCGTCGAGCCCGCTCCGCGGCGTCCGCTCGGTCACCGCGACGAGGAGGAGGTCCCGGCGCTCAGCGGCCGCGGGTTCGAGGCGCGCGTAGGGGACGCCCGCGAGGATCTTCCGCTCCTCGGCGCGGCGGAGGACCTCGTCGACCGGGACGCCACAACGGAGGGCGAACTCGTTGAAGGTCTTGCCGGAGAACGCGACGGAGAACGGACCGGGGATCGCCTCGACCCCCGCCTTCAGATATTCGGCCTTCGACAGGCACTGGACCGCCGTCTCGCGGAGGCCCTGCTTGCCGAGCACGGAGAGCGTCATCGTGGCCGCGAGGGCGAACAGCCCCTGATTCGTGCAGATGTTCGACGTGGCCCTCTCGCGCCGGATGTGCTGCTCGCGAGTTGCGAGCGTCAGGCAGAAGCCGGGCTTGCCGTCTGCATCCGTCGTGCGTCCGGCGAGGCGGCCGGGAATCTGGCGCTTCCCGGCATCGCGGCACGCGAGAAATCCGACGAGCGGTCCGCCGAACGAGGGCGCGAGGCCGAACGAGGCCGCTTCTCCGCAGGCGATGTCGATCTCCGAGGCGCCCGGCGCCTCGAGCACCGCGAGGGAGAACATCTCGTTCACGACGCCGATCGCGAGGGCCCCGTGCGCGTGGGCGGCGTCGGCGGCGACCTTCCAGCTCTCGACGACGCCGAACACGTTCGGAGACTGCACAGAGACGGCGAACGTCGCGTCGTCCACGGCGGCCGCGAGCGCTCCGGCATCCGTCGTGCCGTCGGCGGCGAGGGGAACCTCGACGATCGTGAACGGGAAGTTCACGAGATACGTGCGGAGGCATTGCCGGTACTCGGGGTGAAGGCCGGCGGACACGACGACCTTCGTCTTCTTTTTCGTGAGGCGCTCGGCCATGAGGACCGCTTCGACGAACGCCGAAGCGCCCTCGTACATCGACGCGTTCGCGACGTCCATTCCCGTCAGCAGAGCCATGTGCGTCTGGAACTCGTAGATGGCCGTGAGCGTCCCCTGCGAGACCTCGGGCTGGTACGGGGTGTACGACGTCAGGAACTCGCCGCGCAGGAGCAGCTGCGAGACGAAGGCGGGCGCGTGGTGGCTGTAGAGGCCGGCTCCCAGAAACGACGTCCAGTCACCGAGGTGCGCGTTCTTCGCCGCCATCCGGCCCATGTCCCGCCGCACTTCGATCTCGGAGGCCGGGGGGGGAAGGCCGGGAGGCTCCTTCCGGTAAACGGCGCGGGGCACCGTCGCGAAGAGATCGTCGATGGACGCCGCGCCCACCGCCGCGAGAAGGGACTCCCGCTCGGCGGGGCTGTTCGGGATGTAACGCATTCCGTCGGTCAGGCCTTGGCTTCCTCTTCCACGAACTTTTCGTAGTCAGCCGCATTGAAGAGCGTGTCCATTTCGGCGTCCGACGAGAGCTTGATTTTCACGAGCCAGCCGTCCCCGTGAGGATCCTCGTTCACGGCTCCGGGCTCGTCCGCGAGGACCTTGTTCACTTCGAGGATCTCGCCCGCGACGGGCAGGAAGAGCTCCGAGACCGCCTTGACGGACTCGATCGTGCCGAATTCCTGGCCCGCGTCGAAGATCTCGCCGACGTCGGGCATGTCGACGAAAACGACCTCTCCGAGCTCTTTCTGCGCATGGTCGCTGATTCCTATCGTCCCTACGTCGCCGTCGATGCGGATCCACTCGTGGCTCCGTGAGTACTTGCGGTCGTCCGGATAAACGCTCATGTCCCTCTCCTGAGATCTCAGGTCTTGCGCTTGTAGAACGGGGTCGGCACGACGCGCGCCGCCACGGAACGGCCGCGCACGTCGATCGAGAGAGTCGTACCCGGGGTGACGAGGCCGGCGGGGACGTACGCGAGGCCGATGGGCTTCCCCACCGTCGGCGTCTGCGTACCCGAGGTCACGACGCCGACGGGGCCCGAGGCAGCGTCGACCGAAACCGGGTACCCGTGCCGGGCGATGCCGCGCCCGGTCACCTCGAAACCCACGAGGCGGCGGGTGATGCCCGCCTCTTTCTGCTTCGCGAGCGCTTCGCGGCCGGTGAAGTCGCCCTTTTTCATCTTCACGATCCAGCCGAGATTCGCCTCCCACGGCGTCGTCGTGTCGTCGATGTCGTTGCCGTAGAGCGCGAGCGTGGCCTCGAGGCGCAGCGTGTCGCGCGCTCCGAGCCCCGCGGGAATGACGCCGTGCGGCCGGCCCGCCTCGAGGATCGCATCCCAGACGGCGCCCGCGCAATCGGAATGCACGTAGACCTCGAAGCCGTCCTCTCCGGTGTAGCCCGTGCGCGAGACGAGCGCCGTCACGCCCGCGACACAGCCGGTCGCGAAGCGGTAGTAGCCCACGTCCGCGAGCTTCACGTCCGTCAACGGTTGGAGGACGCGCTCGGCGAGGGGCCCCTGGAGCGCGAGCTGCGCCCAGACCGCCGACTCGTCCTCGACCGCCGCGCCCGGAGACTCCTGCTGCTTCGCCCACGCGACGTCCTTCGGCGTGTTCGACGCGTTCACGACGAGGAGATAGTCGTCGGCAGCGATCCGATACGTGAGGAGATCATCGACGAACGTGCCTTTCTCGGTGAGGAAGGCCGAGTACTGGATCTTGCCGTCGTCGAGCGCCGCCACGTCGTTACATGTCAGGCGCTGCACGGTCTCGAATGCCTTCGGCCCGCGCACACGAATCTCGCCCATGTGCGACACGTCGAAGAGCCCCGCGCGTGTCCGCACGGCCCGGTGCTCGTCGGTCAGCCCGGAATACTCGACGGGCATGTCCCACCCGCCGAACGGCACCATCTTTCCGCCGAGAGCCCGGTGTCTCTCCCACAGGGGCGTACGCTTGAGCGACGGGGGGGGGGTGGTCATCGCCGCGCGGGACGATACGGTACCCTCCCCGCCCCGTCAACAGAACGGATGCATCGGGACGTCAACCACACACTCAAGGAACAGGCCATCCACGGGCGCGTCTTCCAGAACATCGAGGAGGTCCGGGTCGCCCTCATTCAGCCGCTCGCTGCGTGAGACAATGTTTCCTGGCCCCTGCGTAAGTCCCGCTTCCCGGCGAACCGAACCTTGGAGAAGGAGGACCCGATGATTGCTCCCGCGATTCTCATCCTCGGTTTGACGCTGGCCGCGACACAGAAGCCCGCACAGGTCCAGAAGGCGATGCACGCCGTCGAGTGGACGGACCCGGCTGGCGACGTCAAGCCCCACAACACGAGCAGCGGAGAGGTCCCGGGACTCGACGTCGTCAAGCTCGCCCTGACCAGTGACGGGACCAAGTTGACCATCACCGCAACCCTGAAGAGTCCGATGAGCGGCGATTTCGCCTCGGATGTCGTGGATGTCTACCTCGACACCGACAACAACCCGAAGACGGGCTACGCGACGTTCTGGAGCAACAAGCCGGGCTTCGAGCTCCTGGCGAAGCTCGCGGCCTGCGTCCGCTACGAAGACGGCGGCAGCGCGTGTTCGGGCGCTCTGAAGGGTGCGAAGGTGAAGGGGTACTACGCGACGGCGACGCTCGATCGGTTCACGACCGACGGCGTGAACCCGGAGAAGGTGATCGGCGCCTTCGACGCGCCCGGGGGGCCGTTCCAGGGAGCGGTCCTGTCGGCCAGCCTGAGCTACAAGGACCTCGGGGTGAAGCCCGGCCAGGCGATTCGCATCGTGGCCCGGGAGACCGATGGTCCCTCCGACGAGACGGCGGACTTCCCGGAAGTCATTCTGACGCTGAAGTGACCGCCTCGTTGTCTGACAAGGAGGACTCGAGCCGTCATCCCAGAACGAGCCTCGCGTGGGTGAAGCCACCGGGCTCGATGAACGACGCCACCACCCTCGCCGCCACTCGTCCCCGCCGGCGTTTCGCCGCAGGGGATGAGTTCAAGGACACCGCGACGCCCGCCTCCCCGCATCTCTTTCTGACGGGAGGCGCGCGCCCTTCTCTTCGATGCGGGGGCCTCCGGCGGCGCTTTTCGCAGGCTCGCCCTCGCGAGCCTCACGGCCGCCCTCTTCGAGACCGCGGGCCTCGACCCCGCGCTCCTGCCCTCGCTCGGCCTCGTGGCTCGGACCGTCCTCCAGGGAGCGGCGCTGCTCACGGCGGGCGAGCGGGGAGAGGAAGCCTTCCTTCTCGCCGAGGGCCGGCTCCGCGTGTCGCTCGAGATCGCGGGCGCGGGCGAGGAAGCCCTCGCGATTCTCCGTCGCGGCGACATCGCGGGCGAGATGGCGCTCGTGGACGACGCGCCCCGGTTGGCTGACATCTATGCGCACGGCGGCCCCGCCGTCGTCTACGTCCTGACGCGGGCGGTCTTTCAGGAACTCCTGGCATCGGGCGCGCCCAAAGGCGCGCCGCTTCTGGCGGGGATCGCGCTCGTCCTCGCGAGGCGGCTCGAGGAGGCGATCAAGAAGGCCGCGGGCTTCCGCATCCTCGCGGGGCCCGTCTGACCCTCGCTCACATCTTCTTGAGCTTTTCCTTGATGTTCGCGCTCACCTCTCCAGCCGCGGGGCCGACGAGGACCCGAAGCGACTTCGACACGTAGCCCGGCGCGGTGAGCAGGACTTCGTAGACGGCCATCTCCGCGAACTGGAAATCTTTCTTCGACGCCGGACCCAGCACGCGCCCGTTCACCGAGACGAGCGCCTCGGGCGGCTCGACATTGAAGACGGCGTCGCGCATGGTCCTGTAGTTCGGGTGCTTGAGCTTTCCCTCGGGGAGCCAGGCGGGGCCCGTGGGGCCATCGGGCGTCCCCTTTTCGAGGCTGCGATCGATCGTGACCTTGTCGTCGGTGGCCGTCGATTGCACGATGAGGTCCACGAGCAGGTCGTGGTAGCCCGGGGCGCAGATGCGAAGGCGATGGGTGCCCTCGAGGTTGAACGCGAGGAGCGAGCCGCCGCCTCCGTCATCCCAGTCGTCACCGATGCCGATGTACCGCTCGTCGAGATAGACGCGAGCCTGGCTCGGCGAGACGTTGAGCTTGAGAAACCGGCGGACCGTGACCGTGAGGTCGGCGGGTTTCTGCGCGGACGCTTTCGGTGCCGTGGGAACGGCGATGGCCGCCGCGGTTGCTTCCTGGGGCGCGGCCGTGGGCGTGACGCGGGCTTTCTTCGTGGGCGCGATGGTCGGCGAAGCGTCGCGGGCCGGCGTCTCGACGACCGCCACCGCCGGCCCGGCGGTCGAAGCACCGATCGCGTCGGACACCTTCGCGGCCGGCGGCGGCTGGGTCGGAAACGGTGCCGGGATGGAGGCGGCGGGCGCCGAGGTCGGAACGGGCGGAAGCTCGCCGACCTCTTTTTCACTCTTTTTCGAGAGCGCGAGCACGCCGAGCACGACGGCCGCGACCGCCAGAAGGCCGCCCCCCAGAACGAAAGGCGAGACACCCTTCTTTTTCGGGGGTGACGCCGCGGCGCCGGCCGCTTTCGCCACGGCCTCGCCCATGCGGCGGCCGGTCGTGATAGTGGGCGACTCGGAGTCCGGGTCGGGAGCGGCGACGGCGGGCATCGACGCCATCGTCGGCGCGGACGTGACCGCGTCCTCGGCCGACTTTCCGACCGGCATCGAGATGCGCATCGCGGCCGTGGGCGCATTCGACGCGAGGACGCCGGGGGGGGCGCCGGGGAGGAGCGGCGCCAGCGGCGCCACGGGCGGATGCGTGCCCGACGGGGGCCGCCCGCGTTTGACCTTGCTTTCCGAGAATCCCGCCGTGGAGCCGACCGGCGAAAAACCCAGCGCCCCGCGCAGGTCTTCGGCGAGCTCTCCTGCGTCGGCATAGCGATTCGCCCGGTCCTTCGCGAGGCACTTCCGGATGATTTCGCGCATGCCCTCGGGAACGTCGCTCGACACGAGGCTCGGATCCGGCGGCTCCTCGTGAAGAATCTGGTAGACGAGCGTCGTGAGGGTGTCGGCCGGGAAGGGCTTGCGCAGCGTCAGCGCCTGGTACAAGACGATGCCGAGGGAGAAGATGTCGGTTCGGGCGTCCAGCTTCTCGCCCTTGATCTGCTCGGGAGACATGTAGGCGGGCGAACCCACCATCTGACCGGTGGACGTGAGTTCCGTGTCGCCGGTCAGGAGCTTCCCGATCCCGAAGTCCGTGACTTTCGCCGAAAGCGTCGGCGAAAGCAGGATGTTCGCGGGCTTCACGTCGCGGTGCAGCACCCCGCGCTCGTGCGCGTGCGCGAGAGCCTCGGCCACTTCGGCCACGACGCGGATCCGGTCGCGCATCGGGAAGCCCGCGGGGTCGGCCAGGCGCTGCGAGAAGCTCCCCCCTGCACGAGCTCCATGGCGAGAAAGAGCGTGCCCTGATCCTCGCCGACGTCGAACACCGTCACGATGTGCGGGTGCTGGAGGCGGCCCGAGATCCGCGCCTCCTTCAGAAAGCGCGCCTTCGCTTCCTCCGCGCCGAAACTCTTCTCGGCCGTGTCGAAGCGGATCGTCTTCAGGGCGAGCTCGCGCTCGATCTGGGGGTCGCGCGCGAGGTACACGATGCCCATGGCGCCCCGGCCCAGCGTGCGCAGGATGACGTAGCGACCGATCTGTTCAGGGCTCAAGCGTGCGCGAACTCCGGGAGGATTCTACCCAAGCTTTCGCGGACCGCCATCGCCTTCGGGAGGAACGTCCCGGGGCCCTTCGTCCGTCTGGAGATCGGAAGGGGATCCGGGGTCCTTCGCGAACGCACGCTCACGGTTCGCGAGCTCTTTCCGGGCCTCCTCCGCGCGCGCCGCCGGCACCCCGACCTCGATCGGCGAGAGATCCTCGCTCTCGGTCGGCGTTTGATGAAAGCTCCGGTCCACGACGCGTGCCGGAATCCCCCGGCTCTCGAGGAATCCCGCGATGAGCGCGGCCTCCGACTCGTTCGCGGCGGGAGCGACGCCTTCCCAATGTTCTTCGCTCGTCGTGTCTTCGGCCATGGCAGCCTCCCTTTCCTCGATTCTCGATGCTTCAGGGTACGACGCGGAGGATACCGGCGCGAACGGCGCCGGCCGGGAAGAAGCGTCCCACCACCGCGGCGGCCGCGTCTCCGCCCGCTCGGAGAGATGCGGCGAGGGCGTCCGCGCCGGCCGCCGGAAGCGCGAAAAGCAGGCCGCCGGACGTCTGGGCGTCCGCGAGGAGGAGAAGATCGGTCTCGGACACGCCCGGCGCGATCTCCAGGACTGGCCGCGCCGCCGCGAGGTTGCGGCGGGTGCCGTCGGGGGCGATCCCGGCGGCCGCGAGGCGGCGCGCGCCGGCGAGAAGCGGCACGGCTCTCGCCGAGATCTCCGCGGAGACGCCGCCACCGCCCAGCATCTCCCTGAGGTGTCCGAGAAGCCCGTACCCCGTCACGTCCGTACAGGCCGAGATCGTGAAGGCGTCGGCCGCGCGCGCGGCCGAGCGGTTCAGCCGCGTCATCGAGGCGATTGCGGCGCGCTCCTCTTCCTCCGACGGCCCGGAGCTCTTCTTGAGGGCGGAGAAGAACGAGCTTTCCTTGAGGACCTGGGCTCTCATCGCCGACGTCAAAATTCCCGTGCCCACCGCCTTCGTGAGGACGAGGGCGTCTCCCGGCCGCGCGCCCACGTTGCGCCGGAGGCGCGAGAGCCGGACGCGTCCCGTGACGGCCATCCCGTAGAACGGCACGTCGAAATCCGTGGAGTGGCCCCCGAGCACGGGGACGCCCGCGTCGCGCGCCACCTCGGCGCCCCCGCGCAGGATCTCGCCGAGCACTTCGAGCGGAAGGGCCTTCACCGGGAAGCCCACGAGGTTGAGGGCGAAGAGCGCCTCTCCTCCCATCGCATAGACGTCCGAAAGGGCGTTCGCGGCCGCGACGCGCCCGAAATCGAAGGGAGAGTCCACGACCGGAGTGAAGAAGTCCGTCGTCGAGAGCAGCGTCTCGGGATCCGGGTCGTCGGCCCCGCCGAGGCGAAACACGGCCGCGTCGTCGGACGATTCGAATCCGACGAGAGCACGCGGGTCGTGAAACCGCGGCAACGCACCCAGCAGCTTCACCAGGTCAGACTGACCCAGCTTGCAGGCTCAACCGGCCGACGACGCGAACGTCAGGATCGACGGATGAGGCTTACTTGCCTTCACCATGGGTCGAGTCTACTCACTCGATCACACGGCCGCGTCCGAAGAACCTACACGTCGCCGGCCGTGAACGCGTCGCCGAGCTGCCGGAGGACCATGTTTGTCGCGACCCCGGCCAGCGCGCCCACTATGACGCGCCCCCGATAACGGCCAACGAGAAACCCGACCGCCACGGCACCGAAGAGGCACTGGAGAGGATGGCGCTGGACGGTCTCCAGAGCCGCCCTCTTCCAGTCGATGTCCTTCGGGAAGAAGTTGTCGAAGGGCTCTCCAGGCCGGCCGACCGGGCCGTCCGGCGAGGCGCCGTGGGGCGCTGGAGGGCGAACCGCGGCATCTTCCATCAGTCGTCTCTCCTGCGGTGGAGAAGGAGGCCGAGCGCGAAGCCCACGCCGAGCGCGAGCGCGACCGACTTGCCGGGGTTGTCGCGCACGTAGCTCTTCACGCCCGACTGGACGTCTTCCCAGTCCGTGTTGGCGATCTTGTCCTTCAAGGCGCCCGCGCGTGTCTTCACGCTCTCGGCGACCTCGCCCACGCGCTCGCGCAGGCGGCCTGCTTTGTCGCCCATCGACTCGCGGGCCGCGTCAATCTTCTGTTCGACGGCTTTTGCGGCGTCTTCGACCGTGCTGTTTGCCATGATCCGACCTCCTCGGGCCCGCGATCTTGTCACAGCCGGCACGCCAGGGGAAGGTACGATGGGTGTGAAATGCGTTCCAGGGCGGCGCCGGCGCGCCAAGCCGGCAGGCAGCTCCACGAGGTCCCCCTCCTTGCGCGCGCCGTGCTCGTGGGGACCGCGCGGCGATTCCTCGACGCGCGCGGCTTCGACCTCGCGGCGAGCCTCGCGTACTCGGCGCTCCTCACGCTCGTTCCCCTCGTGGCGTGCGTTACGCTCCTCACCTCGGCGTTCTTCGGGGAGTCGGGGACCGGCCTGTACCGCCTGCTTCGCTTCCTGCCGGGGGCGGGGCGCGACTTCGTGACGGATCTGCAGGCCTTCAGCGTGAAGGCGACCTCCGTGTCGGGCACCGCGACGTTCTTCTTTCTTGCGACGTCGCTCAACACGTTTTTCCAGGTCGAGAGCGCCGCGCAGGCCCTCTGGGGCTCCACACTGACTCCGCGCCGGCCGCTCCGCCGGCTGGGCACGGCCCTCTCGGTCATGATTCTCGGGCCCATCGCGCTCGGCGTCCTGACGTCGATTCTTCTCGAGAGCGGCGCGCCGCTCGGTGATTTCCGGCCCCTCGGGTCGCTCATGACGTTCGGCCTGCTCACCTACCTCTACCGGAAGCTCCCGGGCTCGTACGTGCGGTGGGCACCGGCGGCGATCGCGGCCTTCCTCGTGAGCGCCTCGCTCACTCTGCTGCGCGTCGGCTTCGCCCGCGGCGTCGCGCACCTCACGTCTCTCAATCAGACCTACGGCTCGCTTTCGGCGATCGTCATCTTCGTGATCGCGATCGGCATCATGACGACGTTCTTTCTCGGGGGAGTCTCCCTGGCCCACGCGATCCAGTACCGGGACGAGTTCCTCGACCACGACACCCCGCGGGAGCGCACGGAGGAAGGAGGCCGGCTCTACGTGGCCTCGCGTCTTCTGCTCGTCCTCGCCGGCGCGTGGCAGAACGACCGCGCGACGCGTTCTCTGGCCGCCCTCGCGGCCAAGGTCGTCCGGCCGGACGAGGAGATCGCGCAGCTCGTGGCTGCGCTCCGTGAGGCGGGGCTCCTCGTCGCCTCGGCGGACGGAAACCTCGCCCTTTCGCGGGCACCCGAGACGATCTCCCTCTATGCCGTCTCCCGCGCCATCGGGGAGTCCGCCCCGCGCGCCGTCCCTGCGGGCCACGACGCGGCCGCCACCATGCTTCATCGCGTCTTTTCGAAGGCCAACCGAGAGGAACGGGCCGTGCTGCAGGGCGCGAGCCTGAGGGACCTCCTTCCAGGCCAGGGCCTGGAGGACGATCCCTACGTGAAGGGCCTCCTCCACCACCGATGAGAAAGCTCGTCGTCGTCACGACTGAGCCCGCCCATCGACGAAGTTTGACGGCCTGCCGCCTTCCCGCTAATCTCCGCGCCTCTCCGGCCGGGTGGGGCTGTAGCTCAGTTTGGGAGAGCGCCTGAATCGCACTCAGGAGGTCGTCAGTTCGATCCTGATCAGCTCCACCACTACTTTGACTCCTGTCCCCTCGTAAAGCCTCGCCGCGGCTATACGGCCTTCCCGTCCAGCACCTCGCGCACCTTGCGCGCGAGCACGAGCCGGGTGAAGGGCTTCTGGAGGAACGCGACGCCGGACTCGACGATCCCGTGGCGCATGACGGCGTCGTCCATGTAGCCGCTCATGTAGAGGATTCGGACGCCGGGGTGGTCCTTCACGATCCGCTCGACCAGCTCGCGGCCACTCATCTTGGGCATCACGACGTCCGTGACGACGAGGTGAATTTCGCCGGAGTGCATGCGGGCCGCCTCGAGCGCCTCGGGCCCGCTGCGGGCCTCGATCACCCGGTAGCCGGCCGACTCGAGCGCGGTCTTCACGATGCGCCTTACGGCGTCCTCGTCCTCGACGACGAGGACGGTCTCGGTTCCGCGCGGCACCGCGCGGAGCGACACGCTGGAGCCGCCGCGTCGCCGCGGCCCGGGCTGCGAAGGGAGGATCACCGTGAACGTCGCGCCCTTCCCGGGTTCGCTCTCGACCGTGATGTCGCCGCCGCTCTGCTTCACGATGCCGAAGACAGTTGCGAGCCCGAGGCCCGTGCCCTTGCCGATTCCCTTCGTCGTGAAGAAGGGTTCGAAGAGATGGGCTTTGACCTCCGGGGGGATGCCGGTGCCGGTGTCCGAGATCGAGATTGCGACCTTCGGACGCAGGCGCCGCCCCGCGGTCTCCTCGAGGTCGACGGGCTCTCCCGGGTCGAGGGTCCGCGTGCGGATCGTGAGCCGGCCTCCGCGCGGCATCGCGTCGCGCGCGTTCATGGCGAGGTTCATGACGACCTGCTCGAGCTGGCCCGGGTCAACCTTCACCCAG
>Ga0208587_1000031_pt1 | contig 79424 bp, 64 predicted proteins | sample NGESurdeep092012_7_FD_184472 | JGI IMG/M metagenome (GOLD analysis project Ga0208587, IMG submission 184472) | Arctic peat soil microbial communities from Barrow, Alaska - NGEE Surface sample 210 deep-092012 (SPAdes) | ecosystem: Environmental > Terrestrial > Soil > Wetlands > Peat ...
CGTCGGTCCGCTCGCAGCAGAAGCTGGCGTTAGCCACACGACCGGCAATCTGTTACCTTGTACGGAGCGACCCTGTCCATTTTCCGATGACCCTCCCGAACCCGCTCATATCGTCGAGCCTCGCGCGCCTCGGTGGCGAGCCCTGTTTCACGGGTACTCGCGTGCCGGTGCGTACGATTGTTGACTACATCGAGGGTGGACATCAACTCGCCGAGTTTCTTGCGGACTTCCCCGATGTCTCGCGCCAACACGCGATCGCCGTCCTCGAACTCGCGCGGCAGGCCTTGGTAGGCCAAGCCGAACCCAGCGCGGCGTAGACGATCCAGGTGCGCATCGTCCTTGATGCGTGCGTGCCCGTGGGGTTGACGCGGTTTCTGCCAACTCACGACGTCACAACCGTCAGTCGCCTGTTCGGAAGCTCCGACCTCGATGATGGGACGCTGCTGGATAGACTTGCTGGGCAATGCGATGCGTTCATCACGGTCGACAGGAGCATCCGCTTTCAGCAGAACCTGAGCAATCGCTCGTTCCCCGTCATCCTGCTCCGGGCGCATTCCAACAGCTTGGAGCACTTGGTGCCGCTCGTACCCAAACTCCTCGGCGCACTCCAGGCCGCACACCCCGGGGATCTGCGCGTTGTCGGTGTCTAACCTCCGAAGCGCAAGTAGTACCACCAATCACCAACGCTACATTGGCGCCATGAGCAGCACCTCTCCCCCTCGCCGCGCCCTCCACCCGCGCCCCGTTCGCGGCACCGTCGCCGTACGACGCATTGCTGCCATCGACGTCGGCTCCAACTCCGTGCGGCAGATCGTGGCGGACGTCACGGCCGAGGGCGGCATCACCGTCGTGGACGAGATGAAGGCAGCCCCTCGCCTTGGTGCCGACCTCGATGAGACCGGGGTGCTCGGCACACGGGCGATGCAGGCTGCCGCCGAAGCCATTGGTCGCATGGCCACGCTCGCGCGGCAGTTGGGCGCGCATCGCATCGACGCGGTGGCCACGAGCGCCGTGCGCGACGCGGCGAACGCCAATCAGTTCCTCGCGCGCGTGCGACAGGAGGCCGGCATCGCACTCCGCATCATCGACGGAACGGACGAGGCGCGTCTCTCGTATCTGAGCGCGCTCGCGCATTTCGATCTCGGCCAGGGCCGCACGGTCGTGATGGACATCGGCGGAGGCTCGCTCGAGCTCGCCCTCGCCGCCGACGGCGTGCTCGACAACCTCGTGTCTCTCCCGTTCGGTGCGCTCCGATCGACCGAGCGCTATCTGCGCAACGGAGCCACGCACAAGGCGCTCGCGCGCCTGCGCCGCGACGTTCGCCGTGCGCTGAAGGACGTTCTTCCCCGGGGAGACTGGCGCGGCGCGCAACTCATCGGGTCGGGCGGCACCTTCACGAACCTGGCCGGCATGCACCTGTCTCGTCGGGGCATCGTCACCGCGCGCAACGTGCACGCCACCGCCGTACCGCGCGTCGACGTCGAGCACATTCTCGATACGCTCTCCGCGATGCCCGCCGACGAACGGCGCACGGTGCCCGGCCTCAACCCGGAGCGCTCTGACATCATCGTCGCCGGTCTCGCCGTGGCGGCCGAGGTCATGGCGCGCATCGAAGCCAGGGACGTGACCGTCTCACGCTACGGCATTCGCGAAGGGCTCCTGCTGCAAGCGGCGCGCGTCGTGCCCGCCATCGCGGACCCTGGTGCGGCGCGCGAGCGCTCCGTTCGCGAGTTCACCGAGCGCTGTCACTTCGAGGAGCAGCACGCGGTGCAGGTCCAGCGGCTCGCGCTGCGACTGTTCGACGCGCTGGGCAGCCGGCTAGGCTGTACGCCCGAGGAGCGCGCCACGCTCTCCGACGCCGCGCTGCTGCACGACGTGGGCTATCACATCAACTACGATCGCCACCACAAGCACTCCTACCATCTCGTCGTTCACGCCGAGCTGCTGGGCATCACGCCGGCCGAGCAGGTCGTGATCGCGAACGTCGCGCGGTATCATCGCGGCACGGCGCCCAGGCGCAAGCATCGCAACTTCGGCACGCTGGACAAACCGCTGCGCGACCAGGTCGAGCGTCTCGCCGCGATCCTTCGTGTCGCGGATGGCTTCGACCGCGGACACGTTTGCGCCGTGGACACGTTGAAAGTGCGCTGGATGCAGCGCGCCATTCGCATCACGCCCGTCCCCGCCCGCGGCGCCAGTCCATTGCGCCTGGAGCTCTGGGGTGCGCATCGCAAGTCGCAGCTGCTCGCGGCAATCGCTGGCGTGCCGGTCGAGATCGTCGGACCGGCTGGCGCTGTGCTCTCGTCGGAGGATGTGGACGGCCACGACGAGTAGGCGATCTGGAACAGGTGGTCAGTCGTCGCCGAGCACTTGTTGCTGGCTCGGCGCCACCACGGCCGTGGCGCGCACCGCCCTGTCCGGCGTCTCGCCCCACGAATGCGCGACGAGGCGGGCGTGCGTCGAGAATACCTCTCCGTCCGGAACGCGCTGCGTCCAGTTTCCCGCCGCGTCGAGTTCCCACGCCTGCCGGTTGTCCTCGAGACAGATGCGCAGGAGACTGCGCAGCCGCGCCTGCAGCCGCGGCGCCTCGACCGGCGCCACCGCTTCCACGCGTCGCTGGAAATTCCGCGGCATCCAGTCGGCTGACCCGATGAAGTACTCGTCGGCGCCGGCGTTGCCGAAGTGCCACACACGCGAATGCTCGAGGAAGCGCCCGATGATGCTGCGCACGCGAATGCGCTCGCTCACCCCGGGAATTCCTGGCCGCAGGCAGCAGATACCACGCACGATGAGATCGATCTCCACACCAGCCTGCGACGCCCGGTAGAGCGCATCGATCACTGCGGCGTCCACGAGCGAGTTCATCTTCGCCACGATGCAGCCGGTTCCGCCATGGCGAGCGTGCTCAGTCTCACGCTCGATCAGCTCCAGGACGCGCTCGTGCATGTTCACGGGCGCGACGAGCAGCTTGCGGTAGAGCCGCTGCCGTGAGATTCCGGTGAGCGAGTTGAAAAGATCGCTCACATCCGCGCCGATCGACGGACTACAGGTGAACAGCCCGACGTCGGTATAGAGACGCGCCGTACGCGAATTGTAGTTTCCGCTGCCGATGTGCACGTACCGACGGATGCCGTCCGGCTCGCGCCGCACGACCAACGCGGTCTTCGTGTGCGTCTTGAGCAGCGCCGAGCCGTAGGCGACGTGGACGCCATAGTCTTCCAGCGTGCGCGCCCACGTGATGTTGTTGGCCTCGTCGAAGCGCGCCTTCAGCTCCACGAGTACCGCGACCTGTTTTCCGCGCTGGGCCGCTTCCGTGAGCGCGCGCACGATCGCCGTATCGCCAGACGTGCGATACAGCGTGAGCTTGATGGCGAGGACGTGCTCGTCCATCGCCGCGCTCTGGAGAAAGCGCTCGACCGTGGCGGGAAATGAATCGAACGGGTGGTGCACGAGCAGATCGCGCTCGCGTATCACGTCGAAGATGGAGCGATCGGGGTCGCGCAGCTCGACGGGCACACTGGCGACCAACGGCGGATCACGCAGCTCGGGGATCTCGAGCTGACTGAGCTCGATGAGGTCCGCCAGATCGAGGAGCGGACCCGCTTCTTCGATGTCCGCTGCACTGAGCGAGGTCTTGGCTGGAAAGTCCGCGTCGCGCAGCTCCTGCAGCAGCAGCGTGCGAAGATGCGCCGGCATGTCGTCCTGCACCTCGAGGCGGATCACTTCACCGAAGCGCCGCTCGAAGACGCGCTCCTCGATGGTCGCGAGCAGATCTTCGGGATCCTCGAGATTCGTGAACTCGAGATCAGAGTAGCGCGTCACCCGGAAGGCGTAGCATCCGAGCACCTCCATTCCGGGGAACAGCGCCTCGAGATTCTCTCCGATCACCTGCTCCAGCGGCACGTACTCGTGCGCGCGCCCGGGAACCTGCTGCCAGCGCGCGAGCCGCTTCGGCACCTTGACCCGCGCGAAGTGCACGGTTCCGTACTCCGGGTGGCGCACCTCGACGGCGAGCGACAGCGTCAGGTTGGAGATGTTGGGAAACGGGTGCCCGACATCGACGGCAAGGGGAGTCAGCACGGGAAAAATCTGCGACTCGAAGTGGTAGTCGATCGCCCGGCGTTCGGCGGAGGTGAGCTCGGCCATGCTCACGATGCGAACATGATGCGGGGCGAGCTCCCGCTGCAGTTCGGCAAAGCAGCGACGCTGCTCCGCGAGAAGCACCCCGACGCGGTCGCGAATCGCGTCGAGCTGCTCCGCGGCCGTCAAGCCGTCTGGTGTCACGTGCACGGTGCCAGACTCGACCTGCCGCCGCAGGCCGGCGACGCGCACCATGAAGAACTCGTCGAGGTTGCTGCTGAAGATGGCGAGAAACTTGAGGCGCTCGAGCAGCGGGACTCGTGGATCGGTCGCCTCGTGCAGGACGCGCGCGTTGAACGCGAGCCAGCTCAGCTCGCGGTTCAGGTAGAGCGTCGTCGGTAGCTGCGTGTCGGGCATGGGTCCATTAACGCTACTTCACCGTATCGAGCTTGGCCATCAGGGCGGAACGCATCGCGTCAGGGAGCGGTGCATAGTCGAGCGGTGCCTCCATCGCCTGGCCATCGCTGAGAGCCCAACGCAGGAAGTCGACCAGCGTCTTTCCCTTCACGGGATCGGGCTGCTTCTGGTAGAGGATGATCCAGGTGAACGAGGAGATCGGATACACCCCTGTCCCTGAGGCGTTCACGATCGAGACGCGGTAGTCGGTTGTGGACGGAAGCTTGGCCGACGCACCTGCAGCCGCGGCGGTGACCGAGGCGATGGCCGGTGCGACATATTCGCCTGCGGCGTTCTTGAGCATCGCGGCGGACAGCTTGTTCTGGTTGGCATATGCCAACTCCACATAGCCAATGGCCCCCGGCGTCTGCTTCACCTGTCCGGCCACACCGTCGTTCCCCTTGGCGCCCAGACCCACCGGCCACTGCACCTCCTTTCCCTTCCCCGGATTGGCCGCCCAGGCAGAACTGATGTTCGCGAGGTAGTCAGTGAAGACGTAGCTCGTTCCCGAGCCGTCCGAGCGATGCACAACGAGAATGTCCGTCGCGGGCAGCTTCACTCCGGGATTCAGCGAGGCGATGCGCGCGTCACCCCATTTGGAAATCTGTCCCTGATAGATCGCCGCCAGCACATCTCCCGTCAGCTTGAGTGGCTGGGTGACCTCGGCGAGGTTGTAGATGACCGCCACGGCGCCGAGCGCCGTCGGGATGTGCAGCACAGCGCCGCCCTTCGCCTTCGCGAGCTCGGCATCCGACATCGGGGCGTCGGTCCCGCCAAAATCGACCGTCTGTTCGGACAGTTGCCGTATGCCGCCCCCCGAGCCGATCGACTGATAGTTGATCTTCACACCCGTTTTCGACGAGTAGGCGTCGAACCACTTGGAGTACAGCGGATAGGGGAAGGTCGCTCCGGCGCCGGTCAGGTCGGCGCCAGCGGTGGAAACGTTCTTCTTTGACGAGTCACCGCAGGCGGCGACGAGCGCCAGCGCCACGACGGCAGCGAGAGTGCGATGCATTGGTCTCCAGGGTTTCGATCAGCCTGAGAAAGATCGCTGCTATCCCAGCACGATCAGGCGTGAGAGGATCAGATAGCTGATCGCCGCCATGACCCCAGCCGCCGGAATCGTCAGCACCCAGGCCCAGACGATGCGGCCGGCAATCCCCCAGCGCACGGCGGACAGGCGCCTCGTTGCCCCGACCCCCACGATCGAGCCGGTAATCGTGTGTGTCGTGCTCACCGGGATGCCCCAGTGCGTTGCCAGCTGGATGGCGATGGCGCCGCCTGTTTCGGCGGCGAAGCCGCCCATCGGACGCAGCTTGGTGATGCGCGAGCCCATGGTGTGCACGATGCGCCAGCCGCCGAAGAGCGTGCCCATCGAGATTGCGCTGTACGCACCGATCTCGACCCACCGCGGAATCGTCGTGAAGTCGGCGACGTAGAGATGGTGCAGAAATCCCGTCTGCGCTGCGAAGAGACCTCTCGTCGCCACCAGCAGACCGAGGATGATTCCCATCGTCTTCTGCGCGTCGTTGCCGCCGTGAGAGTACGACAGCAGGGCCGAGCTCAACAGCTGCGCCGGCCGGAAGACGCGATCCACTCGCGCCGCGTTCAGCCGCCGGAAGATCCAGTAGCAGGCGATCATCAAGGCGAAGCCCGCCACGAATCCGACCAGCGGCGAGATCACGATGAACGACAGCGTCTGGACCCATTTGGGCCCCCACGTGATCGCGGAGAAGCCCGCTTTCGCGATCGCCGAGCCGGCATACCCGCCGATGAGCGCGTGTGACGAGCTCGAGGGAATCCCGTAATACCAGGTGATCGCGTTCCAGATGATCGCGCCGAGGAGCGCGCCGAGAATCACGTTGGGATCGACGATGCTTTGTTCGATCATGCCGCCGCCGACCGCCTTCGCAACAGCGACGCCACCGGTGAACAACGCGGCGAAGTTGAAGAATGCCGCCCACCCCACGGCGGCCAATGGGCTCAGCACGCGCGTTCCGACGATGGTGGCGATCGAGTTCGCCGAGTCGTGGAAGCCGTTGCTGAAATCGAAGAGAAAGGCGATCGCGATGATCGCGACGACGTACCAGACCACTGGGATCAGCTCAGGAGTTCTTGATGGAGATACTCTGCACCGCGTTCGCGACGCCCATGCACTGATCGATCGCGATCTCCAGCGTCTCGTAGACCTCCTTCCACCGGATCACCTCGATGGCATCCGGCGTGCCGGCGAAGAGCGCGCCGACCGCCTCGTGATACAGCGCGTCGCCCTCTTCCTCCAGCTTCTTGATCTCCGTCACCTGGATGGCGACCTCCCTCGGGCGCTTGATAGACCCCACCGCCTTGGCGATGTGCTCGGACGCGCGCAGAATGACGTGCGCCATCTGCTTCGCCGACTCGCGCACCTCGTTGATGTGCAGCATCACCACTCGGCGCGCCGTGCCGTCCAGCCGGTCGATCACGTCGTCGAGACGCGACGCGAGCAGGTGGATGTCTTCACGATCGATCGGCGTGATGAAGCTCTTGTCGATGCGAACGTTGATCGCGAGCGTGAGCTGATCGGCCAGGTGCTCGACGTCCTTGATCTGTTTCACCAGATCGGCCGTTCGCTCGGGCTCCGAAAACAACTGGTCGAGAAGCTTCGCCGCGCTGTGCAAGTACTCGGCGAGTTGATTGAACAGCTCGAAAAATTCTTCGTCGCGCGGGAGGAGACGGCTCAGCATGAGAGCGGTCGGGATCAGAGGATGGGTTCCGTAATACAGCCTCCAAGATACCGAGCCACCAAGGGCGCTGCAAACCAGTGGGCTGGGCGTGTACTTATGGTTGGGCGCCGGCCCACGCTGCCGGGATGGCACTTCCGTTCAAGGTGCGCCAGCCTGTCACCGTAGCCCACCCGCCGCCAAGCCCAAAACCTGTCAAACTGGCGCACGCCTCGGGTCCCGAAATTGCCTATCACCTGCTTGTCCGCGGCAGCGACTGTGCCGCGCCTTTACCATTCTATCGAAAAGGAAGCAATGGCGGACAAAGTCATCGGCATCGACCTCGGGACGACGAACTCCGTCGTCGCCGTCATGGAGGGAGGCGACCCGGTCGTCATCCCGAACGCCGAGGGTGGACGGACGACCCCGTCGGTGGTGGGCTTCACAAAGGACGGAGAGCGGCTGGTCGGCACCGTCGCGAAGCGACAGGCGGTCACCAACCCGCAGAACACCGTCTTCTCCATCAAGCGGTTCATGGGCCGCAAGATGAACGAGGTCCCGGAAGAGACGAAGCGCGTTCCCTACAAGGTCGTGCCCGGCCCGAACGACGTCTCCACGGTTGAGGTCCAGGGCAAGCGCTACACGCCGCCCGAAGTCTCGGCGATGATTCTCCAGAAGATGAAGCAGACGGCGGAAGACTACCTTGGACAGACGGTCACGAAGGCGGTCATCACCGTGCCTGCGTACTTCAACGATTCGCAGAGGCAAGCCACAAAGGATGCTGGTAAAATTGCCGGCCTCGACGTGCTGCGCATCATCAACGAGCCTACCGCGGCGGCACTCGCCTACGGCCTCGACAAGAAGAAGGACGAAAAGGTAGCCGTGTTCGATCTCGGCGGCGGAACGTACGACATCTCCGTTCTCGAGCTGTATGACGTGGAGGGCTCGCGCCAGTTCGAGGTGAAGTCGACGAATGGTGACACGCACCTTGGCGGCGACGATTTCGACCAGCGCGTGATGGATTGGATCGTCGGCGAGTTCAAGCGCGATCAGGGCATCGATCTCTCCAAGGACCCGATGGCGCTGCAGCGTCTCAAGGAAGCGGGGGAGAAGGCGAAGATGGAGCTGTCGAGCACCATCTCGACGGACATCAACCTGCCCTTCATCACGGCGGATCAGAGCGGCCCGAAGCACCTGAACTACACGCTGTCGCGCGCCAAGTTCGAGCAACTCGTCGACGATCTCATCACGCGCACCCTCGAGCCCATGCGCAAGGCGCTCAAGGATGCGGGGCTGGAGCCCAAGGACATCGACGAGGTGCTTCTCGTCGGCGGCTCGACACGCATCCCGAAGATCCAGGAAGAGGTCAAGAAGTTCTTCGGCAAGGATCCGAACAAGGGCGTGAACCCGGACGAGGTCGTGGCCATCGGCGCGGCGGTTCAGGGTGCGGTGCTCACCGGCGAGCAGAAGGACGTCCTGCTGCTCGATGTCACCCCGCTCTCGCTTGGCATCGAGACGCTTGGTGGGGTCACGACGGTCCTGATTCCGCGCAATACGACGATCCCGACCAAGAAGTCGGAGACGTTCAGCACGGCGGATGACAACCAGACGACGGTCGAGATTCATGTGTTGCAAGGTGAACGTGAGATGGCAAGGGACAACCGCACGATCGGCAAATTCCAGCTGACGGGAATTCCGCCTGCTCCGCGCGGCATGCCACAGGTCGAGGTCACCTTCGACATCGATGCGAACGGCATTCTGCACGTTGCCGCCAAGGACAAGGCGACGAACAAGGAGCAGAAGATCCGCATCGAGGCCTCGAGCGGGCTGTCGGAGAGCGAAGTCGACCGGATGGTGAAGGAAGCCGAGCAGAACGCCGACGCCGACAAGAAGCGGCGCGAAGAGATCGACACTCGCAACCGTCTCGACAGCATGACGTACGAGGTCGAGAAGAATGCCAAGGAGTGGTCGGACAAGCTCCCGGCCGATCTCAAGTCGCGGCTCGACGCGTCGGTGGAACGCGCGAGGAAGGCGCTTCGCGGCGATGACCTGACCGAGATCAGGTCGGCGCAGGAGGAGCTCAGCAAGACCTTCGGCGAGGCCGGCCAGTCGTTCTACGCGCAGAATCAGGCAGCAGAAGGGGCGGCCGCGGGCGGTGCCGAGCAGGCGTCGGGACCGCAGGCGGACGGCAGCGCCGGCGGTGCAAAACCCGCCGACGACGTGGTGGAAGCAGACTACGAGATCGTGGACGACAAGAAGTAGGCTGGATCGGCTCGGGTAACTCCCGGCGCATCGGGAACCAGTCGGGCGCCGTACGTGTCTATATGGAACACGCGGCGCCCGTCTGTGTGTATAATGGTCATTGCACCAGCACTCCCAGGACCCTTTCAGGACAGGTAGAATGGCGATACGATATTCTCGCGCGCGCCTTGGCGCCGCGGTCGTAACAGCGTTCGTTTGCGGACTTCTTTTCGCGTCGGGTTTCGACCTCACGCGTTTCGGATTCGCGCAGGACGGCAAAGGGGGGGGCGCCAAGGTCGCGTCGGCGCAGGTGCAGTCGCTCGCGGAAACGGGCAGCGCGTTTGAGGCGATCGCCGATCACGTGACGCCCAGCGTGGTCTCCATTCAGACGCAGCGTGTTCGCAACGTGCGCGCGCGCAACCCGCATTCTCCGCAGGGCGGCGGCATCGAAGACTTCTTTCGCAACTTCGAGCAGCCGCCGCGTGAGCAGGCGCAGGAGGCGAGCGGCACCGGATTCATCGTGTCCAAGGATGGCTACATCCTCACCAACAATCACGTCGTCGCCGACGCGGACAAGGTGACGGTGACGCTGCTCGACAAGCGCACCTTCACCGCCAAGGTCATCGGGCGCGACCCGACCACCGACGTGGCCGTGATCAAGGTGGACGGCACGGACCTCCCCGTCGCGGCACTCGGCGACGATAACGTCGCGCGCGTCGGCCAGTGGGTCGTGGCAATCGGCAATCCGATGGGGCTGGACTTCACCGTGACGGCGGGCATCATCAGTGCGAAGGGGCGTCCGCTTCCCGGTTTGCTCCAGGGCAACTACGCGATCACGGACTACATCCAGACCGACGCAGCAATCAATCCCGGCAACTCGGGTGGACCGCTCGTCAACATTCGTGGCGAAGTGATCGGCATCAACAGTGCGATCGCCAGCAGCAATGGGTTCTATGCCGGCTACGGGTTCGCCATCCCTGTCACGCTCGCGAAGCAGGTAATGGACGATCTCATCGCGTACGGCAAGGTGCGTCGCGCTGTGATCGGCGTTCGCATCGGCGACGCGACGGCGGACGACGCGAAGGCTGCGGGGCTGGACCGCGTGACGGGCGTGCTCGTGTCGGCGTATAGTTATGACAAGGACAGCGTGAGCCCGGCGAAGAACGCCGGCATCCAGGCCGGCGACGTGATCATCGCGGCGGATGGCAAGACGACCGACCGCATGAGCACGCTCCAGCGCATCGTGCGGGGCCACAAGCCGGGCGAGACGGTGAGCTTCGATGTGATGCGCTTCGGCACGAAGAAGAGCTTCCGCGTGAAGTTGACCGAAGCGCCGGATGATGCGGAGATGCTCGCCTCGTCGAATCGCGGCGGTGCGGCACCTGTCGTAGTCAGCCCGGTCGAATCACGCAAGCTCGACAAGATGGGTATCACCGTCGAGCCGTTGTCGGCCGACGCGCGCGTGCGGGTGGAGGAACCGTATCGGAGAGGCCTCATCGTGAGCGATGTGAGCGTCACGGGCCCCTCGTACCAGAGGCTGATCGCCGACCAGACGATCCTTGTGGAAGTGCTCAATCCGGGCCCGCGGCGTGCGCTTCACTCGACGACCGACCTCGACGCTGTTCTCTCGAAGCTCAGGAGCGGCGACCTCGTGTCGTTCCTCGTCTACGACATCGGCGCCCAGGGCACCACCCGCGTGGTGACGGTCAAGGTGCAGTAAACGCCGTTCTCATCGCATCCATGAGAAGGGAGATCGAAAGAAGCCCCCGGGAAATTCCGGGAGCTTCTTTCTTTCATGCGGAAGTCTTACGTTGGAGCAAGCGCGAGAGTGGCGAAACTGGCAGACGCACCAGACTTAGGATCTGGCGCCGCAAGGCTTAGGGGTTCGAGTCCCCTCTCTCGCATTTTGGTATCGCTGCGGAGCCTGCGGCCGGGTCAGACTATCAGACTCCAGATATCACAATCCCCAAGTTAGATTTCTGCAATGGACATCCAGATCACCACCAAGAAGAGCGAGGGCGTCGAGCGCCTGCTCGAAGTGTCTGTCCCCGTCGCCACGGTGCGTGCGGAGGAGGAAAAGCAGGCTCGTCGCTACGCCAGCTCCGTTCGGCTCCCAGGTTTCCGCCCGGGCAAGGTTCCGGTCGCCATGGTGCGGAAGCGGTTCAAGGACACTATTCGCCAGCAGGTGCTGGAGACGCTCGTTCAGGAGGCGTTGAAGGAAGTCGTGGAGCGCGAGAAGCTCGACGTCGCCGCGCAACCGCATGTCCACGACGTCAAGTTCGACGACGGAGAGCCGCTCACCTTCGAGCTGCATCTCGAGGTCAAACCGACGATCGAGCTGAAGCGAACCGACGGCTTCCGCGTCACGCGCAACGCGGCGCCGGTGACCGGCGAGACGGTCGCCGAGCAGATCGAGAAGCTGCGCGACGACAAGGCGACGTGGACGCCGGTCGAGGAGCAGCCGCGCGACGGGGACATGGTGAAGGTGCTTCTGTCGACGCCGGACGGTGCGGGCGACGAGATGCCGGAAGGCCGGCCCTATGATCTGGTGCTCGGCGGCGGCCAGGCGATCGCCGGCATCGAGGAGCTGGTGATGGAGCTCACGCCGGGCGAGATGAAGGAGCGCAGCGTGAAGTGGCCGGAGGACTTCCCCGATGAAACGCAGCGTGGCATCTCGAAGAACGTGCGCGTGACGCTGCAGGAGGTGAAGCGCAAGTCAGCCCCCGCACTGGACGATGACTTCGCGCGCGCCGTCGGCGACTTCGATTCACTTGCGGCCCTGCGGGTCGCAGTGAAAGCTGATTTGGAGGAGCATTCGGCGCGCGACGCCGATGCGCTCGTGCGCCAGACGTTGCTCGACAATGTCGCGGAAGCCAATCCCTTCCACGTGCCACCGAGCTGGGTCACGCGGATGATAGATGCGTACATGCAGGCGTACCAGATTCCCGAGGATCAGCGCCCGCAGTTCAGCACCGAGTTCGCGGCGGTGGCCGAGAAGCAGGTTCGGCGCGACATGCTGATCGACGCGATCGCCGAGCAGGAGAAGCTCGCGGCGACGGAGAAGGATGTGGACGAGCGCGTGGCGAAGGTGGCCGAGCAGCGGAAGGCGGACCCGGGTCAGGTGTACGCCACGATGCAGAAGGCAGGGCGCCTGCCCGAGATCGAGCGCAGCGTCACGGAAGAAAAGGTCTTCGACTGGTTGATCGCACGGAACGACGTCTCCAACGGTACCGCACAGTGAGCAGCCCAATGGCTACGATCTACCCGCCCTATGTCATCGAGCGCTCCAGCCGGGGCGAGCGCACGTATGACATCTTCTCGCGGCTCCTGATGGACCGCATCGTCTTTCTCGGTACGCCGATCAACGACGATGTCGCGAACATCATCATCGCGCAGCTTCTGTTTCTGGAAGCGGACAACCCCGACCGCGACATCTTCGTGTACATCAACTCGCCGGGCGGCAGCGTCTCCGCCGGCCTCGCGATCTACGACACGATGCAGTACCTGAAGGCGCCGGTGAACACGATCTGCATGGGATTGGCGGCGAGCATGGGCTCGTTCCTGCTTGCGGCGGGTAGAAAGGGCAAGCGCAGTGCGCTGCCGCACTCGCGCATCATGATTCATCAGCCCTCGGGCGGCACGCAGGGCACCGCCGCCGACATCGAGATTCAGGCGAAGGAGATTCTCTTCCTGCGTCATCAGCTCAACACGATCTACAGCAAGCACACCGGCCGCCCGATCGAGCAGATCGAGCACGACATGATTCGTGATTTCTTCATGTCGGCGGAAGAGGCGAAGAGTTACGGGTTGATCGACAATGTGATTTCGAATCGTGGGGATCTGGTGGATCCGCAGGTGATTGCGTCGCAGGCGGCTGGGGTCAAGTGAGGCTATCGGCTCGCCAAATAGCGCAGTTCCCGGTTGTGAAACCGAGCGCCAGTCGTCAATTGCTTGACCGGGCTGAGCGCCACAGTTAACTCTCGGTCATCTCCCTCACCCCGGCTTCATCCGGGCGTGCGCCTCTTGCAGAGTCTCCGCCATGTCGCAAGACAAACACCTCCGCTGCTCGTTCTGCGGCAAGTCCAAGGACTCGGTCCGAAAGTTCATCTCGGGCCCGTCCGTGTACATCTGCAACGAGTGCATCGCGCTCTGTAACGAGATCCTTGCCGAGGATGAGGAGCGCGAAGTCGCCGAGGCGATCACGCAGGTCCCGACTCCGCAGGCGATCAAGGACACGCTGGATGGATACGTCATCGGCCAGGAGCGCGCAAAGAAGGCCCTGGCGGTCGCGGTCTACAACCACTACAAGCGCATCAATTCGGCGTCCGTGCGTGAGGACGACGTCGAGCTCGACAAGTCCAACATTCTCCTCATCGGCCCGACGGGCGTGGGGAAGACGCTGCTCGCGCAAACGTTGGCGCGCATCCTCGATGTGCCCTTCACCATCGCGGATGCAACGACGCTGACCGAGGCGGGCTACGTCGGTGAAGACGTCGAGAACATTCTGGTCCGTCTGCTCCAGGCCGGCGACTTCAACGTCGCCGAGTGTGAGCGAGGCATCGTTTACATCGACGAGATCGACAAGATCGCGCGGAAGTCGGAGAACCCGTCGATCACTCGCGACGTGAGCGGCGAGGGCGTGCAGCAGGCCTTGCTGAAGATTCTCGAGGGGACGGTCGCCTCGGTGCCTCCACAGGGCGGACGGAAGCATCCGCAACAGGAGTACATCCAGATCAACACGAAGGACATCCTGTTCATTTGCGGCGGGGCCTTCGACGGGTTGGAAAAAATCATCGAGTCGCGCACGGGTCGCCGGCAGATCGGCTTCGCCAAGGTGGAGACCGACCCCGTAAAAGCCGCGACGATCACGAAGAACCTGTTCGCGGAAGTGGAGCCGGATGACCTGCTTCGGTTCGGGCTCATCCCCGAGCTTGTGGGACGTCTGCCCGTGACCGTGCCGCTCGAAGGGCTCGACGAGGATTCGCTCGTGCGGATTCTCCAGGAGCCGAAGAACGCACTCACCAAGCAGTACACGAAGCTGTTCGATCTCGAGGAGGTGAAGCTCACCTTCGAGGCGACGGCGCTGCGGGCGATCGCGGGCAAGGCGCTCAAGCGCGGCACGGGTGCGCGCGGGCTGCGCGCGATTCTCGAGGAGCTGCTGACCGACGTGATGTTCGACCTCCCCACCCGCGAGGATGTGGTCGAGGTGAAGATCACCGAGTCGAGCGTGTTGAATGGGACGGCGCCGTTGCTCGAGCTGGCGCCGACCAAGCGAAAGAAAGAAGCGTGAACTGATAGTCGGACAGTCTGACTGTCCGACTATCTTTGATCATGCCATCCTTCCCCGTCGACGGCGAGCTTGTCGTCACCGCCGACCGCCTTCCCGTTCTTCCGCTCCGCGACGTCGTCGTCTTTCCGTACGTCGTCATGCCGCTCCTCGTCGGGCGGGCTGCCTCGCTCGCTGCGCTGGAGGCAGCGAATGCGACGGACCATCTCGTGCTGCTCGTCGCGCAGCGCGACCCCGAAACGCAGGAGCCCGCCGCGGCGGACCTCTATCGCGTCGGCGTCGTGGCGCGCGTGCGGCAGCTCTCCCGCCTCGGCACTGGCACGGTGAAGGTGCTCGTCGAGGGAATCACTCGGGCGCGCGTGTCGCGCTTCGTACCGAGCACGGAATGCCTGCGCGCAGTGATCGAGCCGATGGCGCCGCTCGCGCTCGACGGAGAGGACGACGCTGAAGCGCATCTGCGCCGCGCGCTCTCGCTGTTCGAGGAATACGTCGCCGTGCACCGCCGGCTTCCGCCGGAGCTCGTGACGCTCATTCAGGGCTCGGATTCGCCAGCACGCCAGGCGTTCGGCATCGCCGCGCACCTCGGAACGCGACTCGAGCGCCGTCAGGGGCTGCTGGAGTCGGCCGACTTCCCGGCCCTGCTCCGCACGCTCGGTGAAACGCTCACCAGCGAGATCGATCTGCTCAAGCTCGAGAAGAAGATCGACGACGACGTGCGCGGATCGCTCTTTCAGAACCAGCGTGAGTTCTATCTGCAGGAGCAGCTCAAGGCAATTCATCGCGAGCTTGGCGGTGAGGACGGCGATGACACCGACGAGCTCGGCGCGACGCTCGAAGCAAAGGGGCTTCCGGAGCCCGTGCTGACGCGCGCTCGGCGGGAGCTGAAGCGACTTCGGCGTCTGTCCGCGATGTCGCCGGAGTCCGGCGTGGCGCGCACCTATCTGGACTGGATCGCGGCACTGCCGTGGACCGAGCGCACGGACGACGTGCTCGACGTCCCGCACGCGCGGCAGGTACTCGACGAGGATCACTACGGGCTGGACGAGGTGAAGGAGCGCGTGCTCGACTACATCGGCGTGCTCGCACTGGTCGAGCGGCTGGACGGTCCGATTCTCTGTCTCGTCGGACCGCCGGGTGTGGGCAAGACGTCGCTCGGCCGGTCGATCGCCCGAGCGCTGGGGCGGAAGTTCGTGCGGATGTCGCTCGGCGGCGTGCGCGACGAGGCGGAGATTCGCGGCCACCGTCGCACGTACATTGGCGCGATGCCTGGCCGGGTGATTCAGGCAATGCGGCGTGCCGAGACGGTGAACCCGGTCATTCTGCTGGACGAGATCGACAAGCTCGGAAACGACTATCGCGGCGATCCGTCCGCCGCGCTGCTCGAGGTGCTCGATCCGGAGCAGAACAGAGCATTCAACGATCACTACCTCGAAGTGGACTACGACCTCTCGCAGGTATTGTTCATCACGACGGCGAACTCTCTGGCGACGATTCCGGAGCCGCTGCGCGACCGCATGGAGCTCATCCGGCTCGCGGGCTATCTCGACCAGGAGAAATACGCGATCGCGCGACAGTTCCTGCTGCCGCGCCAGCTCAAACAGCACGGCATCGATCCGGCCACTGTCGCGCTCGACAGCGACGTCATTCCGGCAATCGTGCTCGGCTACACGCGCGAGGCCGGCGTACGCGATCTCGAGCGCAGGCTGGCGCGGTTGTCGCGCAAGCTCGCCCGTGCGCGCGCGGAGCGGCGCACCGCGTACGGAGGCGAGGACGTGAAGGAGAGCGACATCGTGACGCGCGCCATGCTGCACGGCATGCTCGGCGTCGCACCATACGACCCGGAAACGAATCTGATCGAGGACAAGGTCGGCGTCGCGACGGGGCTCGCGTACACGAGCGTCGGGGGCGACGTCCTCGAAATTGAGGTAAGCGTCGTTCCCGGCCGCGGGCGGCTGCAGCTCACGGGAACGCTCGGCGACGTGATGAAAGAGTCGGCCAGCGCCGCGCTGAGTTACACGCGCGCGCGGGCGAGCTCGCTGGGTCTCGAGCGCGAGTTTCTTCGCACTCGGGACCTGCACGTCCACATTCCGGCTGGTGCGACTCCGAAGGACGGGCCGAGCGCGGGGATCGCGATCGCCTGCGCGATCGTGAGCGCGCTCACAGGCGTGCCGTTGCGCGGCGCCGTGGCGATGACCGGCGAGATCACGCTTCGCGGTCGCGTGCTCGGCATCGGCGGGTTGAAAGAGAAGACGGTCGCGGCGCTGCGAAATCGGATCACGCACATAATCCTTCCGCAGGAGAACGCTCGCGAGCTCGACGAACTTCCGCCCGAGGTGAAAGCGGGGATCCAGTTTCATCCCGTTCGCTCGATGGACGAAGTGCTCGCCGTGGCGCTCGCGCGGCCCGTGAAGCCGCGCATCGAGGAAGACACGGCGACGATGGTGGCGCATTGAGATCGGGCGCGCGGAAGGATCCGCTCGTGATCAAGTCGCTCGAGTTCATCGGACCGATGGCGACGGTGGAGGGATGGCGTCCAACGAACGAGCTACCCGAGGTCGCATTTGCCGGCCGCTCGAACGTTGGCAAGTCGTCGCTGCTGAACCGGCTCGTGCGTCGCAAGGCGTTCGCGCGTGTGAGCAACACACCGGGTCGCACGCGCGAGATCAACTTCTTCAAGGTGAACGACACCTTCGTGCTGGCCGATCTCCCGGGCTACGGCTACGCGAAGGTCTCGAAGACGCGCAAGGCCGAGTGGCTGCCGCTCATCGAGGGGTATCTGCGCGCGTCGGCGGCGCTGCGCGGCGTGGTGCAGCTCCTCGACGTGCGGCATCATCCGTCGGAGGAAGATCTCCAGATGTTCGACTTTCTCGCAGAGATCGAAGTGCCGACGATCGTTGCGCTGACGAAGATCGACAAGCTGAAGCCGCGTGAGGTTGCAAAGCGGGTGCATGAGATCGCCGTGGCGCTGCGGCTCGAGGACGATCAGATGATCCCGTTCAGCGCCGAGACGAATCAGGGGCGTGATGATCTCGCGGCGGCGCTGATGTCATTGATCGAGCAGCCGTCGTGGCGGGCGGCTCCGACCACGCTCGAGCTGGAGCCGGACGAGGCGACGGCTGACGCAGAGCACGTCGAGGCGGCGCCTCTCGAGGCTCCGCCCGGCGACGTCGCGTGAACGGAGGGGGGGCGAACGGCACGTAGCGCCGGCGAGAGTGGCGCACTCGTCCCCAGTGTCGCCACATTTCGCGCATGACATTTCTTCCTCTTCGGTCCCTGCAGGCGTCCGGCAGCGCGAGCCTTGCCGACGCCTGGCTGGAGCGCATCGCCGACCGGCTGTCGAGCCCCAGCGGCGGCGTCGCGGCCGACCGCGCTCTGCTCTGCCGCGAGACGCTCGCCGAGCTGTGCTATCCCGAGTATGCCGCCAATTGGGAGACGGCCGTCGCCGATGAGACGCTGCCGGTGGGAACCCGGCTCGCACTGTCCGCGCTCGATCCGCGCAACATCACGCTCGAGCCGGAGTTCTACGCGGACTGCGATGACGCGCTCTTCCAGCCGGTGAAGCCGCTTCTCTGGCTCTGGTATTCGTTCGACCGCACACCTCTCGGCGGGCAGAACGTCGCCCTCGGCGTGCAGCTTCGGCGGTTGCTCGCTCAGCGAATCTTCAAGCGTTGCGGCGAGAACTTCAAGGCGTTTCAGTTCGTCGAGTTCTCCTACGGATACAACATGGATGTCGGCGACAACGTCGTCATTCACCGCCATGTGCTGCTGGATGATCGCGGAGGCATCAGGCTCGCGGACAATGTGTCAGTGAGCGACTACGCGAACATTTACAGCCACACGCACAGCATCGTCGATCAGCGCGACGTGACGAATGTCCTCACCGAGCTGGAGGCCGGGGCGCGTGTGACGTATCACGCGACGGTGCTCGCCGGAGTGCACGTTGGCGAGCAAGGCATGGTCGGCGCGCACGCCGTCGCGACCAAGGACGTACGGCCGTATCACGTGCACGTCGGCATTCCGGCCAAGAGCGTGCGCGTAAAGCCGAATGCGCCCGAGCCGTGCACGATCCTTCGGACGTCGGAGCACCGGGAACCGCGTTAGCGAACACGCAGCACGTCCTCTGCCTCACCGCCATCGCCCGTCCGAAAGAGGTGCAGCACCTCCTGTAGCGCGGATCGCTCTCTCGGCCAGAAGAACCGGCCGGCGGCCGCGACCGCGTCCAGCCATTCATAGCGCGAGTGCTCCTCGCCGAGTGTGACCGGTGCGGCGGAATCGACGAAGGCGGCGAAGACGACGGCCAGCTCCACGGTATGAACGTGATGCAGATAGAAGGGCTGCACGGTCACGTTGTAGAGCCGTTGAACCGCGAGCCCCGTTTCCTCGCGCACTTCGCGGAGCGCGGCGTCCTCCGGCTCCTCGCCCGGCTCGATGCGGCCGTGCACCGTTTCCCACGCACCAGGGCAGCGAGTGGTGAGGGAACGCTGCAGGGTGAGAACTCTCCACTCGCCGTGCTCCCGCGCGACGAGGAAGACGTCGATCGTGCCGACGTTGACGGTGGCCATCAGCGAATGCGGCGGAGGTAGTAGCAGAGGTGAGCCATCGGTCGCCCACGGAATCTGCAATGTAGAGGGTTCCGCTGGCGACCGGCGCGCCGGTTCGTTAACGAGACGCACCGGCGCGGCAGCGACGCGCCGGAGCTCCTCCATGGTCGTTTCGCCCTTCCGCACGAGGGCGAGCCCGGATTCCCAGAGTGTGCCGCAACCATTGGCGCGCGCTGCCTCGGCGAGCGATTCGGTAGGCGCGCCCGCGGACACACGTCGCTCGAACTCGGGCGACGTCGTGAGAATCTCCGCGATCGCCCGGCGGCCGCGATAGCCCGCGCCGTCGCAGGCGTCGCAGCCTGCGCCTGAGCATTCCGTGCAGACGCGCCGAACGAGCCTCTGCGCGACCACACCCTTCACCGCCGTCGCGATCTGGTAGCTGGCGACGCCGATGTCGATGAGCCGAGTGACGGCGCTCGCGGCGTCATTGGTGTGGAGGGTCGAGAGAACGAGGTGGCCGGTGAGCGACGCCTGAATCGCGATCTCCGCGGTCTCCTTGTCGCGGATCTCGCCGACGAGAATCACATCGGGATCCTGGCGCACGATCGAGCGGAGCGCGGCGCCAAAGGTGAGCCCGGCGCGTTCGTGCACCTGCACCTGCACGATGCCCGGTAGCCGATACTCGATTGGATCCTCGACGGTCACCACGTTCACGCCACGTGACTGGATCTCGCGGAGCGCCGCATAGAGCGTCGTCGTCTTGCCCGAGCCGGTTGGGCCGGTGATGAGCACGAGTCCCTCGCGCTGCTCGAGCAGCGTGCGAATGCGGCGAAGATCGTCGTCCGCGAAGCCGATCGCCTCGAGCGTGCGGAGGCCGCCGGTACCATCGAGCACGCGCACGACGATCTTTTCGCCGTGCGACATAGGCAGCGTCGACACGCGGAGATCGACGACGGTTCCAAGGACGGCGACACGAGCGCGTCCGTCCTGCGGACGCATGCGATCCGCGATGTCGAGCCCGGAGAGAATCTTCACGCGCGACACGAGCGAGGGGGCGACCGAGCGGGGAAGGGTGCGCACCTGCCGCAGGATACCATCGACGCGATGCCGAACGGCGATGCCCTGCTCTTCCGGTTCGAGATGCAGGTCGCTCGCGCCAGCGCTGATGGCCTCGCCGAGCAGCTGATCGACTAGCCGGGTGATCGACGCGCCGACGTCAGCCGCGTTCTCCGACGTTCCGCCCTCCGCGCTGAAGGTGAGATGCTGCACTTGGATCGGGGGCGCGACAGGATCTCGGCGCGAAGACGCTTCGGGATAGACACGATCGAGGTGGTGTGCGATCTCCTCCGCCGATGCGAGCTCCCAGCGGACGCGATGCCCCGTCGCGAATGCGATGGCTCGCTCGGCGTCGAGATTGAGGGGATCGCTGGTCGCGACGATGATGGTGCCCTGATCCACCGCGACGGGAAGGACGCGATGGCGACGAGCCCACCGCTCGGCGAGGAGGGCGATGGCGCGGGGATCGATGCGCGTGAAGTCGGCGCGAGCGAGCTCGAGAAGGGGAGAGGCGGCCATGAACGGAGGCTAGCGCGCCGCTCACCGCGCGCATCATCTGGATCGCGCGGGCCGTCGCGTTTAGCCTCATGGGCGCTCGCCTGCGGCTCGCTCTCGGGGCGCTTCGCTCTCGGGACGCTACAGAATTCCCCAGAAATCGCGCGTTACATCCACGTTCAAGCTCCACCCGCCGTTGCGCAGTCCGCGAGCGAGCTGGATCCGCATCAAATCGAAGAAAGGCTGCACGCCAACTCCGGCGCTTGGATAGATCCCCGGCGGATGCCCGACGTCGCTCGAGATCGCGCGACGCGCATAGGTACCCTGCACGAATGGCGCGATCGTCGCCTGGCCGGGGATGCGGCCGAATCGGCCCAGCGACACCGAAGGCGCCGGCATTTGCGTGCGCCACTCGAGCCGAGTCGTCGCGCCGGCAAGGGCGCCGAGCTCGTGAAAGCGATAGCCCGGCGCACTCAGGGGACCGCCAAAGTAAAGCCACTCCTGCGCGGGCATGGCAGCCGTGCTGCCAACTGCACCGCCTGCCGCCGTCAGCGCGAGCCGGCCGCGCTCGAACGGCCGCTCGACCGATACGGTGGCGAACGCGCGTCCGACGGTGGACGTCCCGATCGGAAAGGCCGCGTCGTCGGTCGTGAGATGACTCAGGCGCAGCTCTCCACTCGCGCGCAGCTCCGTGCCGAGAAACGAAAGCGCCGTCGGACGCTCGACCGCCAGCGAGAAGCGCAGCGCGCGCAGCCGAGCCGCCGGGACGAGCGGCTCGAAGCTCCCGCTCGCGGGCACCGCCCGAATACGGAGCGGACGCTGGCGCTCGAGCGAGGCGTCAAAGCGCACTTTCAAGCCCGCCATACCGCGAGCGTCAAGACCGAAGCCGACGCCCTGGACGCCATACGGGTCGGTCGCGTCGGCGCCGAACTCCTGCGCAGCGAGCGAGTTCACCAGGCGCGAGCGCTCCTGGATGTCACCCGCCTCGCGGAAATCGCGAAGGCCGAAAGCGCGAATGCCCAAGCGCGGCGACTGCCAGTCGAGACCAGCCGCGCCCTTCACCTCACGATCGTCCACGCCGTAGCGCGCACTGCCCCGCGCACCGAACCCACCGCCGAACCGCGATGCGACGCCGAGCCCCAGGGCAAACCCTTCCGCGCGATCGAAGCGGACGAAATCCGAGACTCCGCCCGCGGCCAGGGTGAGCGTCTGCGGACGCTGCAGCGCCTGTGCGCGGACGAGTGAGCGCGCCTCCTCCTGCACCTTGCGAACCTCCGCGTCACTCACGGCGCGCACATCGAAGGGCAGCGAGTCGAGGATGCGCCCCGAGAAGTGAAACGTGTCGGTAACGGTCTTCGGCGCGAGGACAATTTCCGGACCGTTGAAGAACTGCGGAGACAGGCCGACGTTCACCTGGTAGTCGCGGATCTCCCACCGGCCGCGGATGATGCCGCGAATGGGATAGTCGAGCCAGGTGCCGCCACGACGAATCTCGAGCTCCTGCCTGGCCGGCAGCCAGAATCGCCCATTGACGAGACTGTTCTCGACGATGACGAACAGATCTTCCAGCGCATTGTCGCGAAAGGCAGCGCGCGTGAAGTTGAAGGCCATTCGCACGACCTGCGCGTCGTCGGGATCGATGTACACCGCGCCGATGATGCGAGGCGCGCGATCGTTCTTGGGCCGAACCTTCACCTCGAGCACACGAATCGTACGTCCCGGAAGCTGGAGACTGAACGAATCGGCGGTGATCGCGAAGTCGTACGTCGTGAGTCCCTGGGCAGACAGCGGATGCGGGACGTCGAGCACTTCGTCGCCGTCGCCCAACCGGATGATCGCCGGAAAATTATTCTGGACGATGCCGAGGTGGTCGCGGTGGTAGGCGATATCCGTCGGAAGCATCAGCGTGTCCCGGCGCCCCAGAATACGCTGCTTGCTCAGGTTGGGCGCGAGCCAATAGACTTCGTTCACCAGCTCGTCGGCCTTCACGACCTTTGGTGGCTCGGCGAGCCCTTCGCCCACTTGGGCGAGGAAGGTGACATAGCCGTGCGCGACGGCTTTGTAGTCCTTGAGTCCCGTATCGGCGAGCTGCTGTGCGCGCCGCGCGGTGGCGCGCTCGACAAGGGCTCGCGTGCGCGCGTCGTTCCATTCCTGGGCACTCGCCGCGTTGGGCGCGAGGGCCACCAACCACAAACCGCATGCGGCCCAGGCCGCGGCGAACAAGCGATGCATCGATGAAAGTTCGCCCGCGTGTACACACCGGACAAGCGCGCAGAGTCGACCAATGAGCTTCGAGGATTTTCGGCGCCGAGCGCGTCCCGAGTATCTCGTTCCCGTCTGGCGCGACTGTCTGCTCGACACCGATACGCCGGTCACGGCCTTCGCCAAGCTGCGCGAGGGACCATTCGCCTTTCTGCTCGAGAGCGCACCGGCAGGAGGCGAGACGTGGGCGCGGTACACCTTCCTTGGCAGCGCGCCGCGCGCTGCGTGGCGGCTGCGCGAGGGGGTCGTCGAGGATTGGACGCCCGCACTCGGGTGGCATGGCAGCCGCACACCGGAACATCCCCTCGAGGATCTGGACGCGTTGGTGCGCGCGTGCCCACCGGTGGACCTCCCGGAGCTGGGTGGCTTCTGGAGCGGTGCGGTCGGCTTCTTCAGCTACGACGTCGTTCGGCTCATCGAGCGGCTGCCATCGCCGCCACCGCGTGGCGACGCGGCCCCCGATGCATTGTTCGTCTTCACCGACGCGCTCGTCATCATCGACAACCTGCGGGCACAGGCGCGCGTCGTCGTGGGAACTCCAATCGGTCGCGATACGAGTGAGAGGGCGCTGCGCGCCGCGTACGACACCGCGCTCGCCACGGTCGAGCGAACGATCGCGCGGCTCCGCGTACCGATGACGCTGCCCTCGCTCGATCTGCGAGCCGATGCGCCGCCGGCCACCGGTGTGTCGACGTACACCCGCGCGAAATTCGTCGCCGACGTGGATCGGATCAAGGAATACATCGCCGCCGGCGACGCATTCCAGGTGCTGCTCGCGCGCCGCATTCGGGTGCCGTTCGACTTTGCGCCGGAGGAGCTATACCGCGCACTGCGCGCGCTGAATCCGTCGCCGTACATGTACCATCTCGTGCTCGACGGAATGGAGATCGTCGGAAGCTCGCCCGAGCTGCTCGTGCGCGTGGATGGTGAGCGGGTCACGGTGCGTCCAATCGCCGGCACGCGGCCGCGGGGCGCGACGCCCGACGCTGACGCCGAGATGGCCGCGGAGCTGGCGAGCGACGAGAAGGAGCGCGCCGAACATGTCATGCTCGTGGACCTCGGGCGGAACGACGTGGGGCGGATCGCCCAGTACGGGAGCGTCCGGGTGACGGATTACATGACGGTGGAGCGCTACTCGCACGTGCTGCACCTGGTGAGTCAGGTCGAGGGCCGGTTGCGTCCGGGGCTCGACGCGCTCGACGCATTTCGCGCGACCTTCCCCGCCGGCACCATGACCGGCGCGCCGAAGGTTCGCGCGATGGAGATCATCGACGAGCTGGAGCCGGAGCGACGGGGCGCGTACGCCGGCGCGGTGGGGTATCTCGCCGCGGGCGGGTCCCGCATGGACATGGCGATCACCATCCGCACCTGTGTGATCGCGGACGGCGTCGCGTCGGTGCAGACCGGCGCCGGCATCGTGCAGGATTCGGTGCCGGCGAGTGAATGGACCGAAACGGAGAACAAGGCGCGCGCGATGCTGACGGCCATCGGGCGGGTGCGCGACGCCATGACTCGCGGCCGCCAGAACACGTCCGACTAGGCAACGCCCCTCCCTCACCGCATATTCGTCCCCGATGATTCTTCGACTCGTCAGTCCAGACGGCACGCAGTCATACGACTTGCGCGATGGTGTCCCGCTCATCGTGGGGCGCGCGGCGACGTGCGACCTTCCCGTGTTCGACCCGACGATCTCGCGGCGCCACGCCCAGCTCGTCGCCGATGGGAATGCATTGCGCATCCGCGATCTCGGCTCGAGCAACGGCACGTTCGTCAATGGCGCCAAGATCGAGCAGGCGACCGTGGCACTCGACGATCTGGTTGCCTTCGGGAAGGTGCCGTTTCGCCTGACGTCGTACGTCGCGCCAGTCGCCGAACACGTGACGCCGCCACCATCGCCGCCGCCCGGCGCGACCATCGTGCGGCAGATTCCGATGCGCGACTCGAACGCGGGGCTGGCGGCGCTCGGCGCACCGCCGACAGTGCCAAGCAGCCTCGCGCGCACCGGCGCGGTGACGCTGAGCACGCCGTCGGCCGACAAGAATCAGCAGAAGCTCGCGACGCTGCTCGAGGTCTCGAAGGGACTGACGCGCGCGGTGGACGTCGACATGATTCTCGACAAGATCGTGGGCTACGCCTACCAGACGCTCGAGGTGGATCGCGTCGCAATTCTGCTGGTGGATCCACACGGCGAGCTGGCACCGAAGATCTCGCGCGACAAGCGAGGCGGCGACGTGCCGCGCGCGGTGCCTCAGTCGATTGCGAGAAAAGCGGTGGCGGAGAAGGTCGCCCTGCTCACGGACAACGCCGGTGAAGACCAGCGCTTCGGCGGGCAGTCGATTCTCATGCAGCAGGTGCGGTCGGCGATCTGCGCGCCGCTCATCGGCAGCGAGGATCGGGTGCTCGGCGTGCTCTACGTGGACAACCCGAGCATCACCCACCGATTCAGTGACGAGGACCTCGAGTTTCTCGTCGCGTTCGCCGGAATCGCGGCCGTCGCCATCGAGAACTCCCAGTTCGCGGAGCGCATTCGCCGAGAGGGGATCGTGCGCAGCAACTTCGAGCGGTACTTCGCGCCGCAGTTGGCTGCCCGAATCGCCGCGTCACCGGAGGCATTGAAGCTCGGCGGCGACAAGCGTCCGGTGGCGGTGCTGTTCAGCGACATTCGCGGCTTCACCGCGCTTTCGGAAACGATGAATCCGGACGCGATGGCAATGCTGCTCACCGAGTACTTCACGGAAATGGTGGAGTGCGTGTTTCGTCACGGCGGCACGCTCGACAAGTTCATCGGCGATGCGGTCATGGCGCAGTGGGGCGCGCCAATCGGAAGCCCTGACGATGCCGATCAGGCGATGGCCGCGGCGATGGAGATGATGGACGAGCTGCGGAAGCTGAATGAAGTGTGGGCGGCTCAGGGCCGGCCGTCGCTGCAGATCGGCATCGGGTTGAACTACGGCGAAGCATTCGCCGGAAACATCGGCTCCGTACGCCGGCTCGAGTTCACCGTCATCGGTGACACCGTGAACACGGCGAGCCGTCTCTGCAGCGCCGCGGCGGCCGCAGAGGTGCTGCTCTCCGACGACATGCGCCGCGCGCTCACCTCGCCTCCGCCACTCGACGAATGCCCACCAATGGAGCTCAAGAACAAGAGCCAGCCGGTGAAGGTGTATCGCGTCCGCAACGAATGACTGAAGGCGCGACTCCGGCCGGCTACGTGCGCGTCACGGCTGGCCGGTGCACCGTCGTCACACGCGATGCGCTCGCGGACGACGCGCGCGCGCTTCTCGCGGAAGGCATGCTCTACGACGCAGCGGCGCGAGACCTTGGCGCGCAGTCGCTGCAGGGACGCGGCGTGGCGTACGCGATCGCTCTTCCCGTCTCCGGCACACGCGTGGTGGTGCGTCGCAACCGTCACGGTGGCCTGTTCGCACCACTGACCCGCGACCTTTTTCTGCCGCCCACCCGCGCGCCGTACGAGCTGGATATGGCACGGAGACTCAGCGCGGCTGTGGTGCGCACGCCGGCGGTCGTGATGTACGGGCTGGAGCGCGTGCACGCGATCTTCTGCCGCGCCGACGTTGTCACGAGCGAGATCGTCGGTGGACGCGATCTTTCGACGTACATGCAACCCGGGGAGACGAACGAAAAGCGCGCCGAGGCTTGGTGCGCGGCGAGTGCGCTCGTGCTCGCGCTCAATGCGGCCGGGGCTCGTCATCACGACCTCAATGTGAAGAACATTCTTCTTGCGCCGGGCGCGAGTGGGCTCGATGCCTGGGTGCTCGATGTGGATCGGGTCGAGTTCGGGGCCTCGAATGAGGCGAGCGTGCGTCTCGGCAACGCGGCGCGCCTGCTTCGGTCGGCGCGGAAGTGGCGTGACGAACGCGGGGCTGTGTTCGATGAACGGGAAATAGCCGCGCTCGACCTTTGTCCGTGAATTTCGGGCAACGGGTCGACTGCTTACTTTTCCCCGATGATTCAGCGACCACTCCGCGACGTCGGAATCGTCATGATGTCGGCGGTCGGCGACGCGGTGCATGTTCTTCCGCTCCTTACCGCGCTCAAGCGTCACTCCCCTGACGTTCGTGTGACGTGGGTGCTCCAGCCTGGCGCGGCGACGCTCGTGCGCGGACACTGGGCGGTGGACGAGATCATCGAGTTCGACAGATCCCGAGGGTGGCGCGCCTACCCGGCTGTTCGGAGGGCGCTCGCGCAGAAGCAGTTCGACGTCGTGCTCGCGCTACAGGTCTATTTCAAAGCCGGGATCGTCACGTCGTTCACTCATGCGCCGGTGAAGCTCGGATTCGACCGAGCGCGAGCGCGCGATCTCAACTGGCTCTTCACCACCGATCGTCTGCCCGCGCGCGAGGGACAACATGTGCAGGATCAGTACTTCGAGTTTCTCGAGGCGCTGGAGATCCCGCATGAGCCGGTCACGTGGGATCTCGGGCCGTGGGAGCACGAGCGCGCCTGGCAGCGCGAGTTTCTCGCGAAGTTCGACCGGCCCATCGCGCCGATCGTCGTCGCGACGAGCAACGCCGAGAAGGACTGGATGCCCGAGCGGTGGGCCGAGGTTGCGAATGCGCTCTGGCACGACTTCGGTCTTCAGCCCCTTCTCGTCGGCGGACGTTCGGCGCGCGAACTCACCGCGGAGCGCGTGATCCTCGAGCAGACGAAGGTGCCCGTCGCGTCGGCGCTCGGCAGTGGACTGCGCAACCTCGTCGGCATTCTCGACGGTGCGGCGCTCGTCCTCTCGCCCGACACCGGGCCGCTGCACATGGCCGTCGCGCTCAACCGGCCGGTCATCTCGCTCATGGGCTATACCAACCCGAAGCGCGTTGGGCCCTATCGCCGCTTTCACGATCTGCTCATCGATGCGTACGGGGATCCTGGCGAGAACTATCCGATCTCGATGGAGAATCGTCCCGGTCGCATGTCGCGCATCGGGGTGCGCGACGTGCTGGACAAAGTCGAGTATTGGCGCGCGAACTATGCGTCGGTGGTGAGCGAGCCAAAGCGATAGCGCACGCCGAGATCGGCCATCAAGCGCACGAGGCGCTGCAGCGGCAGCCCCATTACGGCGAAGTAATCTCCATCCACTCGCGCCACGATCGTCGCGCCGTAACCCTGGATGCCGTACGCGCCAGCCTTGTCCATCGGCTCTCGCGTAGTGATGTAGGCGTCGATCTCGTCCGGCGTGAGCGGATGGAAGGTGACGTCCACCTCCTCGACCGCGGAGCGCTCGACGCCGCGCCACTTCACGGCGATGGCGGTGATGACGGTGTGTGAGCGACCGGCGAGTCGCGACAACATCGCCGCGGCCTCCGCTTCATCACGCGGCTTGCCGAGTACGTCGCCGTCCACGACGACAATCGTGTCGCTCCCGATGACCAGGGCATCCGGCGCATCCCGGGCGACGACATCGGCCTTCTCGCACGCGAGACGCTTGGCGTGCGCCCGTGGTTGCTCTCCGGCAAGATAGGCTTCATCGATGTCCACTGGCCGCACCTCGTGTGCGATGCCGACGAGCGTGAGCAGTTCGCGGCGTCGAGGCGACTGCGAGGCAAGGATGACGTGCGGTGCGGTCATTTCTCCAGCCAGAGCGTTACGGGTCCGTCGTTCACCAGCTCGACCTCCATCATCGCACCGAACTCTCCGGCCTCCACTGTCGCTCCTCGCTCACGGAGCAGCGTGAGGAATCGCTCATAGAGTGGAATCGCCACATCCGGCCTCGCCGCGTCGATGAAGCTCGGGCGCCTCCCCTTCGCGGCGTCGCCGTACAGGGTGAACTGGGAGACGACGAGCAGCGCACCGCCGACCTCCGCGAGCGAGAGATTCATCTTGTCGTCCGCATCGGCGAAGAGGCGAAGTCCTACCACCTTGTCGGCCATCCACACGAGCGCGTCCTCGCTGTCGCCGATGGTGAATCCGACCAGCAGCAAATAGCCGCGCTCGATGCGGCCAGCCACTCGGCCGCCGACACGAACCTCGGCGCGCGACACCCGTTGCAATAGAAGACGCATGCGCCAAAGATAGTTGTCCGCTTGTTCGCGAGCAGCCTTGGCACGAGCTTGTGTTTGTCGTCCTGAGCAAAGCGAAGGACCTGCACCTCCCAACCCGGGATTCATGCCCGCACGCCCATTCGAACAGACCGTCGACGTCGAAACGCCCGAGCTGGTCGTGCTGACCTACTCGCTGGCGGGCATTGGGTCGCGCGTGCTGGCCGGACTCACGGATCTCTTCATCTGCATCGGGACTCTGTTCGCCATCGCCGTCGCAGTGGTGATGCTCGGCGGTCGCATCTCGCTCGCGTCCGACCTGACGGCGAGTTGGGGGACGGCTCTCCTCATCCTCGCGCAGTTCGTCATCCTCTGGGGCTACTACGTGCTCTTCGAGGGGCTGATGGACGGGCAGACGCCGGGAAAGCGCCTACATCGTCTGCGCGTCGTCCGCGAAGGCGGCTACTCGGTGACCTTCGGCGTGTCGGCGGTGCGCAATCTCGTCCGCATGCTCGACATGCAGCCCGGCGTGTTCTACCTCGTCGGGCTGACGAGCCTGTTTTTCACGAAACGAGGGCGCCGACTCGGCGATCTCGTGGCGGGGACGATCGTCGTGCGGGAAGACGTCCGCCCCCTCGCGGCGCCGGTACGCGACAAACGCGACCAGACGCCCGGCACGGCGGCCCTCCAGACGGCGCTGAGCGAGGACGAATACGCCGTGCTCGCGCGCTTCGTGGACCGATGGAGTGCATTGGAGCCGCTCCGCCGTGCAGCACTGTCGGCGCGGCTCGCAACGCGGTTCGCCGCCGCGCTGCCCGACGACGGACGCCCCCCCGGGCGGCGCCTGCTCGAGCTGCATGAGCGAGAGCGACGCGCCCGGACACGTGGCGTTGCCTCGCGCGGTGATACGGGCGCCGGTCGCGAGCGGCAGGCGCTCATCGCGGCGGGCATGGGGCGATGGACCTCCTTTGCGGCGAAGCTTGCCACCGCACAGAAACGCGGCCTCAAGGTGCTCGGCGAGGATGGCGTGCGCGACTTCGTCTCGGAGTACCGCGCACTCTCGGCGGATCTCGCGCGCCTCCGCACTGCGTCGGCCGGCCGCGCGCTCGATGAGATGTTCTACCTCGGGCGGCTCGTCGCGGGAGCGCACAACCTGCTCTATCGCGATCGAGGAATGAGCCTTCGCGGCGCGGTGCACTTTCTCTTCACCGATGTTCCGCGTGAAGTCCGGCGCAGCGCCGCGCCGATCGCGCTCGCGGCCCTGCTGCTCTTCGGGCCGGCGCTGATCGCGGCAGTGGGCGTCGCGCGCACGCCCACCCTCGCGAGCAAGCTGCTGCCGGCGGGCATGCTGCAGCGCGCCGAGGACGGCGTGCGCCGCACGCGCAACGGTGAGGGCTACATCGACGATCCGCAGCTTTTGCGTCCGGTGATGGCGAGCAGCATCGTGACGAACAACGTGCAGGTGACCTTCGCCGTCTTCGCGGGAGGAGTGACGGCTGGGCTGTTGAGCGTGTTGATGCTCGTCCTGAATGGCATCTCGCTCGGAAGCGTCGTCGGCCTCTACGCGAGCAAGGGGATCGCGCGGTTGCTGCTCGCGTTCGTCGCGCCACATGGCGTGCTGGAGCTGTTCGCCATCTGCGTCGCCGGCGGGGGAGGGTTTCTCATCGCCGCGGGCTTGCTCATGCCGGGACCGCGCACGCGTGGTCGAGCGCTGGTGGAGAACGCGCGCCGCGCCATTCGGCTCATCGCCGCGTCGACCTTTCTGCTCGTGATCGCCGGTGCACTCGAAGGATTCGTATCTCCGATCGAATGGTGGCCGATCGAAGGCAAGCTCGCTGTGAGTGGCGTGACGCTCGTGTTCCTCGTGGCCTACCTGTCCGGGGGCCGACGCCGCGCCGGTGTGACGTCGCCGTCGGATGCCGGTGAACCAGGCGCGCTGGCGCTCGCCGCGATCAGAGCGCGCCGCGCGACTTGAGCTCGAGGTACTGGTTCACCACCGCGGCCGCCATCGCGTCCGGCGCCACATCGAGCACGACGACGCCCGCATCGCGCATCCGCTGGAGTGCGGTGAGACGTTCGGCGAGCAGCTCTTCGGCGGCCGCGCTCGCGTAAAGCTCCGAGACGCCAATGCCGGGAGCGGCGGCGGCGTGGATGAGCGCGTCGTTTCGCAGTGCGACGACGAGCGCGAGGTGGCGCGAGGCGCCGCGCGTGAGATGCGCCAGCAGCGCCCGGGCAGCGCGGGCGTCGATCACGTCGGTCACGAGCACGATGAGCGCGCGCTTGCGCTGGCGCTGCGCAAGCGTGCGGAAGGCTGCGGCGTAGTCGGGCTCGACCAGGGTCGGTTGTACGGGGACGAGCGCGGTGCGCAGCGCGTGTAACGCCGTGACGCCGCGCTGGGCCGGCACCAGCGCGCGAAGCTGATCGTCGAACACCAACGCACCAACCCGATCGCCAGCGGTAATCGCGACGTCCGCGAGGAGCAGTGTCGCGGAGAGCGCGTACTCGAATCGCGGATATCGTCCGGCGAGCTGCGTCATCGAGCGCCCCGCGTCGACGAGTATGAACACGGTCTGCGACTGCTCCACCGTGAACTCACGAGTGATGGTGTGCCCTCGGCGAGCGGTCGCCTTCCAGTCGATGTGCCGAGGATCGTCGCCCACCACGTAGTCGCGCAGCCGAGCAAAGCTGCGCCCCTCGCCGCGACGCCGCGCGTCGCGAACGCCCACAGTCGCGAGCCCGTGATGCACGGCAAGCCAACGGAAGCGCTTGACGCCGGCCAGCGAGGGCGCAACGAACACGCGGTCGGCTTGGCGGTAGCGGAAAGTGCGCACGGCGAGCCCCAGCGGCGTGCGCACTCGCACGGCTACGTCGCCCAGCGGAGCCTCTCCCCGCTCCGCGCCAACAACGTCGAACTCGAAGCCGACAGTGCCGCGAGCTGGAAGCGCGGTCTCGATGAACGGCACTGCACCCGAGAGATGCTTCACCGGAAGCGCATCGAAGACCGTGGCGTGAAGGGAGCGTCCCCAGCGGGATGAGAGCGTGTACCTCCCCTCCGCGTGGTCTCCCACGCCGACCGTTTCCGCAAGCACGCGTTGCACATCGAGGTCGTCGCGCCCCGGAAGTGCCGCCACGTCCACGACGATCGCAACCACGAGCGCAAGCAACACGAACGCCGCGATCACTGCCCCAATCCGCCAGCCACTGAGCAGCCAGAGCGGCGCCACGACGGCTACCGCGAGCGCGAGCCGGCGTGTCGGTGTGAACCCGACAGCCCCGCGAACGTCCCTGACCCGTCGGCGCAGCGCACCGGTGTCCGCCATTCCGCTACTCCGGCACGCGAACGCGATCCAGCAGCGCGACCAGCACGTCGTCGGCCGTGCGGCCTTCGACCTCCAGTTCCGGCGAGAGCGCGATTCGATGCCGAAGCACCGCGGGCGCGATTCTCTTCACGTCATCCGGCGTCACGAAGTCGCGGCCCTCGAGCACCGCGACCGCACGCGCCGCGCGGAACAGCGACACCGTGGCGCGCGGCGACGCCCCCAACGCAAGCATTCGCTCATCGCGCGTCGTGCGCGTGATGTCGGCGATGTACGCGCGCACCTCCTCCGCCACGCGCACGCCATCGACCAGCCCCCGCAGCCCGATCACTTCCGTCGCGCTCAGCGCCGCGGGCATCGCCGCATCGTCGAGGCGCTCGGCGTCGAAGCCGCGCTCGTAGCGGCTGAGCAGCTCGAGCTCCGCCTCGCGCGACGGATACGGCATCACCGCCTTGATGAGAAATCGGTCGAGTTGCGCTTCGGGCAGCGGATACGTCCCCTCGTGTTCGACGGGATTCTGCGTGGCGAACACGGTGAACATGTCGCCGAGCGGCCGAGACACGCCGTCCACCGTCACCTGTCGTTCGGCCATTGCCTCGAGCAGCGCGGCCTGCGTCTTCGCCGGCGCGCGGTTGATCTCGTCGCCCAGCAGCAGATCGGTGAACACGGGGCCGGACTGAAATTCAAAGCCGCGCGCCGGATCGCGGAGCACGTTCACACCGGTGACGTCGGACGGCATCAGGTCCGGCGTGAACTGGATGCGCGCGAAGCGAAGACCGAGCGCAGCGGAGAGCGATCGCACGAGCAGCGTCTTCGCCGTGCCGGGCACGCCCTCCACGAGCACGTGACCGCGTGCCAGGAAGGCGACGAGCGTGTCGGCGACTGTCGCCTCCTGCCCGACGATGCGCGTCGCGACCGATTGCCGTACGCGGTCGAGAAGGTCGGCGCCCTGAGCGGGCGTGATCGAAGAGCTCATGTGGAAGTCGTCGTCAGAGTGTGTTCGATGCGGCGAAGCGCCGCTCCGACCGCGGGGAGATCGCGGTCGGCAATCGTTTCAAGTAGCGCGCGGCGCACCAGCGCGACGTCCGGGTCGAGCGCAGGGGCGCGCGCAACCGCCGCGTCGAGGAATTCGTCGTCGGGGCGAGCGCGCGCGCCCGCCCCCCCCCGCTCCACGCGCCAGCGTAGGCCGCGAAGCAGCCGTGCGGTGATCGTGCGCGTCGCCCGCACCTGCTCGTACGCGTGCGCAAGCGCGTCCACCTGCTCGAGCGGATCGCGCCGCTCGATGCGCTCGATCACCTGCGGCGGAACTGGACGCGGCGCGACCGCGAGCAGAAGGATGAGCGCCGCGAGCACCGCCACCGACAGAGCGCGTCCCAGCGGGTGATCCACGAGAAACTCGGCCGTCACGCCAAGGACGCTGGAACGCGAGCCAAACCCCTGGTGGTATTCGTCGAACACGAGCGTGGCGCGCGGAGCGGGCCCGCCCGCTCGCAGCCATTCGAGCATACGCACCGCGATCACATCGGCGCCCCATGCGCAGTGCCGCAGCACGTCGTTGCGAAGCAGGTCCGGATCAGCGACGACGACGACCCTTCCCTGCCCGAGCGGAAAGCCCACCGCGGCATCGCCCGGATGTGGCATTCCGAGCTCTTCACGGTAGAGCGACGCGAAGACGAGACGCTCCGCCGGCACACCGTGCAGCCAGCGGAGGCCGAACAAATGAACCCTGGCATCGGCCCACAGCGGTGGAGTCATCTCCCTTCGCCCAACGCACTGGGAGCTCGCGGCGTCGGGCAGAGGGAGAATTCCTCCACGCGGGAAGTGCGTCACGCCGAGTGAATCGGAGAGCGGCGTGCGCCCCTGCAGCACGAGCAGGAGGGCATCACCGCCGCGCACCGCTTCGAGATATCGGTGCGCCTCGGTGGGAGTCACGGGCGTCACCGGGGCCAGCACGGCGTGAATCGTTCGGCCATCCGCGGCGAGCGGCGCGGGCAGACTGTCCTGCTGAATCGTGCGCCAACCCAACCGTGCCGACATGTCGTGAAGCACCCGCGCGCCGAGCGAGCTCGCCAGGTGCGATGAGAGTCGTGGGTCGCCGAAGCGTCCCGACGCAGCCTGCGGCGTAATGAGCGCGACGATGAGCGCGACCGTGCCAACGACCGGTAGTACGACCCCTGGTCGCGTCCACCACTCGCGCGCGCGCGGCGCGGCCGGAAGCATCGTCATGCGGCGCGTGCCCGGGCGTGGAAGGGCGCGCTCAGCTCGCGCAATTCCGCCAGCGCGGCGGCATCAGCGCGGCCGTGCCCATAGACCACGACGTCGAAGCGGCGGGTAAACTCGCGAAAGGGGACGAGCGACACGGCGCCGCGCCGACGGAGCTCCCGCGCGTAATCGCCGCTCGTCTTCGACGGGTCCGGACGAAGCCGCTCCAGCCTGCCGAGCGACAGGATGACGCCGCGATAAAGTGCGTGCGCCGCCTCCTCGTAGCGTCCCTGCGCCGACAGTGCATCCGCCGCCTCCCACGGATCATCCGCCGACACCGCGCCACGCCGGTGCGTGGCGCGCTCGGCGCGATCATCTCTCGCGCTCGCGGCGATGATCAGACGCACCACGACGAAGAGTACGATCAGCGCGACGAACGCCAATGCGAACGAGCGAGTCGACGGCATGTGCTTGGACAGCCTCATGAGCCGCTCGAACCACTCCGACATCCAGAGCAGCATGCGATCGGCAAGCGACCGGCGCAGCGAGCGACGAAAGGCCGGGTCGCGCAACACGGCCTGTACGGTGTCGTGCACCGCCGCGGTCGGCCAGTGGCGCTCCGTGCTCTGCAGCAGCAGGAAGGCGATGCTCAGCGGGCGACCGGCTCCGTCGGAGGAGCAATACCCAGCTCCTCCGCCATCAGCTCGATGTCGAGCCCCTCACTCTGGATGCGTGCGTCGTAGTAGAGAAGGCACTCCGTGATCGCGATGACCGGGTACGCGAGGATGGTGTAGAACGCGCCCGCCACTGCCTGCACGACGAAGCTGCCCGACAGCGCGGCGAAGAGACTCACGCCGATAGCGATCACCCAGTAAATGATCGCCACCAGTCCCAGCGTGTTCAGAATGTGCCGCTTCCTGCCTTTGGACAGCGCGCCCGTGCGAGCGAAGGCTTGCGGCAGGCTCGCGTCCTCGAGGATGATCACCGGCGTCAGCGCGAACAGGCGCGCCGCCACGTACAGCGCTCCCACCAGGAAAAAGACGAAGCCAACCACGAGCAGTACATAGCGAAGGACGGCGGCGAACATCACGCGCGGCAGCCGTGGGAGCGCCCGGCGCACCGCCGCCGCAACGTCCACCGGTTCTCCGAGGTAGGTCTGCGAGGCGCATGTGATGATGACGGCGCTCATCAGCGCGAAGGTGAGCCAGACACCGACGCCCGCCAGGAGAGCGACCCACCAGTGCGTCCCCGCCCATTGCTCCGGATCGCCGAGAAAGAGCAGCTCGAGCACGAGCCACGGGAGATAGGCAAGCGCCGAGCACATGACGAACTGGCCGTAGTGCGCGCGAAGGATCTGGAATGCGGCGTCGACGATTTCCGAAACACTGCGTGGACGAAGAGCGGTAGAGACCATGATCTACATCTGCCTGCCCAGCGCGCGCTTTCGTGCGCGAACCGCAATCACGAATCGCTGCGCGTCTTCGGAGCTGAACGACTCGAGCACGTCCTTGCTGTTGACGTTGATGTGCGCGAATCCCGTCTGCGGCTTGCCGTTCCAGTCGAAGACCAATTTCTTGCCATCGTAGCGCACGTCCTTGACCGCCGAGAGGGGGAAGACGACGCGGGTGCCGAGCGCGCTCTGTACGCTGCCCTTCACCATCTTCTCGATCGACGCGCCGAATCCCGAGCCCTGCACGGCGTTCGTGTCGGTCTCGTGGCGCACCTTGGCCAGTGTCTTCTGCGAGAGCCCGCCGCTGATCGAATCGCCGATCAGCGCGAGGTCCACGCCGCTGTCCACACTCGTGATGCGGATGTCGCCCTCCCGCAGTGGTGCGTTCGCCGCGGCGGTGTCGCTGTTGCGGCTGAGTCGCATCGGGATCTTCACGTCATCGTCGCGATGACGGCAGGCGACCGCGAAGATTGCGACGGCGACGAAAAGCAACGGGAGGCGGCAGGGGCGCATGGGTCACTCGGAGCGGGGATGCGCTATGATCGGGGTGTCGCGCCGAGCGCGCAAGATGGGCGATGGTGGTGGTGTCGAACGCCCACCACCTCCTCCCGGCGTTGCCCGCGCGCGCAACGCGGGAGCGATTATCGCTGCGGTACTGCGCGTGCGTCTACTCGACCGTGACCGACTTCGCGAGATTCCGCGGCTGATCCACGTTCAGCCCGCGCTTCGCCGCGATGTAGTACGCGAGCAACTGAAGCGGGATGACCGACAGCACCGGGTTCAGCATGTCGATCGTTTCCGGTACGCGGAACTCGTAGTCGATGATCCCTGCGAGTGACGGCTCGTCGCGGCTCGTGATCGCGATCACCCGGCCGCCGCGCGCCTTCACTTCCTGCACGTTCGACACGACCTTGTCGAACACGGAGTCGTGCGGCGCGATGAAGACGACCGGCATGTCCGCGTCGATCAGCGCGATCGGACCGTGCTTCATCTCCGCCGCGGGATATCCCTCGGCGTGGATGTAGCTGATCTCCTTCAACTTCAGCGCGCCCTCGAGGGCGACCGGGAAGTTGTAGCCGCGACCGAGGTACAGGAAATTCGTCGCGTCCAGGAACGCCTCCGCGATCCTCTCGATCTCCGCCGCACGATCGAGGATGCTCTGGATCTGCGCCGGCAGCTTTTCCAGCGCCTGTGTCACTTCGCGTCCCTGCACCACTGACATCGTGCGCAGACGTCCGAGCTTGAGCGTGAGCAGGGCGAGCGCGACCACCTGGCTCGTGAACGCCTTGGTCGACGCAACGCCGATCTCCGGGCCAGCGTGGAGATAGATGCCGCCGTCGTCCTCACGCGCGATGGTCGAGCCGACCTGGTTCACGAGGCCGAGCGTCTTCGCGCCGCGGCGCTTTGCCTCGCGCATCGCGGCGAGGGTGTCAGCCGTCTCGCCCGACTGCGAGATCACGATGCAGAGTGTGCGCTCGGTGACGATCGGATTGCGGTAGCGGAACTCCGACGCGTATTCGACTTCGCAGCGAATGCGCGCATGCTCCTCGATCATCATCTTGCCGATGAGCGCGCTGTGCCAGCTCGTGCCGCACGCCGTGATGATGATGTGGTCAAAGTGCTGAAGCTCGTCCTTGCTCAGATTGAGGCCGCCGAGCTTCGAAAAGCCGTCGTCATCCACCGAGCGGCCGCGCATGGTATTCTGGATCGTCTCCGGCTGCTCCATGATCTCCTTCAGCATGAAGTGATCGAAGCCGCCCTTCTCGATCTGCTCGAGATTCCAATCGATCCGGTTCACGCGCTTCTTGATGGTCTGCGCGTTGAGATCCATCACGCGATAGTCGTCCTTCGTCAGCACCGCCATCTCGCCGTCGTCCAGATACACGACACGACGCGTGTACTGGAGGATCGCGGCGACGTCGCTGGCGACAAAGTTCTCCCCCTCGCCCAGGCCGATGAGAAGCGGGCTGCCCTTGCGCGCGGCAACGATCTTGTCCGGGTCCTTCGCGGAGATGACGGCGATGCCATACGTCCCTTCGACGAGGGCGAGCGCGTCGATCACGGCCTCTTCCAGATTGCCGTCGAACGCGGCCTCGATCAGATGCGCGAGCACCTCGGTGTCGGTCTCCGACACGAAGGTGTGCCCGGTCTTCTGCAGCATCGCGCGCAGCGGTCCGAAGTTCTCGATGATCCCGTTGTGCACCACCGAGATCGTCCCCGTGCAGTCATGGTGCGGATGCGCGTTGCACTCGTTCGGTGCACCATGCGTGGCCCATCGCGTGTGCGCGATGCCCAAGTTGCCCTGCACCGGATTCTTTTCGATCGCGGCCTCGAGCATGGCGATCTTTCCCTTCGCCTTGCGCGTCTCCACACCAGCGCCGTTCATCAGCGAGACACCCGCCGAGTCGTAGCCGCGGTACTCCAGGCGCTTCAGCCCGTCCACGAGCAGCGTCGTTGCGTTCTTCGCGCCCACGTATCCGACAATTCCGCACATGATTGACTTTCCTTGTTTGAAGATCCGGTCTCGCGCCCGCTCAGCTCTCGAGAGCGTCGAGCGGCTCGCGTGACCGGCGCACCAGCTCCCGCGCCGCGTCTTCGTTCGGCGCTTCGGCAATCACCCGGACTATAGGTTCAGTTCCAGACGGACGAATGTGAACCCACCGGTCCGGCCACGACAGCCGCAGCCCGTCCTGCGTATCGACTGTTGCGTCCGGAAATGCCGAGCGAAGTGCAGCATACACCGTGTCGAGGCTCGCGTTCGGCCGGTCCAGCTTCTCCTTCACGATCACATACCTGGGCAAACCTGCCACGATCGCGCTCAGCGGACGGCCCTCTTCCACAAGTAATTGCAGGAGCAGGGCCGCGCCGATTGGCGCATCGCGCCCAAGGTGCACTTCGGGGAGAATCACCCCCCCGTTTCCCTCTCCGCCGATGGGCGCATTCAGCTCCCGCATGCGCACCGCCACGTTCACTTCGCCCACCGGCGCCCGGACCGCGGCGACTCCCGCCTCGCGCGCCACATCATCAATCAGCATGCTCGTGGAGAGATTCGTCACGATGGGGCCCGAGCGGTACCGGAGCACCAGCCGGGCAGCGAGCGCGAGGGTGTAGTCCTCACCCACAGCTCGGCCCTCGTCGCTCACCAGCGCCAGACGGTCGACGTCCGGGTCTACCGCGAAGCCGATGTCGGCGCCGGACGCGGTCACGAAACGCTCGAACTCGCGCAGATTGGCCGGGATCGGCTCGGGCTCTCTGGGGAAGCGTCCGTCGGGCTCCATGTTCAGGCCAACAACCTCGCAGCCGAGCCGCTCGAGCAGCGCGGGCATGATCGTGGCGCCGGCGCCGCGCACGCAGTCCAGGGCCACCTTGAACCGGCGCGCTCGAATGGCGTCGGCGTTCAGGTAGGGGATGGCGAGCACAGCCTCGATATGGCGGCCGGCCGCGTCGTCGTCCTGGGTAACCGTGCCGATTCTGTCCCAGGTCGCGTGAGGCGTCCCGGTATCCACGAGGGCACGCATTGCAGCGCCCTCACTGGCCTCGAGGAACAGCCCGCTCGACCCGATGCACTTGAGCGCGTTCCACTCGATCGGGTTGTGGCTCGCGGATAGCATCAGCCCGCCCGCGGCGTGGTGATGCTCCACGGACAGTTGGCAGCCGGGGGTGGTGGTCAACCCGATGTCGATCACGTCGCAGCCAACGAGCTGAAGCGTGCCCACGACAATGCGGTGGAACATGGGTCCCGAAACGCGACTGTCGCGCCCGACCACGATCGCCTTTGACGGATTGTTCGCGATCGACCATGCGCCGAATGCTGCGGCATACCGCGCGACGACCTCGGGCGTGAGCGCCTCGCCCACGCGTCCCCGAATCCCGGACACTCCCACCATCAATCCTTCCACGCCGCCACCCTGCGCCATGACTCCTCCGTCAGTGAGAAGCCGAAAGCTATTCCGGTCAACTACCCGGGCAAGCGCAGGAGGCGCTTGTCTACACGTGATCTCGCCCGGTAACTTCGGGGCGTGCCGGATCGTCGCGGCGTCGCCCATGGCTCCAGCTTTCCCTCCCCGCCCCTCTCTCCTCTGCCCGCTGCTCCGAAATTCCCTCTGCGGCTCAAGATGGCGGCCATCGCTGGCGGCGCCGTCCTGCTCACGCTCGTGATCGTCGTCGCGCCAGCGTTTGGCGGCCTTCGCAATGTCCTCGCGCTCGGCCAGGCCGATCGCCTCGCCATCAAGATCGCGGCGTATTCCGCCGTCGCGCTCGTGCTCGCGGTGGCGATCGCCTTCTGGGGCGCGGGGCGCCTTTCGCGCGGCATGTTCGAGCTCTCGCAGCAGTCAGAGCGGGTTGCGCAGGGTCTGCTACGCCAGGAGTTGACCTTCGAGTCGGATGACGAGGTCGGCCAGCTCGCCAATTCCTTCCGCGAGATGACGCACGGCCTGCGCACGCTCGTCGCGCAGCTCGATTCCAGCGCCACGGACGTCGCGACCACCGCGGAGCAGCTCGCCGCGAGCGCCGAACAGATGACGGCGTCGACGCAGCAGGTGTCGAGCGCGGCAGGGGCCATCGCGGACGCCGCCGCCTCGCAGACGCGCGGCGTCAACAATGCCTCCGATGCATCGAGCCGCGTTGCGAGTCGCGCGGCGGCCGTCGCCAGTCACGCCGAGCAGGCACGCAGCGCGGCCGACGTCGCGCAGCGCACCACGCGGCGCGGCACGATCGCCGCGGGCGAAGCGCTCAAGGCGATGGCTGAGATCAGCGCCGTCACCGGAGCGGCCGTTCCCGCCGTCGTGGAGTTGGGAGAGAAATCCCAGCGCATCGGGAAGATCACGGACGTCATCGGCGCCATCGCGCGGCAGACGAATCTGCTCGCCCTCAACGCGGCAATCGAAGCGTCGCGCGCAGGTGAGCACGGCAAGGGATTCGCCGTCGTCGCCGACGAGGTGCGAAAGCTCGCCGCCGAGACCGCACGTGCGCTCGGCCAGATCCGCCGGCTGGCCGCCGAGATTCGCACGAGTGCCGTGCGCACGGAAGAACAGATCCTCCAGACGAGCGACCGCGTGACGGCCGGCGAGGCGGTCATTCGGGCCTCCGCCGAAGCGCTCACGCAGATCGATCGCGAGATCGCGAGCGCACGCGCGGCCGTCGATCGCATCGTCGATGCTGCCGATGCGCAGCGCGTCGAAGCGGAATCACTCGCACACGAGATCGAGGAGCTCGCGACGGCCGCCGAGACGAACGCCGCCACGGCGCAGGAGGTGAGCGCCGTGGTGCAGGAGCAGACCGCGGCCATGTCGGGAGTGGCGTCCTCGAGCCAGCTTCTCGCGGCTGTCGCCGAACGCCTCAAGGCCTCGCTGCGCCGCTTCGAGATCTGATTCCTCCCTGAGCCCCGAGCACCTCCAGACTGTGAGCAACCCACTCGCGCTTCTTCCGCTCGCCCTCGCGTCGGGCGGCGGGCACATCGCCGCTGTTGGTGCGGCACCTGGCGACGACTTCGAGACGCAGCAGCTCGTCGCGGCCGGCCTCACGCTGCTCCAGCGGAGCGCGCCACTCGTTCGCGCGCTGAGTGGCCGGCGCTCGGCGCTGCTGCTCCCCACATCGCCCGCGTTCCTCACCGCGCTCGCCGCGAGCGACGGACGCGGCGCGGTGCTGATCAACCCGCTCGCCGCGCCGGCCGAGATTGCCTTCCAGTGCGCCGACGCGAACGTGGGTGCGATCTTCACGACGAGCGCGTTCGCCGCGCGACTGCCTGACGGGCTGCCCATCGTATTGCTCGACGAGTCACCGCGCCGAGCGCGCGTCGTCGCCGACGGTCGCACGCAGGAGCTGGACCTCGGCTCGCATCACGGCCTCGCGCTCGAGGGCGAGCGTGACGTGCCAGGGCGCGATGAGGAAGCCGCGATCGTCTACACCTCGGCGATGCGCGGTACGCCGCTCGGCGCAGTGCTCACGCACCGGAATCTGCTCGCGAATGTCCGCTCGACCATCGAGGCGCTTGCCGTCACTGCCGACGAGCATGTGCTCGCGCTACTTCCCTTCGCGCACCTGTTCGGTCTCACCGTCACTGCCAGCGCACCGCTTCTCGTGGGTGGTCGCGTCACCACGATGGAGCGCTTCAATCCATTGAAGGCCGCCGAGCTGCTCGCCGACGGTGTTACGCAGGTCGTCGGAGTCCCTGCGGTGTTTCACGCCCTGCTCACCGCGTTCTCGCGGCGCGGCGTGGATCTGCGTGGCAGCGCTCTTCGCCTGTGCCTCTGCGGAGGCGCCGTGCTTCCGATCGATCTGCAGGACCGATGGGCCGACGTCACCGGCGTCGAGTTGCGCGAGGGTTACGGGCTCTCGGAGGCCAGTCCGGTGTGTCTGTTCAATCGCCTCGACCGGCCGAACGTACGAGGCGCCATGGGAAGCGCCTTTCCGAACGTCGACGTCGGCATCTTCCCGCCGGCTGGTTACGACGGCGAAGAGGCGAGATCAGAGCACGAGGTCTCCCCGCTCGAGGATGGAACGCCCGGCGAGATCTGCGTCCGCGGCGAGAATGTCTTTCGCGGCTACCTCGGCGACCATCGCGGCCTCCCGCGTCGAGGCGACTGGCTCTGCACCGGCGACAAAGGCGTTCGCGATGCCGACGGCTCGGTGCGCTTTCTCGGCCTGCTCAAGCCCATGTTCACGCGCAATGGCTTCAACGTCTACCCGCGCGAGCTGGAGCGCGTCGTTGGCGCAATGCCCGGCGTGACGCATGTCGAGGTGCGAGCCCTCCCCGATCCGTTCAAGGAGAACGACATCCTGCTCCGCGTGCGCGGATCAGTGACGGACGAGGACGTCAAGCGCTGGTGCGAGCAGCGGCTCAGCGCGTACAAGCAGCCAAGCGTGATCGAGATCGTCGCGGGTTGATCTTCACTTCGTACATGAGGTACGAAGTAGACGCGCTAAAACGGCAGTGAGCTGGGGTGTGCCGTTCTAGTGCGCCGCCACCCCCACATACGACGGCACGCGCGGCACGAGCGAGAGCCGTCCGCCCTCCACCGCCGCCACCATCGCCGCGACGATCTTCGGATCGAATTGGGTTCCGCAGCAACGCACCAGCTCAGCCACCGACGCGTCCAGGCTCATGCCGTCGGGGCGATACGGGCGATCGCTCGTCATCGCGTCGAACGAGTCGGCCACCGTGGCGATGCGCGCCTCGAAGGGAATCTGCTCTCCGGCCAGGTGCTCGGGCACACCGCGTCCGTCGTATCGCTCGTGGTGCGAGCGTACGATGTTCAGCGCCGCCGGCATCTCGCGGAGGAGGGGCGCGAGAATGCGCCAGCCGACCACCGGATGCGTCATGATGTGCTCGTACTCGGCGTCGGTGAGCTTGCCCGGCTTGTTGAGCACCTCTTCGCGGACGCCAATTTTCCCGATGTCGTGCACATGCCCGCCGAGCTCGATCTGACGTAGCTGCTCGCCCTCGAGCCGGAGCTCGCGCGCGATCACTACCGAATAGTGGCTCATGCGAATCGAGTGGCCGCGCGTGTACGGGTCTTTCACCTCGAGCGCTTCGGCGAGCGATTGGATGCTGGCGAGGAACAGCTCCTCGAGCCGGCGCGCCTGCACCGCGACCTTCTCCTGCAGGCTTTCCTGATACCCGCGATTCTCCATCACGAGGCGCCGCTTCTCGAGCGCCTGCGCGACGCGCGCACGGACCTCCTCGAGGTGAAAGGGCTTCGTGAGGTAGTCCATCGCGCCGATCGCAAGACAGCTCACCGCGACTTCGACGTCCGCCACGGCGGTGATCATCACGACGGCGGTGTCGGGCCACCGGCCGCGGACTCGCCGAAGCAGCTCCAGCCCATCCATCTTCGGCATGCGCAGATCGCTCATCACGAGCGTTATCGGCTGCTGCTCGAGATGCGCCAGCGCCTCTTCGCCGTTCCCCGCCTCGAGGCAGGTGAAGCCGTCGTTCCGCATCAGGTGCACGAGTACCTGACGCAGACGCGGCTCGTCGTCGACGATGAGGCAGTACTGTGCGGTGTTGGATTCAGCTGGCATTGCAGTGCTCGATGCGTTTACCGTCCTCGAGGCGGGAGGCGAAGCCTTCCTCGTCTCGCCTCTCCTCGCCCCTCTCGCTATCTTGCCAGACATGACTCGACTCGGAGTAATATCGGCATGACGCGGGTATTTGAAGACGACCTCTCAACGGGCTTTGCAACGCGCGCCATCCATGCTGGCCAGCGCCCAGAGCCCCTCGCCGGCGCGATCATGACGCCGGTCTACCTCACCTCGACCTACGTCCAGGATGCGTTGGGTCAGAATAAGGGCTACGAATACGCCCGTGGCAAGAATCCGACGCGAGAGGCGCTGGAGCGGAACGTAGCGGCGCTCGAAGGTGGTCACCACGGCTTCGCCTTCAGCTCGGGGATGGGCTGCGTCGATTCCATCATGAAGCTATTCAAGTCGGGCGACCACATCGTCTGCGGCGAGAATCTCTATGGCGGCGTCTTTCGCCTCTTCGACAAGCTGCTCGGCAACTACGGGCTGACCTTCTCCTGGGTCGACACGCGCGATCCGCAGCGGATCGCCGACGCAATGACGCCCGCGACGCGGCTCGTCTTCGTCGAGACGCCGACGAATCCGCTCATGCGCATCTGCGACCTCCGCGCCGCGGCCGAGGTCGCGCATGCGCACGACGCACTGCTTCTCGTGGACAACACCTTCGCGTCGCCATTCTTTCAGCGGCCTTTCAAGTTCGGCGCGGACATCATTTACCACTCGACCACGAAGTATCTGAACGGCCACTCGGACATGATTGGCGGTATCGCGATCCTGAACGACGACGACCTCGCGACACGGCTTCAGTTCATCCTCAATGCCGCCGGCGCTGTTCCCGGACCCTTCGATTCCTGGCTGGCCCTGCGCGGCACGAAGACGCTCCACCTGCGCATGCCGCGACACGACGAGAATGGTCGTCAGATCGCCGCCTGGCTCGCCGAGCGGCTTGGCGAGGACAAGGTCATCTACCCGGGCCTTCCTTCGCACCCGCAGCATGAGCTCGCCAAGACGCAGATGTCCGGCTTCGGCGGCATGATCTCCGTAGAGCTCGGCTCGAAGACCCGGGCCAACGAAGTCCTGAGCCGTTGCCGCCTCTTCTCACTCGCGGAGTCGCTCGGCGGCGTCGAGAGTCTCATCAGCCATCCCGCCTCGATGACGCACGCGAGCGTCGAGCCTGCGCGGCGGGCAGCCTTGGGGATCACCGAGGGGCTGATTCGGCTCTCGTGCGGCGTCGAAGATGTCGGAGATCTGCTGGCCGACCTGGAGCACGCCTTTCACGTGGTCTGACACTTTCCACGAGGACCAGACGTAGTCAGGGTACAAACCGTCCAGGAGCCCCGCGTCATGCCGACCCCGTTACCACAGATCTCTCCCCTCGCATGGGAGCACCCAGCCGATCGCGCCGCGCTCAACACCTTGCGGGCAATTCCCGGCTTCGATGAGATCGTGCGCCAGGTGGCCACCTTCCTCACCGAGCGCCGTGTGCGCCAGATCTTCCTTGCCAACGCCGTGCAGGTCAATCCGGTGCAGCGGCCGAAGCTCGATGCGCTGCTGACGGACGTCCTTGCCACGATGGATTGGCCGAAGCGCCCGGAGCTGTACGTCACGCTGTCACCGAAGGTCAACGCCTACGCGATCGGCTACGACCTTCCGTTCATCGTGATGACATCGGGCGCGCTGGAGCTCCTCGAGAGCGATGACGAGCGACGCTTTCTGCTGGCGCACGAGCTCGGGCACATCATGAGCGACCACATGATCTATCGCACGATCGCGATGGTCATTCTCGCCGCGGGCGCGATGGCGCTCATGCCCGTGGGGCTGGCGCTCCTTCCCTTCCACCTCGGGCTGCTCGAGTGGCACCGCAAGAGCGAGTTCTCGAGCGATCGGGCTGCTCTGCTCGCGCTTCAGGACAAAGTCGTCGCACAGAGCACGTTCATGCGCCTCGCCGGCGGCCGCGATTTCGGCGACACGACGAGCGTCAACGCCTTCATGGCACAGGCAGCGACGTACGAGACTGGCGGCGACACCTGGGACAAGATCCTCAAGGTGTTCAACACCGCCTTCCGCGAACACCCGTTCAACACCGTGCGGGCCGCCGAGCTCGAGCGGTGGCGCACGAGCGGCGAGTACGACGCGATCGTCGCGGGCGCGTACACCCGTCGCGGCGAGAAAGGTCAGGGGCTGGGCAACGACTTCTCCGACGCCGCGCGCTACTACTCCGGCAAGGCGAACGCCGGGATGTCGAGCGTCGGCGACGCACTCGATCGGGCGAAGAATGCGTTCAACGACGCATTCCGCGGGCGCGACGAACCGCCGGCGCCGCCGGCCTAAGCAGTCTCCCTGTCGTCCTTCGCTTCGCGCTTGACGACACCCATATTTCCGCCATGCGAGTCCTGATCATCGGTGGTGGTGGGCGCGAGCACGCCCTCGCGTGGAAGCTCAAGCAGGAAGAGCCGACACTCGAACTGCTCGCGGCGCCGGGAAATCCCGGCATCGCCGAGCTGGCGGAGTGCATTCCCATCGGCGTCGGACAGATCGCGGCGCTGCAAGCGCTCGCGCTGGAACGATCTGTCGATCTCACGATCGTCGGCCCCGAGGCGCCTCTCGCCTTAGGGATCGTCGATCTGTTCAGGTCCTCCGGTCTGCCCATTTTCGGGCCGACGAAGGCCGCCGCCGAGATCGAGACGTCGAAGGCGTTCGCGAAGCAGCTCATGCTGGAGGATGGGATCCCGACGGCGCGCGCGGAGATGCACACGCAGGTCGCCGCGGCGAAGGACGCTGCGCGGCGGTTCGGGGCGCCGGTGGTGATCAAAGCGTCGGGCCTGGCGGCCGGGAAGGGCGTCATCGTCTGCCAGTCGCTCGCCGAGGCCGATCAGGCGATCGACGACATGCTCGAGGGGAATCGATTCGGCGCGGCGGGTGCCCAGGTGCTGGTCGAGGAGTTCATGGAGGGCGAAGAGATCTCGATCTTCGCGATCACCGACGGAGCATCGTTCGTCATTCTGCCCGGGCTGCAGGATCATAAGCGTTTGCTGGATAACGACGCAGGATCAAATACCGGCGGCATGGGCGCGTATCTGCCCGTGACACTCGAGCTTGGCCCTGGCCGGCCGGTCAGCGATGGCGGAACCGCACAGCGCTCGGTGATCGATCGGACCTTGCGGGGACTCGCGCGGCGAGGTCGGCCCTTCACCGGCCTCCTTTACGCGGGGCTGATGATGACGAAGGACGGTCCCAAAGTCGTTGAGTTCAACTGCCGCTTCGGAGATCCCGAGACGCAGGCGCTCCTTCCCGTCCTGAGCGGCGAGCCTCGCCTGATCGACCTCCTGCTCGCGGTGGCCAAGGGCGAGACGCTCCCCTCCGGATCCGCGGAGACGCGAGGTGCCTGCGTGACCACCGTGCTCGCCGCGGCAAACTATCCCGAGACTCCGCGCACCGGCGATCCGATCACCCTGCCCGCGGCGGAAGACGGCATCTTCGTCTTTCACGCCGGCACGGCGCGCGACGCCGACGGCCGCCTCGTCACCGCGGGCGGCCGCGTGCTCGCCGTGAGCGCGCTCGGCGAGTCCGTCACCATCGCGCAGCGGCGGAGTCTCGACTACGCGCAGCGAGTTGAGTTCCAGGGCAAACAGTTCCGCACGGATATCGGCTGGCGCGAGATTGCCCGCGAGCAGAAGCAAGCGCGTGCCCGAGCTACCGGAAACTGAGACGATCGCTCGCGACCTCGATCGCGAGCTGCGCGGGCGCACGATCACCGGCGTCGTCGTTCGAAAGGGTGACGTGCTGCGGGAGGTAGCGGCCGGCGCGCTACGGAGTCGCGTGTCCGGCGCATCGATACTGCGATGCTGGCGCCGGGCGAAGATGGTCGTGCTCGATCTCTCCACCGGCGACCGGATCGTCGTGCAGCCACGCTTCACCGGCGCGCTTCTCCTCTCCGCCGGGCCGCTCCCGGAGCGCGAGGCGACATACTCGACCATGCACTTCACTCTCGATGACGGACGCGACCTCCACTATCGCGACATTCGTCGCCTCGGCACCCTCGCGCTGATGTCGGCCGAGCGATTCGAGGAATACGTCGAGGCACTCGGCGTCGAGCCACTTGACCCCGCGTTCACCGTGGCCCATCTATCGGGACTTCTTCGGGGGTCGAAGCAGGCGGTGAAGAAGGTGCTCATGGATCAGCGCATGATGGTCGGAATCGGCAACATTTACGCGAACGAAGCCTGTTGGCGCGCCGGAGTCGATCCGTCGCGACGCGCGTGGGATATAGACGACGCCGAGACCGCCGCGCTTCACGCTGGAATCACGTCGGTGCTGACGGCCTCCATCGCGGCGCGCGGTACTTCGTTTCGCGACTACCGCGACGCATCCGGCGGGAAGGGCGACTTCGAGCGCTCGCTCGCCGCATATGGGCGCGGTGGCGAGCCCTGTCTCCGCTGCGGTGCGCGTCTCATCGAGACGCACGCGATCGACGGACGCACCACGGTGTTATGCGCGCATTGTCAAAGGTAGATCTTCTCCGCCCGCCCACGTGCGACGCGCAGCTCGCCGCGATGCGCGCCGTGGTGAAGGCTGGCGTGACGGATCGGCCCGGCGTCTATCGCATGCTCGCCGCCGACGGAGAGATCGTCTACGTCGGCAAGTCGAAGAAGCTGCGCACGCGACTGCTCAGCTATTTCCGGTGCGAATTCCCGGCGGACAAGGGCGCGCGTATCGTGCGAGAGGCCGACCGCATCGAGTGGGACTATCACCCGAGTGAGTTCGCCGCCCTGCTCGAGGAGCTGCGGCTGATCAAGCGCTTCCGTCCGCGGCTCAACGTCGCGATGAAGCGCGACGCTCGGCACTTCGCCTTCATCAAGCTGACGCGTGGCGCGGCGCCCAAGCTGCTCGTCGTGCGCGGAGCCGGTGCCGATGACGCGCAGATCTACTACGGCCCGTTCCACGGCGCGCAGCGCGTGGGCGAAGCGGTCCGCGAGCTGAATGATGCGCTCGGACTTCGCGACTGTCGGCTCGATCAGCCCATGCACTTCGCCGATCAGCCCGAGCTGTTCCAGATCTTTCCGCGCACACCCGGCTGCATTCGCCACGAGATCAGGAAGTGTCTCGGACCCTGCGTCGGTGGCTGTACGGCGGCGCAGTACGATGAGCGCCTGCAACTGGTGCGCGGCTTTCTCGATGGCGACGACGACGGGCCGTTGCGTGCGCTGCGGGAGGAGATGGTCGCGGCGAGCGAGCGTCTCGAGTTCGAGCGCGCCGGAAGCATTCGCGACAAGCTGCAACGTCTCGAGGGACTGCGTGAACAGTTCATTCGATTCCGCTTCGCCATCGAGACGCTTTCGTTCGTCTACACCGTGCCTGGCTTCGAGGGCGACGACCGCGTCTACCTGATTCGTCGCGGGCGCGTGCGCGGCGAGTACGCGATTCCGCGCTGCCAGCACGACCGCATGCGCCTGCTCGAGATGGTCGAGGACGTGTTCCATCCCGTCGAGCGCGACAGCGCGCACCTTCCCGCGCACGAGATCGACGAGCTGCTGCTGCTCTCCTCGTGGTTCCGTCGTTTTCCGGCGGAGCTCGCTCGCGCGCGCGCCGCCGCCGCGTTCGTCGCCGATCCGTCCGCGCTCGGCTACGATGCCGCGAGCGATCCCGTCTTATCGGCACCGTACGCCACCTCTGCTGCGTGAGCGTGCGGCAGATCACAGACTGACTGGCGAGGCTCTTGCGTCTTCGCTCGTTGACGCCAAATGCACGGGCAGCAGTGACGAACGATGCGATGGCGACCTCGTGGCAACCGACGACACTCGTGCAGTGCATCAGCGTGAAGCCGTGGCTCACCTATCCGGGTTGCGACGAGCCAGGTATCCGGCGTCGCATTCCCAGGCGATATAGTCCGTTGTGCCGTGCGTCGAAGGAGCGCTTGTCGAAGGCAGCGCGGATCCAGGGGATTCGACGGATCATCGCAGATTTCTCCAAGCGCGTTCATGTAGGCGTGCGCCGTTGACACACTCTCGATATTGAAATCGCGAAGGCTGGGTCGGTCTCACAATGCTAGCTCCGTTCAACGCCGGTTTCGCCACTCACGCCGTGTCGAGCGCAACGATCTCTACGTCGGCGCGCCCATCGCGAATGGAGAGGCGTCCCACGCTCGGCTCCAACTTGAAACGCTTCGCACCCGCCGCGCCTGGATTGACGACGAGGCGTCCGTCCGCAGCGCGCGTCACCAGCTGCATGTGCGTGTGCCCATACACGATGACATCCGCTGAGTAGCGCTCGAGCAGCTTCGCCGGCGTCGGCGCTCCGACTTCGTGGCCGTGCGACACATGGATGCGCCCACCGCCGATCGTCCGCTCGATCGACTCGGCCAGCCGCGGATCGCCCGGGCTGTCGGTGTTGCCGTACACCGCCATCACCGGCGCGATCAACGCCAGCTCATCGAGGATCTCGTCGCCGCCAACATCGCCCGCGTGCAGGATGAGCTCGACGCCAGCCAATGCCGTGTGCACCGACGCGCGAACCAGTCCATGGGTGTCGGAGATCAATCCGATCAGGTGCGTCCCTGCGTCGCTCACACGTCTTCCGGCGAGTCACCCCACCGCCGTCCGAGGCTGTGCGCGACGTCGAGCTGGTCGAGCACACGCGCGACGACGAAATCCACCAGCTCGGCAATCGACGCCGGCCGGTGATAGAAACCCGGACTCGCGGGCAACACGACGGCACCCGCGCGCGTGAGCCGGAGCATGTTCTCCAGGTGGATCGCGCTGTACGGCGTCTCGCGCGGCACCAGCACGAGCTTTCGACGCTCCTTCAGCGCAACGTCAGCCGCCCGTTCGACGAGAGAGCGCGACGTCCCCTGGCTGATCGCGCTCACTGTTCCCATCGAGCAGGGACAGATCACCATGCCGCGATTACGCGCCGATCCCGACGCCGGTGCGGCGCCACGATCGTCGTCGTCGAAGAGCGTGACGAGCGAGTCCCATCGCTCGGCCCCTGCGGCGAGGCGCAGTGCATCGATGGTGTCGATCTCCGTTTCGGTGCGGAGCAGCCGCAGTCCATGGCTCGAGACGATGAGTTGCACCGATTGATTCGCGAGGAGCAGCTGTTCGAGCAACCGCACGGCATACGGCGCACCCGACGCGCCCGTGATCGCCATGACGAGGGGACGATCCATCGTGCTCATCGCGGCACCCAGCTGAGGTAAGGTGACCAACCGCTCAGGAGCCGCCCGGCAAGCATGAACGCGAACAGTGTGAGGCTGATGACGCCGTTCATGGTGAAGAAGGCGGCGTTCAGCTTCGAGAGATTGCCGGCACGAACGAGCGAGTGCTCGTACAGCAGCAACGACGCCGCGATGAGCACGCCAGCCCAGTAGAGCACCACTGAAAGCTCAAGCGTGGGAAACGCAGCGACGCCGATCAGCACGAGACAGAGCACCGTGAGGGCGTGCAGACCGCGTGCGATCACGATCGCTCCGCGCTCGCCGAATGCGACGGGAATGGAATGCAGCCCGTGCGCCCGATCGAACGCGATGTCGGGAAGCGCATAGAGCACGTCGAATCCGGCGCCCCAGGTGATCACCGTGGTTGCGAGCGTGCAAAGCAGCCACCACGGCTGACTCCATCGCCCCGTGACCGCCAGATAGCCGCCCACTGGCGCGATGGACATTCCGACGCCGAGTACGATGTGGGCGAATCGCGTGAATCGCTTGGTGTAGCTGTAGAAGAAGATCCACGCGAGCGCGATCGGCGATAGCAGCAAACAGAGCGTATTCAGCGCACCCGCCGCCGCGATGAAGAGTGCCGAGGCGAGCGCAACCGCGACCGACGCGTCTCGCACGGACAGCGTGCCGCGTGGGATCTCGCGCATCGATGTGCGCGGGTTCTTCGCGTCATACCCGCGATCGACAATGCGGTTGAAGCCCATCGCGGCGAACCGTGCCGCGGTGAAGGCGAGAATCGTCCAGCCGATCATGCGCCATGTGACCGCGTGTGAGTACGAGGCCAGAATCACGCCGATCATCGCGAATGGCAGCGCGAACACCGTATGCGGCAGCTTCACGAAGCTCGCATACGTCGAGAGGTGCGAAGTGCCGTCGAAGGTCTGCCCCTCGCGAAGGGGCTGCTGCGTCGAGGTGCTCACGTCACCTCCCGGGAATTCCGAGGGCGGGCCACATCGCATCCACCGACGCCCTGGTCGCGTCGTCCATCACGATCACCGCCGGCCACTCTCGGGTGAATCCTTCCTCTGGCAGCTTCTTCGTCGCATCGATGCCCATCTTCGAGCCGTAGGTGAACGCGCGCGCCGAGTGATCGAGCACGTCCATCGGCCCCATCGTGAAGCGCGTGTCGCGCTCGGGATCAATGTTGTTGAGTGCCACCCACCATGCTTCCTGCGGATTGCGCACGTCCACCCAGTCATCCACGACGACAAGCACCTTCGCCAGCGACATGAGCCCCTGCCCCCACATGGCGTTCATCACCTTGTAGGCCTGGCCGGGATACTCCTTCTTGATGCTGATGAAGACGAGGTTGTGAAAGATTCCCTCGGCCGGCATGTGATAGTCCACGATCTCGGGGATCGAGAACTTGAGCAACGGCAGGAAGATTCGCTCGGTGGCGTGCCCGAGGTAGAAGTCCTCCATCGGCGGCCGGCCGACGATCGTGCATGGAAAGATCGGGTCCTGCCGCATCGTCACCGCGGTGACGTGCACAAGGGGGTATAGGTCCGCGAGAGAATAAAAGCCGGTGTGATCGCCGAACGGTCCTTCGGTCACGAGCGCTTCCGCCGGATCGATGTATCCCTCCAGTACGAAGTCAGCGTCCGCCGGCACTTCGAGATCGCAGGTGAGCGCCTTGGCGAGCATCACCGGCTTCCTGCGCAGAAATCCGGCGAAGATGAATTCGTCCACGGTCGGCGGCAGAGGGGCCGTCGCCGCGTACAGTGACGCGGGGTCCGCGCCGATCGCGATCACCACCGGCATCCTCTCGCCGCGCTTGGCCATCTCGCGCCAGTGCGCCGCGCCAACCTTGTGTCGCTGCCAATGCATTGCGAGGGTGTTCTTGCCCATCTGCTGGACGCGATACATCCCGACGTTCCGGATGCCCCGCTTCGGATCTCGCGTGATCACCATCGGCAGAGTGATGTACGGGCCGCCGTCGTCCGGCCAGCAGGTGAGGATCGGAAGCTTGTCGAGATCGATCTCGTCGCCGCGCCAGATGACCTCCTGGCAGCGCGGACTCGTCGTCATGCGCGGCGGGAACTTCGCGATCTCCATCAGCCGCGGGAGCATGGACAGCTTTCCCATGATGCCTTCGGGGACCTTGAGGTCCATGAGTTTCGTGATCCGGTCGCCGTGATCATCCAGCTTCTCGACGCCGAGCGACATCGACATCCGGGACATGGAGCCGAAGAGATTGATGCCGACGGGATACGCCGAGCGTGATCCGTCACGCAGGATCACGTTCTCGAACAGCAGCGCCGGCCCCCCACCGGGCATCTTCATCACGCGGTCGGCGATCTCGCACAGTTCGAGGTGCACGCGAACCGGGTATGTGACGCGAACGAGCTCACCTGCCGCGTCAATCGCCTGGACGAAATCGTTGAGAGTGTCGAGAGACAAAGCTTGCACGGTTAGTGTGTTGCAGTCGTCAAAAAAAAGCGTTGGCCGTTGAGCCATCGCGGATCATGCGGATCGAACGGATCCGCGCAGATCAGCATGATCCGCTGAATCCGCGACTCCTCCGAACAACGCCCTTTTCTCCGCGGTTCCGTAACGCTTGACCCCCACATGAATCGCCGCAATGCCCAGGCTCAGCGATTCCCACCGCACGTCGCTGAACCCCGCCGCCGTCATGCGGCGCGCCAGCTCGGGCTTGGCGGGAAAGTGTGCGACGGATCTGGGCAGATACTTGTACGCCGTGCGGTGCCCGCTGATCACGCCACCCACAAACGGAAGCACCTGGTGAAAGTAGAAATGATAGAGCGTTCGCACGATCGCGGAACGCGGCGTGGTGAACTCGAGAATGACGAATTTCGCGCCCGGCGCCAGTACTCTGTACACCTCGTGAAGCGCGATGTCGAGCGAGGCGACGTTGCGAATGCCGAACGCCACGACGGCACCATCCACGGAATCCGCGCCGAGCGGGAGTTGCTGCGCGTCGGCCCCGACGGGCGCCAGCCGATCGCGCGGTGCCTTGCCCGTTCCAGCCCGCAACATCGGCACGGCGAAGTCCGCGCCGATGATGAATCCACGGAAACCCGCCTGCCTCGTCAACTCGGCGCCCACGTCCAGTGTTCCCGCGCAGAGGTCGAGATACCGGCCGTCGGGAATCCGGGTCCACTCGAGCGCCCGCAGGGCACGGCGGCGCCAGAGCACGTCGATGTTGAGGCTGAGCAGGTGATTGAGCAGGTCGTACCGCGGCGCGATCTGCTCGAACACCGTGCGCACGTACGCTCGTTTCTCAGCTCCGCCCTCCGCCGCCAGGGTTGCGCGGGTCGATTCTACATCCGTGTCGTACATCGTCATAAGCTCGCCGCGGGCAGGAAGCTGGGCAAGCATACGTCTGGATTGCGGCGCGAGCCACGGATACTTTTCTGCGCTCGCGACGATTGCTCGCACCCGAACAACGCGGTCCCCGCCTCCCCAGATGCTCCGCGCCCTCGATCTCGCGAACCTCCCCGATGCCGATGTCGTCGCCCTCGCCCTCGAGGGGCGCGACGCCGCGCATCGCGAGCTGATCACACGATACGAGCGGCCGGTCTTCTCGCTCGTGTTCCGCATGGTGCGCGATCGCGAGCTCGCCGAGGACCTCACGCAGGACACCTTCGTCAAGGTGCTCTCGCACCTCGACCGCTACCGGACCGACTTCAAGTTCTCGTCCTGGCTGTTCAAGATCGCGAACAATGTCGCGATCGATCATCTGCGCCGCCGCCAGCTCGACACGGTGAGCATCCATGGCTCGCCGCATGCCACGGACGCCGACGCCGTCGACGCCTCCCGCTTCGACATCAGCGACGGGTCCGAGAACGCCCTGGACGAGATGGAAGCCAAAGAACTCGGATCGGCGATCGAGCAGGCCATCTCGGGTCTCCGCCCCGAATACCGATCCTGCATTCTGCTGCGCCATGTCGAGGGCCGCTCGTACGAGGAGATCGCCAGCACCCTCGATCTGCCCCTCGGAACCGTCAAGACCTACATCCATCGCGCCCGGCACGAGCTCCGCCGGGCGCTGGAGCATACCCGGGAGTGACCGCCCGGTCTGGAAACCAGCATTTCGCCCGTGAAACCCAGAACGTCCACAGCCCGTACAGGGTGCAGAGGCCATGAACCACAGACACCTACTTCCTAACGAGATTGACCTTCTGGTCGACGGCGAAGCCGGTTTCGGCGTCGCCCCGCTTCGCGATCACATCGACGAATGCGCCGAGTGTCGCATGCGGTTCGAGGACGCGCGGGTCGTCGTGGACGCGCTGGAATCGCTTCCCCACTTTGCTCCCGACTCGCGCCTGACCGACCGGGTGATGTCGCAGGTGTCCGTCTTCGTGCCAGCGCACGTCGCCGCCCGCGATTCGGTCGCCCGCTGGCTCCCCCAGCCCGGACCGGCGCGAGTCGCCGCTGCGGTCATCTTCACGTCCGCAGCCGGCCTGCTGACGCTGACCATGGTCTGGCTCGCCACGCAGGGTGAGGCCGCCCTCTTCATGACGGGACTGCTCGGCGATCGGATGCGGGGTGCGTTGTTGAGCGCGGCGCGGGATCTCACGGTTGCCCTCCTTGGCGAATCGGCGCTGGCCGCGCTGCAGGCCACCGGGGCAATCGGCGTCTCACTCCTGCTCGCCGGATTCGTCCTGACCGCATTCGGAACCGTCGCCGGCATTCGGCATCTGGCCACCTCCGGCCGTCGCGTAGGATGACCGCCCGCACTCGCACCCTGATTTCCGCGCTGCTCTTCCTTCTCCCAGGAGCACTGGTTGCTCAGGGAGCGAGTGGTGCCGGACTGAGCCGTGATCTGGAACGCCTGAGCAAGGGCGAGCAGATCGCTGGCGTTCCATCGGCCGACAGCGTGTCGCCGGGAGCGCGAGCCATCGCCGCCGGCACTACCGTGACGGGCACGATCGTCGCTCGCGGTCCGGTGGACGTGTTCGGACGAGTGGACGGCTCGGTCGTGAGCCTCGCGGGAGACGTGACCGTGCATCGTGGAGGCGTCGTCACCGGCGACGCGCTTGCCGTGGGCGGACGTGTCAATGCCGACAGCGGGCAGGTCGGCGGCGAGATGCGCGCGATGTCCGTGTTGCCGACGATCTTCGGCCAGGCGAAAAGCGTTGCGGATACGCGCACGCCGGCGCAGCGCACGATGGAGTCCGCAAAGAACGTCGCCGGGTCTTTCGGGATCCTTCTCATCATCGCGGTCGGCGTGCTGCTGTTCGCGGGCCCCAATCTGGACGAAGTGGTGGTGACGATCCAGGGCCGCTTCGCCCGCGCGTTCTGGTATGGCGTGCTCGGACAGATCTTCGTGCTGCCCGGACTGCTGATCCTGACCGCCGCACTTGCGCTGACGATCATCGGCATTCTGCTCATTCCCTTCGCCATCGTCGCATACGCGATCGCCGTGGCCGGGCTCGTGACACTTGGCTTTCTCGCCGTCGCGCGACTGGTCGGCGGAGCGCTCTGGCAGGGCGGCGACGCGTCGGCTCGCGGTCGCGCGCTCGGTGCGCTGTTCGCCGGCATCGCGCTCTTCTTCGTGTTGTGGATGATCGGGTCGCTGCTGGCATGGGCTCCGCTCGCCGCCACGGTCATTCGAGCGGCGGCGCTCGCCGCGACCTGGGCGGCAATGACGCTCGGGCTCGGCTCGGCGATCCTCTCGCGCGCCGGAACGCACCGGCGCGTGGCGGGCGTCGCGCGTCCCGTCGAGCTTGCTGCGTGGCAGACGCCAACCCCTGTCGCCGGCGTGGTCGCCGCGCGGCGAACCGTAGCTGCCCAAGAGGTACGCTGACATGCGTCTGACCCGTGTGCTCACCGCTCTGGCGACGCTGATGCCCGGCCTGGCATCCGCGCAGAGCCCGCCGCTCTGGCGCAACGTCGACATCTCACGCCAGCTCCGCGACACGCTGCCACAGCGCATTCGCGTGCAGTACGCCGCTGGGCGCGTTGACGTCCGCGGCACCAGCGATCCGGTGCTCTACTCGATGCACCTCCGCTACGACGAGGCGCGTTCGGTTCCGTTGCATCGTCACGATGCGGATCAGCGCAGCACATCCCTCGGCCTCGAGTCGCGCGGGGGCGGGCTCCGCAATTCATCGAGCAGTGCGTCGGGCGAGCTTCGCCTCACTCTGCCACGCTCGGTGCTGCTCGACCTCGACCTCGAGTTCGGTGGCACGCAGTCCACGCTCGACCTCGGCGAGATGTCGCTGCAGTCGCTCCGGCTGGACTGCGGGGCGACGGACGCGATGCTGCTCTTCTCGCGTCCAAATCGAGTTCGCATGCGCGACCTCGAGGTGAACGTGGGCGCCGTCGACTTCACGGCGCGCCAGCTCGCGAACGCGAACGCCGATCAGATTCGCGTGCGTGGCGGCGTGGGCAGTGTGGATCTCGATTTCAGCGGGTCGTGGACGCACGATCTGTCCCTCACGACTCGGCTGCTGCTCGGGAAGCTGACGCTGCACATCCCCCCGGACGTTGGCGTGCGCGTCGAGGTGCAGCGCGTCGCAGCCAGTTTCGAGCATTCCGGGCTGGTCAAGCGTGACGACGCGTGGTACTCGCCGAACTACGAGTCGGCTCCGTTTAAGTTGAAGGTTCGAGCGGAGACGCTGTTTGGAGGGATCGAGATTCAGCACTCCTCCCGCTAACGCAACTGCGGGCGCGCAAGTATCTCGTACGTTGTAATACTCCAGTACCAGGAATGGCATCCAGCCTACTGGGAGCTGTAGAGCCGCTGGTGCGCAGGACGAACAGGCTTCACGACGGCGTTCAAAAACGCACGCGTGAAGCCTCTTTCGTTCCACGATCGTGGGTCGATAGATCCCAATAGTCTGAGCGCCATTCTCAGTACCTGAGTTGTACAACGTACGAGGTACGTCGGCAACTGGTTTTCTCGGCAGTTGGCCCAGCCCTTGCCCGGTTGCGCCCCATGATCATCATGGGCTTCAACCTCGTTCCACTCGTCAAAAAGACGGTGAAGGAGATCGGCGACGACCACATCCCGTCGCTGGCGGCGGAGACGGCGTACTACTTCTTCTTCTCGCTCTTTCCGCTGCTTCTCTTTCTGACGCCATTGCTCGGGCTGGTCGGCAACGGGCAGCAGCTCATGGAGTCGCTCCTCACGCGGCTGGCGACGACCATTCCCGCGGATGCGCTCTCGCTGCTGCGACGCACGCTCAGCGAGATCATCACGGCCAGCGGAGGCGCGGGCGTCATGTCGGTCGGCGCTCTGCTCGCCGGTTGGTCCGGGTCGAGCATCTTCGGTGCGCTCATGGACTCGCTCAACATCGCGTACGATGTGAGCGAATCGCGTCCCTGGTGGAAGCGGCAGTTGCTGCGGATCGCGTGTCTTCTGCTCTCCGGCATCATCGTGCTCGGGGCGACCTTCATTTTTCTCGACGGCGAGAGGATCTCGCTCTGGGTCGGCCGAACGCTGCACTTCGGCGCATTCGGCATCGCGATGTGGACGTTCCTCCAGCTCGCGCTCGCGGCTTCGCTGGTGGTCGTGCTGTGCCTGACGCTGTTCAAGCTGCTTCCCAACGCACAGCAGCGGTGGTCGCACCTGGTGCTTGCGTCAATCGTCACCACACTCTTGTGGATCGTCGCGACGCTGCTCTTCCGCGTCTACGTGCAGCACTTCGGATCGTACAACAAGACGTACGGCACGATCGGAGGCGTGATTGCGCTCCTCTCGTGGATGTACTACACGATGTTCGTGTTTCTGTCCGGCGGTGAGCTCGCGTCGGAGCTGCATCACGGCAGCGGAGCGGTCGATCCGCTGAAGGGCGCGATCTACCTGGGCCGGATCGTGTCGGATTCGGGGCCCGGGACGCCATCCATGGAGAAGTTCAAGCCATCGCGCTGACGCGCGGTTTACGGTTTCATATTTCCTACGACGTGCGTAGCACCACCTGCTCTCCCCTCGCCACTTGGAGCTGGTCCGCCGCCGAGCCATCGCGCACCGCAATCTCCACCAGCCCACTCGAACCGGTGAGCGCGACGAGCGCTCCAGGCGGAACGTCCGCATAGGTACGCATCATCGCGATCACTCGGCCGGCGATCTCGATCGTTCCCGCCCTCCGCGTGATGAGATTCGTGACAATGTTGCCGAAGCGGTCGATCGCGATGACGACGCCGACGGTCGATCCATCGGCGGCCCGCGTGGCTTCGGGTGTGCGCAGAACGATCGGATTCGCGTACGGGTCGCCGAGCGCATCGAGTGCGACGCCCTGCGCGAGCTGCGCCGCGGCGGGAGCGAAGACGTCGCGACCGTGGAAGGTCGACGCCGCGGAGGCATGCACGGGAAGTACGACGCAGCGCGCGCCTTGATGCAGCATCGCTGGCGAAAGGATGCCGTTGTCCGGGCCAACGAGCATGCGTCCTTCACTCTCGACGGCGAGCGCCGCGCGAGCGCCACCGACGCCTGGGTCCACGACCGCGAGGTGCACCGTGCCAACCGGAAAGCGATGCCAGTAGCGCGCGAGTGCGAGGCGACCCGCTTCGACGTCGTGCGCCGGGAGATCGTGCGCGATGTCGACGAGCGCGCAGTCCGGGGCGCCGGTGGCGAGCACACCCTTCATCTCACCGACGTATCCGTCGGCGGTGCCGAAATCGGTGAGCAGCGTGATGATGCGCTTCATCCTCGCGTCCTCAGGCGATTGACGTTCGCTTCCATCGTCCGGCGCGCCAGATCGCCATCATTCCAGCGGCGCGCGCGAGCGCGGTCAATGAGATCGTCCACCATAATCCAGCGATACCATAGCGCCCCGCCGCCCACGCCGCGAGCGGAATGCGCAGCGCGGTGATCGACGTCGACGTCAGCATTGGCGCCAGCGTGTGCCCCGCGCCGCCGAGCGCGCCCTCGAGCACGATCTCGGCGCAGATGCCGAGCTGCGAGAACGCCGCGATGCGAAGATATCGCGCCGCCTCGGCGATCACCGCGGGATCGTGGCTGAAGATCGCCGCGAAGCGCTGGGGGATGATCAGCTCGACGACGCATGCCACTATACCGAACAGGGAGCCAAACCCGACAGATAGCCAACCGGCCCTCGCGGCGCGATCTGGTCGCCCCGCGCCGAGATTCTGGCCGACGATCGCCGCCGTCGCCGCACCGAAGCCGACGGCGATCATGAACAGCCAGCTCTCGACCCGATGCCCGATGCCGAGCGCGGCGAGCGCCGGTGTCCCGAACTGCGTCGCCGTGCGCGTCACCATCACGTAGATGAGTGAGAAGACGATGCCCGTGACTGCCGTGGGAAGCCCGATGCGAACGACCTGGCGCAACGTGCGCCAGTCGGGACGGCCGACTTTCAGCACGCCGCGGCGGCCCACGATGGTGAGGCCGAGTGCAAAGGCCACGGCGCGCGTCCCGATCGTGGAGATCGCCGCGCCGGCCACGCCGAGCGCTGGAATCGGTCCCCATCCGACGATGAGAATCGGGTCGAGCACGAGCGTGACACCAACCGATGCACTCAGAAGGAGGAACGGAGTGCGTGTGTCGCCCGCGGCACGGAAGGCGGCGTCGATGGCGAAGAAGCCGAAGATGAGCGGCGCGCCGAGGAGATACGTGCCGAGATAGCGGACGCCGAGCACGCCGACTTCGGGCGGCGTGTGCATGATGCTGAACAGGTGCGGCAAGAGCGGCATACCGATGGCCGCGCACAGAACGCCGAGCACGAGCGAGAGGACCAGCGCATCACCAGCGATCCGCGCGGCTTCGGATGAGCGGCCCTCTCCATAGCGGCGCGACGCGACCGCCGTGAGTCCGACGTTCACCATCTCCGCGATCGAGACGATCAGCCAGATCCAGAAAACCGCGGTCGACGCGGCGGCGAGCCCGGTCGACCCGACGCGCGTTCCGATCCAGAACGTGTCGACGGAAAAGAACAGCGTCATCAACAGCGATGACGCCACCGCCGGGAGTGCGACGCGTGCGATCGTCCGGGGCAGCGGATCCGAGACGAGCTGCGCGGATTCCCATTCGCTCGTAACCGCGACGGTCGCCAGCCCCTCGTGCGGCTCGAGAGGAAGCGAGCTGCCGAGGAGCTTGGCGTCGTGCATCGCTCCGATCAGGTGGGAGTGAGTGCCTTTACCGCGGCTTCAACTGCCGTCGCGATTTTCGCCAGCGCCTTTGCCGCGGACGATTCTGCGTCCGACGTCACGATCGGCGCGCCAGTGTCGCCGCCTTCCATGACGCGCGGATAGAGCGGCACCTGGCCGAGCAGCGGCAGATCGACTGACTTGGCGAGGCGCTCACCGCCACCGGAGCCGAACAGCGCCGACGGCTTGCCGCAGTGCGGGCACTCGAACCAGCTCATGTTCTCGACGATGCCGAGCACCGGCACGCCGACACGCTGGAACATCTTCACGCCGCGCAGCGCGTCGCCGACGCTCACTTCCTGCGGCGTGGTCACGATGATCGCGCCATCGACGTGCGTCGCCTGCACGAGCGAGAGCTGCGCGTCGCCCGTGCCTGGCGGCATGTCGACGAAGAAGTAGTCGAGCTGCCCCCACGCGACGTCGGCGATGAACTGCGTGATGATCTTCATCACGATTGGGCCGCGCCAGATCGCCGGCTGATCGGGCTCCATCATCATGCCAAGCGAGATGAGCTTCACGCCGTGCGCCTCGAGCGGGATGATCTTCTCGTTGATCACCGACGGCTGGCCGGTGACGCCCATCATGCGCGGAATGTTGGGACCATAGATGTCGGCGTCCATGAGGCCCACCCGCGCCCCGGATGCCGCGAGCGATACGGCGAGATTCACGGCGACGGTGGACTTGCCGACACCGCCCTTGCCCGACGAGACGGCGATGATCTTGCCGAGATTCGGGTAGTGCTTGGGCGTGGGCGCAGACGGTCGCGCGGGCGCGGCCGAAGTCTGATCCATCACGGGCAGCGTGCGGCTTTTCGCCGGCGGCTTTGGCGCATCGGGGATCTTCACGGGAGTCACGTTGAGTTGGACGTCGATGACGCCATCGACGGCGGCCACGGCCTCGCGGACCGTTTTCGCAAGCGCGGGATCGTCGTCCTTGGTGAGCAGCAGGGTGAGGTGCACTCGGCCATCGGTCGTGGCGCCGATGTCGCGGACCTGCTGCGTGGAATAGACGTCAGCGCCGGTGCGCGGATTTCTGATCTGCGAGAGCGTCTTGGCGACGCGCTCCTGGAGGGTGGAGGGCATCATCGAAGGATAATCGGTGTCCGACCCTCGAGTTTGGAGTTGGGAGTGGGGGAGTTCTCCGGCAGTTGTTAGTTGAAGTTATTTCAGTTTAGCTCTGGTCGCAGATCCCAAATGGCGAAAGAGATCACGACACGGCACACGTACGATACGAACGGCGGAGCCGCAGGGGCGTTCCGCCGTTCTGTTTCCCAATGGCCACGTCAGAGAGTGGCGTTACGCCGCATCGATCTGCGAACAGAGGCATAACTGGGTCAACCTGCAACGAAAATCGGTTCGAAGACTCCCCCACTGACAACTTCCCCACCTTCCCTCCCACGTGTGCCCAGAGCGCGCGCTCGACCATCAGCGAGGATTTCCGCAGATCCGCGCTCATCAGCGTTCCCTCCGGACAACGCAGTTGCAGGCCTATTTCCTCACCCAGCGGTTGTTGGTCGAATCGGCGTCCATCCAGATCCCTCCGTCAAGCTCCAACGATTGCACGGCTTTCCTCGTCGCGATGATCACCGCCGCGCGCTTCTGACTGGACTTCCAGATGGCCGGCGTCTCGTGAATGCTCTCGGTGCTGCCATCGCTGTATCGCACGTGCAGGTCAACGGGCGCCGGCATGCCACCGACGTTGTCGATGACCACGGCATAGCCGCGGCTGGTCTGCTTCACGCTCCCGACAGCAAGGTCGATGTAGTTGTTACTGAAATACCAGGCCTGCCAGAACCAATTCAGGTTCTCGCCGGCGACGTCGTTGAACGTGTTGAAGAAGTCCCAGGGAATGGGATGCTTGCCATGCCAGCGGTCCATGAATGCGTGCAGGCACTTCTTGAACGCGACGTCACCCAGAAGATCCTTCATCGCGAGATAGCCGAGTGCCGGCTTGCCGTACGCGTTGTTACCGTACGCCGCGCCCTTCAGCATGTCTTCCGGCGTGATGATTGGCAGGTCCGCGACGGGAGATGGATCGCGAACCCAGCCATTGACGCGGAATTGCCTGAACGCGCTGTCGGCGCGTGCCTTGCCGAGATCCACCTGACCGATGAGATATTCGAAGGTGGTGGCCCATCCCTCATCCATGAAACCGTAGCGTGATTCGTTGATGCCCATGTAAAAGGGGAAATACGAGTGGGCGATTTCGTGCTCGGCGACGAAGCGTGAGAAGATCGTGTCCGCGTAGGACTCGTCGTTCGCCATCATAGGGTATTCCATGCCGGCAAATCCCTGAACGACGGTCGTCTTCTCGTACGGATAGGGAACGCCGGGCCAGTTGTGCGACAGCCAGTCCAGCGCATGCCGGCCGTACTGCACCATGCGGTGGTAATCGGCCGACGAATCGTTGTACGCCGCCTGCACGCTCGCACGCCGGTGAGAGACGTCGTCCACGACGACGCTGGCCGCATCCCAGTCGTAGTGGTCGCTGAGGTTGAACGCCATGTCCGGAACGTTGTCGGCCTTGAAATGCCAAGCGTTCACAGATTGTTGCACCGTGACGCGCCGCGACGCCAACTCCTCTTTCGTCGCGACGCGAATGGTCTCGTCCGACGTGAGCGACGCCTGAAAGCGCTGTAGATGCCTGGGCTGCAGCACCTCGGCAGGATTCAAGAGCGTGCCGGTACCCCAGACGATATAATTGGCCGGCACCTTCAGCGTCACGTCGTAGTCGTTGAAATCGCTGTAGAACTCCTGCTGGTCGGTGAAGTCCATCGTGTCCCATCCGTTGTAGTCGTCATAGACGGCGACGCGCGGATAGAAGTAGGCCAGAAAATACGTGGTGGAGTCGATCATCCCTTCGCGTCCGCTCTCGCGCGACACGTCGTAGTGCCACGCGAAGGACAGCCGCACCGTATCGTGTGGGATCAACGGAGCCGGTAGTTGCACCCGCTGCCAGGTGAAGGTGCCTGGGTTGTCTCTCCACGGCGTCGGCTGGCCATTGGACGAAAAGGCGTCGACGTGCACGCCGGACGTGAGGTACGCGTCGCTCGCGCCCCCACTGCGCGGCGCTCCCGGCTTGTGAATGTTCAGAAAGAACTTGATCACCAGACTCTGCAACGTGTCCGGACTGTTGTTGAAATAGGTGATCTGCTCCGTTCCCCTGATCGTTCGGTCGGGCGGCAGCGCGGTGACCGTGATCGAGTAGCGGGCGCGATTCTGCCAGTACTTCGAACCGGGGCGTCCGTCTGGAGAACGTGTCCCACGCTTGTATGCCTGCGTCACGGCGCGCGGCATGTACAACGATTGCGCCGCCGACTCCGCGAGCAACGGAATGCCCAGACAGGCGAGCAGCCAGGACCTCGTCGCGAATGGCCTTGTCCGGTTGAGCAGTTGGCGTGTCATTGCGTGTTGCCCCTCTCGCGTGTGGTCGGGCGGTTGTCTGGCGCGTCGTCCTCGGTGATAAGCTCGCCTCGATCGCGTTCGCTCGAAAGTGGAGCCTGTCGTCCACTGGCGTCGCGCTCCCCTATTACACACGTTTCCCTATGATTTCGAGATTCAGCGTCCTCGCTGGTGCGGCAACCGCCATCGCGCTGAGCGGTGCATGCGGCTCACCATCGAATCGCGATTCGCCCTCGACGAAAGGAGTAGCATCCATGAGCATGACCATCACGTCCCCCGCCTTCGCGCCAAACTCGGGGATCCCGAGCAAGTACACCTGCGAAGGTAGCGACACCTCGGTGCCGATCGCATGGAGCGGCGCACCGGCCAAAACGAAAAGCTTCGCGCTCATCGTCGACGATCCCGACGCACCGGATCCTCGAGCGCCAAAGATGACCTACGTGCACTGGGTGCTTTACGACATTCCAGCCACCGTCACGAGTCTCAACGAGGGAGCGTCGACGCACTTGCCTGCATCGGTGCGCGAAGGAGTGAACGACTGGAAGCGCATCGGTTGGGGCGGCCCGTGCCCGCCGATCGGACGTCACCGCTACTTCTTCAAGCTCTATGCGCTCGATGCCGTGCTCGGCGATCTCGGCGCGCCGAGCAAGCCGGCACTGGAGAAGGCCATGCAGGGGCACATCCTTGCGCAGGGCCAGCTCGTCGGGACGTACGAAAAAACGAAGTGAACAAGCGCGCATTTCTGCGCACCATGGGTGGTGCCTCGATCGGTCTCCTGGTCGGTGACCGGCTCTGGGCGCAGTACGCCGAACTCCCGCCGCGCGCGCTGGCGGAAGACGAACCGTTCTGGGCGTTGATCCGCGAGAAGTACCGGCTCAAGCCGGACTACATCAACCTCGAGAACGGCTACTTCAGCATGCAGTCCCAGTCCGTGCTCGAGGCGTTCATCGGCCGAGTGCGTGAGATCAACTACGAAGCGTCGTATTACATGCGCACGCGGCAGTTCGACGACAAGCTCGCCGCGCGCAAGCAGCTCGCGACGATGGCCGGTTGTTCGCCCGAGGAGCTCATCATCACGCGTAACACCACCGAGTCGCTGGACACGGTGATCGCCGGCGTCGACTGGAAGGCCGGCGACGAGGCAGTGATGGCCGCGCAGGACTACGGCGCGATGCTCGACATGTTCAAGCTTCAGGCGAAGCGATATGGCATCGTGAACAGGATCGTCTCGCTGCCCATCGATCCGCAATCGGACGACGAGATCGTGCAACTGTACGAGAATGCCATCACGCCGAAGACTCGGCTGTTGATGGTCTGCCACATGGTCAACATCACGGGGCAGATTCTGCCCGTTCGCGCGATCGTGGACATGGCGCATCGCAGGGGCGTGGACGTGATGGTGGACGGCGCGCATGCCTTCGCGCAACTCGACTACAGGATTCCCGAACTCGGGTGCGACTACTACGGCGCCAGCCTGCACAAATGGCTTGGCACTCCACTCGGCGCCGGCATCCTGTATGTCCGAGCGGACAAGATCGCCAAGCTGTGGCCTGTGTTCGCGGACGCGAGCATGGCCGACACCGACATTCGCAAGTTGAATCACACCGGAACGCATCCGGTGCACACCGATCTCGCGATTACGAATGCGATCGCCTTTCACGACAGCATCGGGATTCAGCGCAAGGAAGCGCGGCTGCGCTATCTGCAGAACTACTGGACGAGCCGGGTGCGCGGCACGCGCAACATCGTGCTGAACACTCCCGCTGACCCGAAGCGGTCGTGTGCCATCGCAAATGTCGGCGTCGGCTCGATGGCTCCCGCCGCGCTTGCGAAGACTTTGCTCGAGAAGTACAGGGTGTGGACCGTCGCGATCGACACAGCCAACGTGCACGGCGTCCGCATCACGCCGCAGATGTTCACGACGACCGGTGAACTGGACACCTTCGTTCGCGCGTTGAAGGAACTCGCGTCATGACGACGCAAGCAGGCGGCCGGCTCACCTTCTCTCACTTCGGACATTCGATGATCTCGCGCTTCGCACTCTGCACCGTCCTTGGCCTCGGCGGTCTGTCTGTTCTGCCACATGTTGCCGACCCGGTCTCACTGCGCGGCTTCACCAGCGAGAGCGCACGCATCGAGCGTGAGTGGGAAGCGAAGTTCAAGGCGATCCCCGACCCGTCGCGCATGCGAGACGCGATGCGGCTGCTCTCGGCGCGCCCGCATCACGTGGGCACCGCCTTCGGGAAGCAGAACGCGGAATGGCTGCGCGATCAGTTCCGCGCCTACGGTTGGCAGGCGGACATCGAAGTCTTCGACGTGCTCTTTCCCACGCCGAAGGAACGGCTCGTCGAGCTCGTCTCCCCCACGAAGTTTCGCGCGAAGCTCGAGGAGCCCGCGCTTGCCGAAGATCCGACGAGCGCGCAGCACGACGAGCAGCTTCCCACGTTCAACGCATATAGCGCCGATGGCGACGTCACCGGGCCGCTGGTCTTCGTCAACTACGGTGTGCCGGCCGATTACGAGGAGCTCGAACGGCATGGCGTGAGCGTGAAGGGCGCGATCGTGATCGCGAAGTACGGCGGATCCTGGCGCGGCATCAAGCCGAAGGTGGCGGCAGAACACGGCGCCGTCGGCTGCCTCATCTACTCCGATCCGCGCGACGACGGCTACGCCGGAGGCGACGTCTTTCCGAAGGGACCGATGCGTCCGCGCGACGGTGTGCAGCGGGGAAGTGTGGCCGACATGCCGACCTATCCTGGCGATCCGCTCACACCCGGCATCGGGGCAACGAAGGACGCGAAGCGGCTGGAGTTGAGCGAGGCATCGACCATTACGAAGATTCCCGTGCTCCCGATCTCGTACGCCGACGCCGAGCCGCTGTTCCGCGCGCTCGGCGGCCAGCTCGTACCCGAGGCGTGGCGCGGCGGACTGCCCCTGACGTATCGGTTCGGGCCCGGACCGGCACGTGTGCATCTCGTCGTGAAAAGCGATTGGAGCCGCAAGCCGCTGTACGACGTGATCGCCCGGCTGCCCGGAAGCAGCGAAGCCGACCAATGGGTGATTCGCGGAAACCACCACGATGCGTGGGTGAATGGCGCCGAGGATCCGATCTCCGCGCTCGTGGCAGAGCTTGAAGAGGCTCGTGCGATGGGTGCTCTGTACGCCCAGGGCTGGAGACCGAAACGCACGATCATCTACGCCGCCTGGGACGGCGAGGAGCCGGGCCTGCTCGGCTCCACCGAATGGGTGGAGACGCACGAGGCCGAGCTGGCGGCACACGCGGTGGCGTATCTCAACACTGACACCAACGGCCGTGGCTATCTCGGCGTCGAGGGATCGCACACGCTCGAGAAGTTCATCACCGGTGTGGCGAACGACGTCGCGGACCCGGAAGTGGCAATGCCCGCCGGAAAGCGGCTGCGCATGGCGAGCGTCCGCAACGGTACGCCCGATGATCGGCGCGACGCGCGCGACCGCAGCGATCTTCGAATTGGCGCGCTCGGCTCGGGGTCGGACTTCTCGCCGTTTCTCCAGCACTTGGGCATCGCGTCGCTCAACCTGGGCTATGGCGGCGAGGACGACGGAGGCATCTACCATTCGATCTACGACGATTTCTACTGGTACACGCACTTCAGCGACACCAGCTTCGTCTATGGTCGTGCCCTCGCCCAGACGGTCGGCATGGCGGTGATGCGACTCGCGGATGCCGACGTCCTCCCGTTTGCGTTCACCAATCTCGCGGAGACGGCCCGCGGCTATGCGAAGGAGCTGGAGCAACTCCGCGACCACCGCGCCGCTGACATTCTCGAGCGCAATCGCCAGATCGACGACGGCGTGTTCGCGGCGACGAACGATCCGCGCAGCCCGACCGCGTCACCGGGAAGGCTCGACCCCGCTCCGCACTTCAACTTCGCCCCATTGCTCGACGCGCTCGACTCACTCGATCATGCTGCCGAACGCTACGAGAGGGCATACTCCGCCTGGGGTGATCGGGGGACAGGGCCGACACTCGCGGGAAGTAACGGGGGCGCCGCCGCCGCGATAATTCGCTCGCTCAACGCACAGCTCATCCAGAGCGAGCGCCAGCTCACCACGATGAGTGGGTTGGCGAAGCGACCGTGGTACCGGCACCTGCTGTACGCGCCCGGCTTCTATACGGGGTACGGGGTGAAGACGATGCCCGGTGCGCGCGAGGCCATGGAGCAGGGCAATTGGCACGACGTTGACGGCGAGTTGCGCCGAATCGCCGTGGTGCTCGTGCAGGAAGCCTCGCACGTGAGCCGTGTCGCGGGAATGCTCGAGAAACATTAGTGTCCTGACTACTCGTGGCGGATCGCCTCCATGGGCGAGAGTCGCGCTGCACGTCGCGCCGGATAGGTGCCGAACACGAGCTCGATCGTCACGGCGGAGAGCGCCGCGACCAGAACGGTGCGCGCCGAAATGGTGAGTGAAAGCCCCTCGGCGCCCGACTGGCCGTAAATGACGGCAATGTTGGTAGCGCGCGTACCATGTCTTGCGGCCTTGCTGAGTGTGCTCAAGGAAAGCTGGTACGAGATTTACCCCGGATATGCCGTTCGCGAACAGGCACTGCGCGCGCTTCGCTTGCATCCGCTTCGTGCAGCTGATGCGTTGCAGCTCACCGCGGCGCTCGAATGGGCAGGCTCTCCACCCGATTGTGCGTTCGTCTCGTTCGACGAGCCTTACAGGCTGCGGCACACCGCGAAGGCTTCAGTATCGCGTAACGGTCCGAGCCTCCGGTTTTCTCACACCTTGAACCCGAGCTTCTTCGCCACGCTCCGCTGCCGCTCATCGAGTGTGAGAAAGGTGAGCTCACGAGCATCCGGCGACATATAGAGCGCCGTTGCGACGTGCAGGCAGTCGGCACCGCGCAGGTACCTCGCGGTCAATATCCGATCCAATTCCTCCGAGAGAGGTCGCGGCACCTCGACCCAATCGATCGTTGCCAGTTCAGCATCGGGCAGCGGCGCTCCGTCGCGCGAGCACGCCGACCGCACCTCGGCGTCGAGCAGCGGATGCGCCGAGATGGTCGTGAAGCCGCGGATTCGCGTTGCGAGCATCCCCGCTGTGGTCTCCTCGAGGGCGATTGCAACGATGCACGACGAGTCGACATACGCGGACCCACTCAATCTTAGTTGCGCTCGTCGAGGAATCGCTTGAGCGCGCCAGGCCGTTTGGCGACCGCCTTCCACGGGGCGTCGCTCGGCTTCCGCTTGGCGGGCCGTATGATGCCGCGCGCTATCATTTCGGCGTGACGGGCTTCGAACTCGGTGGGCAGCGGCTTGTAGGCCCGGATCTCCACGGCGGGTTCGCCGTGCACGGTGACGACGACCGCGCGTCCATCCTCGCGGACCTGCTTGACGATCTTCGAGAAGTTGGCTTTGGCGTCGTACAGCGAGTAGTGGTCGCTCATGAGCGGACAGTAGATAATCTGGTCAGACTAGTCAAGTCGTCTCTGCCGGGAGGACACCCACTACCTGGGGATGATGCAAGTGCAGTACGTGCCTTGCAGCGAGGTGTGAGATTGACTATCATATGGACTAGATAGTAGACTAATGTGCGACGCAGAGGCCGAGTCGGACTCTGCGTGCAATCGATGAGGAGCGCATGAATGAGATGCTGAATGTGCACGCCGCCAAGACCAACTTCTCAAAGTTGCTTGCGCGCGTCGCCAACGGTGAGGAAATCGTGATCGCGAAGGACGGAACGCCTGTGGCAAAGCTGGTACCCTATTCCAGCGCGTCTTCCCCGCGCCCGCTCGGCGTGTTCGCGGGACAGGTGTGGATCTCCGACGATGCGCTCGAGACCCCGGCGTGGCTCCTCGACGCATTCGAGGGCGTCGGAGGAGAGCTGCCTCCACCCCCCGCGTCGCGCGCGACGCGTCGAGAGCGGACCTCCCGCGTAACGGAGCCAGTGGCGAGCACCGCGCCGGCTCCGAAGCATCGTAAGCGGTGAGGCTGCTGCTCGACACGCATGCCCTCGTGTGGGCGCTGGCCGAGCCTGGGCGACTGTCACCGCGGGCACGGGCAGCAGTCTCCAGATCGGCCTCCGACGTCTACGTAAGCATGGCGAGTGCGTGGGAGCTGGCGATTCTTCACGGACTCCAACGAGTGCGGCTCGGCGCGCCGCTCGGCACGATCTTCACTGAAGGATTGGCGGCGCTCCGTATTCGGCTGCTCCCAATTCAGTTGCAGTACGTGGTGGCCGTGGCGGCGCTGCCTCGCCACCACCGCGACCCGTTCGACCGGCTGCTCATCGCAACCGCGATGACTGAAAAGCTTGCACTCGTCTCGTGTGATCGAGCGTTCGAGCAATACGACGTAACGGTTGTGTGGTAGCGCTACTGTAACGGTCCGCCCTTCTTCGTCTGCGGCACGCCCTCCGTCATCCACTTGGGCGCCGGCGCGTCCTTGAGGTAATGATCGAACCACTGCCGCATGCGAATCTGGAAATCCTTCTGGTTTTCCTTTTTCGCCAGGTGGTGCGGCTCGCCGGGGTATGAGAGGAAGACCACTTCCTTCCCCCATCGACGCGCGGCGTTGTACCACTCGAGGCCCTGTAGCCAATCCACCGCGCCATCGTCCGTGCCCTGAAGGATGAGAAATGGCGTCTTGATGTTGCGCACGTTGTGCACCGGGCTCTGGCTCTCGTAGAGCTCCCTCGCGGTCCACGGGGTGTTGCCTTCTCCCATGCGCACCTGGCCGATCTCGAAGATGCCGTGGTTCACGGTACCGGTCTGCTTGTAGAGCTGATCGTACATGCTCACGAGATCCGCCGGCGGCGCGCCCGTCACGACCGTCGCGAACATGTCGGTTTGCGTGAGGATGAAGCTCGTCTCGTAACCGCCCCAGCTATGGCCCTGTAGTCCGATGTGCCTGGGATCGGCGAGCCCAAGCTCGATGACTTTCTTCACGGCGCTCATCACGCAGTCAAGCGCGCTCGATCCCGGCTTGCCCGTCTCGTAGACGATGTCCGGCTGCACGATGACGTAGCCGTTGCTCGCGTACGTGGAGAAGTGCGGGCGGTCGTCATAGACCGGCATCGAGAACTGATTGTGCGTGTTCGACAGGATCTCGTAGAAGTAGACGATGGTCGGATATCTCTTCCCCGGCTCGTAACCCGCCGGCAGCGTGACGGTCGCCTGCATCTTCCGTCCCTTGCCGTTGACGTAGTCCACGAGCACTCGCTTGCCCCACGCGAATTCGCGGATTTGCGGATTCACATCCGTGATCTTCTTCGCGTTGGCGAAGTCGGTGCCGCTCGTCCAGATGTCGGGGAACTCGGTGAACGACTGCTGCGTGAAGATCACGCGGTCGGCGCTATCCGCCTTCTGTGCGCCACCGATGGACTTGTCGGCCCAGATGAGCGGCGTCGGGGCCTTGCCCGCAGTGACTGTCCAGTAGCCGGACTTCTTCGTCCACTCGCCATACGCTGAGAGCGTAAGCGGCTTGGAGAGATCGATGCCCGCCTCATCTTCCGCGGCAGCGCCCCCTGCACCGGCACCACGCCCGCCACGTCCGCCGCGCCCACCTGCGCCGTAGCGCACGACACGGAACTGAATCTGCTGCGCCTTGCCCACGCCGTTGGTAAGGTTGGCCACTTTGCCATTCTCGGGCGAGACCTTCCAGACGTCGTACTTGTCGTAGAGCAGCACGCTGCCGTCCTTCGTCCAGCCGCCTACACCCCAGATCGGCTTCTCGTACGGATGGTCGTCGTCGGTGTCGATGAAGCTCTTGCCGCCGCTTAGCGCGTCGACGTCAACCGATTTTCCAGACTCGAGATTGTACGCCTGCACATGCCTGTCCTTCACGTACAGGAACCACCGGCTGTCTGGCGACGACCCGTACGTGCGCGTCAGCGCCTTCGCGATGAGCATGCGCTCACCGGTCTCGGTGTTCACGCGATAGTAGTCGCCCTTGCTGCCGCTCCACTGCACCTCGCCGCGATACGGCGTCTCGAAGCGGCCGAGCGCCCATTTGCCGTTGAGCGTGTTCTGCATGTTGCGCATGTCGTCGTCACCGAGCCGCACAAAATGCTTCGTGCCGACAACGAGAGTGGCGGGATAGGTCGCGCGTCGCTCCTGCGCGAGGCGCACGATCTGCACGGATTGAATCTCGGTGTCCTTGTAGTGCCAGACGTCCACGTTGGCCTTGAGCGAATCGGCGGCCAGGATTTCCTTGTCCTGCTCCTTGATGCCGAAGAACACACGCGAGCCGTCCTTGCTCCAGCGCGGCGCAGTGAACTCGCTGACGACGAAGTCCTTGGGGAACGAAGCGTCCTTTGACGGATCGAACTCGATCGTGTGCGCGCTCGCGCCACCAACTCCCGTCCATGCCAGCAGCACGTTGTCCTTCTGCTTGTTCTCGGCCTTCTTGTCGCCACGCAGTGCGGCGAGATTCGCGCCCCCTCCCTCGTCACTCCACGCGAGTTGGTCGTAGTCGGCCGACGCGCTGTTCAACGCGCGTGATGCGCCGCTCGCGGGATCGAAGAGATAGACGCCGTTCCCGAGCTTGTCAGCCGCATCGACGGTGTACGCGAGAAGCTTTCCGGCGTCGTCGAACTCGTACTGGTTCACGTTGCCGACGTTGCGCGAGGTCCCATTCGAGAGCTCGCGCAGAACGAGGTCGGCACCATTGTGCTTCGCGGAAGCGTCCGCTTTGTTGAGGCGCACCGCGAGCCACCGCGAGCCCTTGGCAAACTTGAAGGTCGCCGCGTTGGGAATTGGCGTCTTCTCACCGGTCGCGAGATTCATCAGCTCGAAGCGGCGCGCGACTGGGGCAGCGGCTCCGGTTGCGCCTGCTCCACTCCGGCCACCGGGCGTGGTGGGCGGCGTTGCGCCACGGCCACCACCCTGCCCGCGTGCCGCTCCGCCGCCAGCCGCTCCACGGTCCGGCGGATTGACGAAGTACCCAATGAAGTGCGCGTCATCCGAGAACTGTGGCGCCGAGCCCCCCGCGCCGCCGAAGCTGCCGCCGCCCCCTGCCGCAACCGGTGCCGTGCCGAGTGAGGCGGTGAAGACCTTGTCGCCATCGAGCTGCTTCACCGTCAGCGTTGCATCGCCGTCATTCGGCGTCGCGACATAGCTGATCCATTTTCCATCGGAGGAGATGGACGAGCTGGTGATGCGGGCCCACTTGCCGTAGTCGGCGAGTGAGAGCGGGCGCGGCGCGGGAGCCGCTGCTGCCTGAGCGAATGCCTGTGCGAGCGGCGCGATAGTAAGCGCGGCGGCGAGCGCGACGCGCGGGAGGCCGAAGAAACGACGCATGATGTCTCCAGAGAGTTCATTCGGGCGGGGTCTGTCACCGAGTATACGGCAAGCACGCGCCGGGCGTTCAGGAGCGCTGGCGCTTGCGCAGTACCTGAACACGCCGCCAACGTTGCACTAACGATCGTTTTCCGTCTCTTCCTTTCACACACACTGCCGTGAACTCCCGCCGACAGTTCCTGATCAAAGCTCCACTCGGTCTGCTCGGCGCGGTCGCAGCATGCCGCGGCGAGCAGAAGGACGCGGCCGTCTCGGCGCCGCCACCCGGTGCCCCGCCAACCTTCGGCACGGCGCCTGGCGCTGGTCCGGCGGTGTCGCCATCGACGTTCGCCGAGGCAGAAAAGCTCGCGCAGGTGAGCATGACTGCCGCCGAACGCGACATGGCCGGCGCGAGCTGGCGATCGTCGATGGCCCCGCTCCTCGAACGACGCGTGGGCCCGCGAAAGGTGGCGCTGGATCCGGCACTCGCTCCGGCGACGCGATGGAACCCGGTCCTCAGCGCGGACATCACGGTTCCGGCGCGCGACACATTCGTCCGCAGCAAGCGCGACGCAACGCCACTGCCCACCAGCGACGCGGACATCGCATTCGCCCCGGTGACGCAGCTCTCACGCTGGATCGAGCAGAAAAAGCTCACGTCGGAGCGCCTGACCGGCATCTATCTCCAACGACTCGAGAGGTTCAATCCCAGGCTCCGGTGCGTCATCACACTCACGAAGGACTTCGCGCTCGCAGCGGCGAAGAAAGCGGACGCGGAGATTGCGGCAGGCAGGTATCGCGGTCCGCTACACGGCATCCCGTTCGGAGTGAAGGACCTCCTCGACACCGCCGGCATCGCGACGACATACGGCGCCGAGCCATTCAGGAATCGCATGCCGGCGGCCGACTCCGCGGTCGTGCGTCGTCTGCATGAAGCAGGAGCGGTTCTGGTCGCGAAGCTGAGCATGGGTGCGCTCGCGCTCAACGACATCTGGTTCGGCGGCCAGACGATGAACCCGTGGCTGCTCGAAGAAGGCGCATCGGGATCGAGCGCCGGCCCCGGTGCCGCAACGGCCGCGGGTCTTGTCGGCTTCTCGATCGGAAGCGAAACGGGCGGCAGCATCGTGAGCCCCGCCATGCGCTGCGGGATCACCGGTTTGCGTCCGACATACGGCCGAGTGCCGCGCACGGGCGCGATGACGCTGTGCTGGTCGCTCGACAAGCTTGGTCCGATGACGCGCAGTGTCGAGGACGCGATGCTGGTGCTGCAGGCCATCACCGGCCCCGATGCGGGCGACGTGTCGAGCGTGCCGAGTCATCTCGAGTTCGACGCGTCGGCAGGCGTTGATGGCTTGCGCGTTGGGTACTTTCCGGCGTGGATGAAGGAAAGTCCGGCCACGGACGTCGATCGCGCCGCGCTTGACGCCGTGAAAAAGCTGCGCATGGTTCCGGTCGAGGTGAGCATTCCCGACTGGCCTTATGGTTCGCTCAACCACATTCTCTTCAGCGAAGGTGCGGCCGCGTTCGAGGAGCTCACACTCAGTGGCCAGGCGAATCAGCTCAAGGCACAGGTGCCGGACGCGTGGCCCAATCTCTTCCGCGAAGCACGCTTCCTCTCTGCTGTGGATTTCGTGCAGGCCGATCGCTTCCGGCGCCGAGTGGCAGTCGAGATGGCTCGCATCTTCTCGCAGGTGGACCTGTTGCTTGTGCCATCACTGCGCGACGAGATGCTCACCATCTCCAACTTCACTGGACATCCCTCGCTCACCCTTCGTGCGGGCTTCGTGACGGTGGCGCAAGCGCGCAGCGACTGGGCGCCCGATCCAAAGAATCCGATGCCGCACTTCTCGCCGCCGCGTCGCGTGCCTCATGGCGTCACGCTGATCGGACGGTTGTTCGACGAAGGAACAGTCGCGCGCGCAGGGCTCGCGCTGGAGCGGGCGTTCGGCGTGGTTGGCGAGCGGCCGCCGGGTTTTTGATCAGTTACTCGGCAATCGGAGCGTCCCATGGCCGTAGCGAGTCCGTCCCGCTCCCACATCACGCCACCTGTATCTAACTTCCAATCGCTCGGCACAACGCGGGCGCGACCTCATATAGGGATTACTTCATGGCGAAGATCAAGGTAGTGAATCCACTCGTCGAGATGGACGGCGACGAGATGACGCGCATCATCTGGCAGTTCATCAAAGCCAAGCTCATCCTGCCGTATCTCGACATCCAGATCGACTACTACGATCTCGGAATAGAACAGCGCGACGCGACGAATGATCAGGTCACGATCGATGCCGCCATGGCGACGAAGAAGTACGGCGCCGGGGTCAAGTGCGCGACCATCACGCCCGACGAGCAACGCGTGAAGGAGTTCGGGCTCAAGAAGATGTGGAAGAGCCCCAACGGAACGATTCGCAACATCCTTGGCGGCGTGATCTTCCGCGAGCCGATCATCATGACGAACATCCCGCGCCTCGTGCCCGGGTGGACCAAGCCGATCGTGATCGGTCGACATGCCCACGGCGATCAGTACAAGGCGACGGACTTCAAGGTCAAGGGCGCTGGTACGGTCACGATGACGTACACGCCGGCAGATGGCAGCGAGCCGATGCAATTCGAGATCGCCAAGTTCGGTGACGACGGCGGCGTGGCGATGGGGATGTACAACTTCAACGACTCGATCCGCGATTTCGCGCGCGCCAGCCTGAGGTTCGGACTACAGCGCAATTATCCGGTGTATCTGAGCACGAAGAACACCATCCTCAAGGCGTACGACGGCAGCTTCAAGGACATCTTCGAGCAGGTGTTCCGCGACGAGTTCAAGGCCGAGTTCGACGCGCACGGTCTCACGTACGAGCATCGCCTCATCGACGACATGGTCGCCAGCGCTCTCAAGTGGGAGGGCGGCTACGTCTGGGCGTGCAAGAACTACGACGGTGACGTGCAGTCAGACATCATTGCGCAGGGCTTTGGCTCGCTCGGACTCATGACGAGCGTGTTGTTGACGCCCGACGGGAAGACGATGGAAGCCGAGGCCGCCCATGGCACGGTGACGCGTCACTACCGCGAGCATCAGAAAGGAAACAAGACGTCCACGAACCCCATCGCCTCGATCTTCGCGTGGACGCGAGCCCTCGCTCACCGCGGCAAGCTGGACGACACACCGGAGCTCGTCGCCTTCGCGAATGCACTCGAGGCCGTGTGCATCGAAGCGGTGGAATCGGGTGAGATGACGAAGGATCTCGCGATCCTCATCGATAAGAAGGCGCCGTATCTGTACACGGAAGACTTCCTTGACACGATCGACCGGCGGTTGCAGGCGAAGATGGCGTAGTACGTCTCTACAATCTCGGCTTCGTCACGCGCGGCACCTTGCCGCAGTTCGCCGGCCAGTTTGCCGGCCAGTTGCCCGGCGACTTGTCGCGCTTGATGAACTCCGGATCCTCCGACGCCAGATAGACCATCATGGCAGCCAGCGTCGCGTTGTGCTTGAGATCATCGAACACGATCTTGTCGTACGTGTCGCGGTTGGTGTGCCAGGTGTACGTGTTGTAGTTCCAGCCCACCGCGCCCATGCCGAACGACGGCGTCCCGAAGCACGCGAACACGGCGCCGTCCGTGCCACCTGGATTACCGGTCGGCACATCGTTGAAGCTCCACGACACCACATTGGAACTCAGGCTGTCGGTGTAGAAGCTCGGCAGTTGCGTGTACCACGATTTCAGGTGCCGTCCGATGTCCGTGAGGCCGGACGACGACAGCGACTGCACGCGTCCCGTTCCGTTGTCCTGATTGAACAGCGCCTGCAAGCCCTTCATCACCTCGGGATGCTCTTCGGTGAACGCCGTCGATCCGTTGAGACCCTGCTCTTCGCTCGCCCAATGTCCTGCGAGGATCGTGCGCTTGGGATGCGGATATACCTGCCTCAGGATGCGCATCGCTTCCATCGCCATCGCCGTCCCGGTGCCGTTGTCCGTCGCCCCCGATGATCCGTCCCACGAATCGAAGTGCGCCGAGAGCATCACGTACTCATCCGGCTTCTCGGTGCCCTTGATCATGGCGATCGTGTTGAACGCCGGCTGCTCGCCGAGCAGCTTCGCGTCGACGTCGAGCTTGACCATCGGTTTCTGATTGTTCTCCGCGAGACGGAAGACGAGGCCGTAGTCTTCGCACTCGAGCGTGACAGCGGGCGCCGTCTTGTTGTACGTCTCGAAAATCTCGATCGTCCCCCAGCCGCCCGCGCCCGGCGGGGCGCCAACGCCACCGCGTCCGCCACCGGCCGCGGCGACGCTCGCTGCCGGCCCACCGCCACGTGCGCTCGCGCCGCCAGGCGTCTGGCCAGCCCCACCGCCCCGGCCACCGGGACCACCACCACGACCACCCGCTCCGCCCGCCGGTGCGAACGGGTTGGTGAATCCGCTCAGCTTGTTGCGCGACGAGATCATTCCAACGACGCCTGCTTTCTCGAGACGCATGCCGAGCGTGCCGGTGCCGAGCGCGAGCGAATATCCTGTGCCGCGATAGAGCTTCGTGCTGTCCGGGCGAAACACCCTCCTGCCGTCAGGTCCGGTGGTGGAATCGCCCATGACTGACCAATCACGCTGCATCAGGGCAAGCAGCGTATCCATCCGTGCGATCGACGCGGCCGTTCCCCAGCGATTCCAGTCTTCGGACGGCCGGCAGGTCGGCCACGCGGGCGAGAGCAGCACGATCTTGCCCTTCGCCTTCGGGAGCCACTTCACGAACTCGGTGCTGTCCTTGAACTTCGGCAGGACGATCGCTTCCGCCTTCACCGGCTTGCCGTTCGTGCCCGGGCTCCACGCGAGCATGGTGCCGGCGAGCGAGCGAACGCGCGGCTCAACGAGATCGATGTGCGACACACCGCGCCGCCATCCGCGCCACGTGCCGTACTGCTCACGCTTCGCATCGATGCCCCACGACTTGTACTGGCTGATGGCCCAGTCGCTCGCCGCGCGAAGCTCCGGGCTGCCGGTGAGACGCGGCCCGATGGAATCGAGGAGCGCCTGCGAAAGCTGTTGGACATGCGAGCTGTCCATTCCGAGTCGCCAGATGCGCTGGAGATTCGGATCGGACTGCGCGGAAACTGGCACGGCACTCAGCAGGACAAAGGCGCCGGCAACGGGAAGTCTGCGGAAAAGTGTCATGGCCTGGGAGACGAACGGCGAGCGGGCGCCGCGGGCGCGGCGCTATCACAGTTGACGTGAAGCTACGCGCTGGATGCGGCGGCGCCAGTCGGTAACGGTTCGCCAGCTCGCTACGTCACCATGCGCGCCGTGAGATACTCGAGGTCGAGCTCGGGGTACACAGGAAACGCCGACAGTAGCGACGAGACTCGCGCGAGGGCTTCTGTCTTCGCGGCAG
>Ga0208587_1000032_pt1 | contig 76583 bp, 65 predicted proteins | sample NGESurdeep092012_7_FD_184472 | JGI IMG/M metagenome (GOLD analysis project Ga0208587, IMG submission 184472) | Arctic peat soil microbial communities from Barrow, Alaska - NGEE Surface sample 210 deep-092012 (SPAdes) | ecosystem: Environmental > Terrestrial > Soil > Wetlands > Peat ...
TGGGCGGAGTTCTGCTGGAGGCCCACGAGGGTTGCGGTCGTCGTCGTGGTGGCGGAGGCGGGGTAGAAAACCCCGAACGTGCCGCCCCCGCCGGTCGTGAACGTGCGCGCGCCGATGAACGGGTCGCTGGAAGAGCCGGCGCCGACGAACGTGGCTAAAAGCGTGCCGACAACGCCGCTGTCCGTCGGGATCGGGAGGCCCTGCGCGCGCAGGAACGAGATGGTGTTAGAGATGATGCGGGTCTCACCCGGGGCCAGGGTGACGGAGACGGAGTCGGTGCCCGAGCCGACCGAGGCGGTGTAGAGGAGGTCGACCTGGATCGGGGTCGTCGCCTTCGAAGCCAGCGTCAGCTCCGTCGTGTAGTGGCTGCCTCCGAAGCCCGCCACGTTGTCGAGGACGACGGGCAGGAACAGTTCGGGATCGCGCGTCAAACGGAAGACGACCCCGCCGCCAAGAGGCCCGCCGTAAGCCGTCGTCCCGTAGAAGTTCCCGTCGCTTCCTTGCACGAGGGCGGCATAGGGGTCTTTGCCGTCGTTCCCGGCAAACGAGTAGAGCGTCGTCAGCGTGCCGCCCAGCGTGATCTTGAAGACCGTGCCATCGCCGCTCGCGCCGCCTTGCCCGGTCGTCCCGTAGAAGTTCCCGTCGGTTCCTTGCACGAGGGCGGCTGACGGCCATTTCCCGTCGCTCCCCGAGAAGGAGTAGAGCGTCGTCAGCGTCCCGGCCGGCGTGATCTTGAAGACCGTGCCGTAGTCACCCGTGCCGCCCTGATTCGTTGTTCCGTAGAAGTTCCCGTCGCTCCCCTGCACGAGGCCGGCGAGGGGGTTTTGGCCGTCACTCCCGGCGAACGAGTGGAGCGTCGTCAGCGTCCCCGAGGGTGTGATCTTGAAGACCGTGCCATAGTTATCCGTGCCGCCCCCCTTCGCCGTCCCGTAGAAGTTCCCGTCACTTCCTTGCACGAGGGTGTCTTGCGGATAGCCCCCGTCGCTCCCCGCAAACGAGTAGAGCGTCGTCAGCGTCCCGGCAGGCGTGATCTTGAAGACCGTGCCCAAGTCACCCGTGCCGCCCTGATTCGTCGTCCCGTAGAAGTTCCCATCGGTTCCTTGCACGAGGCCCGCGTACGGATCGCTCCCGTCGCTCCCCGCAAACGGGTAGAGCGTCGTCAGCGCCCCCGCCGGCGTGATCTTGAACACCGTGCCGGCACCCCTCGCGCCGCCCTGATTCGTCGTCCCGTAGAAGTTCCCGTCGGTTCCTTGCACGAGAGTGGCGGGCGGGTTCCGTCCGTCGCTCCCCAAGAAAGAGTGGAGCGTCGTCAGCGCCCCCGAGGGCGTGATCTTGAAGACCGTCCCGTTGCCGCCAGTCCCACCCGCATCCGTCGTCCCATAGAAGTTCCCGTCGCTCCCCTGCACGAGGCCAGCAAGGGGGTATTGGCCGTCACTCTCGGCAAACGCATGCAGCACCGTGTACTGCTGGGCGTCGGCCGGGAGGGCGAGAAACAGCGGGACCGTCAGCAGGAAAAGACAAGAGAGACCGATACCCATGCGCCGCGATACGAATTGCATTTCAGCCCTCCCGGCCTTCGCTGGTAGTCTGACACGAACCGTCATAGGTGAAGCGGGAAAGTCCAGCGGAGAGCGCAGGGAAGGTGAGAAGCCTGAGGGAAAGCGCGGCGAGGGTCGTTCTCATCGGCGGTTCCTTTCGGATGGTGCGAAAGGGGGGACTCGAACCCCCACAGCCGATAAAGGCCACAAGGTCCTGAGCCTTGCGCGTCTACCAATTCCGCCACTTTCGCGCGGACCGGCAGGATAAGGCCCGTGCCGGGAGTCGTCAAATCAGCGGCGCCGTCAGCGCCGAAAGCCCGCGCGCTCGCGCTCCGCGACGAAGGCGTCGACCCGCACCTGGTCCTTCTCGGAGATCTCCGTGAACCGGATGCCGAAGGCGGGGTGGAAGTGGTCGAGCTCGGTCGTCCGGCGCATGATCCGGCCCTTCGCGTTCAGGGGCTCGGGATCTTCGGGTAGTAAGAACTCGATCTCGACGATGCGCCCGATCGCGATAGCGCTCTCGATCTCCACGAGGAGACCGTTCCCCGAGACATTGAGCGTCTTTCCGAGGAGGAGCGCCCCGTCCGGGCGGCCGTCGCGCACGCGCGCCAGCGTGTTCAGCTCCCGGCGCGCCGGGATGAGCGTGAGCCGCTTCGTCTTGTCGAGGAGCTCGGCGGGAGGGAAAGGGGCGAGCATGAAATCGTTCACGCCAGGCACGAGGGCCTCCTCGAGGTGCGGCTCCCCCGCCGCCACGACGAGCATCATCGAGACCGTGCGCCAGCAAGTCTGCTCGCGCAGCTTCCGGCAGGCGGCGACGCCCCCATCCGGGGGGAATCCGCTGTCCAGGATCACGAGATCCGGGACCTTTTCGGCCGGAATCGCGAGGAGGTCGTCCAGCCGCTCGGCGGCAACGACCGAATAGCCCGCCGTCTCGAGCGCCTTGGCTGCACCGCGCAGGAGCCCGGCCGGCGCACCGGCAAGCGCGACCTTCTTCTTCACGAAGAGACCCGAGCCGCGCGGGAAGGTGCCAGAGCTGTCCATCAGGCGCTTCCCTGCTTGACGGTCACGGAGCCGCGCGCGACCGCGCCCCCCTCGGCATCGCGGACGATGCCCTCGAACTTGACCGTGTCGCCGAGCCGGCCGGCAATCGCGACGTCGATCGTGAGGACGTCTCCGGCAACGGGCAGCCGCTGGACCGAAAAATCGGAGACGCCGGCGAGAAAGCCCTTCCGCCCGAGCGCCGCGTCGCCGCCCTGAAGGAGCAGGGCCGACTGCGCCACGAGCTCGGCCAGCACGGCCGCGGGGAATTCCGTGGCGCGCACGGATTCGGCATTGGCCGTCACGCACGCCCGCACACGGCCCGCCGCCGGGCCGGTCCGTTCGACGACGCCGTCGGCGAAGCGGAACGGGAAGGCGTGCGGCAGGGGCTCGAAATCCACCTTTTTCAGGCCGCCTTCTGGCGCACGAACTCGCACAGCGCGTTCACGGAGGCGAAGGCCTTGACGCCCACTTCTTCGTCCTGCACCTTGATGCCGAACTCCTTCTCAACGCCGAGCACGAGCTCGAGGGCGTCGATCGAGTCCAGGCCGAGGCCGCCGTCCGCGTCGCCGAAAAGCGGCGCGTCGTCGGCGATCGTCGCGGGATCCATTTCGAGCTTGAGCTGCCGAACGATCAGCTCCTTGACTCTCTTCTTCAGGTCGTCTGACAAGAACTACTCCCCTCCCGGTCTGACCGGAACAGCGGAGTATACGAGCGGCGGACCCGGCCGGCTTCTCAGCCGACGAAGCCGCCGTCGATGCGCACTGTCTGGCCCGTGAGGTACCCCGCGCCGTCCGTGCACAGAAACGAGACGAACGGGGCGATGTCCTCCGGCCGGCCGAAGCGCTGCACCGGGACCCGCTTGAGGAAGTCCTCGCGGACTTCCTTCGTGAGGAACGAAATCATCTCGGTCTCGACGAATCCGGGCGCGACCGCGTTCACGGTGACGCCGAAGGCCCCGACCTCGGCCGCGAGCGACTTCGTGAAAGCGACGAGAGCACCCTTCGCGGCCGAGTAGTTCGTCTGCCCGACGCTCCCCGAGAACGCCGCGAGCGACGAGATGTTCACGATGCGCCCCCAGCGGCGCCGCAGCATCCCGCGCATCACGGCCTTCGTCATGCGGTAGGTGCCGCCGAGCGCCGTGTCGAGGACGAGATTCCAGTTCGCGTCGGGCATGAGCGCGAAAAGGCCGTTCTTCAGGACGGCGGCGTTGTTCACGAGCACGTCCACACCCTCGCGCTCCTTGTCGAGGCGGTCGGCGAGCGCCGCGATGTCGGCCGCGGACGTCACGTCCGCTTTCACGGCTTCCCCGCTCCCTCCGGCCGCCCGGATCGCCTCGACGGCGGCCTCCGCCCCCGACGCGTCCGCGCGGTACGTGAGGACGGCGTGATAGCCGTCGGCGGCGAGGCGCTCGCCGATGGCGCGGCCGATGCCGCGCGACGCGCCGCTGACGAGCGCGACGCGGGTCCGGGGAGAGGAATCGGAAGAATTCGGAGAATTCATTTGTTTTCGGACCTTCTCACATCCTGAGACGCCGATGCCGCGGCAAGGTTGGTTTTTCCTTCGAAGGAGAAGAGAGGGGGAGGGGCCAGCGCCTTCACGAACACGTCGATCGCCTCCGGATCCTCCAGCGCGCGCGGCGGCAGCTGCGCGTCGCGCACGGTCCAGCGGACGAGCCGGGTCAGCACGTCCCCCGGGCCCACTTCCGCGAAGCGGCGCAGCCCAGCCCCGCGCATCGCCTGAAGCGTCGATGCGAAGAGCGAGGGATGAGAGATTTGCTTGGAAACGACATGGGCGGCTTCCTCGGCGGTCTCCACCCTGCGGCCCAGCATCGGAGCGAAGAGAGCCGAGCGCGGCTGCGCGATGCTCACTCCCCTTTCTAAGAAACTTTGCAGACCCTGACACACTGCTTCGAGGCGACTCGTGTGCATCGGGATCTTGATCGAAAGCAAATCTGTCTTCAGCGCGATCGGCCGAAACGCGTCGACCGCCGCGGCAACGAGCGCCCGCTCGCCCGAGAAGACAAACTGCGCCGCCGCGTTCTCGGTCGCGATCCCGAGTCGCGCGCGATCGGGCGTCAGCGCCGCCAGCGTCTCCTCCACCGCCGGCCGCGCGAGCCCGATGACGTATGCCATTCCGCCATCCAGCTCCCCCCGCCGTGATGCCTCGGACATGAGGCGCTCGGCCTCGAGGAGGACATCGAGCGCGGCCCACGTCTCCAGCGAGCCGGCCGCGACGAACGCGGCGTAGGTGCCGAGGCTGTAGCCGAGGGCGGCCGCGGGCTCGAGCCGATGGATGCGGCGGAGGGTCTCGAGCGCCGCGAGGGAGGTCGCGAAGACGCCGACCTGGGCGGGCAGGTCGTCGTGGAGCGAGGAGCTGCCCTCGCCAAAAAAGGTGTCGACGAGGCGCACGCCCGAGCGCGTCGAGATCTCTTCGAAAAGTGAAGAGGCGAACTCGTATCTCCGGGCGAATGCCTCCCCCATCCCCGCCTTCTCGGACAACTGACCCGGAAAAATCGCTGCGAACGCGGACGAGGACGCCCCCGTGACGACGAGAGGCGCGCTCACGCGGCGACTCCTCCCCTCTTCCCATTCGCGGAAATCTTCTCTTCTTTTTCCTTCGCACCCATCCGAACCGATGAGATCGGCTCGAAGCGGTAGCGCGCCAGCAGGCGGCGCCAGCGCCCTTCCGTCCGCGTGCGCCCCGCGAAGTGGACGAGGCGCTGAACGGGAGAGAGGCCTGGCATGGCGGGATGCGCGACGTCGAACTCCCAGGGGTGGGAATACAGGACCGGCGGAACTCCGGCAGCGAGAGACCGGTCGATCGCGGCCGAGACGCGGCTCTCGCGCGTCAGGCGCGCGCAGACGCCGCCGCCCCAGATCGCGCGGAAGCCGAAAAACGTGCCCATGAGCGGCGGGACCTCCAGGATCGGGCCGGAGCCGGTTTCGAGCGTCACGGGACGCGTCGGATTTGAAGGCTCTCCCACCGGCGGCGCCGTCGTGAGGGAGGAGTCGAGCGCGAAGCCTTCCTCGACGAGGACCGCGAACGCGGGATTTGAGGCGCTCTTGAGGGACCACTCGGGCGCGCGGTAGGAAGTCACCGGCCTCCCGACGATCTCCTGCAGCGTGTCTTGGCTCTTCCTGAGGTCCTCACGGAACTCGGGCAGCGTCATTTCGGAGATCCGGCGGTGGACGTCTCCGTGGCAGCCGATCTCGTGGCCGGCGTCGGCGATGCGCCGCACGAGCGAAGGGCTCTGCCGCGCGATCCAGCCGAGGACGAAGAACGTCGCAGTGGAGCCGGACCCGTCGAGGAGCGCGAGCATGCGCTCGACGCCGGCGTGCACGCGCTTTTCCCGGCCGGCCCACGTGGCCGGGTCGGAGTAGAGAGGATGCCCGCAGACGTGGAACCAGTCTTCCACGTCGACGGTCAGGATGGGAGAGACGGTCACGCGCGGATTATGGGGCCGCCGCTAGCTCGCGTCGGAGTCCAGCGTCTTGTAATAGACCGACAGCCACGAGGTGATCCACGTGTCGCGGAACGGGCGGTAGTGCGACCGCGCACCGTAGATCGCCTTCACGGGCACCGCGGCGAAGCGGCGGACCCGGGGTGCCGCCTTGATGAGGATCTCGTTCTCGATGGAATACCGCTCGGCGTGGAGGCGGAGCGCCCGGAGCAGGTCCGCGGCGATCACGCGATAGCCCGACTGGCCGTCCTCGACGGGCAGTCCCGTCATGCGCGACAGCACCTTGTCGCCGATCGTGTTCGCCCAGTAGTTCTTCGCCGGCATCGTGGCCGCGTCCTTCAAGCGCGACCCGATGACGAAGTCCGCGCCGCCCCGCGCGGCGGCGAGAAGTGCCGGAAGGTCGTCCGGATCGTGCTGGCCGTCCGCGTCCACGAACGCCACGTGCGTGAAACGACGCGCGAGGAGGTCGGCGAGGCCGTCCCGAAGCGCGCAGCCTTTTCCCCCGTTTTCCGGGCGTTCCAGCACCCGTGCGCCCGCGGCCCGGGCTTCGTCCGCGGTGCCGTCGCGGCTGCCGTCGTCCACGACCAGGATTTCCCCGACATGCGCGCGAAGGCCGCGTACGACGCCGCCGACCGTGCCGGCACCGCGATAGGCGGGAACGAGGGCGGCCGGGAAGAAGAGGAGGTCGCCTGACATGCGAATGAGGGGTTGACGAACGAGCCTGCTTTGTGAAAAGTATCACGAGCGCCGCATGGGTTCCCCTCTCGCCTTCCTGCCGATACTGCTCATGCTCATGGGCGCCCTCGCCGTCGGCATCGTTTTGCTGGGCCTGAATGCCCTGCTCGGCCGCAAAATCCGCACGAAACGCAAGCTATCGCCCTTTGAGAGCGGCATGCCGCTGCTCGACGACAGCCACAAACGCATCAGCGTCAAGTTTTTCATCGTCGCGATGATCTTCATCCTCTTCGACGTCGAAGCGGCGTTCCTCTACCCCTGGGCCGTCGTGTTCCGGCAGGGCGGATGGCCAGTCTTCGCCGAAATGCTCGTGTTCGTCTCCGTCCTCTTCCTCGGGTTCGCCTACCTGTGGAAGAAGGGCGCGTTCGACTGGGATTGACATGGGCGGAGCGAACATGACCCCCTCCACGCCTGCGCCGGAGCGAACGGGCGAGCACAGCGCGCTTTCGTGCGGCCGGACTCTCTCGTTCTCGCGTGAGACGCGGGCCGATTTCGACCGCCTCCTGGGGCGCTACCCCACGAAGCAATCCGCGCTTCTTCCGACGCTCTGGCTCGCGCAGCGCGAATGGGGGTGGATCTCGCGGGAGGCCGTGGACTACGTGGCGACGCTCCTCGATCTCGCGCCGGCATTCGTGTGGGGCGTCGTGACGTTCTACACGATGTACAACCGGGCGCCCGTCGGAAAGCACCTCATCCAGGTCTGCACGTCGATCTCCTGTCACCTGAACGGGGCTGAGGAGGTCTTCCACGAGTGCAAGAAGCGGCTCGGCGGTTTGAAATCGGGCGAGGTCTCGCCCGACGGGAAGTTCACCGTCATCGAGGTGGAGTGCCTCGCCCAGTGCGACAAAGCGCCCGCGGTCATGGTCAACGATGACGACTACTTCGTGATCACGAAAGACAAACTCGACGCTTTCCTCGGGAGCCTGAAATGAGCGGCCTCGCCCCCATCGAGCCGGTCCTTCTCGCCCGCCGGGGCAAGCCGAATTCGGCCTCCTTGGGCACCTATCTCGCGGACGGCGGTTACGCCTCGTGGAAGAAAGTGCTTGGGGGCGTGAAATCGGCCGAGTGGACGCCCGCGAAGCTCACCGACGTCGTCAAGGCGTCGGGTCTGCGCGGCCGCGGCGGCGCCGGCTTTCCCTGCGGCCTGAAGTGGACCTTCGTGCCCTCGAAGGAGAAGCGCGGCGACAAGCCCGTCTATCTCCTCTGCAACGCGGACGAGTCCGAGCCCGGAACGTTCAAGGACCGGCTCCTGATCGAGAACGACCCGCACCAGATCCTCGAGGGGATGATGCTCGCGAGCTTCGCCCTCGAGGTGAAGCACGCCTACATCTACATCCGCGGAGAGATGGTCCACGGCGCCGAGATCCTGAACGCCGCCGTGAAAGAGGCCCACGAGAAGGGCCTCCTCGGGACCGACGTCCTCGGCTCCGGCGTCGACCTCACGATCACGGTGCACCGCGGCGCGGGCGCCTACATCTGCGGCGAGGAGACCGCGCTCATCGAGAGCCTCGAGGGCAAGCGCGGCCACCCGCGCATCAAGCCGCCCTTCCCCGCGGTCTCCGGCGCGTGGGGCTGCCCGACGGTCGTGAACAACGTCGAGACGCTGTGCTGCGTCAAGCACATCGTCGATCGCGGCGCCGAGTGGTTCAAGGGCGTCGGCCGCAACGAGAAGAACACAGGCCCGAAGCTCTACTGCGTCTCCGGCCACGTCGAGAAGCCCGGCGTCTACGAGGCCCCGATCGGAATCCCGTGGGAGCAGCTCCTCGCGATGGCGGGCGGTATCCGCGGCGGGCGGAAGCTCAAGGCGGTCATCCCCGGCGGCTCCTCGGCGCCGATGCTCACGGCCGCCGAGATTGCAGGCGTCCCGATGGATTTCGACGGCCTCGTCGCCGCCAAGTCGATGTTCGGGTCGGCGGGGATCATCGTGATGGACGAGACGGCCGACATCCCGAAGGCCGTGACGAACATCGCGAAGTTCTACGCGCACGAGTCCTGCGGGCAGTGCACGCCCTGCCGCGAGGGCACGCCATGGCTCCACAAGATGCTCAAGCGCGTCGTGAACGGGGAGGGGAAGAAGTCCGACCTCGACCTCCTCCTCCAGATCTCGAACCAGATGGGGAACGGCATGACGATCTGCGTCTTCGCGGACGCGGCAATCGCGCCCGTCATCTCGGGGATCACGAAGTTCCGCGAGGAGTTCGAGGCTTACATCGCGAAATCCAACCATCCCGATTTCGCGCTGGCCGCACCAGAAGACCTCACGAACAAGGTTGCCGACAGGACGGCGTCATGGCGCGCGTAACCGTCGACGGAAAGGTCGTCGAAGTCCCGAACGACGCGAACGCGCTCGAGGCGTGCCGTGCCGCCGGCGTCGAGGTCCCGCACTTCTGCTACCACCCGCGGCTCTCCATCGTCGGCCAGTGCCGCATGTGCATGGTCGAGGTCGAGGGCGTGCCGAAAATCCAGGCCTCGTGCACGGTGCCCGTGCGCGACGGGATGGTCATCAAGGCCTCGACCGAGAAGGCCTTCGCGGCCCGCAACGCCACGATGGAGTTCCTCCTCATCAACCATCCGCTCGACTGCCCCATCTGCGACCAGGCGGGCGAGTGCAAGCTGCAGGACAACGCCTTCGGCGCCGGCCTGCCGGTCTCTCGCACGTCCGAGCCCCGCCGCCAGTTCCCCGGCTACGACCGCACGCCGATCGGCCCGCACGTCATCGCCGACATGACGCGCTGCATCCAGTGCACGCGCTGCATCCGCTTCTGCCGTGAGATCACGGAGACGGGAGAGCTGACCTTCATCGAGCGGGCAGGCCACACGTTCGTCTGGACGCACGAGGGCCGGCCGCTGGACAACGACCTCTCCGCCTGCGCGGCCGACGTCTGCCCGGTGGGCGCGCTCACGACGAAGGAATTCCGGTTCCGCAAGCGCGTCTGGTGGCTCGACAAGACCCGTTCCGTCTGCGACGGCTGCGAAATCGGCTGCCACATCTCCATCGAACACCGGGACCGCGTCGTCTACCGCTTCCTCCCCCGCGTCGCCCCGGCGGTGAACGACTTCTGGATGTGCGACTACGGCCGCTTCCGCGCCGAGGAGCTCAACCGACAGGACTTCCTGAAGCCCGAGATCCGGGTCGCCGGCAGCGACACGCGCAAACAGACGAACTGGGGAGAGGCCCTGGACGCCGTGAAGGTCGCGATCGACCGGGCTCGGGAAAGCCTCCTGTTCATCGGGTCGGCGCATCTCACAACCGAGGAGGCCTGGCTTCTCGCCTCGCTCTGCAAAGATTCTTTGAAGGGGAATGCGCCCGAGTTCATCGTGGACGAAGGGCCCAGAAGGCGCATCCGGAACAAAGTCGACGGCTGGATCTACGGAACCGAAGCCGCACCCAACAGCCGAGGCGCCGAGGCGGCCGGCCTCAAGCGCACCCGCGCGGGCGATGGCTCCGCCCTCGATCTCTTACTTTCTAAGAAATCTTCTTCTTCTCTTTCTTCTCTTCCCCCAGCAGTCCTCTATATTTCCGACGCCAATTTCAGCGAAAAGTGCGCGGACCCGGCGTTCGTCGCTCTCCTCAGGCAGGCGAGCGTCCTCATCGTCCATGCCCGCAAACGCAACGCGCTGACGGATGCCGCCGACATCGTCCTGCCCGTCGCGCCGCTCTCGGGCAAGGAGGGCACGTTCGTGAACGCGAAGGGCCTCGTGCAGCGCGTCGACATGGCGATCGTGTCGCCTCCCGTCGTGCGCACGGACCTCGAGGTGCTCCTGCACCTCGGGGGCCGCTGGAACGCGTTCGACACGCAGTGGACCGCCCGCGACGTGTTCGAAAGGATGCGAGGCCTGGTCGCCGGCTACCCCGGCCTCGCGTGGGATTCCGACGCCCTCGTCGGGAACCCGCCGTCCATCTCCGCCGCCGCCGCCTATGACGTCCTCGGGCTCGAGAGAGATCCCGACGTCGAGGTCTTCCCGCGCCCGTCGGTCGCGGCGCCGGACCGCCGCTCATGAGCCCGGCCCTCGCGACCGCCCTCGAAGGCACGGCGAAGATCGCCTTTGTCTGGGGCGTGGTCCTCGGCGCCGTCCTCCCGAACCTCATCTGGGTCGAGCGGCGGATGGCGGGCCTCATCCAGGACCGTCCGGGCCCGAACCGCGTGGGACCGTTCGGCCTTCTCCAGGCCATCGCGGACATCCTCAAGATGTTCATGAAGGAAGACGTGGTCCCGATGTACGCGGACCGCCTCCTCCACACGATCGCGCCCCTCATCCTCCTCGTGCCGGCCATGACCACGTTCGCCGTGATCCCGTTCGGATCCTCGATTTACCTGTTCGACCGCGACATTCCGCTCGTCATCGCGGACGTCAACATCGGCATCCTCTACGTTTTCGCGCTCACCTCGATCGGCATCTACGGTCTCGTCCTCGCGGGCTGGGCTTCGAACAACAAGTTCGCGCTCCTCGGCGGACTCCGCTCTTCGGCGCAGGTCATCAGCTACGAGCTCGCGATGGGCATCGCGGCCATCGCGGTGTTCCTCGCCGCGGGCTCGCTGCGGCTGACGAAGGTGGTCGAGTACCAGGCGTCCGGCACCTTCCTCGGGTTCCTGCCGCTCTGGAATTGCTTCCCGCAGGCCCTCGGCTGCATGATCTTCGTCGTCTCGGCGTTCGCCGAGACGAACCGGCTGCCGTTCGACCTCCCGGAGGCCGAGGCCGAGCTGGTCGCCGGCTACCACACCGAATACTCGGCCTTCCGCTTCGGCATGTTCTTCATGGCCGAGTACCTGAACCTCATCGCGGCATCGGCCATGATGGCGACGCTCTATTTCGGCGGCTGGTCGCTTCCCGGGCTGCACCCGACGGGGATTCTCGGAGGCGTGATCTCGATCGCGGTGTTCGCCGCCAAGACGGGTTTCTTCATCTTCCTGTTCATATGGGTGCGCTGGACGCTTCCCCGCTTCCGCTTCGACCAGCTCATGAATCTCGGCTGGAAGGTTTTCCTGCCCCTTGCGCTCCTCAACCTGATCGTGACGGGCGCGCTCGTCCTCTGGGGGGTCGTCTGATGCCGGCGCTGAGCGGAGAGCTCGTCGTCTTCGGGTTCGCCTCGTTCCTCGCGCTCGCGTTCGCACTCCTCATGGTCGTCCAGAAGACGCCCGTGAGAAGCGTCCTGTCGCTGGTCGTGACCTTTTTCGGGCTCTCGGTTCTCGCGATCCTTCTCGCGGCGCCTTTCATCGCCGCGCTGCAGATCTTCGTGTACGCCGGCGCGATCCTCGTCCTCTTCCTGTTCGTCATCATGCTGCTCAACCTCAAGGAGGAAACCGCGGACAAGGACGATCGGCCGGTGCAGCGCACGCTTGGGCTCCTCGTCGCGCTCGCCCTCGGCGGCCTCCTCGCGGGCGCCACTCTGCGCGCTCCGGTCCCGCCGCGCGGCGCGCTCACTGGCACGCGGATTCCGATGCCGGACGAGATTCCGGCTCTTGGACGGCTCCTTTTCTCCGACTACCTCTTCGCGTTCGAGGTGCTGTCCCTGCTGCTTCTCGTCGCGGCGGTCGGCGCGCTCCTTCTCTCCAAGCGGAGGTTCGAATGACCGGCGCGCTTCCCGGGGTCGCCCCGATGGCCGTGCCGCCCGGCGCATTCCTCGTCGTGGCCACCCTCCTCTTCGCGATCGGTCTCGCGGGCGCCCTCCTGAAGCGCAATGCGCTGTCGATCTTCCTGTCGATCGAACTGATGTTGAACGCCGTCAACCTGCTCTTCCTGACGTACGCGCGGATGCGCGGCGACCTCGCGGGGCAGATGATCGTCTTCTTCGTGATCGCCGTCGCCGCCGCCGAGGCGGCCGTCGGCCTCGCGATCTTCGTCGCGCTCTTCCGCACCCACCGGACGGTGGACGTGGACAAGATCGCGCTCCTGAAATGGTAGGCGGCGCATGAAGCAGCTCTGGCTCATCCCCGCCCTCCCGCTCGCCGGTTTCCTCCTGAACGGCCTCGTCGCCCTCGTGGCGAGCTCGATGCGCGCGGAGAAGGAGTCCGGCGCCGACCACCCCGGGGTCCCGCTCCCCTATGCCCAGCGGCTCTTCCATGGCGTCGTGGGCGTGGGCTCGGTCGGCCTGGCCGCCGTGCTCTCGTTCGCAGCGCTCGTGCCGTACGCGCTCGGCTCGATGCATGCCCCTGAAGGGCTCGCTCCCATCGTGCAGAAGGTCTACACGTGGATGGCCGCCGGCGATTACACGGTCGACGTCGCCTTCCGGCTCGACACGTTGTCGGCCCTGATGCTGTCGTTCGTCACGCTCGTGGGAACGCTCATCCACGTTTACAGCGTCGGGTACATGCAGAAGGAAGAGGGCTACGGGCGCTACTTCTCGTACCTGAACCTCTTCATGTTCGCGATGCTCACGCTCGTCCTCGCGGACAGCCTGCCGCTGCTCTTCGTGGGATGGGAGGGCGTCGGCCTCTGCTCGTACCTCCTCATCGGCTATTACTACGACAAGGACTTCGCCGTCGCGGCCGGCAAGAAGGCGTTCATCGCGAACCGCGTCGGCGACTTCGGAATGGTCCTCGGCATCTTCGGCGTGTTCGCGCTCTTCGGCACGGCCGACTTCTCATTCGTCGAGCTCGCGAAGCGCCAGGTGCTCGCGGGGAATGCGCCGCTCGGCGTCTACGCCGTGTGCCTGCTGCTCTTCCTCGGAGCGTGCGGCAAGAGCGCGCAGGGGCCGCTCTACGTCTGGTTGCCGGACGCGATGGCCGGCCCGACTCCCGTTTCGGCGCTCATCCACGCCGCGACGATGGTCACGGCGGGCGTCTACCTCATCGCCCGCTGCAGCGCGCTCTTCGTTCTCGCTCCCGACGCTCTCACGCTGGTGGCGTGGATCGGCGCGGGCACGGCAATCTTCGCGGCGACGATCGGGCTCGCGCAGAACGACATCAAGAAGGTGCTCGCGTACTCGACGGTCTCGCAGCTCGGCTACATGTTCCTCGCCTGTGGCGTGGGCGCCTTCGGTGCGGGCATGTTCCACGTTTTCACGCACTCGTTCTTCAAGGCCTGCCTGTTCCTCGGCTCCGGCTCCGTGATCCACGCGATGCATCACGAGCAGGACATGCGGAAGATGGGCGGCCTCGCCGGCAGGATTCCCCAGACGTTCCGGACCATGCTCGTCGCGACGCTCGCGATCGCCGGCATCTTCCCTCTCGCGGGTTTCTTCTCGAAGGACATGATCCTCGGCTCGGCGGCTGCCTCGGGCCACTGGGTCCTCTACCTCGTCGGGCTCTTCACGGCGGGCCTCACGGCCTTCTACATGTTCCGCCTCGTCTCGATGACGTTCTTCGGCGCGCCCCGCGGCCACGCCGAGCACGCCCACGAGAGCCCGGCCACGATGACCGTGCCCCTCTGGATCCTCGCCGCGTTCTCCGTCGTCGCGGGCGCCGTCGGGATCCCCGCCATCCTCGGGGGCACGGACGCTGTCGGCCGCTTCCTCGAACCCTCCGTGGCGCATCCGCCGATCGGCGAGATGGCCCACGGCCTCGAGATCGGCCTCATGCTCCTCTCTCTCGGCGTCGCGGTGACGGGCCTCGCCTGGGCGTGGCGTTGGTACGGCCGGGCGGCCGGCCCGGTCGAGGCCGTGTCGCCGCAGGCGCACGCCTTCTACGAGAAGACCGGCGCGCTCGGCAGACTCGTCGCGAACAGGTGGAACGTGGACGAGGGCATCGAGGCGCTCGTCCTCTCGCCATTCCGAAAGATCGGGACGTTCCTCTGGCGCGGGTTCGACGCGCTGTTCATCGACGGCATCGCGAACGCGTCGGCGTTCCTCGTGGAGCTCCTCGGCGACCTCCTGCGTTTCTTCACGACGGGTCACGTGCGCAACTACGCGCTCGCATTCACGCTGGGCTTCGCCGCCCTCGTGGCGTACGTGTGGATGTCATGAATCTCCACCCGCTCGGCGCCGACCTCCTCACGACGCTCGTCTTCCTTCCGACGCTGGGCGCCCTCGTGCTCGCCTTCCTCCCCGGCTCTTCGAAGGTCGCCGCGAAGGCGATCGCCCTCGTGACGTCGTTCCTCACGTTCGGCGTCAGCGTCCTGCTCTACCGGGGCTTCGACCCCGCGACCTCTGTCCCCGAAGCCTTCGCGATCGACCGGCCCTGGATTCCGCAATTCGGGATCCGCTACCAGCTCGGAATGGACGGCCTCTCGCTCGCCCTCGTGCTCCTGACGACGCTCCTCACGGTGTCCGTCCTCCTCGTGTCGTGCGGACAGGAGATCGAGAAGCTCAAGGGTTACCTGGTGGCGTTCCTGCTTCTCGAGACGGGCATGCTGGGAAGCCTCGTAGCGCTCGACACGATCCTTTTCTATGTGTTCTGGGAGGTCATGCTCATCCCGATGTATTTCATCATCGGGGTTTGGGGCGGCAAGCGGCGCATCTATGCCACGATGAAGTTCTTTCTTTTCACGATGGCGGGCTCGCTTCTGATGTTCGTCGCGATCCTGTATGCGGCGAACGTCCACCTGCACGCGACGGGAATCCAGAGCTTCTCCCTGGCCGACTGGACACGAGCCGCCTCCTCCGGCGCATGGCACCTGGCGCCGGGCACCGAGGCGCTCCTCTTCGGCGCTTTCGCCCTCGCCTTCCTCGTGAAGATTCCGCTCTGGCCGCTTCACACATGGCTGCCGGACGCGCACGTCGAGGCCCCGACGGGGGGCTCGATCATCCTCGCGGGGGTCCTCCTGAAACTCGGGACGTACGGCCTCCTGCGCTTCGCCTATCCGCTTTTTCCCCACGCCACCGCGCGCTACGGGCCGCTCCTCGCCGTGCTCGCGCTCATCGGGATCGTCTACGGCGCGTGGGTCGCCGCCGCGCAGAAGGACATGAAGAAGCTCGTCGCATACTCGTCCGTGAGCCACCTCGCGCTCGTCGTCCTCGGCATCGTCGCCGGAACGGGCGCCGCGCTCTCGGGGGCCATCTTCCAGATGATCGGCCACGGCCTCACGACGGGCCTTCTCTTCCTCCTCGTCGGCGTTCTCTATGAGCGCCGCCACACGCGCGAGATGGCCGACTATGGCGGCATCGCGGCGCGCGTGCCGGTCACAACGACCCTTTTCGTCCTCGCCACGCTCGGCTCGATCGGCCTGCCCGGCTTGAACGGGTTCATCGGCGAGTTCCTGATCCTCGGGGGCGTCTTTCAGGTCTCGGTCGTCTGGGCCGCCGTCGCGGCGACGGGCATGATCCTCGGCGCGATCTACCTCCTCACGCTCGTCCAGAAGGTGTTCTGGGGCCCGGAGACGTCGCCCGCGAATCGCACGCTCACCGACATCAACGGGTGGGAGCTGGCGGGCGCGTTCCCACTCGTGGCTCTCATCGTCCTCCTCGGCGTCTTCCCGCGGCCTCTCCTGACGCTCGTGGACGGCAGCGTGAAGACCCTGCAGCGCGCGGGAGCGCACGTCGCCGCGGAGAACCTCAGGCCCGCCGTGGAGCCCGGCCTGAAGCGCCTCGGCGTCCACGAGCTGGCGCCGCCACGAACGGAGGCCGTGAGGTGACCGGCTTCCTTCACGTCGGCGGCGCGGACGTCGCCTGCGTCGCCCCGGAGCTCGTCCTCGCGGGATTCGCCACGCTGATCCTTCTTCTCGACGCATTCGCGCGGCCGATCCGCGCGTTCTTCCCTTACGTGACGCTCCTCGGCCTGGCGCTTGCGACCCTCGCGGGAAGGAACGCCTCGGGACTGTTCTTCGGCGGAGCGGTCGAGTCTTCCGGCCTCACGCGCTTCGTCGAGCTCGTCGCCTGCGGGGCGGTGGCCCTCGCCGTGCTCGGCGGCGCGGCTTCCCTTGAGCGGGACCGCCGCAACCAGGGCGAGTTCTACGCCCTGCTCCTCTTCGCGGCCGCCGGAACCATCGTGATGGTGCGCGGCGTGGATCTCCTCGTCGTGTTCCTCGGCCTCGAGCTGATGTCCCTCTCGCTCTACGTCCTCGCCGCGTGGTACCGCGACGTCCCGGCGGCGACCGAAGCCGCCCTGAAGTACTTTCTGATGGGCGCGCTCGCCTCGGCCTTCTTCCTCTATGGCGTCGCCACGCTTTACGGACGGCTCGGGACGACGCGCCTGACCGCCCTTCAGGGGCTCTCTTCGGGCAGTTCCTTCGCTTCGTTCGACGTGCTTCTCGGGGCCGGCCTGCTCGCGATCGTCGCGGCCCTCTCGTTCAAGATCGCCCTCGTCCCGTTTCACGGGTGGGCGCCCGACGTCTACCAGGGCATGACGACTCCCGCCGTGACTTTCCTCTCGACCGCTCCCAAGGCGGCCGCGCTGATCGTCCTCCTACGCCTCCTGCACGCTCTGTTCCCGGCGGGCCTGCCCGAACCGTGGCGGCCGCTCTTCGCGATCCTCGCGGCCCTCTCCATCCTTTTCGGCAACGTCGTCGCGCTCTCCCAGCGCGATCTGAAACGGATGCTCGCCTACTCGGGTATCGCGCAGATGGGGTACGCGGCGATCGCCATCGCGACGTTCACCCAGGACGCGTTCGAGGGCGTCCTCGTGTTCCTCGCGGGCTACCTCGTCACGAATGCCGCCGCCTTCCTGACTGTCGCGGCGCTTTCGGGGGGCGAGACGGAGCCTCGCACCCTCGGGGATCTCGCGGGCCTCGGCCGGCGACACCCGGTTGCGGCCTCCGTCCTGACGCTTTCAATGCTGTCGCTCGCCGGAATTCCTCCCACCGTGGGCTTCCTCGGCAAGTTCCTCGTGTTCCGGGCGGCCGTCGATTCCGGCCTCGTGGGGCTGGCGCTCATCGGCGTCCTGGGCAGTCTCGTCTCGGTCGGGTACTACCTCCGCGTCGTATACGTCGTCTGGATGAAGGAACCCGTCCGCGACGTCACCCTCGTGCCGGAGGACCTCCTCTCCGGAGCCGCGTTCCTCCTGACGGCCGCCCTCATGCTGGCCTGGGGCCTTTTTCCGCGCACCCTCCTCGATCTCGCCCGGGGCGCTGCGGTCACTCTCGGGGGACGCTGAACCGTGAAGAAAGCTTCGGAGCGGATCGAACCCGTCCCCGAGGCGACGAGCCACCGCTTGTCCCTTCTCCTACGCTCGCTGCGCGGCCTCGAGTCCGCCGGCGTTCACACCGCCTCGTCCTACGAGATCGCCGCGCGCTTCGGTCTCAATTCCGCGCAGATCCGCAAGGACCTCGCGCAGTTCGGGGAATTCGGGGTGCGCGGCGTCGGCTACCGCGTGCGCGCGCTCAAGGCGCACCTCAAGACCCTCATGGGCCTCGAAAGGACGCGCGCGCTCGGCATCGCGGGCGCCGGAAACCTCGGCCAGGCGCTCGCCGATTCCCGGAACTTCAACGCGGAGGGCTTTCGCGTCGCCGCGCTCTTCGACCTGGACGGCCGCAAGATCGGAGGGCGTTCGCGCACGGGAGTGCCCATTCGGGACGTTTCGACCCTCGAGGAGTCCGTGAGGGAGCTCCACATCGAGATCGGAATCCTCGCGGTCCCGGCCGAGGGCGCGATCCCGCTCGCAGAGCGCATGGCGGCCGCCGGCGTCGGCGCCCTCCTGAATTTCGCGCCCGTGACGGTTCCCTCTCTCCCGAACCTCCTCGTGAAGAACGTCGATCTGACGTTCTTCCTGGAGAACCTGTCGTTCCAGCTCGCGATGACGAAGGCTTGAGGCGCGGGTCCCGGCGACGCGCTATTCGGCCCAGAGCACGAGGCCTGTCTCGTTCGGGTGCGAGAGGAGTGCGTGTCGCGGGCGCACGCGCACCGAGTAGCCCCTCCGGTCGTCCGCGGGTCTGGTGACCGTGCCGGCGAACGTCGCCGTGCCGTCGAGGCGTTCAACGAAGGCGAGAGGCGTCGCGTAGCCCGCATCGACGCCCCCGCTCCGGTCCATCTCGCCCTCGAACCAGTCCACGGCGAGGTCTTCGGGCCCGAACTCGCCGAGTCGCAGCTGAACTTCCACGCGAAAGGTCTGCCCGGGCACCACGCGCGCGGGATCCGGCGGGTCGATCGTCACGGACGTAAAGTCCACCTCCCCCCACGAGAGGCGGGCCTTCGCCTTCCAGGCCGCCAGTTCGCGCGCGCCGCGCTCGCCGTCCTCGGAGAGTTGGCGGACGCGCGCGGCGGCGGGCGCATATGCCATCTCGAGGTAGTCGCCGAGCATGCGTTCCGACGAGAATTGGCGCCCGAGCCGCGAGGCGGCGGCGGCCATTCTCTCGACCCACGCGGCGGGCATTCGCGCGCGGTCGCCGCCCGGCCGGCCGTAAAAGAGCGGGACGACCTCGTCCTCGAGCCGTTCGAACAGGGCGGCCGCGACGTCGTCATCTGTCCGCCCGTCCGTGTCGTCACTCATCGTGAACCCGGTTCCGTCGCGCGTCGCCTCGTCCCACCAGCCGTCGAGAACGGAGAGGTTGAGGACGCCGTTCATCGCCGCCTTCATCCCGGATGTGCCCGACGCCTCGTTCGGTCGGATCGGGTTGTTCAACCAGACGTCGGAGCCCGAGACAAGAAGGCGCGCAAGCCGCATGTCGTAGTCGTCGAGAAGAACGACGCGGCCGCGAAACTCGTGAAGGGCGGCGAACTCGCCCACCCGCCGCAGGAATTCCTTCCCCGGCTCGTCCTTGGGATGAGCCTTTCCCGCGAAGAGAAGCTGCACGGGGCGGTTCGGGTCCTCGACGAGACGCGCAAGGCGATCCAGGTCGTGGAAGATCAGAGTGGCGCGCTTGTACGTCGCGAAGCGGCGGGCGAACGAGATCGTGAGGGCGGACGGATCGAGAAGCTGCCATGCAGCCTCGATCTCGACGTCGGGAGCGCCGCGCCGCTGGCGGGCCACGGCGGTCCGTGAGCGCACGGCGTACACGAGGGCGGCGCGGAGGGCCTCGTGCCGGCGCCAGAGCTCTTCGAGGTCCGCGCCTTCCTCCCGGCGCGGGCCGAGGGCGGCGATCGAGGGCGCCGTCCACGTGTCCGGATGGACTCCGTTCGTGATGGCGGCGATCGGAATCTCCGAGAGCGGCGCCTCCGGAAACACGCCCCGCCACAGGCGGCGCGATACGTGTGCGTGCAGCTTCGAGACGCCGTTGACGCGCGACGAGAGGCGCAGCCCGAGAACCGCCATCGAAAAGAACTCGTTCGGGTCCTCGGGAACCTGCCGGCCAAGACCGAGGAGCTCGTCGAAGGAAATCCCGTAGGCCTCGATCTTCGCGGCGAAGTACTTCTTCATCAGCTCGTGGGGAAACAGGTCAATCCCCGCCGCCACGGGCGTATGCGTCGTGAAAACGTTGCCGGCCATGGCGATCTCGCGCGCCTCGGGGAACGTCAGCCCTCTCTCGGCGCGCAGCTGCCGGATGCGTTCCAGCCCGAGGAACGCCGCGTGACCTTCATTCGCATGGCGAACGGTGGGTCGGAGGCCAGCGAGATCGAGCGCCCGCATGCCCCCGATTCCGAGGGCGAGCTCCTGGCAGATCCGCATTTCGCGATCGCCGCCATAGAGGCGGTTCGTGATCTCGCGGTCGCGCGGCCGGTTCACCGGCAGATGCGAGTCCAAAAGGAGGAGCATCGTGCGCCCGACGCGGACGCGCCGGACGAGGAGATGGACGTCCCGCTCGCCCACGCGCACGGTCACGATCGGCGCCACGCCCGCCGACGTCGGGAGAATGTCGATCGGCAGGTCGTGCGGGTCGACGACCGGATAGGTCTCCTTCTGTCGCGCGTCCGCCGTGAGCATCTGGCGGAAAAAACCTTCGCGGTAGAACAGGCCGACGCCCACGAGCGGCACGCCGAGATCGCTCGAAGACTTGAGATGGTCGCCCGCGAGCACGCCGAGTCCGCCCGAGTAGATGGGCAGGATCTCCGTAAGCCCGAACTCGGCGCAAAAGTAGGCGATCCGGTCGCCCGACGCCGCGAGGGCGGCCGCGACCGGGTGCCGCGGCAAAGCAGCATCCTCGACGCCGATCGCCCGCGCCACGGCCAAGACGCGCCCCACGTAGGCCTCGTCGGCGGCCAGGCTCGCGAGGCGCGCCGGGTCGGCGGTCCTGAGCAGAACGACCGGGTTTCCGCTTCTCTCCCACTCCTCCGGGTCGATGTCGCGAAACAGCGCGCGCACCTCTTCGCGCCAGGTCGCGCGGAGATCGCGCGCGAGCGGCGAGAGCGGGGCGAGCGCTTCTGGAAGCGCGGGAGCGAGCCTATAGGTGCCGAGTGGTCGCATGGGAAACCGGGAGGATAGCCGATCCGGTCATGGACTCATGCGCCGGACCGTCTTCGTTTCCGCGAAGCGCTCCGCGACTTGAGGGTCCCCTCTTCCCCTTTCTTCCCCTCCCCCTCTACCATTGACCGAGCATGGTCAACCGCCTCGATCGCCGCGCCCTCTCCTGGCTGGCCGCCGGGCACGTCGTCAACGACATGAACCAGGGGGCCGTGCCGGCCCTGCTGCCTTTCCTCATCGCCGAGCGGGGACTGACGTACACGGCGGCAGGCGGCATCGTCCTGGCCGCGACGCTGCTCTCCTCGCTCATCCAGCCGGTTCTCGGGCACCTCTCCGACCGCCGCCCGCTTCCCTTCCTCATCCCTCTCGGGGTCCTCGCCGCGGGGGGCGGCCTCGCGCTCGCCGGCGCCGTCACGAGCTATCCGGCCACGATCGCGGCGATCCTGATTTCCGGCGCGGGTGTAGCGGCGTTTCACCCCGAGAGCGCGCGCTACGCGAACTACGCATCCGGCGAGCGCCGCGCGACCGGCATGAGCGTGTTTTCGGTTGGCGGGAACCTGGGGATCGCCCTCGGGCCGGTCGCGATCGCGGCTCTCGCGGGGTCCGGAGGCGTCGCACGCATCACATGGATGATCCTGCCTGCCGGTCTCATGGCGGCTCTCCTCGCCCGCGAGCTCCCGCAACTGCGCCCCCTCCGGCCCCAGGTCGCGCATGCGCTCGCCCAGGCCGGCGCCGACGGGCCGCGATGGAGGGCCTTCGCCCGGCTCTCCGGAGTCATCGTCATCCGCTCCCTGTTCGCCTTCGGCCTCGTCTCGTTCGTCCCCCTGTACCTTGTGAGAGTTCGCGGAGTCCCGAAGGAGGCGGCGGCGCTCGCCGTGACCGCGATGCTCCTGGCCGGGGCCCTCGCCACGCTGGCGGGCGGCCGCCTGGCGGATCGCTTTGGACGCCGTGCGGTTCTCGTGGGCTTCCTGCTGCCTTTGGCCCCTCTCCTCGTTTTCTTCCTGCGCGTGCCCGGCTTCGCCGGCCTCGCGAGCCTCGTCCTGATCGGAGGTGGCACCGTGGGCACGTACAGCGTGGCCGTGGTGATGGGTCAGGAGTACCTGCCGGGGCGCGAGGGCATCGCGGGCGGCGTGACGATGGGTCTCGCGATCGGGATCGGGGGCGCCGGCGTGCCTCTTCTCGGGGCTCTCGCCGACCGTCAGGGTGTCGCGGCCGTTTTTCCGGTTCTCGCGGCGCTCCCCCTGCTGGCCGCGGCGCTTTCGGCCACGCTCCCGGGGCCACGCCCCGCCTTCAGACGGGAAGCCCCGAGCGCAACGTGAGACAAGAGGCGAGAAGCTCGCCCACGAGCATGAAAACGTCCGTCAGCAACCGGGGAGTGTAGCGGGCGGATCAGGCAGGGGGGGCGCCGTTCGCGGGGACCGAGGCGGGCTCCTGAAGAGGGCTCTCGAGCGCGTCCTTCTTCGCCTTCGCCACGAGCTGGGCCCGGCTCGAATCGTTCGGCCGATCGTCTGAAATCCGCCCGTCGCGGATGCGGATGATGCGGCGCGCATGGGCCGCGATGTCTTCCTCGTGCGTGACGATGATGACCGCGTTCCCCTGCTCGTTCAGCTCCCGGAAGAGCCGCATGATCTCCTCTCCCGTCTCCGAGTCGAGGTTGCCGGTCGGCTCGTCCCCGAGGAGGAGCGACGGGCCGGTCACGAGAGCGCGCGCGATCGCGACGCGCTGCCGCTGCCCGCCCGAGAGCTCGTTCGGGTTGTGATGGGCGCGGTCCGAAAGGCTGACGTGGGCGAGCGCCTTCTCCGCCCGTTCACGCCGCTCCTTCTTCGGGACGCCGGCATAGACGAGCGGCAGCTCGACCTGGGCGAGCGCGCTCGTGCGGGCGAGCAGGTTGAACGTCTGGAAGACGAACCCGATTTCCCGGTTCCGGACGCGAGCCAGGTCGTCGTCGGTCATCTCCTGCACGGGCGTTCCGTTGAGCTTGTAGACGCCGCCCGTGGGCGTGTCGAGGCACCCGATCAGGTTCATGAGCGTGGACTTGCCCGAGCCGGAGGGCCCCATGATTGCCACGTACTCGCCCCGGTCGATCGAGAACGTCACGCCCCGGAGCGCGCGTACCTTCTCTTCGCCGACGGAGTACGTCTTTTCGATATCGACCATCTCGATGAGCATCGGCGGCCTCAGCCCATGACCGCGCGCCACGCGACCTTGCCGGCGACGAAGAGAGCCCAGAGCACGACCGGAATGGCCGTCGCGGCTCCCTTCGAGAGCCCCGGAAGGCGGCGGAAGCCGAGGACGAGCAGGAAGAGCACGGCGAACGAGAAGATGTCGATCGAGCTGCCGAACGCTTGGAGCGCCGCGGGCGCCGAATCGTCGAGGAAGGCTCCGAGGTTCGACGCCACCACCTTCTGCGCGCCCGTTTGCGTGAGCGAGCCGTCGGGCAACCTCAGGAAGAGGGGAATCGCGACGAGGGACCCGATCGCACTCGGAAGTCCGGAGTGCGCCCAGATCGCCAGCAGCTGCGAGTACCGCGCGTCGGCTCCCATCATCTTCGCGGCGCCCCAGAAAATCACCGCGATGAAAAAGAATGCGCCGGTTAAGAAGACGAAGACCCCCGCGGTGACGACCGCGGACCACTTCTGCATGAAGGCGACCTGCCGCTCGACCGTGCCGGCCGGAACCGAACGGCCGGACTTTTCGATGGACTCTCGAAAAGTCCCTTCGAGGTCGATCTTGGGAGAGGTCACCGCGTACGTGAGCGTGCCGAGAACGAGGCTCAGGAGAAAGGGCAACCACCAGGTCGGCCGGGCGACGAGGCGCCGGAACGTCTCGGACGGGTTCGCGAAGGTCCCGACGACCGCCGAGACCGGTGAGATCGGAGGCTCTGCCGCGGGGACGGGGGCGGCCGCGTCGCTCACTTCGTCGCTCCTTCTTCTGCTGGCGCGGCGGCCGTGGAGACGGGCAGGCCCTCGATGACCACGCCCTTCACCTCGAGGATGTCGCCGACGGACTTGTGCCAGGCCGTGATGTCCTTCAAGTAGGTCGCGATCGCCTGCAGCTCGCTCGTGATGGCCGTCGTGAGATCGTTCTGGATCTGCGCGACTTGGAACGAAGTGGTCATGCCGTTCTCGTATTTCTTCTTCTCGGCGTCGAGGTTCCGCTCGGCGAGCTCGCGGGCCTTCGCGGCGGCCTGCACGCTGCGGTAGGCCGTATCGATCGCGCGGGCCGCGGCGCGCACCTCGACCTGCAGGTTCGCCTTCGTGATCGCGAAGTTCGTCCGCGAAAGCTCGAGGTCGGCGTTCGCGACGGCGTCGTTTCCGCGCGCGACGTTGTTGCCGATCGGCACGACGAACGCGACGCCCAGCGTCCAGCCCGGGTACGTCCGGTGGAAGATGTCCTGGACCGCGTCGCTGTAGTTCAGCTGCGTGAGCGTGCCGTCGGGATTCTGGACGAGCGCCTGCGCGCCGAGGCCGTTGAAACCGTAGCTGCCCGAAAGATCGAGGCGCGGCCGAAGCTGATTCTTCGTGTAGGCGCGCGTGACCTTCTTCGACTCGATCGAGATGAGCGCCTGCCGGACCTCGGGACGGGTCTCCATCGCCCTCTTGACGCCGGCTTCCACGTCCGCCTGAAAGCCCTCGCGAAGGGATTCGCGCGTCGGCCGGTCCGTGGGAACGATGGGCCGCGACCAGTCCGGCTGGGCCTGCACGTTCAGGAGGCGGCGCAGCCGGTCCTGGGCATCGCCGATGAGGCCCTCCGCCGTGATGATGTCCTGTTCGCGCTGCGCGATCGTGACCTCGGTCTGGACGATGTCGATCGGGGCGAGCGCGCCGACGTCGATCTTGATTTTCGTGATGCGGTTCATGTCCTGCGCGCGCGCGAGGGCCTCCTGCTTGGCGCGCAGGTTCTCGACGGCATAGACGAGATCCCAGTAGGCGTTTTCGGAGAGCTGGATCGCCAACTGGACCGCGCGTACGAAGTCATAGGCCGACGCGTCGCGCGAGAGCTTCGCCTGAACCACGAACCGCTCGTTCACGGCCAGGCCGAAGTTGCGCAGGAGGGGCTGCGTGAAGCTGGCCGTCAGCCCGCTTCCATACGTGGGATTGGCGGTCGTGAATTGGGTAACGGTCTGATCGAGCCGCCTGTTCGTCCAGCCGAGCGCGTAGGTCGTTCCGAGCGGGAGGAGACCCGCGAACGTGAAGTTCCCGGTCGCCGTCTTCGTCTCGTTGGCCTGGAACGTCGAGGTCGTAGGGGTCTGCGCATTCGTCAGCCCGAGATCGAGCTGGACGTAGGGGTCGAAAGCGCCCCTCGCCGCCTGGATGCCGAAGCGGGCTTCGTCGAGCGTGTAGGACGCCACGTCGAGGTCCAGGACGTTCTGGAGAGTGAGCGCGACCGTCTGGTCGAGCGAAAGCTCGATCTTCTCGCCCGAGGGCAGCGGCACGGCCCGGCGGGCCTTCGCAGCCACGGGCACGGTAACGGCGTCGCTCGCACGAGCGGCGGGAGCAACGGATGCGGCTAGGGCCAGCACGACGAGGCTTGCCCAGCCGAGGCTGGTCTGGCGCGGACGTGCGGGGTTCGACGAGCGGTCACGAATCACGAGAACCTCCTGAAACCGAAGAGGATAATAGTGGAAGACCATTCGTGAGACAGTACGGAGCCGGGGCGAAAAAGTTTCCCTCGATGCCCCTTCAGTCGCCTCCGAGCGGGGCATGGCAGGCGACGCTTCGCCCGCCCTCCGCGGGCCCCGCGACCAGGGCGGGCACCTCCTGCGAGCAGACCGGCCGTACCGAGGTACAGCGCGGATGAAATGGACATCCGGAAGGAGGGGCGGCGGGCGAAGGAGGCTCCCCGAGGTAAGGACGCGGTGCGGCCCTCGGCCCCGGCGTCTCCCGGGGCCGGGAGGCCAGGAGCAGCGCCGTGTACGGGTGGCGCGGAGAGGAAAAGAGGGCGGCCGTCGCGGCCTCCTCGACGATCCGCCCCATGTACATCACCGCCGTGCGGTCGGCGATCCACCTCACGACGGAAAGGTCGTGGCCGATGAAGAGATACGCGGGACGCGATGGCGTGTCCTTCTGGAGACTCCTGAGCACATTGAGGATCTGGGACCGGACCGAGACGTCGAGCGCCGAGACCGGCTCGTCGAGCACCACGAGACGCGGCTCGGTCGCGAGGGCGCGCGCGATGGCCACGCGCTGCCGCTGGCCGCCCGAGAGCTCGCTCGGATGGCGGGCGAGGGCCGAGGCGGGCAGCCCCACCGACGCGACGAGGTCCGCCGCCTTCTCCCGGCGCCCGGCCCTGGAGCCGATCGCGTGAATCGCGAGAGGCTCCGCCACGATCTCGCCGATGGTGAGCCGCGGATCCAGAGAGGTCGCGGGATCCTGGAACACGACGCCGACCTCCCGGCGCCGGCGATCGAGCTCCCGGCGCGGGAGCGCGAGCCAGTCGGTCCCGTCGAACTCGACCGAGCCCCGGTCCGCCGCCGCCAGCCGGAGAATGAGGCGCGCCGTCGTCGTTTTTCCGGAGCCCGACTCCCCCACGAGGGCGAGCGTGGACCCCGCCGCGAGATCGAAGGCGACGCCGTTCAGGACGGTCATGCGGCCGTGCCGCGTCGCGAACGTCTTGTGCAGATCGCGAACGGAAAGAAGCGGCGCGTCCACACTCACGCTCATCGGAGGCGCGCTCCCGGCGGTTCATCGAGAAGAAAACAGGCGGCCTCGGAGAGAGCTCCCGAAGGAACGAGCGTCGGGCGCGCCGCGGCGCAACGCCCAAAGGCCTCCTCGCATCGCGGCTCGAACGCGCATCCCGGGGGCCGCTTGCCCGGCTCGGGAACCGAGCCCTCGAGAGCCGTGAGGCGCCCCGCTCCAACCGCTGCGAGTCCCGGCCTCGCCGCCAGCAGCGCGCGGGTGTAGGGATGCCGGGGGCGGGAGAAGAGCTCCGGGGCGGGCGCACTCTCGACGATCTCGCCGGCATACATCACGAGCACCCGGTCGGCGGCTTCCGCGACGACGGCTAGATCGTGCGTGACGAGGAGAATGGCGAGCGCGAACTCCTGCCGGAGCGCGAGGAGGAGGTCCAGGATCTGCGCCTGGACCGTGACGTCCAGGGCGGCCGTCGGCTCGTCGGCGACGAGGAGCCGCGGGCCGCCCGCGAGGGCCAGCGCGAGGAGCGCACGCTGCCGCATTCCGCCCGAGAGCTGGTACGGATACGCCCGCATCTGGCGCGCGGGATCGGGTAGCGCCACGCGCTTTAACCAGCGCTCGGCCTCGGACTCGGCGGCCGCGCGCGCGAACCCGCGGTGCCGCGCGACGACCGCCGCGAGCTCGCTGCCGATCGTCCGCACCGGGTCGAGCGCGGAGGCGGGCTCCTGGAAGACGAGCCCGATGCCGCCGCCGCGGAGGCGTTCTTTTTCGCGGGCCGAAAGCGCCTGGACGTCCCGGCCCTCGAAGAACACGTCCCCCGAGGCCATGTGCACCGGCGGAGGCAGGAGGTCGACGAGCGCGAGCGACGTCAGCGTCTTGCCGCACCCGGACTCGCCCACGAGCGCGACGATCTCTCCCGCGTCGACGTCGAACGAAACGCCGTCGACCGCCGAGACTTCCTCTCCGGAGGGGCCCGGCACCGCGATCGTGAGGGCGCGGACGGAAAGGAGCGGAGCGGCGGCGCCGGACACGGCAGATCTCAGGAGAGCCCGCCGCGTCTCAAGCTGGCGCGAGTTCCTTCAGCCGTTCGCCGACGTCCCGGAACGAGGCGTTCGATCCATAGATCTCGAGGAACGTCCGGTAGGCGTTCTCGCGATCGCCCGTGTCGGCGTAGATGTTCGCGAGGTCGTACTGCAGGCCCATGCGGTCGTCCTCGCGGATGTTCGGGGCCTCGAGACCCTTGCGGTACCACTTGATCGCGAGCTGCGGGAGGCCCTTCTCGAGGAAGCACAAACCGAGCATCGAGCAGCATTCCACCGCGTACTGAGGGCTTTTCGCGGCGCGCTGGAACTCGCTGATCGCCTCGTCCGTCAGAGACATTTCCTTGTACGCGATGCCGAGGTTGTAGTGCGTCTCGTAGTCCTCGGGCGAAAGCTGCTGCTCGACGCCTCTCTTGAACTCCCGGAAGATCTCTTCGAGCGGGACGTCTCCTCCACCGACCTCGGGAGCGTCCGGAGCGCCGGACTCCTGCTTCATCTCCGTCTGCAGCTCGCCCGCGAAGTTGAAGAACTCCTGTTCGTCCGAGAAGAGCGCTGACTCGTCCAGCGGCGGCGACGGCGGAGAGGGCGGCGCCTCAGGAGGCGCACTCTCGGCTCCACGCGCCATCTCGTCGGTGAGCGCGCGCCCCAGCTCGGCATCCAGGACCGACTCGAAATCCTCCGAGAGGATGTCGCGGAGGGCGGGGCGCGAATCCTCGCCTCCCCCGCCGTCGAGTCGAGTGCGCCGGCTCACGAGTTGGGGGTGTCCGGCGAACTTGCGTTCGAGCGCCTGGAGTCTCTCGGAAGCGTCCACGACCATGCCCTGCTCGAGACAGAAGTCGATCTCGAGGAGCTCGTCCGCCGGCGGTTCCGTCTCCGGCGTTTCGGCCTGCTTCGCGGGCTTCGCCGACGCTCCCGCCGCCGATGCTCCCGGACCCGGGACGGCGGGGGTCGGCTGCGGAAGCGTCTGCCGGAGAGTCGCGGGAAGTCCCCGCGAAGGGTCCGTCCCCTCTCCCATCTCAGCGCTCGTGCGTTCGACGAGGAGGGCGTCGATCGCCGAGACGCGGTCGTCTCGCCCGGCGGCCCGGTAAAGAGTCTTCAGCCGTTCCGCCTCGGCGAGCGCGACTTTCTTCCTCCCGCCCTCGAGGGCGAGCTCGAAGAGCTTCTCGCGCAGCGCAAGGGTGTCCGGTGCGCGCTTCAGGATTCCCCGAAGGTGGTCGACGGCCTTGTCATAGAGGCCGTACTTGCGGAAGACATCGGCCTCAGCGAGCGCGGACTCGACCGCGTCCGGGGCGAGGGCCTCGGCAAGCACTTCGGCCTCCGGGACAGGCGGTGGCGCCGGCTCGAGGGGCGGAAGAGGCTCGCCGGGGAATTCGACCCCGTCGCCCTCGTCCGGAAGCGGAGCGAATCCGGACGGCGGCCGGAAAACCTCGTCAGGCAGCCCTGCCGAGACTTCGAGGTCGGTCTCGCGGGGCGCGGGACGAGGCGCATCGGACCAGTTGAAGCCGGGCTCCTCGAGGGACAGCGGCAACGGAGCCGGCTCCGCCTCGGCCGCGCTCTCGAGATGCCTCACGGGGGGAAGGGGCGCCCGAGGCGGCACGACCGCGGCGGGCGGCGGAGACGCGAACGACGCCATCCCGGACTGCGAGAGGCGGCGGACGGCGTTCGGAACCGGTCCCGTCGAGCCCGGGTCGTGGACGAGCTGGTCGTCCTCGAGGTCGAGAATGAACTCCCCTTCCGCGGCGTCCGCGGCCGGAGGTGAAGGAGCGAAGGACGGAGGCGGCGGAATCGGCGCCACGGGCTCGACGGGAAGCCGCCTTTGTCCGGTCGTCTCGACGGAGGGTCGCGGCCGCTTCCCGCTCGTCTCGAGCGACGGAACCACCGGAAGCGTCGGAGCGCCCCGCGACCCGGTTCGATCCGCGTCGACCCGGGCAGCCGGCACCTCCAGTTGGGAAAGTCGCGTCCGGAACTCCGCGGAGTCGGGCACGAGCTGCAGGAGGACGCGCAGGCCGGTCGCGGCATCCCCGACGCGGCCCTGAGCCTTGTGGAGATCGACGAGCGCCGACCGCCAGCGGATCACCGTGGGCGCGTCGCCGGCCGCCTCCGCGACCTGGATGACGCGCTGAAGCACGTCTTCCCGGCCCGGATTCGCCTCCGCGAGCGGCGAGAGGATTGCGAGAGCCTTCTTCGCCTCGCCCCGCCGCATCGCCTGGTCCGCGAGGACCGCGGCGGACTCGAACGACAGCGTCGTCGTGCCCCCGGCCTGCTGAACCTTCAGCGCGAGCGCGAGCACGTCGGCTCCGGAGGGCTCGATCGACTGGGCCTTGGAGAGCCATTCCTGGGCGTCCGCCGTGTCGCCGTCGGCGAGCGCGGCCTCGGCCGACAAGAGGAACAGCGGGACCGAGCGTGGCGTGGTTTCGAGCGCGCGGCGCACGACCGTCCGCGCGTCCTTCGCGCGGCCGGCCGTCAGGAGGATCGGGACGAACAACCGCAGGATCTCGGCGTTGTCCGGCGCCATCTGGAGCGCCTTCTCGTAAACCTGGATCGATTCGTCGATGGCGCCGCGGTCGCGCAGGAGAGCCGCGACGACGGCGTATTGCTTCAGGGCGTCGACCTTGCGCCGGGCCTGCGTGTAGAGGTCCGCCAGCTTCACATGCAGCTGGATGTTCGAAGGATCCGTCTGGACCATCTTCTGGTAGATCCCGACCGCGCCGACGACGTTGTTGTTCTTCGCGTGGTAATCCGCGAGAACCTGGTACTGGCTCTTCGCTTCGGTGGTGAGGCCTTGCTTGGCGTAGAGCTCGGCAAGCCGTTCGTACACGTCGAGGCGCGACGGATCCAGCCGGTTGATCTTCTTGTAGATCGCGATCCCGCGCAGGAAGAATCCGTCACGCGCGAAGTGCTCGGCGATCTTGGTGAAATACGGGATCGCTTCCTCGTTCCGGTTCAGGCGCGTGAGGAGGTCGCCTGCCTTGTTCAGGATGTTGACGTCGCCCGGCGTCTCCACGAGGACCTTCTGGTAGTCCTTGAGAGCGGAATCGACCTTTCCCTTCGCGAGGGACTTCTCGGCCGAAGCTACGAGCGCGTCGCGTTTACTCGCCATGACTCCGTCACGCCGCCTTCGCCGCGCCGCGACGCACGACGACGCGATCGAATGTCAGCCGGTGTTCCGGGCAGGGACCATGGCGCCGGAGCGCGGAGAGGTGCTCGGGCGTCGCATACCCGCGGTGCGAGCCGAATCCGTAGACGGGGAATCGTCGCTCGAGCTCGTCCATGCGTGCATCACGGGCCACCTTCGCGACGATGGAGGCCGCCGCGATGGCCGCCACGCGCCGGTCGCCGCGGATATAAGCCCGCTGCGGAACGTCGAGCCCCGGAATGCGGAACGCATCGACGAGGACGAGCGACGGCATACACGACGAGGTGCGCACGAGATCGAGGGCGCGCCGCATCGCGAGGAACGTGGCGGCGACGATTCCGATCGCGTCGATCTCGGCCGCCGTCGCTGCTCCGACCGCGGCGCCCCGGGCCGCTCCCCGGATCCGGATCGCGAGGGCCTCGCGCACTTCTGGAAGAAGGGCCTTCGAGTCGTCGAGCCCCGGCAGCGTCGACGGGCCTTCGAACACGACCACGCCCGCATACACGGGACCGGCGACACAGCCCCTGCCGACCTCGTCCACGCCGGCGATCAACGCGTGGCCTTCGGCACGCGCCTCATCCTCGATGGCGAAGAGGCCTGCCACCCGGTCCCGCTCCGCCGCGAGGTTGCATGCGTTCCGACTCCCGCCAGATCCCATCGTGCCTCGCTTCCTTCCGCCTGGGCTTCCTTTCATCGAAGCGGTGCCCCGGCGCGGCGCTCCCGAGGTCAGTTGTCGCGCTTCTCCGCGATGCGGGCGGCCTTGCCGCGACGATCCCGCAGGTAGTACAGCTTCGCGCGCCGCACCTGACCGTGCCTCTCGACCTCGATCCTTTCGAGCACGGGCGAGTGCACCGGGAAGGTGCGTTCCACGCCGACACCCTGCGAGATCTTGCGAACGGTGAACGTCTCGCGCGCGCCACCGCCTTTGCGGGCGATCACGAGGCCCTGGAACACCTGGATGCGTTCCTTCTCGCCTTCCTTGACCTTCACGTGAACCTTGACCGTGTCTCCGGGCGAGAACGGGGGAACGTCGAGTCTCAGGGCGGCCTTCTCGGCCATCAACAGCTTGTCCGTCATCGCGGAACCTCCAAAATCGTGGTGACGGGAGGAATTCAGACGGGGACACGACAACTAGCACCCCGAAGACCGTTCACCCGTAAGCGGCGATTCTAAGGGGAACGTCGCTCCCCCGCAAGTCTCTCCAGGAGTGCCCTTTCCTCTTCGTCGAGCGGGGCTCTTTCGAGCAGGTCCGGCCGCCTCTCGAGCGTGGCGCGAAGCTGCTGCTCCCTCCGCCAGCGCCGGATCTCCCCGTGGTGGCCCGAGAACAGAACCTCGGGGACCTCGTGGCCGCGGAACGAGCGCGGGCGGCTGAAGTGCGGGTAGTCGAGAAGCCCGTCCTCGAAGCTGTCCGCCTCCACGCTTGCGGCAGCCTGGACCACGCCGGGCAGATACCGGGAGACGGCCTCGAGGATCGCGAGCGCCGCGACCTCGCCGCCGGACAGGACGAAGTCGCCGAGCGAGATCTCCGCGTCGAAGAGGCCCGCCGTGCGCGTCCTTTCGTCGATCCCTTCGTAGCGGCCGCAGACGAGCGCCACGCGCGGGCGCGCGGCGAGCTCCTTCGCGAGCGGCGCGTCGAAGCGGCGGCCCTGGGGCGACAGGAAGGCGACGTGAGGCGGCGGCGCGCCGGGCTCTTTGCGCAGAGCCTCGACGGCGGCGAAGACCGGCGGCGCGGTTAGCACCATGCCGGGCCCTCCCCCGTACGGCTCGTCGTCCACCTTGCGGTGCGGATCGTCCGAGAAATCCCGCAGGTCGACGAGATGCACCTCGAGTATTCCCGACTCGACCGCGCGCCCGACAAGAGACTCCCCGAGCGGCGAGGCGAAATAGCCGGGGAACAGCGTGACGACGTCGAAACGCAAGGCGCCCAGCCTAGTCCAGGAGGCCCGGCGGCGGGTCGAGAACGATGCGCTTCTTCGCAACGTCGACCGACACGACGATCGGCCGCGCGAAGGGCACGTCCCGGGCTCCGCCCGGCGTCGCGACGACGAGCAGGAAGCGGCCGCCGACATCGGCGAGCTCGGTCACGACGCCGAGCGGACGGCCCGCGCGATCGAGGGCTTCGCAGCCCTCGACTTCCCAATGGAAGACGAAGCCTTCCGGGCGGGCCGCGACCTCATCCCGGGCGACGGACAGATCGAAGTTGCGAAGCGATTCCGCGCCTTCGGGATCCGCGATTCCCTCGAACTTCACGAGGGCCCGGCCGCCGTGCGGACGCACGCTCGCGATCCGGGCGTCACGCGTTTCGCCGCCGGGCCCGGACAGCCGGACGGCGAGCCCTTCTTTGAAGCGCTCGGGAAAGTCCGTGAGGATTTCGACGGAGACCTCCCCGAGAAGGCCGTGAGGCCTCACGACGCGGCCGATGACGATCCGGTCGTCAGGCGCGGGCGCCATCGGAGTCGTCCCGCCTCTTTCGGGGGCGCTCAGGCCTTCTGGGCGATCAGGCGCTTGACCGTCTCGGACGCGGTCGCGCCCTTCGCGATCCAGGCCTTCGCCTTGTCGCGGTCGAAGTCGACGATCGGCGGGTTCTTCGTGGGGTCGAAGTGACCGAGCTCCTCAACGATCTTCGCGGTGGGAGTGCGGCGCCCGTCGGAGACGACGATGCGATAGGCAGGAGCGTTGGTGCCGCCGACGCGGCGCAGACGGATCTTGAGCATGGCGATTCCTTCCGTTTTCCTCGGAGACGAGGTCAGCCGCGCATGCGCGCGGCCCCCTTCATCATCTTCTTCATCGACAGATATTGCTTGAGGAGCTGGTTCACCTCGGGCACGGACGTGCCCGAGCCCCTCGCGATGCGCTTCTTGCGGCCTCCGTCGAGGAGCTTCGGATCCTCGCGCTCCGCCGGCGTCATCGAATCGATCATCGCCTCGAGGCTCTTCGTCGCGTTCTCCGGAATCTCGAGGTTCGCGAGCCCCTTCAGGGGGCCCACCTTCGGCAGGTGCCCGAGAAGCCCGCCCAAAGGACCCATCTTCTTGAGCTGCGCCATCTGCTCGCGGAGGTCGGTCAGCGTGAACGTGTTCTTGCGCAGCTTCTCGGCGGCGCGGAGGGCGGCGGCCTCATCGGTCTCGGCCGAGACCTTCTCGATGAGCGTGAGGACGTCGCCAAGGCCCAGAAGGCGCGAGGCCGCGCGATCGGGATGGAAAAGGTCCAGCTCACTCACCCTTTCACCCGTGCCCACGAACTTCAGCGGCTTGCCCAAGACCGTCGCGATCGAAAGCGCGGCGCCTCCCCTGGCGTCGCCGTCCGTCTTCGTGAGGATGACGCCCGTGAGCGGCAGCTTCGCGGCAAAGGCCTCCGCCGAGCGCACGGCGTCCTGGCCGGTCATCGCGTCGGCCACGAAGAGGATCTCGTCGGGCTCGGACGCCTCGCGGATCCGGGCCACCTCGTCCATCAGCACGTCGTCGATGTGAAGGCGCCCCGCCGTGTCGACGATCGCGACGTCGTAGCCGAGGAGTTTCGCGTCCTTCACCGCAGACTTCGTGCGCTTGACGGCGTCCGGCTCGCCTTTCGGGTCGAACGCCATGAGGCCGTTTTCCTTCGCGAGCGTGCGAAGCTGCTCCGTCGCGGCGGGCCGGTGGACGTCCGCTGGCACGAGGAGCACCTGCTTGCGAAACGAGGTCTTCAGATAGAGAGCCAGCTTCGCGGCCGTCGTCGTCTTGCCCGAGCCCTGAAGACCCACGAGCAGGATCACGGACGGACGCCTCTTGAGGGAGAGCGGGGCCTGTTCGCCCCCGAGGACGCGCGTGAGCTCGTCCCGAACGATCTTGATGACCTGCTGCGTCGGCGAAAACGAGGTCAGGACCTCCTGACCGACGGCCCTCTCCCTCACGCGGGCCGTGAAGTCCTTGACAACCTGGAGGTTGACGTCGGCTTCAAGGAGCGCCGTCCGGATCTCCTTGAGCGCCTCATCCACGTGGAACTCGGTGAGGTGGCCCTCGCCGCGAAGCTCCTTGAAGACGCGCTGGAGTCGATTTGAGAGGGATTCGAACATCGCCCGGGCTGCGGAGTCTAGCAGGCCGGCCGGAGCTGCCGCGCGGGGCCAACTCATTCATGGGCTTGACAGAAGGCCGAATCCCCGTATGCTCTTGGGGAAGCTCGAGGCGGTCCCGTCCGTCTATATGGTTATTGTGTTCCCGAAAGACGTCCCTCGAGTCCCGAAGTTTTCCCTCTCAGACAGGCCGCCAACGACCTGATCGATCAAACAGCAAGGAGTACCCCGAAATGAAGAAGTTCACGTCCGCCCTCGCCCTCGTCGCCATCGCCACCTCCCTCGTGGCCTGCAACAAGCCCGAGGAGAAGAAGCCCGAAGTCAGGGTGGAGGCCCCTAAGGTCGTCGAGGAAACCACCAAGACGACGACCACGAGCACGACGAGCACCTTCCCCGGCGCCGCCACGGCGACCACGGCCTCCACGACCACCACGACGTCCGGAACCACGACAACCTCCGTCCCCGCCACAAGGTAAGCGGTTCCTTCGAACCGTCTCGAAACGCCCCGGCGAGCCGGGGCGTTTTTCTTTTCCGCCCTCCTCCTTGCGACAATCGAGGGGAACGGAGGAATCGATGAAGCCCTCGTCACTTCTCGCGGCGATCCTCTTCGGGGCCTGCCTTCTCCGCGGGCCGGCCGCCTCGGCGTCTCCGCCGGCCGGCGGCCCCTACCTTCTGACCGGCCAGATCGCCCACCCCTGAAGAGGCGGGACTTCTGCGCACGCTCCTCGTCGACCTCGGAAACGTCCTCGTCCGCTTCGACCACGGAGTCACCCTCCGCCGGCTCGCGACGGCGACCGGCCTCCCCGCGGAAGCCCTGCGCCCGCACCTCTTCGGGCCGCTCGAGGCGGAGCTCGATCTCGGGCGCCTGACGGCCGACGCCTTTTTTCGCGCCGTCGAGCGCGGCGCCGGCCTGCGTCGCCTCCCCGACGCCATCTGGATCCCGGCGTGGCGCGACATCTTCACGCCCGTTCCGTCCGCCCTCGCCGCTCTCGGCCACCTCGCGCAAGACGTCACGCCGGTCCTCATCTCGAACACGAATTCCCTTCACTGGGAAGGCGTTCTCGCCGTCCTACCGGAGCTTCCCGGCCTCGTCCCCCTGCGGGCTCTCTCGTTCGAGATTGGAGCCGCGAAGCCGGAGGCCGCGCACTTTCGGGCTGCCCTCGCGCGCGCCGGCGCCCGGGCAGCAGACGCGCTGTACGCCGACGACCGGCCGGAGCTCATCGCGGCGGCCCGGAACCTCGGCATCGACGGTTTCGTCGTGGCGAACCCGGACGACCTCCCGGGTGAGCTTCAGCGGCGGGGCTTTCTGTCGCGGGAGGCCCCGAGGCGTTTCTCGGGCGGCGCGTCGCTTCGAAGATGATCAGGCGGGAATCAAGATCGACTCGCTCTTCCCGTTCTAGGATGACTCGCCGTACTTCGGCAAGACGCCTGCCGCGCGGGCCGCAACCTCCGCGACGAGGATGCCGTCGGGCACGCGGCTCGTCGCGCCGTGAGGGCCCGGCCGCGCGACGCCGAGGCGCGTGAGCGCTTCCGAGACGCGCCCGGAGACGCCGCGGGGCCGTGACCAGCCTGCCGCGGCCTCCTCCAGCACGTCCCGGGTGGCTTCCGCGATGCGTTCCGGCCGGAGGGGGACGGCCCAGGCGGCCGCCGCGGCCCCGCGGTCGAGCGCGAGGTCTTCCTCGAACGAACGGCGCTCCATCGCCCGCGCGAGAAGCGCGACCTCGTCACCTCCGATGGGAATCTTGTCCGTGAACGCATCCGGCAGCTCGCGGAACCAGCCCGTGTCCGAGACGATGAGCGGAAGTCCGTAGCCCGCGAGCCGGCAGACGGCATGCGACGTCTCGCCGAGCGTCGGGAATCGGAGGTTCACGGCGAACGTCGCCGCGGACGCCGCCTGGAAGATCTCCTCCTCGGAGAGATAGCCTCCGAACTTCACGTCCGCCGCGAGGCCGTTCTCCTTCACGAAGCTCCGGAGGGGATCGTCCTCGGCGACGGCGCCGCCCACGAAAAGGAAGGGCCGGCGCCCGGGCGGCAGAGCCGCGAGGGCCTCGAGAATTCTCCCGATGCGCTTCGCCGGCCCGACGATGCCGAGCGTGATGGCGACGGGCCGGTGGAGGGGCAGGCCCAGGGCCGCGCGCGCTTGGGCGGGCGACGAGCGGGGCGTGAGCGCGACGTGCTGCGGGATCGTCACGACGCGGGTGCCCGGACACGCGTCCAGGACCGCGCCCGTCACGAGCGCGGAGTGCGCGATGACCGCCTCCGCGGCGCGAATCACCCCGGCTGACATCGGAAACGCCCACGGGTCGAGGTCCCAGACGGGGACGAGCGGTTCGCGCCGCCGGGAAGCCGCGAATGCCTTCCCGCGCGCGCCGTGCGCCCGCTCGAGCTCCCGCTCGTAATCCTCCTCGCGCCCGCGCGTGAGATAGCCCGCCGCGAAGAGGTGGTGAAGCACGAATTCATGGAGGACCACGACGGCCGGAGTGCGCCGGCCGGGATCGAAGAGGGCTTCGAGGGAGGGCACGTGAAGGGGATCGTTCCCGATCTCGAAGAGCAGGACGTCGTGACCCGCCGTCAGGGCCTCGCGGGCCTTTTCGGGCTGCCAGGCCCTCGCGTCCACGAGGGCCGCGAGAGCCGGAAACAGCTCCGCGTCGTAATCGGCGATCCCGGAACGCACCGGAGGGAAGGGACCGATGAACCCAACCGAGAGCCGCGACGAGGGCCGGGCCGCCGCCGCGTGTCTTCCCGGCTGCCTCACACGTTCTCCCGCGACGCTCTCCAGCATGTCCCGATAGGAGAGCGCGACCCGGTCGGGACGCCGCTCCTCTCCCCACTCCGAAGCCGCGCGCGCGCGGAGCCTCGCGACGTCCGGCTCGAAGGCGAGCCGGGCCATTTCTTCGGCCAGCCGGGCGACTTCGTCTCCGCCCACGGGAACCTTCGCGGCAAACGAGTCGGGCAACTCCCGGAACCATCCCGTGTCCGAGACGATCAGAGGAAGACCGCTGCCCGCGAGACGGCAGACGGCGCCCGACGTCTCCCCCATGGTCGGATGGCGAAGGTTCACGCCGAAGTCCGCGGCGGAAGCGGCGCGCCAGAAATCGGCATCGCTCAGGTAGCCGCCGAACGCGACGTCGCCCGCGAGGCCGTGCGCCTCCACGAAGAGGTGGAGCGGGTCGTCGTCGGCCACGGCGCCGCCCACGAAGAGGAATGGACGCCTGGCGGGAGGCAGCGCGGCGAGGGCCTCGAGAATCTGGCCGACACGCTTGGCCGGCGTCACGACGCCGAGCGTAACGGCGACCGGACGATCGGGCGGCAGGCCGAGCGCGCGGCGCGCAGCGGCGCGCTCCGTGCGCAGGGCCGGGACGACGTGATGCGGGAGGAGGACAGCGCGCGTCTCCGGGCTCTCGTCGAGAACCGCGCCCTTCACGAGCGCCGAGTGGGCGACGACCGCGTTCGCCGCACGGATCACGCCCGCCGACATCGGAAACGCCCACGGGTCGAGGTCCCACAGCGGATTGCGCGCGCCGCGGCGGCTGCGCTCCGCGAAGGCGCGTCCCCGGGCGCCGTGCGAGCGCTCGAGTTCCTTCGCGTAGTCGTCCTCGCGCCCCCGGTCGAGATATGCCGCGGCAAAAAGATGGTGGAGCACGAAGTCGTGAAGTACGACGACGGCGGGCGTTTGCCTCCGGGTGTCGAAGAGCGCCTCGACGGACGGCGCGTGCAGCGGGTCGTTTCCGATCTGGAAGAGGAGGACGTCGTGCCGGGCGTTCAGGGCTTCGGAGGCAGCTGATGGTTCATAGGAAAGAAAAGAGAAAGAAAGATTCTTTGAAAGGGAAGAGAGAATCTCCGCGTCGTAATCCGCAATGCCTGATCGCGTGGGCGGAAGGGGACCGATGAAGCCGATCGAGAGCGGCCGCTTCGGGCCCTGGGCCGTCACCGGATGCCGCCCGCCTCGAGCAGGGCCCGCACGGCATTCTCCCAGCGTATCTCTCTGACCCTTTCAAAGCCTCTTTCTCCGAATTCCCTCGACGTCTCCGGGTCGGCAAGAAGCGCACCCGTCGCCTCGGCGAGTGCGGCCGCGTCCGGCGCGACGACGCGGCCGTTCTCCCCGTCGATGACGAACTCCAGCGGCCCACCCGAATCCGTGCACGTCACCACGGGCTTCTTCGACAGAAACGCTTCGAGCGCGATGTAGCCGTAATCCTCGTCCGCCGGCGGGAAGATCACGACGCTCGACGTCGCATAAAGGCCGAGAAGCTCGTCGTCGGACACGCGGCCCGCAAAACGCACGTCGGCGCCGCTCTTTCTTGCCAACGCTTCGAGTCTCGCCCGGTCGGCGCCGTCGCCCGCGATCACGAGCCGGAACTTCCCCGCCGCCGCGGCGCCGATCGCGAGGTCCATCCGCTTCCACGCGTCGAGGCGGCCCGCGGCGAGCGCGAAGCCCTGCGACGCCTCCGTGCGGTAGCGGCCCGCGAGCGGCGGCGGATGGTAGAGCGCCTCGGCCTCGATCCCGTTGAACCGCGCCAGGCGGTCCGCGGTGTTCCGCGCGTTCGTGAAGATCTTCCGCGCCTCCATGAGGCCGGTGCGATCCGACGCGGCGATGAGCTCGCGCCAGCGCGTGTCCTCGGGAGAAGCGGTGAAGTCGCTCTCTGCCGTTCCGAACCGGTCGTAAGCCTGACGGAACTGGTGGATCAGCCACACGACCTTGTTCTCGTGCCTCACGAGGTAGGACGGGAACTTCATCGGAATCACGAGATCGACACGTTTCCCGTCGGCCTCCGAGAGGTCCAGGAGCCTCCACGCGAGCGCCGAGGTCAGGATTTCCGCGCGCGGGTACCACTTGAACGGGAGGCGCACGAGCTCGGCCTCGTGTCCGAACGCGACGATCTCGCGCACGAGACCCTCGGCGTGACGCTCGGCGCCGCCCGAGGCGAACGGCACCTGCGCGGTGCAGACGAGGACGCGCGCCATCGGTCTCCCGCTTCCCCTTATTTCACGCCCGTGACGGCGTAGTCCTGCGGCGCGAAAAGCAGGCGCGCGAGCGGCGCGAAGCGGGGGTCCTCCGCAAGGCCCGCGGGCAGGGCTTCCGCGTCCGGCACGGGCGAGCGGAAGTCCACCGCGACGTCCTTGAGGCCCGACGCCCGGAGAAGCTGCGCGAGCGAGGGCGCCGGCACGGGCCGCACGTGCGTGAGGTCCATCCAGAACCATCGCATCGCGTAGACGGACTCCGGGTTCACGGTTTCGAAGAGGACACGGCCTCCCCGAGCGAGCTTCCGGACGGACAGTTCCACGAGGTCGAAGAGCAAGACCGGAGCGAGGTGCTCGACGACCTGGAACGCCGTGATGCCCGAGAGCGATTCGTCCGGGCGCGCGCCGAGCCACGAGAAAAGGTCCGCGGCGTCGACCGCGAGACCCTTCTCGGCCGCGCGCGCCGCCATGACGGGATTCGCGTCGCAGCCGATTCCCGTCACGCCTTCCGCCTTCAGCGCTTCGAGAAATTCCCCCCGGCCGCAGCCGAGGTCGGCCACGGGCCGCGTCGCGCCCCGGAACCGCGCCGCGTCCTTCGCCTGGCGCGCGCGGATGTCGGCCTCACTGCCGCGGAAGTGCTCCTCGAAGTCGACGTAGAGGCCCGCGCGCAAGGGGTCGTCGGGCCGGACGCCGGAGGAGGGTTCGGTCCGCACGGCCGCTCCGACCGGCGCCCGTCCTTCAGAAAGGTTCTGTAAATTGCTTCGAAGGGAAGACCATTCGAGTTTGAGGTTGCGCAGATTTTCCGCCGTGGCGTCGAGCCGGTCGACGAGGGATTTCCGCCCCGCGGCTTCCTGTTCTCGTTCGCGGGCCAGCGCCTCGAAGCGCGCATCGCGGTCCTTTTCGAGGGCATCCAGCCGGCGCTGGCTCGCGCCGAGGTCCCGGCCCGCGCTCTCGCGGGCCGCGGCTTCCCTTCCGACCCTCACCGAGAGATTCGAGAGGTCGGTGACGACCCGCTCCAGGCGCTCCCGCGCCGCGACCGTCGCGGCCTCCGCGTGCCGCGCGGCCTCCCTCGCCTCCGCGGACACCGAGGCGAAGCCGTTGAGGCTCGCCTCCGTCTCGAGCAGCGCCCCGCGCAAGGCCTCGAGAAGCGCGGAATTGAACGTCGTCTGGTCCCGCGTGACGATCCGGAGGACGCGCAGGAGGGCGGCCTTGACGGGGCGCAGCGCGGCCCCGGCGGGGAGCACGGGCGACACGAAGCGCGCGGCGTTTTCCAGCATCGTCCGCGGACCCGTGAACGCGGGAGCCCCGGCCGTGGAACCGGGGCGCGCCCCCGCGAATCCCTGTGACGCGAGACCCGAGCCCGCGAACGCCGAAAGCGACGCAATTTGACCTGCGAGCTCGGCGGCGAGGGCCGCGACGTCGCGTTTCGCCGCGTCCTCAGGCTTGCCGCTCATCCGTCGCCTATATTAAGCGGGATCGAAGATGAGGAGTCTCATGCAGAAAATCAGGACCGCGGCGGCCCGGTACGACCACCTGATCCCCTGAGTGATTCTCGCGCTCGTGCTCGGAGCCACGGGAGCCGTCCTTCAGGTGCTGATCGTCAAACTGATCCGCTGACCCGCGCCTCGCGCGCTAAGGTGCGCAGCACGCGGACGACCATCACCCCCACGGCGAGCGCCATCGGGCCGACGAAGACACCCAGGAGCCCGAAGGCCGGGATGCCGCCGAAGACCCCCAGGAAGACCACGAGAGTCGACATCTCCGTGTCCTTGCGGCCGATGAGGAGCGGCTTCAGGACGTTGTCGGCCAGCGTGGACGTCACGAGCACGTTCCAGAGCAGAAAGAAGATCGCCATCCCGGTCCGCCCCTGGATGAACAGCGCGACGAGCCCCGGCAGCCAGACGATCGCCGTGCCGCCGATGGGAAGCAGGGAGAGGATCCCCATCGCGACGCCCGCGAGAATCGCCGACGGGAGGCCCGCGACGAGCCAGGAGAACCCGCCGCACGCGCCCTGAACCACCGCGCACACGAGGGACCCCTTGAAGATGGACTCCATCATCCCGCCGAGCGACTGGATGATCTTGCGGCGGTCAGCGTCGTCGATCGGGATGAGGTCGCTGACGGCCTCGGCCATGCTCTCGCCATCGACGAGCAGGAAGAAGAGCAGGAACAAGGTGAGGACGAACGTCAGGATCGCGTCGAGAAACGAGAGCGCGACGTTGCCGCCCTGGGCCGCGAGCGCCGCCGACGCGCGCGTCGCGATCTCGGCGCCCTTCGCCTGGAGCTCGTCGGCCGAGAGCCCGGTTCGTTCCTGGACCCACGCGATCGCTCTTCCGACACCCGGCACCGCGAGCACGTCCCCGAGCGACCGCAGCTCCCGGGCGCGGAGCGTCTCTTCGAGGCTCGTCGCCGCCTCCGACGCCTGATTCACGATCGCCTTTCCGAGGAGGACGGCCGGAAGGAGGACGACGAGTCCCGCCGAGACCGAGAACGCGGCCGCCGCGAGCGTCGTGCGCCGGGGAACGCGCCTCTTCAGGCGCCGCCAGAGCGGCCAGAGGGCGACCGCGAGGATCGCGCCCCAGGCGATTGCCGTCAGGAAAGGGCGGAGGACGACGAAACAGAGAGCGCCCGTTCCCAGCACGAGAAGCACGAAGAAGATGAGTGCATACGGATGCGTTTGTGAGCGGGGCGACATGGGGCGTGAGGATGATACGAAATGGGTTGCTAGACTGGAGTGTCATGCGGCCTGCCGCCTCGCGCGTTCCGCGCCGGCCTCCTCCCCCGCTCCCGGACGATCCCGCCGGCCTTTCCCGGGCCGCGGTCGAGGCGGCGCGCGCGCGTGGGTTCGCGGCCGCCGGAGTCCTCGCGGCGTCCCGCCCGGTCTCTTTCGAGCGCTACCGCGCGTGGCTCGAGCAGGGATTCCACGGGGAAATGGCGTATCTCGAGCGCGATGCCGCGGCCCGCATGCGTTTCGACACGATCCTTCCATTCACGCGATCGGTCCTCGCCGTCGCCCGTGCGATCCCCGGCCGCGGCCCCGGAAACGTGGCGCAGTACGCCCGCGGAGAGGACTATCACCTCGTCGTCCGCCGACACCTGAAGGCGGTCATCGAAGACCTCAGGCCCCTCGCGCCCCGGGGCTCGAATTGGCGCGTGTGCGTCGACACGGCGCCGCTTCTCGAACGTGAGCTCGCCGCCCGCGCCGGCCTCGGGTTCATCGGGAAGAACGGACTTCTGATCGTTCCGGGTCTCGGCTCGCACGTCGTCCTCGGCGAGATCCTGACCGACGTCGTGCTCGCCCCGACCGCGGCGCCGGCCGACCCGGGAGCCTACCGTTGCGGTTCGTGCACGGCGTGCCTCGACGCCTGCCCGACGCGGGCCTTCGCCCTTCCGCGCGTTCTCGACGCGCGGAAATGCCTTTCCTATCTCACGATCGAGAAGCGGACGCCTTTCACAGCGGCAGAGGAGGCCGCCCTTAGCGGTCGCCTTTTCGGCTGCGACGACTGCCAGGACGTCTGTCCCTTCAACAAGGCACGGGGCACGGGACCCTCCGGCCCGGCTGCCTCCGTCGACCCCGGCGAGATCCTCGCGCTCTCGGAAGAAGCCTTTCGCGGGCGTTTCTTCGGTTCCGCCGTCTGGCGCGCCACGCCCCGGGGGCTCGCCCGGAACGCGGCCGCCGCGCTGCGCCGCGAGGCGCGGATACTCCCAACCCGATGACCTTTCCGATTCTCATCGTCCTCTACTTCCTCTGCGCGGCGGCGTCCGCGTTTTTCTCTTCGGCCGAGACGGCGATCACGTCCCTCTCCGAGGCGGCCGTTTTCCGGCTCCGGAATTCAGGCGAGAGGAAAGCCAAGCGGCTCGAGCGACTGCGGGACGATCTGCCGCGCACGATCGGAACGCTTCTCGTCGGCAACACGCTCTCGAACGCGGCCGCGGGCTCGCTCGGCGCCGGCCTCGCCATCGCCGCCTTCGGCGAGAAGTGGGGCGTCCTCGTCGCGACGGTCCTGACGTCCGTGCTTCTTCTCGTCGTCGCGGAGGTGACCCCCAAGACGATCGCGGCGCGGCGCCCCGAGCAGGTGGCACTCCTCTTCGTCGGCCCGATTGAGCTCTTCGTGCGCCTGCTCGCGCCCGTGACGCGCCTCCTCTCGGCCGTCGCGCGATGGATCCTGGGCCCGTTCGGGGCCGATGCGCCGGCGGACGTCACGGGGGACGACGTCAAGAGCGTCATCGACCTCTCGCGCGAACAGGGCGGCATCAAGCGCGAGGAGAGCGAGCTTCTGCACGCCGTCCTCGCCTTCGGGCAGACGCCGGTCAAGGAAGCGATGGTGCCCCGCGCGCGGATCGTCCTCCTGCCCGTCGCCGCGACCTTCGCGGAGGTCGAGGCTGCGTGCCGCGAGCACCGGTACAGCCGCTATCCCGTGTACCGCCAGAGCTCCGACGACATCATCGGGATCCTGCACGTCAAGGACCTGTTCGACGTCTCGGACTCGGAGGAAAAGGCGTTCGATCTGGTCCGCTACCTTCGCCCGGCGATCTTCGTCCCCGAGCTCAAGCGCTCCGAGGATCTCTTCCGCGAGATGCGGCGCCGGCGCTCTCACATGGCCGTCGTCGTCGACGAGAGCGGCGCCGTGGCCGGCCTCGTGACGCTGGAAGATCTCATCGAGCAGATCGTCGGCGACATTTTCGACGAACACGACGAGCCCGCCAAACGGCCCGAGCGCGACGGGACGTCGCTGCTCGTGGAAGGAGCGTATCCTCTGGCCTCGCTCGAGCGGGACCTCGGAGCCTCGTTCGACGATCCGGACGACGAGACCGTCGCCGGTTTTCTACTCCGCAAGTTCGGGCGCATCCCGCGAGCCGGAGCCAAGACCCGGGAAGGCGATGTCGAGTTTCTCGTGGAACGCGCGTCGCCTCGCGCGATCGAACGCATCCGCATCCTCCGCGTCCCGGCCCATTCCGCGGCGCCGGCCGACACACGAAAGGCCTGAAGAACGTGACCCCATCCCCCCGCACCGTGACCCTTCTCCCCGGCGACGGTATCGGTCCCGAAATCACCGCGTCCGTGACGTCCATCCTCGATGCGGCCGGTGCCAACCTCGCCTGGGAGCGCCATGACGCCGGGGAGGAGAGCATCAAGCTCGCCGGGATGCCGCTCCCTCCGGCGACGCTCGCCTCCATCCAGCGCACCAGGGTCTGCCTGAAGGGCCCCATCGGGACCCCGATCGGCAAGGGCTTCAAGAGCGTGAACGTCACGCTCCGCCAGACGCTCGACCTTTACGCGAACCTTCGGCCCGTGAAGAACGTGCCCGGCGTCCCTGCGCGCTACGGCGACCTCGACCTCATCGTCGTGCGCGAGAACACCGAGAGCCTCTACTCGGGCATCGAGCACGTCGTCGTGCCGGGAGTCGTGGAGTCCATCAAGATCATCACCGAGAAGGCGTCCAGCCGCATCGCGCGCTTCGCGTTCGAGTTCGCCCGCGCGCACGGGCGCCGGAAGGTGACGATCGTGCACAAGGCGAACATCATGAAGCTCTCGGACGGGCTCTTCCTCGACTCCTGCCGAAACATCGCGGCCGGCTACCCGGACATCGAGGTGAACGACGTCATCGTGGACGCCGCCTGCATGAAGCTCGTCATGAACCCGGCGCAGTTCGACATTCTTCTCCTCGACAACCTCTACGGCGACATCGTCAGCGACCTCGCCTCCGGCCTCGTGGGCGGCCTCGGCGTGACGCCCGGCGCGAATCTGGGCGAGACGTGCGCCGTCTTCGAGTCGGTGCACGGATCGGCCCCCGACATCGCCGGCAAGGGGATCGCGAACCCCACCGCGCTCCTCCTCTCGGCCGTGATGATGCTCCGCCACCTCAAGGACGAGGCCTCAGCGGCGCGCGTCGAGAAAGCCCTCTTCGCGGCTCTCGAGGAAGGGACGGCCCGGACACGCGACGTCGGCGGAACCGCGACGACGGACACGTTCACCCGGTCGGTCGTCTCGAGGTTCTGAGGGACGCATTGCCCAGGATCGTTTTCCTGAACGAGGGCAGGCGCGCACACGTCGTCGCGATCCCGAGGGCGATCCTTGTCTAGGCCGTCCGTCCGGCGGGCGCTGCGCCGCGCGGGAGTCGAGCCGCCGCAACGCCCGCCCCGTGGCGAAGGTCCCCGCAATCTGGGGCGGATTCCTCCGCCGAAGATCTTCCTGCCGGGCGAGACGGAGGACGCGGGCGCCGTCGATTTCTCCGCGGTGTTCGGGCGCGTCGCCCCGGTCGAGATGGAGATCGGCGTCGGCAAGGGCCGTTTTCTCCTCGCCGCCGCGGCCGCGCACCGGGACCGGAACTGGTTCGGTCTCGAGATCGAGCCCGAGTACGCCCAGATCGTGCGCCTCAAAGCCGAGCGCGCGGGCCTTCTCAACCTCCGCATCGAACGGATCGACGGAAAGGCGTTCGTAGAGAGGCGCCTTCCTCTCGGCTGCCTCGCGGGCCTGCACGTCTACTTCCCGGATCCCTGGCCGAAGAAGCGACACCACAAGCGCCGCCTCGTGGACCCCGCCTGGGCCGAAGCCGCCGCGCGGGCCCTCGCCCCAGCGTCTCTCCTCCGCGTCGCCTCGGATCACGAGGAGTATTTCGGGGTGATCGACGACGTTCTCTCGAACGAGCCTCTCCTCGAGAAGCTCACTCCGGATGAGGCGGGTGACTGGTCGACGGGAACGAGCTATGAGCTGAAGTTCCTGAAGACGGGCCGGCCGATCTACAAGGCGGTCTTTCGAAGGCGCGCGTCCGGCTCCGCGGGCTGAGTCTTCGCGGACGCTCCCGAGCGCTGGAGTGCCTTCTCCTCGTACTCGCGCGCGAGCAGAGGTTTCAGGAACCTGCGGAAATAGTCGATTCCCGAGATGAGCGCCATCGCCGTCATCACGTAGAGAGCCGCGCGTCCCGTCTTGCGCCAGAGCCCGATGTCATCGAGCTTCCCGCCGAGGATCATGAGCGAGATCCCGACGATCTGCGTCGCCATCTTCCACTTGCCGAGCTTCGAGGCGGCGATCGTGATGCCGCGGCTCGAGGCGATCGTGCGCAGACCCGACACCGCGAACTCCCGCCCGATGATGATGCACACGGCCCACGCATCCGCCTCCTGCAAGTCGACGAGCGAGATGAGCGCCGCCGAGACGAGGAGCTTGTCCGCGATGGGGTCCAAAAGCGTTCCCATCGTCGTGACCTTCTTGAAGCGCCGTGCCCAGTAGCCGTCCAGCCAGTCGGTCAGGGCGGCCAGGAGGAAGATGGCGAGCGCGATGTATTCGCGGGCCGGGAGCTTCGTCAGGAGAAGGACGACGAGAAACGGAACAAGAAAAATGCGGAACAGCGTGAGCGCGTTGGGGACGTTGACGAACACTTAGAACGGGATTCTAGACCCGCGCGCGACAGCGTCGAAGCACGGCCCGCGCTGGACAGGCACCGCGCTCTCCCCGAGAATCAGCCCTCTCATGCTGGCGCCTCCCATTGTCTTCGGAACCGACGGCTGGCGAGGCCGCATCGCCCGAGACCTCACCTTCGACAGCGTCCGAAACGTCGTGACGGCGGCGGGCGTCTGGACGACTGACGATGAGAACACCGAGCCGGGCGACCCCTGGACGCTCCCTCTGGTCTTCGACACGCGCTTCCTGTCTCCCGAGCTCGCGGCCGACAGCGCGGCCTTCCTCGCCACGCGCGGATTCCGGGTGCTCCTCTCCGACCGGCCTGTCCCGACGCCGTGCGCGTCGTGGCACGTGGCGACGCGGGGGCTGAGAGCCGGGCTCGCCATCACCGCCTCGCACAATCCGGCGCTCTGGAACGGCGTCAAGGTGAAGTCATCGTTCGGCGGCAGCGCGATGCCCGCGACCTACGACGCCATCGCCCGCGCGGCGGGGCAACCGCTGCTCGAGCGTGCCGGCGGCTCGGTCGAAACGCTGGACCTCGCCACCCCGTACCGCGACGCGCTCTCGGCCCTCGTCGACCTCGACGCGATCCGCAGGGCGGGGATCCGCGTGCTCTTCGACGCGATTCACGGAGCCGCAGGGACGCTCCTCGAGGAGATCGTCGGGACCGGACATCCCACGACCGTCGTCTCCATGCGCGCGACCCGCGATCCTCTCTTCGGAGGCGTCCATCCCGAGCCTATTCCGGAGAATCTCGCCGCCGCGCGGGAGGCCCTCTCCGGCGGGCGTTTCGACGTCGTGCTCGCGAGCGACGGCGACGGGGACCGGCTCGGCGTGCTGGACGCATCCGGCCGCTTCGTCACGCCCCACCGCGTGCTCGCCCTCCTCGCCGAAAGCCTCACGCGTCGCGGCCGGATCCAGGGAGGCATCGCGAAGACGTTCTCGACGTCGTTACTCCTCGACCGCGTCGCCGCGGGCCTCGGTGTCAGGCTCCACGTCACGCCGATCGGCTTCAAGTACATCGCGGAGAAGATGATCTCCGGCGAGGTCGCGATCGGCGGCGAGGAGTCCGGGGGCCTCGGCGTCGCGTTTCACCTGCCCGAGCGCGACGGCATCCTCTCGGCCCTTCTCGTCCTCGAGGCCATCGCGCACTCGGGCGGCACGCTCGAGGCCATCGTCGCCCGGCAGGACGCCGCCTACGGCGTCCTCCACTACGGCCGGCGCGACCTTCAACTCCCGATGCCCGTGCTCCGCGCGTTCCTCGACGGCCTGAAGTCCCGTCCACCGGCCTCGCGATGCGGCCAGCGCGTGACCGGCATCGACGACCGGGACGGCGTGAAGCTGATCTTCGGATCCCACGGCTGGCTCCTGCACCGCCTCTCGGGCACCGAGCCCATCATCCGGATCTACGCCGAGCATGAGGACCCGGGAATGATCCGCGCTCTTCTCGACGAGACGGAGAGGGAACTCGGGAAAGACTGACGCCGAGGTTCAGCGCGCGTCCGCCAGAACGAACCCGGCGCCCGTAAAGCGCATCAACACGCCCGCTCCGAGGCCGGAGAGCGGATCCGACACTTCGAGGAGCTCCGCCACGACCTCGCCGCCGTATGCGACGACCGCGCGCGCGGCGATCGCGAGAGGCTGCCCGCGTTCGACGTCGAAGCGGGCGGGTTCGGACGAGACGGCGAGGGCCACGGCTCCGCTGCCCGCCAGCTTCAGGAACGACGGCGCCGTCCGGTCGCCCGCGTCCGGCGTCACGTCCGCGCGGCACGTGAGGGCGCTCTCGAAGGCGAGGAGGCGCTCGGGATGCACGGAGAGAGCCTCGCCTGCGAGCGCCTTGAGCCACGGCACACGGCCGGCGTCCGCGAGGAGGAGGACGCCGTCCCCCGACGCTCCGATGAGGATCCGGTCGAGCCCGTCGGGCGCCTGAGAGGGAGAGCCGTCGAAGACGGGCGCCCCGGATCGTCCCACGACGATGCCGCGCCTCACGCGCACACCCGCGCCGCAGGCCACCGAGAGAAACCCGCCCGGCTTGGGAGAGAAAGGCCCGAGGGGCCGGGCCACGGCGGCGACCGCGGCGTCCATTCCGGCGAGAACGGCCGCGGACGGCCGCGGTCTCGCACACGAGGAGAACTTGAGCTTCCCGCTCGCCGTAAGCGAGTCCAGTAGCTCGGGCTTTACGACGACTACGGGACTCGGCCGTGTGTCGTTCGCGGTCGGCCGGGTGGCGGTGACCGTAGCCGTGGCCATGCGCACCTCGGCGGCCGCCGCGCGCGCCGTCCGGGCCACCGAGTCGTCCCCCTCGGAGCCATCTTTCAATTCGGCGCCCGCAATGCGGAAGTGCCGCTGTGCCTCGTCCCACGCCCCACGCCGCTGTGCGAGAAGCCCGAGCGTGAGATGAGCCTTGCGATGGGCCGGCGCGAATCCGAGCACCTTCTCGAGCGGCTCGCGCGCCTCCCGGTCCCGGCCCGACTTGAAGAGGATGAGGCCGAGGTTGAACAACAACGGCACCGACTCGGCGTGCTCGGCGAGGAGATCGCGCGTCATCGTCTCGGCCTCGTCGAAATGCCCGAGATGAAAGAACGTGATCGAGAGGTCGAGGAGAACCTCCGGGTCGCGCGGACGGAGCCGCCGCGCTTCCTCGAACTCGCGCCGCGCGGTCTCGTGATACCCGCGCCCCATCTCCTCCTTTCCGCGGTTCAGATGGAGAAGGAAGAGCCCGTGATCGAAGAAAGGGGCGGGCCGAAAAGCCCTCGTCGTCTCGGATCCCCGCGTCGACGTCATCCCGCCTCCGCCCGCCTCAGCGCACGCGCCCGAGTGCCGGCGCCTGTCGCTCAGCAAGATTCACAGCCGTGTTCGAGAGCACGGGGGTTCCGTTCTGGCTCGAGACGCGCACCGAGGCCGTGCGCACGACGGAGCCCGTCGGCGTCCCGCGGAATCCGCCTCCGATCGAGGGAGACGCGGCGCCCTCACCGTGCCGCGCCACGAGGACGCGCCGAATGTATTCCCGCGTCTCACGATACGGAGGAACGCCCGAGTGCCGCGCCACGGCGCCTTCGCCGGCGTTGTATCCGGCAAGCGCAAGCGAAACATCGCCCTTGAATTGCTCGAGCAGGGCGGCCAGATAATGGACGCCGGCCCGGATGCTCTGGCCCGCATCGTGACGGTCCGAGACTCCGAAGCGGCGGGCCGTCTCCGGCATGAGCTGCATGAGGCCACGGGCGCCCTTTCGGGACACCGCGCGCGGGTTGTAGTTGGACTCGACGAGCATGACGCTCTTGACGAGAGCCGGGTCGACGCCGGCCGCCCGGGCCTCGCTCTCGATCGCGGTGTCGTAAGCGGTCGGTGCGTTTCGGCGCGAGACGAGATAGCCGTCCGATGGCACGCCCCCGTTCACGCGCCAGCCGCTGCCGACGCTGTCGTTGAAGATCAGCGCCGAGCCGTTCGCCTGCCGCACGAGATGGACGTCCGCGCGGAGCGCGCCGGAGGCGGCAAGCAAAGCGGCCACCGACACCCGGGCCAAACCAATCCTGAGACACGACATCGTCGGCGGATTATACGCCCGCGGGATACAACGGGGGCTCAGGCCCAGAGTCTCTCCCGCAGTTTCGCGACACCCAGCGCGAGGGCCGGTTCGATCTGCGCGGCGTCCTTTCCTCCGGCTTGCGCGAGGTCCGGCTTTCCGCCGCCCTTGCCGCCCACCGCCGGCGCCATCACCTGCGCGAGCTCGTGCGCCGACACCCGCGACACAAGGTCGGGCGTGACGGCCGCGAGCAGCGTCACCTTGCCCTCAAGCTCGGTTCCGAGGAGCACCACGCCGGACTTCAGCTTGCTGCGAAACGTGTCGGCGAGGTTGCGAAGCTCGTTCGTCGGGAGGGAGGGAACGCGCCGCGCAAGCACCTTGACGCCCGCGATCTCCACGATCCCGTCGACATCACTTCCGGACGTGTCCGAAGAGACCGAAGGGGATTCCTTAGAAGGTGAAAAGTCGGAGGGGCTCGCCCCCGCGAGAGCAAGGTCGCGCTTCAAGGCCGCGATCTCCTTCTCTTTCTTTCTAAGAGAATCCAGCGCCTCCCGCAGCTTCGCCGGAAGCTCGTCGGGAGGAACATTCGCCGTGTGCGCCATATTCGCCAGAATCTCTTCATCTTTCTGAAGCCGCTCGACCGCGTTCAGCGACGTGACGGCCTCGATGCGCCGGACGCCGGCCGCGAGACCCTTGTCGGAAAGGACCTTGAAGGCGCCGATCTCCCCCGTGCGCCCGACATGGCAGCCGCCGCAGAGTTCCGTCGAGAAGCCGGGCACGTCCACGACGCGGACGCGCTCGCCGTACTTCTCGCCGAAGAACATCATGGCGCCCGTCTTCTTCGCGTCGTCCATGGACATGACGGCCTTGCCGACCTCGCGATCGCGCAGGACCTCCTCGTTCACGAGGCGTTCGATCTCGCGGATCTCCTCCGCGGTCGTCGGGCGCGACGCGGCGTAGTCGAAGCGCAGGCGGTCGGGCGCGACGAGCGAGCCCATCTGCCGAACGCTCTCCCCGAGCACCTTCCGCAGCGCCGCATGCAACAGGTGCGTCCCCGTGTGGTTCGCCTGAGTCTTGCGGCGGGTCCACTCGTCGACAGACATCGTTACGGTGTCACCTACCTTCAGTTGGCCCTCCTCGATTCGAACAAAATGGAGGATGGCTCCCAAAGAGTTCTTCTTGACATCGGTGACGACCGCTTGCCCGTTGGGCCAGACAAGCTTTCCCTCGTCATGAACTTGGCCGCCACCTTCGGGATAAAACACCGTCTTGTCCGCGACAACCCAGCCCTGGTCGCCCTGGCGAAGCACCTGCTCACCCGGTGTTGGGACCGAACCGACCATTCGAAGTATTTCCTGGACCTTCGCACACTGGAGAGACACGAAATCCTGCTCTGGATAACCCCTGAACTCAGTCTCAAACTTGGAATCCGGCAGCTGAGAGAGTCCCTCGAACTTCGACGCGCCTTTGCTGCGCTCGCGGGCGGCGGAGAGCTCCTTCTCGAAGCCTGCGCGGTCGACCTGGACCCCCTCGTCGGAAGAGATTTCTTCGATAAGCTCGAGGGGGACACCGTGAGTGTCGTAAAGCCGGAAGGCCGCGGCTCCCGACAGCGTCGTCTGTCCCTCCCGTCGCGCGGCCGAAATAGCCTCGCCGACGCGGTCGGCGCCGACGGACATCGTGCGGCGGAAGCCTTCCTCGTCGACGCGGATCGTGTCGGCCGTCGATTTCCGCAGGCTGCCATTCGGGTCGTGAAGATGAATTCCTTCGAATGACTGGAAGACGGGTGCGGTGAGATCGGCAAGAAACGGCCCCTCCACGCCGAGCCGGCGCCCGTAACGGACCGCGCGCCTGATTACCTTTCTAAGAACATATCCCCTTCCCTCATTCGAAGGAATGACGCCATCCGCGATCAGCATCGCCGCCGCTCGCGCATGATCAGCCACCACGCGGAACGGCGCGTCCTCGACGGCCATGCCGCCCACGTATTTTCTCCCCGAGATCTCCTCGATCTTCCCGATGATCCCCGCAAAGAGGTCCGTGTCGTAGTTGTTGTTCTTGCCCTCGAGGATCGCCGTGATGCGCTCGAGGCCGGCGCCCGTGTCGACGCTCGGCTTCGGGAGCGGCGTCGTCTTGCCCGAGGCGTCGCGGTCGAACTGCATGAAGACGAGGTTCCAGATCTCCATGACGCGGTCGCCGGCGCCATTCGGCGTCGCGTCACCGGGAACTCCCTCGCCCTGGTCATAGTGGATCTCGCTGCACGGGCCGCACGGCCCCGTGTCGCCCATGGACCAGAAGTTGTCCTTCTCGCCGAAGCGCGCGATGCGCTCCTTCGGAAGGTACTTCCCCCACAGCTCGGCGGCCTCGTCGTCACTCGTGTAGACCGTCGCCCAGAGCCGCTTCGGGTCGAGGCCGTAGAACTGCTTCGACGTGACGAGCTCCCACGCGAAGTCGATCGCGTCCTTCTTGAAGTAGTCGCCGAAGGAGAAGTTGCCGAGCATCTCGAAGAACGTGTGGTGGCGCGCCGTGTAGCCCACGTTGTCGAGGTCGTTGTGTTTGCCGCCGGCCCGGACGCACTTCTGCGAGGAGGTCGCGCGCACGTACGCGCGTTTCTCGCGTCCCAGGAAGCAGTCCTTGAACTGGTTCATTCCCGCGTTCGTGAAAAGGAGCGTGGGATCCTCGGCCGGGACGAGAGAGGAGGACGCCACGCGCGTGTGGGCTTTCTCCTCGAAAAAGGAGAGAAACGTCTCGCGGACCTTGCGGGAGGTCCAGCCGTCAGCGTTCGTCATCGGTGGAATCGCCTTTCCTGTGCAGCGCCTCGAGGATGGCGGCGGGGGCGAACCCGCGCCTCGCGAGGTGGTCGAACAGTTTCTTCGACCGCGCCTGCCGCGTCAATCCGGCCGGGAGCGCGCGTTCGCGCTTCTCGAGGGCCGCCCGCAGGGCTTTCGCCTCGTCTCGAGGGTCGAGAGACGCGAGCGCCACGTCCGAGTCCACTCGCGAGACACCCTTCCCCGCAAGTTCGGACGCGATGCGGTTTCGTCCCCGGCCGGTCCGCGAGCGCCACGCCGCGAGCTCGGTGGCCGTCTTCGCGTCGTTCAGCCAGCCGCGCTCTTCGAGGTCGTCGAGCAGGGCCCGGATCTCCGCGCGTTCGAAACCCTTCCGGCCCAGCTTCTGCTCGAGCTCGCGTCGCGTGTGCGCGCGCCGGGCCAGGGCGGCCAGGGCGGCGCTCCGGGCGTCCACCTCGGGTCAGCCGGGCTGGTTCGAGAAGTCGAAGGGCGAGGCCGAGTCCTGCGTACCGATGGCGTCCGGCGCCTCGAGAGATCCCTCCATCAGCTCGCTCGCGACGTCCGACGTGGACTGGATGCCCTGGATCTTGAGCCTGAACTCGTTCGGATTGCTCGAGCGGCGGATCGCCTCTTCCAGCGTGATGAGGCCCGTCTTGTAGAGCTGGAAGAGCGACTGGTCGAACGTCTGCATCCCGTATTGCGAGGTGCCGGCTTTGATCGCGTCGTGGATGTATTTCGTCTTTTCCTTGTTCTCGATGCAGTCGCGGATGTAGTTCGTCGCGATCAAGACCTCGATGGCCGGCACGCGCCCGAGGCCGTCCGCGCGCGGGAGAAGCCGCATCGAGCAGACGGCCTTGAGGACGGCCGCGAGCTGCAGGCGGATCTGCTTCTGCTGGTGCGGCGGGAAGACCGAGATGATGCGGTTGACCGTCTCCGTCGCGTCCATCGTGTGGAGGGTCGACATGACGAGGTGGCCGGTCTCGGCCGCCACGAGCGCCGTCTCCACGGTCTCGAAGTCGCGCATTTCGCCCACGAGGATGACGTCGGGATCCTGCCGGAGCGCCGCCCGGATGGCCGATGCGAACGAGCGCGTGTCGACCTCCAGCTCGCGCTGGTTGATGATCGACTTCTTGTCGCGGTGGAGAAACTCGACGGGGTCCTCGATCGTCATGATGTGCTCGGCGCGCGACGAGTTGATCTGGTCGACCATGGCCGCGAGCGTCGTGGACTTGCCCGAGCCCGTCGTGCCCGTCACGAGGACGAGGCCGCGCGTCTCCTCGCAGATCCGCTCCAGGATGGGCGGAAGGAGGAGGTCGCGAATCGTGAGGATGCGGGCGGGGATGACGCGGCAGACCATTCCGACCGTTCCGCGCTGCTGGAAGATGTTGCAGCGGAACCGGCCGAGGCCCGGCACCGAGTACGCGATGTCGATCTCGAAGTTGTTCTTGAATTTTTCCTTCTGCCGCGACGACATGATCGAGAACGCCATCGAGATCGTGTCTTCCTGCATGAGACGCTTGAGGTCCACGAGAGGAACCAGCTCGCCATCCACCCGGATGATCGGGTGCGCGCCCACCTTCAGGTGGAGGTCCGACGCCTTCCGCTCGACCGAAATCTTGAGCAGGTCGTTGATGTGCATGAGCGCCCTCCGAGCCTCCCGGGATTTCGGCAAGGATAGGCATTTCAGGCATTTGGGTCAACGCGGGGGGTGACATCGAGGCCCCTTCCCGCTGTATATTTCCCGGGCCTTCAGGGAGGACGACGATGGCGAAGTCTCCGGAGCCACCCAATGAGACGAAGGGCGTCACGCGCCGCGGTTTGATCAAGGGGATCGCGAGCGTCGTCGGGGCGGCCTCGGCCGGCGCGACGACGCTTCTCGTCGAGGCGCGCCACGAGCTTCAAGCGGCGAACGGCTCCGGCCCCATCCCCGTGAGCGTCACGGTGAACGGCACCGCGCGGACGGGCTCGTTCGAGCCACGCACGACGCTCGCGGAAGCGCTGCGGGATACGTGGGGCCTCACCGGCACGAAAGTCGGCTGCGATCGCGGAGCCTGCGGCGCGTGCACCGTGCTGCTGGACGGCGTCCCGGTGAATTCCTGCCTCACCCTCGTTCACGACGCCGACCACAGGAAGGTCACGACGATCGAAGGCCTCGGCAGCCCGGAGGCAATGTCGCCGCTCCAGAAGGCCTTCGTCGACGCGGATGCCCTCCAGTGCGGCTTCTGCACGCCGGGGATGGTCGTCTCCTGCTCGGCGCTCCTCATGAAGAACCCGAAGCCGACCGAGCACGAGGTAAGGGATGCCGTGAGCGGCAACCTCTGCCGGTGCGGAACCTACACGGGCGTCTTCGCCGCGTGCGAGGCGGCCGCCCACGCGAAGTCGGAGGTGCCCCGTGGCTGACGTCCCCAAGACGAAGATCGAGGTCGGCCTCGCCGGGAAGACCACCGTCATGGAGGTCGAGATCCCCGCGGGCGACCCGCTGCCGTACAAAGTCGGCGAGCGCCCCATCACCGGCAAGCGCCGCCCGCGCCTCGACGGGCCGCAGAAGGTCACGGGCCGCGCGGTGTACACGCACGACGCACAGCGGCCGGGCATGCTCCACGCCCGCGTCCTGCGCTCGCCTCACGCGCACGCGAAAATCGTCTCGATCGACACGTCGGCCCTCGAGAAGATGCCGGGCGTCGTCTTCGAGAACCCCGGCAAAAACACCGTGCGGTACCACGGGGAGGCCGTTCTCGCGCTCGCGGCGCCCACGCGCGCCGCCGCCGAGGACGCGCTCCGCGCCGTGAAGATCGTCTACGACGTCCTCCCCCACACCGTGAGCCTCGCGGCCGCCCGCAAGGAGGGCGCGCCGCTCGTCTTCCAGAAGCCCGTCGAGGAGAAGCACAGCGCGGGCGACGTGCCCGGTGGTGCCGCTCCCGTCGAGCAGAAGGGAAATGTGCGCGGCCCGAAGGCCTCCGGCCGCGGCGACGTCGACAAGGGCTTCGCCGAGTCGGACGGGACCCTCGAGGTCGTGACGACGACGACCGTCCAGACCCACGTTCCTCTCGAGACGCACTCCCTTTTCGCCGAATGGGTCGGCGACACGCTCGAGGTCCAGGCCTCGACGCAGGGCACCTTCAGTGTCCGGGACGAGCTCGCCGGCGTCCTCAAGCTCCTGAAGGACAAGGTGAACGTCCGCGCCGAGTTCACGGGCGGCGGCTTCGGCGCGAAGTTCGGCGCGGGCGACTACGGCGTCTTCGCCGCGAAGCTCGCGAAGAAGGCCGGCAAGCCCGTCCTCATGGCGCTCGACCGCAAGGAGGAGCACCTCGCGGCGGGCAACCGGCCCGATTCGTGGAACCGCGTGAAGCTCGGCTACAAGAAGGACGGCACCGTGACGGCCGTGGACTACGAGTCCTTCGGCACGGCGGGCGTCGCGACGGGGACGGGCACGGGCGGATTCGTGAAGTCGGCCTATGGCTTCCCCGCCGTGAAGGTCGCCGAGTTCGACGTGTTCACCCACCTCGGCCCCGGCTGCGCAATGCGCGCGCCAGGTCACCCGCAGGGGTGCTTCGCCGTCGAGACGGCCCTCGAAGAGCTCGCGAGCCGCCTCGGGATGGACCCGCTCGCCTTGCGTCTCAAGAACGACCCCTCCGAGGTGCGCCGCGCCGAGTGGGAGATCGGCGCGAAGGAGATCGGCTGGGCCCGCCGCGCCGGGATCTCGAAGGCCAACGCCGCCGCCGCGGCGGCCGGCAGCCCGCTGCGCCGCGGCCTCGGCTGCGCCGCCTCGGTCTGGTACACGTTCGTCGCGCCCGGGTCGCAGGTTCTCGTGCGCGTGCACCGCGACGGGACCGTCGAGGTCGAGAACGGCGTGCAGGACATCGGTGGCGGCCCGCGAACGCCGATCGCCATGGTCGTTGCCGAAGAGCTGGGCATCCCCGTCGAGAAGATTCGCGTGAAGATCGGCGACTCGCGCTATCCGTTCGGGCCCGCCTCGGGCGGCTCCGTCACGACGGGCTCGCTGATCCCGGCCGTCCGCGCGGCCGCCGTCCACGCGCGCGAGAAGCTCATAGGCGTCGCGGCGAAGCTCCTCGGCGCTCCCGCCGGGGAGATCGCGCTCGCGAACGGCGTCTTCTCGGCGAAGGGCAAGTCGGCGGACTTCCGGAAGGTCTGCTCCCGCCTTTCCGGCGAGACGCTCGTCGTGACGGGCGACCGCGCGAAAGACTACGACGGCGCCGACACTCGCATTTTCGGCGCGCAGTTCGCCGAGGTTGTCGTGGACGTCGAGACCGGCGTCGCCTCTGTGAAGAAGGTCGTCGCGGTCCACGATTGCGGCCAGCCCGTCTGGAAGACGGGCGTCGAGAGCCAGATCCGCGGCGGCATCCTCCAGGGCATCAGCTACGCGCTCTTCGAGGAGCGCGTCGTGGACGAGCGCTCCGGCCGCGTGCTGAACCCGAACGTCGAGTTCTACAAGATCCTCGGGAGCAAGGACACGCCGGAGATCGTCCCGCTCCTCGTGGACCATTACCCCGGCAAGAACAACGCGCACGCGCGCGGCATCGGCGAGCCCGCGACCGTGCCGACGGCAGCCGCCGTCGCAAACGCGATCGCGCACGCCACCGGCATCCGGCCGACGGCGCTTCCGATCACGCCGGCGAGGATCCTGGACGCGCTCGGGAAGGTGCCGAAGCGGGAGGTAAGGGCATGAAGAGCTTCGAAAGGGTCCAGCCGAGAAGCTGGGACGAGGCCGCCTCCGCGCTGGCAGCCGCGAAGAAGGCGGGCGTTTCCGCCGAGGCGAAGGGCGCGGGCACCGAGCTGCTGGATCGCCTCAAGGAATACAACCTCGCCCCGGACCAGGTGATCGACCTCAGGCGACTGAATTCCCACAATTCCATTCGAAGAAATTCTTCCGGCGGCACCTCGATCGGAGCCCTCGTCACGCTGGCGTCCGTGGCATCCGACCTGAAGGCGGACTTCCCCGCCCTCGCGGACGCCTGCGAAGGCGCCGCGACGCCCCAGATCCGCAACGCGGCGACGCTCGCGGGCAACCTCTGCCAGCGCCCGCGCTGCTGGTACTTCCGCTCGTCCGAGTTCCAGTGCCTCAAGAAGGGTGGCGTCGAGTGCCTCGCGAAGAGCGGCGAGAACGAGTTCCACGCGATCTTCGGGAATAACACGTGCGCGATCGTCCACCCCTCGGCCGCCGGCGTCGCCCTCGTCGCCCTGAACGCGCGGATCGAGACGCTTGCCGCGGGCGGCGGCCGCACGCTCGCCGCGGCGGACTTCTTCGTCCGCCCCGAGGTCGAGATCTTCGCGGAGAACGCGCTCAAGGCCGGCGAGCTCGTCGTCGAGATACACGTCGAGAAGCCGCAGGCCCTGCGCTCGGCCTACCGGAAGATCAAGCACAAGCAGGCCTTCGACTGGCCGCTCGCCGACGCGGCCGTCGCGTGGCGCGAGGAGGGTGGCGTTGCGAAGGATGTGCGGATCGTGATCGGGTCAGCGGCGCCCGTGCCCTGGCGCGCGAAAGCGGCCGAGGCGCTCGTCGAGGGGAAGAAGATCGACTCGGCGCTCGCTGCCCGGGCCGGAGAGGCCGCGCTCGAGGGCGCGACGCCTCTCGGCAAGAACGCCTACAAGCTCCCGATGGTCGCGGCGGTCGTCCGGCGGACGCTCCTCGCGTCGGCCGGGCTTCCCGACGGGACGGAGGAGCACGGATGAGCGCGCCGAATGGCCTCGGCGGGTCGGACGCCGTCGCCCTCGACCCTGCGCTCCGCTGCCGCCACCTCCGCACGAAGACGATGTTCGTCGCGACGGGCGACTGGGACGACCATGCGCGCGAGCATCCCTCGACCTCCGCCGCCTACTGGTGCCTGCAGGTCATGGGGCCCGTCGGCCCGGACGGGCAGCCCGCCTGCCTCGACGATTGCCGGGCCGGCCGCGCGTGCTTCGAGGGCGAGGACTGAGCGGACCCGCCGTGTTCGTCTCCGGAGTCCTCCTCGCCGCCGGCGCGTCCACGCGCTTCGGGTCGCCGAAGATGCTCGCGCCCGTGCCGCCCGGAGGGCGGCCGATGCTCGCCCACGTGATCGACACCTGGCGCGAGGCCGGCTTCGAGGAGATCGTCGTCGTGCTCGGGAATGACGCCGCGAGCCTTCGAGAGAAGATCGAAGAGGAACTTCTTCGAGTGAGTAAGAGGGCGGGGGTCCGCTTCGTCGAGAACCCCAACTGGGAAAGCGGCATGTTCTCGTCCGTCCAGTGCGGCCTGTCCGCGTTGAGGGAACACCCCTCGACGCACATCGCCCTCGCGCCAGCCGATCTTCCCTTTCTAAGAAGTTCTTCCCTTCGGACGCTCCTCGACGCGACGAACCTCCCCGAAGCAGATTCCCGCACGCTCCTCGTCCCCGTCTGCGGCCAGCGGCGCGGGCACCCGCTCGTGATCCCCGCGGCGCTCGCCGCGCGCGTCCTTTCGTGGCCGGCGGACGCCCGGCTGAACCAGCTCTTCGCCGAGCCGGACGTGAAGGTCCTCCATCTCGAAGGCTTCGACGAGACGATCCTCGTCGACGTCGACACGCCAGGCGACCTGGAAGCGGGCGGACTGGCCACGAACGAATGAGCTCACAGCTCTTCAGCGACCTGCCGCGGATTCTCGAAGAGCACGGGAGGCTCGCCATGGCCACCGTCGTCTCCGCCGTGGGTTCCACGCCCCGCGACGCGACGGCGCGCATGCTCGTCCTGCCCGACGGCTCGACGAAGGGGACGATTGGCGGCGGCAAGTTCGAGTCCCTCGTGATCGCCGACGCGAGGAAGCTCCTGGACGACCACGGTCTCCCTTTCACGCGGCGCTACGACTTCGTCCCGGAAGGCCCGAACGCGTTCGGGGCCGTCTGCGGCGGGACGGCGACGGTCCTTCTCGAGGTGCTCGAGCGCTCTCCGCGCCTCCTCGTCGTCGGAGCCGGCCACTGCGGCCGCGCGCTCGCCCGAGCCGCGGCTTTCAGCGGATACGAGGTCATTGTCGCGGACGAGCGCGAAGAGGAACTCGATCCCGCCGCCTTCCCGCCCGGCGCCCGGCTCGTCCACGTGAAGGACGACTACTCGGACCTTCCGCTCCCGGGTCCAAGGGACTTCGTGGCAATCGTCTCGCGCGGCCACGTGACGGACGGCCTCGCCTTTCGCCGCCTCCGCCACGCACCCGTCGCCTACCTCGGAATGATCGGGAGCAAGGCGAAGCGCAAGGTCCTCTTCGACGAGCTCCGGAAGGAAGGATTCACCGAAGACGAGCTGAACCGCGCGAAGCTTCCCATCGGCCTCGACATCGGGGCGGAGTCCCCCGAGGAGATCGCCATCGCGATCGTGGCTGAGCTGATCACGACCCGGCGCAGCGGCCGAAAGGCGTTCTAGCGGGCGCCTGCCGGCACCGCCGCGTCAACCGGCGTCAGCCAGCCGTAGCGGTCGTCGACCTTGCCCTCGACGATGTCGAAGAAGGCCTTCTGCAGGGCCTCCGTCATCGGGCCGCGCTTGCCGTTCCCGACGGGAATCCGGTCCACGGAACGGATCGGCGTGATCTCGGCAGCCGTGCCCGTGAAGAACATTTCGTCGGCCGCGTAAATCATCTCCCGCGGAATGGTCTTCTCTTCCATCTGGAAGTCGAGCTCACGGGCGAGCTGGATCACGGAGAGGCGCGTGATGCCGGGCAGCGTCGAGGCCGAAAGCGGCGGCGTGTAGAGGCGACCCTTCCAGACCAGGAAGAGGTTCTCGCCCGAGCCCTCGGAGATGCGCCCGTTGTGATCGAGCGCGATGCCCTCGTGGTACCCGTTCGTGATCGCTTCCATCTTGATGAGCTGGCTGTTCGCGTAATTCGCGGTCGCCTTCGCCATGGCGGGCATCGTGTTCGGCGCGATGCGCATCCAGGACGAGCAGCACGTGTCGACGCCCTGCTCGAGGGCGTCGGCGCCGAGATACTTTCCCCACTCGTAGCAGCCGATCGCCACGTCCACGGGGTTCGGGAACGGGTTGACGCCGAGCGTGCCGTAGCCGCGGTAGACGAGAGGCCGGATATAGCACGCCTTGAAGTCGTTCGCGCGCACGACCGCGAGCGTCGCCTCCTTCAACTGGTCGACCGTGTACGGAATCGCCATCCGGTAGATCTTCGCGGACCAGAACAGGCGATCGAGGTGATCGTCGAGGCGGAAGATCGCGGGCCCACGCGCCGTGTTGTAACAGCGCTCCCCTTCGAAAACGCCGGACCCGTAGTGGAGAGCGTGGGTGAAGATGTGTATCTTCGCGTCCGCGAAATCGACCAGCTTCCCGTTCATCCAGACCTTCTTGACGTTTTCGAAGCTCATCGGGCCCTCCGTCTCCGGCGGAATCCTAACCGAAGCGAGCCGCCCGATTCGGGACCGGCTTCAGGCGGGGTCGACCAACCGCGCGAGCGCCACAACCACGGCGGTTTCCAGCCGGAGAACGCGGGGACCGAGAGAGAGGAAGACCGGGGATTTTTCTGCGAATAGGGAGAGTTCGGCCGGAGCGAACCCTCCCTCCGGGCCAACGGCGACGACCAGGTCTCCATGGGCGCCCGGGCGCTCCGCGGCGGCGCCAGATGGATCCAGGACGACGAATGCTTCGCGCCCAATTAACCTTCTAAGAAAATCTTCGGTGCTCCTCGGACCCTCCACGAAAGGGATGAGCGTTCGGTCGCACTGCTTCGTCGCCTCTTCCGCGATCCGGATCAGCCGAGGAATTCGCTTCGACAGCGCCGCGACGTGCGCGCGTTGCGAGCGCTCGGCATCGAGGAGCACGAAAGCCGCCGCGCCGCACTCGGTGCCCTTTTCGATCGCCCATTCGACCCGCGCGGGCTCGGCACACGCGAGGAGGACCGTCACGCGGTTCGCGGGCTCGCCGGGAAGACGAGAAGACTCAGAGGAAGATTCTTCGAATGAAAGAAGGGTCAGAGCCGTGCCATTTCGAGTCAGCCTCCCGCGCACCCTGAGTCCCTTGCCGTCGAGCGCGACGACCTCGTCGCCGTCGCGCAGGTGGCGGGAGCGGACATGGTCTCTCTCTTCCTTTCTAAGAAATATCTCTTCGGACGATTCCCGCTGCTCGGCGAGGTCGGGCACGAGGACGCGCGGCGGCCGCGCGGGGGCGCTCTCACCCATTCGAAGAAATCCACGCTGACCCGAACCATTCGTTTTCCACAATGGAACGGACGGAACGAAAACCTCTTTTCCGAAGCAGATCGTCCCATTCTTCCCTTCGTTCCACGAGCTGCCCCGAACAGAGGAGCCGGCCGCCCGGCGCGAGGCGGGCGTGGAGCGCCGGGAGGAGAGGCGCGACCTCCTCGTGAATCATGTTCGCGACGATCACATCGAAGCGGCCACTCCCGAGGAGCGCGTCGAGAGGCCCCGCGAACGTCGAAACCCGCGGGATGCCGTTCGCGCGCGCCTGCTCGCGCGTCGCGAACGCGGCGTCCGGGTCGAGGTCGAAGGCGACGACGTGGCGCGCGCCCTCGAGCGCGGCCACGAACGCCAGGGCGCCGGTGCCGCAGCCGACGTCGAGGACGCGCGCGCCCGGGAGCTTTTCGGAGATCAGCAGGCGGAGCGCGAGGCGCGTGGATTCGTGCGAGCCGGTCCCGAAGGCGCGGACGGCGGGAAGATAAAGCCGCCTCACACCCGGCGGCGGCACCGTGGCGCGATCGTCGTCGTGGGGATCCAGGAGATAGCGCTCCACGAGAACGCATCGCCGCAAGGCGGCCGACTCGGCGACCCAATCGCGGGGGATTTCTTTGAAAGTAGAAAGATGGCGGGCGCCGAGCGCTTCGAGCCGCGCGAGAGCTTCGGTGGCGTCGGCGGAATCCACCCAGACGAGGAGGCGGCCATCCGCGGCGGCCGTGGACGAGAACCGCAGGCCCCCCATTCCTTCGAAGAAATCTCTTTCGTTCTCGTCGAATGAAGCGGCCTGCGCGGCCGGGATCTCGATGCGCACCGCCCCGGCGCTATTGCCCAAGGAAATCTTTCAGCCTCTCGAAGAAGCCTTTTTCGTCTTTCGTCGGCGTTCCCGACTCCGACCCGAAGGCTTCCGCAAGCTTCTCGACGGCCTCTTTCTGCTCGTGCGTCATCTTTTTCGGCACGCGGACCGTGAGGAGGACGTGCTGGTCACCCTTGCCGCGGCCGTCGAGACGAGGGATTCCCTTGCCCTTGAGCGTGAAGACGCGGCCCGCCGCGGTGCCCGAAGGCACGTCAAACGTGGCCTCGCCGTGGAGAGTCGGCACGCGGAGCGCGCCCCCGAGCGCCGCGACGTGGAACGGAATGGCCCAGGTGAGCACGACGTCGAAGCCGTCACGCCGAAACTGCTCGTGCGGCGTCACCGAGATGAAGACGTAAAGGTCGCCCGGGCGCCCGTCCCGCCGGCCCGCGTTTCCCTCGCCCGTGAGGCGCAGCCGCGCGCCGTCGTCCACGCCGGCCGGAATCGCCACCGTCAGCGTTCGCGCGCGGCGCGTGCGCCCGTCGCCGCGACAATCGGGGCACGGGTCCTTGATGCGCTCGCCCGAACCGGTGCAGTCGGGGCACGGGCGCGCCACCGCGAAGAAGCCCTGCCGGTACTGGACGCGGCCCTGCCCCCGGCACGTCGGGCAGGTCAGCGGCACGGCCCCGCCACGCCCGCCGCGGCCCCGGCATGCGTCGCAGCGCTCGTAGCGCTCGATCGGGACCGAGACCTCCGAACCGAAGGCGGCGTCTTCGAAGGAGAGCGTCACATCGGCTTTCAGGTCCTCGCCCGTGCGGCGGGACGCGCGCGTGTCGCCGCCCGACGCGAAACCGAACAGGTCGCCGAGGATGTCGGCGAAGTCCACGAACTGGGTCGGGTCGAAGCCGGTTCCGCCGCCCGCGCCGCGCACGCCTTCGACTCCGAAGCGGTCGAAGCGGGCGCGTTTGTCGGGATCGGAGAGGACCGAGTAGGCCTCCGCGGCCTCCTTGAACTTCTCTTCGGCGTGCTTGTCGCCCGGGTTCTTGTCGGGATGGTGCTGCAGCGCCGCCTTTCGGTAGGCGCCCTTGACCTCCTCGGGGGACGCGTCTCGTCCCACACCGAGAACTTCGTAGTAGTCGCGAACGGATGTACTCACGGGTTGCTACACCGAAACCCAGGTCAGGCCGGTTTCTCCGCGCCGTCGCCCCGGCGCTCCTTGGAGTCGGGCTTGTACAGCATTGCCTGCGTGAGAATGCGCGAAACGCCCTTCATGTCGATCATCGCGTCATCGATGGGCCCCCGCTCCTCCCCCGTCAGGACCTCGCGCGCGTTCTCGAGGGTGCGCTGGACGCGATCGTTCTCGTCGGGCTGCAGGAGGTTGCCGAATTCGCGGAAGATGCGGTCGTTCCCCCCGATCATCCCTTCGAGCTTGTTCTTCAGCTGGCGCAGCTCCTTGCGCTTCGTGTCCGCCGCCTTGTTCGCGGACGCCTCCTCGATGATCTTCTCGATCTCCGCCTGCGAGAGGCCGCCCGCCGGACTGATCTGGAGCCCTTGCGCTTTGCCGGTTGCGAGATCCTTCGCCGAGACATTCACGATTCCCGACGAGTCGATCGCGAAGGTGACCTCGATCTGGGGCACGCCCTTGGCCGCCGACGGAATGCCGACGAGCTGGAACTTGCCGAGGGACTTGTTCTCCTTGGCGATGTCGCGCTCGCCCTGCAGGACGTGGATCTCGACCGTCGTCTGGTTGTCGGCCACGGTCGTGAAGATCTGCGTGTTCTTCGTCGGAATCGTCGAGTTGCGTTCGATGAGCTTGACGAAGATGCCGCCGTGCGTCTCGAGGCCGAGCGACAGCGGCGTGACGTCGAGGAGGACGAGGTCCTTGATGTCGCCGCGCAGGACGCCCGCCTGAATCGCGGCGCCCACGGCGACCACCTCGTCCGGGTTGATGGAGCGGTTCGGCGGCTTTCCGAAAATCGTCTCGACCATCTGCTGGACCTTCGGGGTCCGCGTCTGGCCGCCGACGAGGATGATCGTGTCGACCTGATCGGGTTTGAGGCCGGCCGCCTCGAGCGCGTTCCGGCACGGGCCCTCGGTCCGCTGGATGAGGTCGGCCGCGAGCGCCTCGAACGTGTCGCGGGTCAGGAGCTTGTTGATGTGCTTCGGGCCCGAGGCGTCGGACGCGATGAACGGGAGCGCGACCATCGTCTCGAGCGCGGTCGACAATTCGCACTTCGCCTTCTCGGCGGCTTCCTTGAGCCGCTGGAGCGCGAGGCGGTCCTGCCTCAGGTCGATGCCGGTCTGCGTCAGGAATTCGGCGAGAAGCGAGTCCATGATCGCCCGGTCGAAGTCTTCTCCGCCGAGGAACGTGTCGCCCGAGGTCGCGAGCACCTCGAACATGCCGTTGTCGATCCGGAGGATCGAGATGTCGAACGTGCCGCCCCCGAGGTCGTAGACGGCAATGGTCTCCTGCTTCCGGTTTTTCTCGAGCCCGTACGCGAGAGCGGCCGCCGTGGGCTCGTTGATGATGCGCAGCACCTCGAGGCCCGCGATGCGGCCCGCGTCGCGCGTGGCCTGCCGCTGCGAGTCGTCGAAGTACGCCGGGACCGTGATGATCGCTTCCTTGATCTCTTCTCCGAGCGCTTCTTCGCAGAATTCCTTGATTTCGCGCAGCGTGAACGAGGAGATCTCCTCGGGCGAGTAGTCCCGGTCGCGGACGCGGATCTTCACGTCGCCGTTCGGCGCCTCGACGAGCGCGTATGACAGGTGTTCGCGCGCGTGCTTCACCTCGGCGTCCGCCATCTTGCGGCCGACGAGGCGCTTCACGGCGTAGATCGTCTGCGTGGGGTTCGTTATCGCCTGGCGCTTGGCGATCTGGCCCACGAGCCGCTCTCCGTCTTCGGTGAAACCGACGATCGAGGGCGTCGTCCGCGCCCCTTCGCGATTCGGAACGACCTGAGGCGAACCGACCTCGACGACGGCCACGCACGAGTTCGTCGTCCCGAGATCGATGCCGAGAACCTTACCCAATTGGTCCCTCCTCGTTCATCTCTTCTTTCTTCGCGTCCCGAACCGCCGGGCTCGCCGCGACTTTCACGCGGGCGGGCCGGAGCAGGCGGTCGTGAAGCAGGTACCCCTTCTGAAGAACCTCGAGAACCGTCCCCGGCGCGGCCGTTTCCGTCACCTCGCGAACGACGGCCTCGTGAACGTTCGGGTCGAACGGGAGCTCGCGCGCCGGCACCTCCACGACACCGTACTTCTTGAGCGTGTCGGCCAGCTGCCGGGCGATCATGTCGATGCCCGCGTGGAATTCGTCTCCCGTGGCGTCGCCACGGTGCTGGAGCGCGCGCTCGAAGTTGTCGACGACGTTCAGTATGTCCGCGAAGGCCTCGGCCAGCGCGAACCGGAAATAGTCGGCCTTGTCCTTCTCGGTGCGGCGTTTCAGGTTGTCGAAGTCCGCCGACTTGCGGAGAAGCGCCTCGCGAACGCGGCCCCCGTCCTCTTCGGCCCGGAGCGCGCGTTCTCGCTCCTTGGCGACCTGGTCCTCGAGAGCGCCGACGCGCGGGTCCGGCGCCGGAAGGTCTCGCGGAGCGGGCGGAGGCGCGGGCTCCGGCTCGGCGACCGCGACGGGCCGCACCCCTTCGACGCGGCGCTGCTTCTCCTCGACGACCTGGATGGCGCACTCGGCCTCGGCGAGCGCGCGCGCGACGTCGTCGCGGCTCTCCGTTTCGAGGAAGATGATGTCTTCCTCCTCGCGGTGAGGCTTCCTCGGGCCGCTCATGCGGCTCCTTCCGTGAGCCGTCGGCTCACGTACCGCGAGAGCTCATCGACGAGCGGGACGACCCGCGCGTATTCCATCCGGCGGGGCCCGATCACGCCGAGAGCGCCGAGCACGCGATCCCCCCGGCGATAGGGCGCGGAGACAACCGCGCTGCCGGTCTCGTCCGTGAAGGGGCTCTCCGATCCGATGACGATCGCGAGGCCGTCGGACGTGACGCAGTCGGTGAGGAGATTCACGAGGCGGGCCTTCTCCTCGAACGCGCGAAACATCCGCCGCAGGGCCTCGAGGTCGTTCCGGAACTCGGGCTTCTCGAGCAGCGACTCGGTGCCCTCCATGTAGACGGCTTCTTCCGGCGGCCGCGACTCCGCGAAGGCCCGGCGCCCGAGTTCGAGGGTCCGCGTGAGCGCGTGGTCCATCCGGACCTTCTCCTCTCCCAGGGACGCGAGCAGGAGGACACGGATCTCGCCGAGGCTCTTCCCGGCGAAGTCGATCGTCAGCCGGTTCGAGATGCCGTCCAGCTCGTGCTGCGGAAAGTTGTCGCGGGTCTCGATGAGGCGACTCTCCACGAGGCCCGTGTCGGAGACCTCGGAGACGAGGATTTTGCATTCGGCGACGCGCGTGAAATGCACGGACGCGAGAACGAAGCTCATCGAGGCGGGGACCGCGACGACAGCCACCTCTCCGGTCAATCGGGAGAGCACGCGGGAGGTGGCCTTCAGGAAACGCTCCGTCTCGAAGGGCTCGGGAGAAAGCTCCTCGGCGATCCGGGCGCGGTCCCTCTCGCTGGGTTGGCGGGTCGGCATCAGCTCGCGGACGAACGCGCGATAACCGAGATCCGTCGGCACGCGGCCCGCCGAAACATGCGGATGCGTCAGGAAGCCGAGATCCTCGAGGTCGGCCATCGCGTTGCGCAGCGACGCCGAGGAGAGACCGAACTTTCCGCCTTTCGTCAGCTGGCGCGACGACACGGGCACGGCGCTCTCGATGTACGCAACGATCACAGACGCGAGAACCTCGCGGGATCGCCCGTCCAAACCCTTGAAATCGTTGGCCATCGCGGCGCAAGGCCCTCCTACCCCCGCTCGGCTCCGTGACCGGACCGGGAAGCGTCATGATACCAAAGGGGTCGGCGCCCGGTGTAACATCGCGTACCCCTCAGGAGGTCGGCAGGACCTTTTTCTTATGGTTTTTTTCAATTACGCGACGATGCAGATGGCCGCAAAGATCGTGTACTACGGTCCGGGCCTCTGTGGAAAAACGACGAATCTCCATGTGATCTACGGGCGGACGGCACCCACATCGCGCGGGGAGATGGTGTGCCTCGAGACCGAGACAGATCGCACGCTCTTTTTCGACCTGCTTCCGCTCGACGTGGGTGTCATCGGGGGCTTCAAGACCCGCCTCCAGCTATACACCGTTCCGGGGCAGGTGTTCTACAACACGACGCGGAAGCTCGTCCTCAAGGGCGTGGACGGCATCGTCTTCGTCGTCGATTCCCAGCGGCCCATGAAGGACCCGAACGTCGAGAGCCTCCGCAACCTCCGCGAGAACCTCGCCGAGATCGGGATCTCCCTCGACGCCACGCCCCGCGTCCTCCAGTACAACAAACGCGATCTCCCGAACATCCTCACGATCGACGAGCTGAACGACGCCCTCAACTTCGACCGCTCCGTCGAGTGGTACGAGTCCACGGCGAGGAACGGGACCGGCGTCTTCGAGACGCTGAAGGCGATCTCGAAACTGACTCTTCGTTCCCTGAAGAGCCGCATGGCCATCGAACAGAGGCGCCCCACCGTCGTCGCATCCGCGCCCACCCCCGTCGCGACCGCCACGGTAGGCGACCGCTTCGGTTCGACGATCTCGCGCCTGAGGCGCTTTCAGGAGACGGCGCGGCAGGAGTCGCGGGAGGCCGAGGCGCGTCTCGCTCCGGCAGTCACCTCGGCCGAGCTTTCCGCAGTGACGTCGACCGAACTTCCCGCCGACACGGCGCCTTTCGACGCCGCCTTCCCGCCGGGCGACGACTCGGGAGGCGAAGTGAGTTTCGCGGAGATCGAGCCCCCGACGCACGCATCGCCCGAGGACTCGTCCGCCTCGGTGAAACACGTCCGCGTGCGTTCGAACGTGGACATCCTCTCGGAGCTCGAGAAACTCCGGAAGGTCGCCACCCAGAGGCCGGCGCCGAGCGCCGTCCCGAAGAGCAGGAGCGCGGCCGACATTTCGATGGACGATCTCCTCGCTTCGACGTGGAACCACAGGAAGGACATCGCTCAGTCCTTCGATCTCGAGGTCCCGCACGAAACGCTCGCGAAGACCCGCCACGTCACGATCGGTCTCTCCTTCGGCGACGAAGCGGGTGCGACGCTGGGCGCCGAGAAGCGATTCGACGTGGATTTCGCGGCCCTCAAGGACATCAACAAGCTCCTCCTCTCGCTGAAGTTCCACGTCAAGGCCGAATGAGCCCGCGATCGATTTTGCTTGACCAGAGCACCCCCGGTCGGGTCCACTTGTCCTCGATGACACCCCCTTCCCGGATCTCCGGCCGGGCCTTACGAATCGCCGCCGGCCCTTTCTTCGCCCTCCTTTCGGGCTGCGCCACGGCGCCCCGCGAGCCTGCGGTCGCCCAGGTCGTCCCCGCCCACGCGGCACCGGAGCCACCGGCGGTTCCGGCCGCGCGCAAGCTGGCAACCGATCAGTTCTATCAGGGTAAGGCGCTCGCCCTGGCCGGCGAGAGCGACTGTGCGCGCGAGGCCTTCCAGGGCGCCCTCGAGACCTTCCGGGCGGCTGCGCGCCCCGGCAACGCAGCCGATTTCGCCTTCGCGGCCGAGCTCTACGACTCGATCGCGCTCTATCGATCCGCGATCGAGGCCGGAAGCCGCGCGGCCGAGGCCGAGAGGCCGCCCGCCGAGGACCCGCGCGACAGCCTCGTCGCAAGGGCTCCCCTTCCCTCCCCCGACGAGATCGAGAAGGCCAAGACGGAAATCGCGTCGGCTCCGGCGGGAACCGGTTTCGACATTCCGATCGTCGTGAACGACGCCGTCCTCCGGGCCGTCGCGTTCTACCAGTTCCGGACCCCCATGGCGTTCGCGGCCGCGCTCAAGCGCAGCGGGCGTTACATGAGCGTCATGCGCGGCATCCTCAAGGAAGAGGGCCTTCCCGAAGACCTCGTCTATGTCGCGATGATCGAGTCGGCCTTCAAATACCAGGCCCACTCCCGCGCCGCCGCACACGGTTTCTGGCAGTTCATCCCGGGCACCGGCAAGCGCTACGGCCTCAAGCGGAACGCCTCGTTCGATGAGCGCAGCGATCCCGTGAAGTCGACCCGCGCCGCGGCCGCCTATTTCCGGGACCTCTACGAGATGTTCGGGGACTGGCATCTCGCGATGGCGGCCTACGACGCGGGCGAGGGCAAGATCCTCCGGAGCCTCCAGCGCACGGGCGCGCGCGACTTCTGGGAGCTTTCGGCGGGGAGCACGCTCCGGCAGGAAACGCGCGACTACGTGCCGTTCGTTCTCGCGACGGCGCTCATCGCCAAGGATCCCGCGCGATTCGGCTTCGACGTGGTGCCTGATCCCCCGCTCGCCTGGGAGACGGTGACCGTGAAGAAGCCGGTCGACCTCGCGCGCGTGGCCGAGCTCACGGGCAATGCGTTCCCCGACCTGCAGCTCCTCAACAGCGAGCTCCGCACGCGGACCACGCCGCACGGCGTGCCTTCGTACGAGCTGCGCGTCCCCGCGGGCACGGCGGCGTTCCTGGCCCCCCGCATCGCGTCGCTCCCCTCCGCGCCCGCGGTCGCCGAGAAGCGCATCGTCGTCAAGAAGGGCGAGACCCTTCAGAAGATCGCGCGCCGAGCGGGCGTCTCGATCGCCGAGCTCCGCGACTGGAACGATCTGCCCCGCACGGCCAAGCTGAAGAAGGGCACCGTTCTCGTCGTCCCGACGAGGCCCGGGACCGCTTCCCACGACGCCCTCGTGTCTGCCTCCTCCTCGCCCAAAGGCGAGATCCGCGGCGTCCCGACGCCCGCTGCCGCCGTCACGCAGGCGTCGGAGGTCGGGCCCTTTAGGTCCGTCCCAGCTACAGCTGTTCTATCGGGAGCCGCTCCAGTAAGGCTCGTCCGCGCGCCGGAGCCGTCTACGATCGCGATTCCCGCGGAAGGATTCGTCGACACGCCGTCCAGGACCGCCGCGGCGTCGGCGCCGCAGGTCGTCCGCCATAGGGTGAAGGCCGGCGACACGCTCTACGCGATCGCCTCGCGTTATGGCGTGAGCGTCGACGCGATCCGGCGCCAGAATCGCATCCGCTCGCCGCACGCGCTCCGGGCCGGGCAGACGCTCGTGCTTTCGCTCGCCACCGTGAACTGAAACCGGGCATGACCGTCGCGCGCGCGTACTCCGCGACGGTGGCCGGCCTCGAGGGCCGCACCGTCGTCGTGGAGGCCGCGATCGGAGCGGGCCTCCCGGCCCTCACGATCGTTGGTCTGCCGGACGCCGCCGTGAAGGAAAGCCGCGAGCGCATCCGCTCGGCGCTCCGCCACGTCGGCTTTCCGGTGCCTCCGAAGAACGTCGTCGTGAACCTCGCGCCCGCCGACCTTCCGAAATCGGGCACGGCGCTGGACCTCGCCGTCGCCCTCGCGATTCTCGCGGCCAACGGCGACCTGCCCGCCGAGGCTCTCAGACGGGTGACGCTCGTCGGAGAGCTGGCTCTCGACGGCGAGCTCCGGCCCGTGCCCGGCGTTCTCTCCTTCGCCGAAGTCTCGCGCCGGGAAGAGCGGGCCATGCTCGTGCCCATGGGAAACGCGGAGGAGGCGGCGGCTGTGCCTTCCCTCCCCGTGTTCGCCGCGCCTCACCTCGGGGCAGTGATCGCTCACCTCCTCGCCCGCGAGATCCTGCCGCGCGTTGTGCCCTCGGCCGTCCCTCGGGCCGCTGCCGGATTCGAGCCGGACCTCGCGGAAGTCCGGGGTCAGGCGGTCCCGCGCCGGGCGCTGGAGCTCGCGGCGGCCGGGGGCCACAACATCCTGTTCTCCGGCCCGCCCGGGTCGGGCAAGACGATGCTGGCGAGGCGTCTGCCGGGAATCCTCCCGCCTCTCTCGCGCGAGGAAAGTCTCGAGGTGACGCGCGTCTGGAGCGTCGCCGGCCGTCTTCCCGCGGGCAGCGGGCTCCTCGTCGAGCGCCCGTTCCGCTCGCCCCATCACGGCGCGTCGGCGGCGGCGCTCGCGGGCGGCGGCGCCGACCCGCGCCCCGGGGAGCTGTCGCTCGCGCACTTCGGAGTCCTCTTCCTCGACGAGCTGCCCGAGTTCCGGAGGGACGCACTCGAGGCGTTGCGGGAGCCGCTGGAGGACGGAGTGGTCTCCGTGGCGCGCGTGGCCGGGGCGAGGACGTTTCCGGCCCGCTTCCTCCTCGTCGGCGCGATGAACCCGTGCCCGTGCGGCTTCCGCGGCGATCCACGCCGCGCCTGCTCGTGCTCGCCACGCGACATCGCCCGCTATCGCCGGAAGATTTCCGGGCCGCTCCTCGACCGGATCGACCTGCACGTCGAGGTGCCGGCGCTTGCCGCGTCGGACCTCGGCACGGAGGGCGACGGCGAGGCGTCGGCTGCCGTCCGGGCGCGCGTGGAGGCCGCGCGGGCGCGTCAGGCGGCCCGAACCGCCGATCCTCGCCTCGTGAACGCGGCCTTGCCGGGTCGCCTCGCCCGCACGATTCTGAAGACGACCCCCGAGGCCCGCGCGCTCCTGACGCGTGCCGTGGACCGCCTCACACTCTCGGCGAGGGGTTTCCAGCGCGTTCTGCGCGTTGCCCGAACAATCGCAGACCTCCAGGAGGCCGCGATGATCCAGCCCGCGCATGTCGCAGAGGCCCTTCGATATCGCCCCGTTTCCGACCCGGCCGTTATGTCTTAGCTGCCGTTTTTTAGTAGTCTTAGCTGCCGTTTTTTAGTAGAATGACACGTAATTCCTTTGCGTCTGGTCTTTAGGACAGGTTCCGGAGAGAGTGGTGACGGACGATTCGTGGCGTCGCAGGGCCGGGCACGGAGGTTGCTTTCTCTGTGTCTCATCTCGGGAGAAAAGTGATTCACGGAGGAGATTCGGTGGTAAGAACCCGGCAAAGATCTCTAACCGATTGGTCAGGCTTCGCCCAAGACCGGATTTCTGACCGCGTTTCGCACCTCCCAGCCCGGCCAAGATCGAGAGAGAGTTAGACGAAAGTGCTAGTACCAAGGTCCAATTGATTCAGCAGACAACAGGCCCGACAATCATCTCCGTCGAACCCAACAAAAAAAATTGAAACGCATGACGGCGTACCGACCGGAAGAACCGCGCCCCTCAGGGCCCTTTTTTTGTAATTAAGGGGAGAAGACCGTGAAAGCTTTTGCCGGAAAATCAACGTGGGTCCTTCTGCGGCGGGTGGGAATCCTGGCGGTCATCCTGATCGCCGCGCCTCTGCGGGCTCAGGCGCTGCAGCAGCAGCCGCCGATCGGCGGCCTCATGACCGAGCGCACCGGCCACACGGCGACGCGCCTGCCCGACGGGAAGGTGCTCTTCGTCGGAGGTAAGAACGCCGCCGGCACGGTCCGCGACTCCGAGGTCTTCAACCCGTCCACGCGGGCCTTCACGGTCACCGCCGGGTTGCTCACGGCGCGCGCGGACCACACGGCGACACTCCTTCCCGACGGCCGGCTGTTCGTCATCGGCGGCCGCGCCTCCGACCAGTCTCTCAGCTCCACCGAAATCTACGACTCCGCGACGAATGTCTTCGCGGCCGGTCCGAACCTGGCCCGCGCGCGCGCCGGCCACACGGCGACCCTCCTTCCCGACGGCCGCATCGTGGTCGTCGGCGGCGACGCGGACGGCAGCATCGAGATCCTCGACCCGGAGGCCGGCACCTTCGGCGTCATCGAGGCCCGGCTGTCCGTCCCCCGCAGCCTCCACGCGGCAGCTTTCCTCAAGTCCGGCGAGATCCTGATCGCCGGCGGCGTCGGCTCGAACGGAACGGCCCTGGATTCGGCGGAGCTTCTGGACACTGCGACCCTGACCTTCCTGGCGATCTCTCCCCAGATGCACGTCGCCCGCACGCGGCCGACTCTGCGCGTCCTACCGGACGGCAAGGTCCAGGCGATCGGCGGCGACAAAGACGCGACGATGGAGCTCTTCAACCCGGACGGCCGGTATTTCTCCTCCCTCGTGCACCCGACCGCCAACCCTGACCTCCTCGCGGCGGCTTTGAAGACCCAGAGCCGCGCCGCGGCCATGGGTCGTCCCATGCCGCAGAAGCTTCGCAGCGCTCTCTCCACCGTGGCGGTAAACGAGACCGACGAGCTGCTCGACCGGACCGGCTACTCGCTTACCGAGATCCCCGAGCTCCACCAGGCGCTGGTCGCGGGCGGAGCCGCCGCTTCCGGCAAGCTCAAGACGTCGGCCGCCCTCTTCGCCAGCTCCGCGGCAACCGTCACGACCGACAAGACCGACTACCACCCGGGCGAGACCGTCATCATCACCGGCACCGGGTGGATGCCCGGCGAGACGGTCAGCCTGAACCTCCACCGGGACAGCGGCGATCCGCCGGACACGGTGCTGACCGCGGTCGCGGGTGCGGACGGCAACATCCAGAGCACGGACTATGTATGTCAGGAGTTCGACCTCGGCATCACGTTCCTGTTGACCGCCACAGGCCAGACCTCGCACTACACCGCGCAGACGTCGTTCACGGACGGCGGTCCGAAGGTGAACAAGATCTCCAGGAACTCTGACTTTTCAACCGATGACCGCCAGTACGCGGTTGGAGAAACGGTGTACGTTCAAGCTTCAAACCTCGTCGTCGGTGGCGGCTACAAGCTCGAAGCGTTCGACGGTTCCGGGGCGTCAGCCTATCTGGGGCCGTGCCAGGTGGGTCCCGCAAATAAGATTGTTACAGACTCCTATACGCCGACTACCGTCTCCGGATCCACGGATTGGAAATGGGTACTGCATCAGTGGGATGGCCAGAACGCCTCCACGCTCAGTTCCACCTGTACCGGCACGTCTGGTGGCGAAACGGATGCGGATAACAGGTTCGTGTTCGACGTCGCGCAAGCCACAGCGTATACGACTTCGACCCTAAGCACACCGACGTCGTCGTACGACGCTGGTGCGACGGCCTTCGTCAGGGTTGATGGGCTTAATCAGAGCTTCAATAATTGGAACGTGACCTGGGTGGCCACTGGCATTGCCTGCGCCAACACCGGTGGTAACGACCGCCCAGCCTCAGCCACAGACGGCACCCTGCCGACGACGACCCAGGATGGATCTGTTCCGAGCAGTACTACGTATCTACAGTACCCCCCCCCCACAACTGGCGACCCGTGGAATATTTTGACCAATTACGAGACGAGAACTGCCTGTAGCGCGTTCGCGTCCGGCAACGCCGGTGCATGGCAGCTTACCCTGACGCAGGACGCCACCCATTTCGTCACACTGCCGGTCTTCACGGTGGACACGACGGCGCCGACGGTGACGATCAACCAGGCTGCCAGCCAGGTTGACCCGACCAACATTTCGCCGATTAACTTCACCGTGATCTTCAGCGAGTCGGTGTCCGACTTCACGTCGGCCGACGTAACTCTCTCCGGGACGGCCGGAGCGACGACGGCGACGGTGACGGGGAGCGGGACGACCTACAACGTTGCGGTCTCCGGAATGACCGGCAACGGAACTGTGATCGCCACGATCGCGGCCGGCGCGGCGCACGACGCCGCAGGCAACGGGAACACGGCTTCGACCAGCACCGACGACAACAGCGTGACATTCAACAAGACGACGACGACCGGAGTCTCGGCGTCGCCAAGCCAATCAACGGTATACGGCTCGCCGGTGAGCTTCACGGCCTCGGTCAGCGGTACGACTGGAACGCCAACAGGCACGGTCCAATTCAAGATTGATGGAGTCAACTTTGGCGCGCTTGTCACGCTGTCCGGCAGCAGCGCGACGAGCGGAAGCACGTCCTCGCTTACGGCCGGATCCCACACGGTGACGGCCGACTACAGCGGCGATACCAACAACAACGCGAGCACCGGGACGCTTTCGGATGGTCAGATCGTCACCAAGGCGAACGCGACGATCACGGTGACGACGCCGGCTCCGACGAGCGCGGCGTACAACTCAACGTTCAACGTGGCGGCGACGGCCTCCTCCGGCCTCGGCGTCGCGATCACGACGACGGGCGGCTGCTCGGGCAGCGGCACGGGCACGGCGACGGTCACGATGACAAGCGGGACGACGGCTTGCGTGGTTCATTACAACCAGGCGGGCGACACGAACTACAGCGCGGCGACCGAGGTCACCAACTCGATAACTGCGACGAACGCGAACCAGACGATCACGTTCACGGGTGCTCCGGCCTCGGCTGTTTACAACACGTCGTTCGTGGTGACGGGTACGGCGAGCTCTGGCCTGGCGGTGACG